>Ga0315289_10002909_pt1 | contig 26125 bp, 23 predicted proteins | sample YL17G11_40_MG_FD_203452 | JGI IMG/M metagenome (GOLD analysis project Ga0315289, IMG submission 203452) | Sediment microbial communities from Yellowstone Lake, YNP, Wyoming, USA - YL17G11_40 | ecosystem: Environmental > Aquatic > Freshwater > Lake > Sediment | place: USA: Wyoming | collected...
AATCTTGAGATTCCCCTGGAGGAAATGAGCGGCCACGAGATGGTAGCTCTTGCACACCGGAGTCGGGATTTTGAAAAGGTCAAGAGCCGACATGAAAACGTTCAGAAGTTTCTTCTTGAACGAGACCCGACGACGATTGCTACTGAAGTGCCGGTTTGGGTCGAATCATGGGAACTCGAAGGGTATCGTCACATTCTGAAGACCAATGAAACGCTGACCGGGCATATTGATGTACTTCGGTACGAGAGTGACCAAACCGTAGGAGTCTGGGATTACAAGCCCAACGCGGCTGATGAACGGTGTGCGGGCATCCAGGTTTTCCTCTATGCCCTCATGCTATCGCTCCGGACAGGCTTACCCTTGACCGCTGTCAGCTGCGGCTACTTTGACGAAGAGAGCGCTTATGTATTCAAACCGTCAGAGGTGAGGCTGGTATATGGGTCCTAAGGCAGTAATTCTGCACAGCGGCGGTTTGGATTCCACGGTTTGCCTTCTCCTTGCAAGAGAGAGCGGGAGGGACACTCTCAGCCTCGGAGTTGACTATGGGCAGAGGAGCCGTGCAGAATTGCAGTATGCAAAACGCCAGTGTGAACGTTTCAGTATCCCGAGAAAGGTAATCAAAGTCGAATGGGATAAGCCCGAGCGAGTTGTTCCGTCCGGAAGGTCCTTAACCGATATTCGAACCGGAATATCGCCTGCATTTCTGCCAGGCAGAAATGCCGTCTTCCTCGTTCTGGGGTGCGCGGAGGCGGCAGGGATCGGTGCGACAGAAGTGTGGATAGGCGTCAATTCGGTGGACTATTCTGGCTATCCTGACTGTCGGCCCGAGTTCATCCGGGGGTTCCAGAACATGATAGGCCTTGCCATCCCAGACGCCCCGACCATCACGGCACCTCTTGTCACCATGAGTAAGCCGGAGATTGCTCGGGAAGCAGCGAGATTGGGGCTTGTTCCGGAAGATACATGGAGTTGCTACAGACCGGTTGAGACCGACGATGGATTTGAGCCATGTGGCCGCTGTGATGCCTGCGTTCTACATCGCTATGCCTGGCAGGCAGTGAAAGGGAGACCGTGAACAAGGCGTGGTCTTTGAGCGAATGATTACGACGTCTCCGATGGCAAACATCTGTCTTGTATCATGCGTGAGTCTGAAGTCGAAAGGACCTGCCAGGGCCAGCGACCTCTATATATCGCCGTGGTTTGCGAAGGCGCGGCAGTACGCGAGCACACATTTCGACAGGTGGTATATCTTGTCGGCGGAATATGGGCTTGTCGACCCATGCTTGGTGATTGCGCCTTATGAGATGACCCTCTGCAAGATGCCTCGCGCTGAGAAATCCGCATGGGCGACAAGGGTTTTTCAGAAGCTGGAGCATTGCACTCAGCCGAGTGATGAGATCACCATCCTCGCCGGCGTGGATTACCGGCAACACCTGTTGCCACTTCTCACGGCGAGAGGCAACATTGTCCATGTGCCGATGGAAGGGTTGGGGATCGGCAAACAATTAAGTTGGTTGGCGCGTCAGAATCAGGCATCGTCTGTGAGAGTAGACCTTGACCGGTTCTACGACATCCTGGGCGATTTAGAGGAATCTCTGGGTGGAAAGCGAACTTTGGCGGGATGCAACGGCAGGATGGACTGGCCGGAGCGCGGCGTCTATTTCTTCTTCGAAGAAAGCGAATACAGGACTGAAAAGCCTGAGCAGCTTCGTGTGGTCCGAGTAGGGACTCATATGGTCAGCAGGGGCTCGCGATCTACCTTCTGGCACCGCTTGCACACACATCGCGGCGCAGAGGACGGCCGAGGTAATCACCGTGGATCGATATTCCGCCTCCACATCGGCAATGCCTTGATGAATCGAGCGAACGGAGACATTCAGGTTCCGAGTTGGGGACAGGGCCAAACGGCTTCTGCAACCATCCGAAAAGAAGAAAGAAACTTGGAGAGAAGGGTCTCCGAATACGTTGGCAGAATGCCTTTTCTCTGGTTGAATGTACCAGATGCCGCAGGCCCAGATAGCGACAGGGCCTACATTGAGAGGAACTCGATAGGGCTGCTATCCAACTGCTGCAATCCTGTTGATGCTCCGAGTAATAACTGGCTGGGCAAGTTCAGCCCGAATGGGGCCATGCGAGACAGCGGTCTTTGGAATGTGGATCACGTGGAGCACAGGTATGATGCGAGATTCCTGGAAATCCTTTCCGTTTATGTCGACGCGGTCGCTGGCAAGAGTCCAGTGCCCGATAAACCAATAGCGCCTGCGGATTGGTACGCCGGCGGCAAGGAGAGAAATGTACGAGGCCAAATGTTCCTTTTTGATGCGGGAGAAAATGAGCCAGTTGACTAATGACGACAAGAAGGTATTGAAAGAGCACTATCGACCCATCGTCCACATGAGGAGGCAATTCGAAGCGGGGAAGTTGGTTCTCGTGTTTGGAACGGGACTCACGCAGCCGCTTGGCATCCCTGGCTGGAACAAACTCAACGATATGATTGCATCAGATTCCAGAGTGTTGGGATGCGGTATGCTCGGCAGACCGACCGCAGAGAAGATCCACGAATTCCTCGACACTGCAGGCAAGAAAAGAATCAGAACTCAGATTCTCGGACCAGGACCCGAAGAGACGTTCACCACACAGAAGCTGTACGAACACTTCAAACGCAAGCAGTCCAAGAAGCTTGTCGAGCGGCACACGCCCATTTTTGTTGATGCCAAGGTCTACTATGAGTGGAAGACCATTGTTCGGGACCAACTGTACAAACGGGCAACAAAGGAAACAGCAATACTCGGCAAACATGCCTACTTACGTGACTTTCTGCCGATCATCCAAAACACGCCCCTGACGATCACTTTTAATCTCGACGACGTGATCGAAGCGACACTCTATCATACCGGCCCTAGGGAGGGACGTGGATACGAGACCGTGACAGACATTCGTGTTCTCCCTCGCAGGAAGTCGGCCGTCATCTACCATCCGAACGGATACATTCCTCGTGAGTCGATGGAGGAAAACACACAAGAAATTGTGCTCTCGGAAAGTGAATTTGCGAATCGTATGGCGGAGTTGTCGAGTGGTCAGTACAGCTCCCTACTTCACACGCTCTCAAGGAATACATGCCTCTTCATCGGTCTATCTCTCAGAGACGGCATCCTCAAGAACCTTCTCAAGCAGAGCGCGATGATAGCACCGGGCAATTACCACTACTATGTGGATTACTGTGACGGGCGAAGTAAACCTAGACCCTGCGCTGAGGACTACAAGTCAATACGCGCTAGCAATTTCGACACATATAATCTCATAACTCTCTGCATGAATGATGCTCAGATTTCATTGCTTGGGAAGATGATACGGTGCGGATTCGAGGAACCTGAACGTATGTGGACGCATGACGAATTTGGGCACGCCGCAGAAGCTGCAGGAGTAGCTGATACAGATCTATCTTACTACATTGTCGGTGCCATAGGTGCCGGCAAAAGCACATGTGTATCATTCTTGAGGAGTCTCACAACATTCGATGAATGGTTTGAACGTCGTAAATCTGTTCTCGCAAAGAACTGGACGAAGTTGTCTCCAGAAGAAAGGAAAGAGGCCGATGACTGGATTGCCGGGCAGTTCAAACAGAAGAACCTTGAGTTGCTTGACAAGAAGTGCTGCATCTCTATATCTGACAGGTGTCCTCTCGATCCCATTTCCTTCACTGACCCGAAAGAATGGTCTGAAAAGGCGAAGTCCCTTCTGCAAAAAATTGATCCGGAGCGGGTCAAGTCGGGCCATGTCATCTTCCTGTGGCATGACCCAGCGCTCCTCGCGCTGAGGGCTGCTCGGACGGAGAAAAGGGACTATGATGAAGAGAGTCTCAAACAGCTTCAGGACAGTATGCAAAAAGCGTATGATATGAGGGGTGTAACCCGGGTGGACTGTCGTTTTCTATCCTTCTACGAAGTCATGAAGAGTGTCTGCCGGATAATACACATGAGCGACGAATACGAGCCTGCCGATATCCACGCACGGCTTGAGGATATCAGGAAAGGAGAGGTGGTTGCCAATGACTTGTTCCAATCGTGAAAACAGGCGCACAATCTACCTTGCGGGTCCGCTGTTTAGCGAAGCCGAGAGATCGTTCAATCTAAAACTGAAACGACTTCTTGTGCCTTATTGTGACGTATACTTGCCACAGGAAGACGGCGGTTTGCTCGTGGATATGATTGCCGATGGCATGGTGCCGAGAATAGCTTCCCAGCACGTCTTCCAAGGTGATGTCCAAGCGATACGCGATGCTGATCTCCTCATCATCATACTGGACGGAAGATCTGTTGATGAAGGAGCGGCATTTGAACTCGGCTTCGCCTACGCACGTGGGAAACCCTGCTACGGGTTGAAGACCGATCCGAGACAACTCCTTGCCATCGGCAACAATCCAATGATAGACGGCCCGTTGGAATACATCTTCCAGAGTGTGGATGAGCTGGTCCAATGGGCGAAAGACGTATCCAACGGCTGCGCGCGTATGCCTATTCGCAGCCGTTCGCCGCTTGCTGACGAATTCGTCTGAAAGCAATGACCAGGGAAGTAAAGGCGTCCGGTACTTTTCCGGGGGAACGGGACGGTGTCAGGTACATCTTCCGGAAGAAATCCGTGTTCCTCCCGCGTGAATCCGTGTCGAAAGAGCAGTTGCCACAGGCATGACCATCTGCCGGGGCATCAGGGCAGGATGGGGATCTGGGAGGCAAAGGCTTCCACTTCCTTCTGCCAACCCTCTTGGAGCGGCCCCTTGAGGCCGGTCACCAGAATCTTGCCCTCGGCGACCCGGACAAGAGACAAGCCGGAAGCGGCGTGCATCGGCGTTCGTCCTTCGGCCCTGCTCAGAGCCTGCCCTGAGCTTGTCGAAGGGACGACGTTTGCGGTTCCACTGCCTCTGTGACCCTCGGCGTCCCCTGCGGTTAAATGACAGGAATTTGGTGGGCACAGCCCACCCTACGAATTCGGCGGTGGCGCCTCGCTCGGACTTCCGTCCTCTGTCTTCTGTCCTCCGTCCTCCGGCTTCGGGGCTTCGTCCTCTGGCTCGCGGTCGACCGGTTTCCATTCGCCGGTGACCCATTCTTCCGGGAAGTTCAGGCGGGCGAATCTGCCGTGGAACTTCAGCGCCGCCCGGTCGTAGGCGCGGGCGGCTTCGATGTCGGTTTTGTAGGTGCCGAGGTGGATCGACTCGCCCTTGTAGCCGATCCGCGCGATACACTGGCCGGTCTTCCGGTTGCGGCTGACGCCCTTGTACTTCGAGGTGGCGGGTTTGCTCTGCTTCTGGCGGTTCCGCATGTTCTGGGTGCGGGTGCAGTTGCGCATGTTGCTCCGGCGGTTGTCCCAGCCGTGACCGTTGATGTGGTCCACAACATAGCCCTCCGCCGGTAGCATGATCTCCTGATGCATCATGATAATCTTGCCGTTGTGGCGGCGCATGGCGTAGTAGGTGTGGCCCTCCTTTTTGGCACACCAGTTATGCAGGTTCAGCCAGCCGTAGTCGCTGGCGTCGACCATCGCATACAGGCCCTGCGTCAGGGGGATGTAGCGGACCCAGGGATCATCCGAGGGCTTGGGCGGGCTTTTGGCGGTCCGCACGGGTTTGGGGCGAAAGTGCGGGCAGACGCTGGCGGGCGGCCGGAGCACAGTCTGGCCGGGACTGTCCGGCACATTGCTGCAAACATACAGAGTCTTCTCGCCGTCACGGACTTGGCCGGAGTACACGCAATTCTCGCAGCACCGCTTCCCGACCATTTCTCACCGCCATTCTTCCGCTCGAATCTCGTTGCTCGCCGCCGGGACCCGCGCCCCGCCGGATCGCTGGTAGGCGACCAGAGTAAATAGTAAACGAACAGCGTTAGTTTGGCAAGCAAAAAGTGTCCCGCAGCCAGGCCGTAAACCCTTGTGACATAAGGGGTAAGAAGATTGTGGCCGCGCCGGAACGGATTTCTGGGCTCTCCGTTCAAATCTTGTTCTCTTGCGCAAATTCTGGTCTCGGCCGCTGGCCGCGCTGGGTCTTCTCCTTTCTCCGTGGCCTCCGTACTTCTACTGGCACCGATTGCCTGCGGTTGCCGGGCATGGAATGCCGATAGATGAGGTATGGATACCATCGAAGAGACAGGGATGTCGTTGGTGCCGCAGGTGCGGGAGATCTTCTCGCGGCTGTTGCCTCATCCACCTCCCGGTCCGCAGCAGATTGCCCGAGAGGTCAGCCCCATGCTCCTTCGCAACGAACAAGCGAGAATCTATCACTGGCACGCCCGCACGGGCCAGTTCCCGCCACGGCTTCATCCCGGCGGCTCAGGATAAATCGGTGACGGTAGAAGTACTACAAAGTCGTCACATCTTGTTTTCTTGACAAGCATTTTTGGTTGCGGCCGAAGGCCGCGAGGGGCTCTCTGTGGCTCATCATGTCTTGTTGGTTGGTTTCGGTTAGCTTGCTGTTTCGGCGCTGTAGCGGGCGATGAGGCCGGTGCGGACGGCGTAGCGGTAGATCCGGGTGAAGTACCAGCCGGCCAGCAGGATATACAGGAGGGCCAGAAACAGGCCCCAGAGGAGGTTGATTCCGGAGGCGGGGCCGCCGGCGAGAATCGACCGCATCGACTCGAAGACGTGGGACGGCGGCAAAGCGTAGGAGAAGTACTGCATCCACTTCGGCAGCGTTGCGAGCGGGTAGAAGACGGCCGCGAAGGGGGAGAGGACCGCCGGGATGGGCCAGACGAACCATTCCGCCGCCGGGCCGTACCGCAACACCAGGGCACAGGCCAGGATGCCCAAGGCGATGCCGGACATGAAGAGCACGAGCACAAATGGGATGAGCAGGAGCCCATAGACGAAAAAGGACAGGCCGAAGATCACAATCGCCAGGATCAGCATGACCGCGAGGCCGATCGAGCTGGTCGCAATGCTCGAAATCACCAGGCCGGCAAGGTACTCCGAGATCGACAGCGGTGTCGCGAACAGGTTCAGGAAATTGCGCGACCAGACGTCTTCGAGGAACGTCGTCGTCACCCCGTACATCACGCGGGTGAAGAAGTCCCAAAGCAAGACGGCTCCGAGCAACATTGGGACAAAGTTGAGTCCGGAGGAGTTGACGGTGTTGAGATAGCGGGTGATGAACCCCCACAGCACGATATCGACCCCGGCCCACACGAAAATGGGCAGCAGCCGCGCGGGGCTGCCGCGGATGAGGTAGAACTGGCGCAGCAGGATGGCGACGATCCGGCTCAGGCGCATCATGCTCCATTCCCCTCCAGCGTCAGCGGCTCGTTCGCCACGGCGATGAACAGGTCTTCGAGCGTCTCCTTGCGGTACTCGCGCGGCAGGGTCTTCGGGTCGCCTTCGAGCAGAATCTTGCCGTGCGAGAGAAACAACACGCGGTCGCACATCTTCTCGACCTCGACCATGTTGTGTGAGGTCCACAGCACGCCGACCGCTTCCTGGCCGGCAAACGCGCAGATTTCGGCGCGGATGTCTCTGGCCGAGGCGGGGTCGAGGGAGGCCGTCGGCTCATCCAGCAGCAGCAGGTGGGGCTGGTTGAGCATGGCCTTGGCCAGGCCGGCGCGGGTCTGCTCACCGGAGGAGAGGACGCCGCACTTGGTGTGGCGAAACCTCTCGATGTCGAACTGCTGAAGCACCTCGTCGATGCGTTCTGCGAGGTTTCTCACGCCGTAGAGCAGACCAAAGAAACGCAGGTTCTGGTATACGGTCAGATTTCCGGGTAGCGGGGCGTAAACGGCGGTGAAGTTCGTCCGCTCCAGAACCTGGCCGCGATGGGTGGCAATATCCAGGCCCTCGACATGGATCGTTCCCGCTGTCGGCTCCAGGATGCCGAGGACCATGTTGATGATCGTGGTCTTGCCCGCCCCGTTGGGGCCGAGCAACCCCACGATCTCGTTGCGGCCGACCTCGAACGAAACGCCAGCCACCGCCACGGTCTGGCCGTAGCGTTTGCACAGATTCATCAGCGAAAGCACCTTCGTCGTCGAGGGCGCCTGCAAGGGCCCGGACTGCTCGATCATCATCCCCAGATGATAGGTCAGCCGTGCGATCCCGACAATAGCGCGTTTTGCCTACGACATCATCAGCGGATCTCCGTGACAAACCATTTCTCCACCACGCGCCGCTCGACGTTGAACCGCAAACTCGTTTGCGTGGAGAGATTCTCCAGGAGCACCTTGAGTTTCCGGGCTTTCTCCGCCGGGTCCGTAATCCGCGTGAGATAGCTGGAGCGATAATGATTGTAGAGGATGACGGCGGGCTCGGCCGGCTCCGTCTGGTTGACGACCGCCAACCCCACACGGTCGCCCACCGCCTTCAGAAACTCATCGACCGAGCGGGCGGTCCCTCCGCCGCCGCCCGAATCGTGGTCGGCCTCATCCGAGTACATCGTGACACTATTGCTTCTGAAGGGCTTTGGCAGTGGGTGGAGTTCCAATCGGCCTGTAGCGACAATCACCTCCTGTTCGGCGGGTCGCCTCACAAACCGAATGTTGCGGCCCACCTCGCCGGCCAGCAATTGTTCCAGGGCCTGCAGTTTGGCCTCCACCGGAGCCTCATCGCGGACGATCCAATCGCCGGGCAACTCCAGTTTCAGCAGGTCCTCGGCCCCTTCGTACTCATAGCTATCGAGTCGCAGCACGAGCGATAACGTCGAGCCGAGACTCCCCCGATCCCCGAAAGAAAGCCCCCAGTTCTTGAGGGCGGCGTCCCAATGAAAGACGAATCGATCGGGCGGGCGAGAGATCAGGGAAGCCTGATGCTCGTGCTCTTTGGTGTAAAACTCCTCTCGCTCCGGAATGAACGGCGGGACGATGCGTTTGAGGATCTGACCCTCCGCCAAGCGGTAGACCATCTCGAATTTCGTCCGCCAGTCGAGGACCAGAGGCAGACGGTCCAGGCTTTTGCCCGCAAGGCTCTCATCCAATTGCTGGAGATCGAACCCTGCCGCCCGGATGGTATGGCCCTCATCGAGCAGGACCAGCCAGGGCAGGGCACGCACGGTCCAATCCTGCTGGAGCGTGGGCATGGTCGCCGCCGTTGTCCCCGCCACAAAGGGCACGCCGGCGGCGCGGAGCCATTGCTGCACGGCGCCCTTGTCCGCCTCGCTCGCCTGGATCAGCAGGACCGGCAGGTTGTTCTGCTCCAGGAGCTTCACTCGGGCCGCCAGGTCCTGCACCAAGCGCCGCGACGGCCGTTGATTCATGTCAAAGAAGCAGACGAGCACCTTCTTACCGGCGAGAGTCTTGGGCTTCCCCTCGATGTCCAACGACGCCAGCGGCGCTGGCGGCCGCGGCTGTACGGAGGGCACGTCGCGGTACGTAGTGGGGGCAACGATAAGATGCTTTTCAGCGATCTGGCCTTCGTGCAGCGCGAACGGCTCACTGACGTGCAGAATCTCCTCCATCGGAGGCATTGGCTCCCCTCGCTGAGAACGCGGGGCCTTGGATCGGTTGGACTGCTCTTGACGCTTGTGTACGATCAGGGTCGTGGTCGCGCCGGCGAATTGGCCCTTCTCATTGGTTCTGTATATGTATCCCGGCGGCTTGACAACCACTTCCACGTCCTGCATCGGATCACCCGCCAGGTCCGTCACCGTGCCCTCGACCCGCCCGGCCAGCAGGAACTGCACCTCGATGCCCTCATACGTCCCCGGCGGCACGTTCTCGAACCGGATGTTGCGCTCATTGACTCGAAAGAACGGTGGCGCCGGCACCATCTTGATGATCCGATGGAAGCCGCTCACGCCCATGAAATAGATGGAACCCGCCGCGTGGCAGGGCAGGCCCCAAATGTCGAAAGTCCCATCCTCCCGGGTCTGCTCCTCCCAGAGGGCCTGCAGCGGCGGGTCCACCGAGATCTCAACCGAGTACCTGCCGCCTTGACCTATCGGCCGGGTATCGTACCTGCTGATGCATCTGCCCTTGATACGGAAGCCCTCCCGGGCCTCCAGAGCGAGGTTCTGAGCAGCGCCGGCGCCCACGGCATACGTGACGGGAGCCACAAAAAGCGGCCGATTCGGGTCCTCGGACTGGGCGGAGATCTTCCAGTCGCCCGGCGACACGTTCCCGAGGGTGAACCGGCCGTCCGTGCCGCTGCGGGCCTTCGGAATGAACTCCTCGAGATAGTGGAACGGCTCCTCTTTCCTGGCCTGCACGAGCAGGCCCTCCACCGGCCGACCCTCGCCATCCAAGATCCGGCCCTGAATCTGATGTCCCTGGTCGAGTTGGATCACATAGGGACGATCGGCAGGAAGCTCCACCTCGTAGTGGACCGTGGAGGCGAAGCCCGACGCGAGCGCCGCAGCCGTCAGTCGGCCGGGCGGACACTTCAAGATCATGCGCCCGTCGTTATCTGAGCGGATATCCGAAGTGTCGGGAAAGACAGGCGGGCAACGAAGCCAGACCCGCGCCCCGGCCACGCCCTTACCTTGCGGATCGACAATCTGCACGATCCGCTTCTGGAGCGGCAGCGTCTTGAACGTCCAAGTGAACTCGCGGTCCAGGGGCGAAATACCCACAGATCCCCCGCCCGCGAACTCCGCGTCCATTACGTTGAACCAGATATACCGGTCGGTGACCAGGTTGGCGTCGCGGACGATGAACCGGGCGGCCCCGCTCTCGTCCGCTTTGGCCGTCGTATCCACCAGGGCCCGGCCGCGCTCCGACCTGGGATGGAGGCATCGGATCGTGACACCCGGCTGCGGTCGCCCGTCGGGCGTGGTGGTCGTGATCGTGAACGTGAACGGCGGTTTGACATCCCTTATCGTGAACGGTCGCAGCCCGGCCGCCTCCTGGCCCGCCCGTCCGCTCTCGGCAGCTTGAGCCGCCGGCCGGATGCTGCCGAATATGAGGAAAACACCGAGCGCGACGACGTGCGCGATCTGCAACTCCTGGCGCCGCAGGCGAATTTCCGACAGCTTATTCCGCATATTGCACTCCTTCCCTGGTCCACTATAACGGTAATACTACCCTGGTAATTCGCTCTGTCGAGCGCAAACAGAAAGAAGTTCCGTTCCGCGCCTGCCGCCGCAGATAATGGTAGACGGGCAGGGCAAACGCCAAGTCATTCGACGGCTCCGTCCCCCATGTCATTGCGAGCGCAGCGAAGCAATCTACTACGCGTCGGATGGAGATTGCTTCGTCGCGGGGCTCCTCGCAAGGACATGCATGCGATCCGCCCAGCGACTTTGCGTCCGCCCTGGGTAAACGGGCTGCTGCCGCTGCCAGCTTACCCGCGATATGATAGAATGGAGAAATGAATAAAGATTTGAAAGGCAAGACGCTGGAGGAACTGGAGAAGGTGGTGGTCGGGCTGGGGCAAAAGAAGTACCTGGCCGGCTACCTCTTCAAGTTCATTCACGTGCAGAACGGCCGCGAAATTGCCGCGCTCAGCACGCTGAGTAAGGCGTTCCGCACGCAGCTCATGGAGCAGGGCTATCTCCTCTCGCGGCTCAAGATCGTCGATGTTCTGACCGATCCGGACGGCTCGGCGAAGTATCTGTTCGAGTTGGCCGATGGAGAAAGGATCGAGACGGTCCTCCTGCCGGAGGAGGAGCGCAGAACCTTGTGTGTCTCGACCCAGGTGGGTTGCCCGATGGGCTGTGCGTTCTGCGCCACGGGCCGAATCCAGTTCCGGCGGAACCTGACGGCGGGCGAGATCGTCGATCAGGTGAACACCGTCGAGGAGCAGGCCGGGCGGATCACAAATCTCGTCTACATGGGGATGGGCGAGCCTTTCTTGAACTATGATGCCGTGCTCAAGTCCATCCGGATCCTGAACCATTCGGCCGGCAAGAACATCGGCAGCCGGCACATCACGATCAGCACCTCCGGCATCGTCTCGGGGATCCGGCAGCTTGCGGAGGAGGAAATCCGGCCCCGATTGGCCATTTCTCTCAGTGCGCCGACCGATGCGCTGCGCAGCAAGCTCATGCCGGTCACCAATAAGTACCCCATTGCCGATTTACTGGAGGCCGTGCGTTTCTACCAGGAGAAGACGGGTCAGCGTGTGACATTCGAGTATGTCCTGATCGACAAGGTGAACGACTCCGTCACGCACGCGCGAATGTTGGTGAAGCTCCTGCACGGCTTGATGTACAACGTGAACCTGATCGAGCACAACCCCTTCTCCGGCTGTGAGTTCACCGGCAGCGGCCGAGAACGAATTCAGCGCTTCGCCTCGGTCCTGAAGGACGCGGGTGTGGAGACAACGATCCGTTTTCGGATGGGCCGGCGGATCAAAGCCGCCTGCGGTCAGCTTCAGGCCGGCTACCACCCGCGCACCCAGACAACGCAAACGTAGGGCCGTGCCTATGGTGAGTGACGAAGAACAGTATCATCGGGTGGCGCGCCGTCGTAAGCCGGCGCCGTTACACTACACCGAACGGCGGTGAGAGCAGGCTACCTACAAGACTACGAACCTTTGACGATCTTCTTCGTGGAGGCTCTGGAACGTCGCTTGCGCGAGCGTCCAGAGGGCTGAGCAGGGATGCCCCGTGCCCCCTCGAAGATCGAGGACTGGCGGGCATTCTCGTGGAGCATCGCCCTAGAGTATGCCGGATCAGCCAAGTAAGGATTGCTCTTTAGCAGCGATTTCATAAGGTTGATTGTACCCGCCCAAGCTGGGGAAAGAAAGGAAACATAGACGAACGCAATCAGCTTCCATATGATTCATGGATGTTGGAGAAAAGAGTCATGAAGTTCATCATCACGCTTTTTCAGGACGAAGACGGCGTCTTTATTGCCGAATGTCCATCCATCCCAGGCTGCCTCAGCCAAGGCAAGACCGAGTCCGAAGCCGAGGCCAACATTCGGGAGGCAATCAAGGAGTGTCTGGAAGCGCGGACGGAGAAAGGAATGCCTCTGATGGTTAGCACGCGTCAGATTGAGGTGGCTGTGTAGTATGCCTCCTGTGCGAGTTCTGAAACCCGGAGAAGCTGTTCAGGCAGTGGTCGCTCGATGAACACAGACGCCAAAATCATAACCGTCGGTTTATCCCCGGCATGGGATATCAGTTGCCGGGGGCGGGATCTGGATTGGGGCCGGCATGTGGACATCGAAGAACAGGTCGTCCGGCCGGCGGGCAAGGCTCTGAACGTCTCGTATGCCCTGGCGTGGCTGGGAGGAAGAAGCGTCGCCGCCGGTCTGTGGGGGCGGGAGGACTACGACGAGATGCGCAGGGCCGTCGAGCGGGTCAACGGGTGGATCGATGCGCAATTGACGGCCGTCGAAGGCCGGACCCGGCAGAACATCACCGTCGTTGATACGCGCCACCACCGGGAGATGCACCTGCGCCGAAAGAGCGATCTGGCATCCGAATCCAGTCTCCGGCAGCTCGACGCCGATCTGAAGAAGCTCGTGCTCGAGGGGGACATCTGCGTGTTTGCCGGCGCAATGCCTGCCGGCGAGCTATTGGAACCAACGGTCGATCTGGTTCAAACTTGTCATCACGCGGGAGCACAAATCGCGGTCGATACGTACGGCCTGGCTCTCAAGAGCATCGTCGAGGCCGGCCTGCCCTGGTTGATTTCCCCCAACGTCGAGGAGCTGCGCGGATTGCTCGGCGTCGCGGTCGAGGACGCGCCGGAGAAACTTGTCGAGGCGGCGCGGACGCTGCTGGGCGGGACGGAGATGGTCTTGATCAGCCGGGGGGAGAAGGGCGCCCTGATGGTCGCGAAAGCCGGCGCCTGGACCGGCCACTGCGTCACTCCGGGGAAGGTGCTGTCCACCGTGGGCTGCGGCGATTACCTTCTGGCCGGCTTTCTGGCCGGTCTTTGCGAGACGGGCGATCCTTCGGCTGCTCTGGTCAGGGGCCTGAAGGTGGCGACCGCCCGCGCCTGGGGGTGGACGGAGAGCGAATCTTGGGCGCGGGCGGATAAAGAGATAACAGTCGCGGTCGAGCGGCTGTAGAATCATGGCCCTAGCGCGTGTGCCGGCCGGTCGTAGCGCCGTCCGGCACGTCAGTCAGTCGGATTGGGTGTCATCTTTTGGGAGGTGTCGAGATCATGGAGAAGCGAGGGTTGAGGCTATCCTTGTTCATCATGGCCGGTATTGTGTGTATGGCCTTGTGCAACACCGGTGCCGCCGCCGTTGCTTTGCAGTTGAAGCTGGCCAAAGGCAAGACGTACTACCAGAGAACGGTGATGGACCAGCACATGGTCCAGACCGTCATGAACATGCAGCAGGTGATGGACCAGAGCATGGGAACGGGCCTCAAGATGGACGTTCTCGACGTCGATGGCCAGGGGAATATGCGGATCCGCAGCACGTACAATTGGTCGATGTCCAAGCGCACCGGCCCGATGGGGACCCTCGATTACGATTCTGCGAAGCAGCCGACTCCGCCCGCCGGGGCGGAGCCATTTGCTGCCTTACTGGGCCAGGGTTATGTGGTCAGGATCAGTCCGAAGGGGGAGGTCTTGGACGTCAACGGTGTCGAGGAGCTACAGGCAGCCGTTCGCAAGAAGTTGCCCCCCGGGGCGGAGGCCGATCCGGCCATGAGCGCCTTGACTCAATATTTCGACAAGAACGCCATTAAGCAGATGGCCGAGAGCACATGGAGCGTCTATCCCGACAAGCCGGTGGAGCAGGGGGAGTCCTGGAGCAAGAAAAGGGTCGTGTCGCCGATGTTCGAGATGACGATTGATTCCAAGAGTACTCTGCAGAAGCGCGAGGCCGGGGTGGCGACCATCGCGACGACCAGTTCCCTGCGGACTAACGCCAACAAGCCGGTAGAGGCGGGGGGAATGAAGATGACATTCGACTTGGCCGGAACGCAGGACGGCACGATCCGGATACAGGAGGCGACCGGCCTGATTGTCTTGAACCAAGCCGAGTCGCAGCTCAAGGGCGAGATCAAACTGGGCGATTTGGCCCAGGGACCGCCCATGATGGCGATTCCGTGCGTCTTCGACACCAAGGTCAAAGTCGAGATGAGCGACAGACCGCTGGAGCCGGTCGCCAAGTAGGGATTGGCGGGCACGGCTTGGATCGTGAGCGCGCCGAGCTTTTTTCTTCCTTTTCTGCAAAATAGTTGACTATGGGCCCGGCAGGGCCTATAGTCAGGCAGTTAGGACTGCCTTTGTCGCATGGGGTAGATGTGGGCCGCGTGGGCGGCCGTAGGGGTCAGCAGGATCACGGCGTGGCTGACTCAAGCCTCCGACAAGGTCCTACCAGGCCGCCTGCGGGCGGTCTCCGTGACAACGCTTTCGGATCTATGATTTATAATTGATGATTTATGATTTGGCGTCGCTCGGGGTTGAGATAGGGCCGGCGCGCTTCTTCATCAAATCATAAATCGAAAATCATAAATCATAGATTTGATACCCGGTGGTGTAATCGGCAACACAGGAGGTTTTGGTCCTCCTATTCCAGGTTCGAGTCCTGGCCGGGTAGATTTGGATTTATGATTTTCGATTTATGATTTGGCGTTGCCCGGGACATGGGATAGGCACCGAATGCCCCGTCTTCAAATCATAAATTATAAATCATAATTCATACTTCATAAATCGGGATGATTTTATGGCTGAAAGAGTGGCGATCTTGTTGGCGGCCGGGGTGAGCAGCCGGATGAACACCCACCTGCCGAAAGTGCTGCATGAGGTGACCGGTCGGCCCATGCTGGCGTATGTCCTTGATGCCTGCCGGAGCGTCGGAGTAGACAGGATCTACGTAGTGGTGGGATTCGGCGCCGACCAGGTCAAGGAGCGGTTTGCCGAGGAGTCCTCGGATATCGTCTGGGTGCAGCAGCCCAAGCAGTTGGGAACGGCGCATGCCGTGATGTGCTGCAAGGAGCATTTGGCCGGCTTTACCGGCCAGACACTCGTGCTGTGCGGGGATGGGCCCCTGATCCGGGCCAAGACGCTCCAGACCCTGATCGAGAAGCACGAGGCCGAGCACTCGGCGGCGACGCTGGCCACGGCCGTTCTGGAGGACCCTACGGGCTACGGGCGGATCATCCGCGATGCCTACGGGAACATGCAGGGCATCATCGAGGACAGCGATTGCACACCGGCGCAGCGGGCCGTGAAAGAGGTCAATCCGAGCTACTACCTGTTCAACAATCAGGTCCTGTTTCGGGCCCTCGAAGAGGTCAAGCCGGACAATGTCAAGCAGGAGTACTATCTGACGGATGCCCTGGCGGTAATCACCGCCAGCGGCCACAAGGTAATAGCCGTTACGGCGGTCCGGCCGGAAGAGGCCGTCGGCGTCAACAGCCGGGCCCAGTTGAGCGTCGCCAGCAAGATCATGCAGCACCGCATCCAGCAGGAGTTGATGGAGCACGGCGTAACGATCGTGGACCCGGAGAACACCTGGATCGACGCCCGTGCGAAAATCGGTCAAGACACGGTGATCGAGCCGTTCGTATATATTCATGGCGAGGTCAAGATCGGCCGCGACTGCCGGATCGGCCCGTTCGCCTTTCTCCGGCACGGAACCGTAATCGGCAACGACGTGGTGCTGGGCGTCTTCACGGAACTCAAGAATGCGAGCCTGGCCGACGGTGTCCGGGCGCGGCACCACAGTTACTTGGGCGACGCTGTTATCGGACGCAATGTCAACGTTGGCGCCGGGTCGATCACCGCCAATTTCGATGGCGAGAACGTGAATCGAACCACGGTCGGCGACGACTGCTACATCGGCTCCGGCGCCGTCTTGATCGCACCGCTGGTCTTGCCGGCGGGAGCGAATGTCGGTGCGGGCACGGTCGTCTCGCAGCAAAACGTCAATAACATCAACGGGAAATCAGGGCAGTAGGAGCGGTTGGGATCTATGATTTATGATTTACGATTTATGATTTGAAGACTCCCTTGCAGGGACTTGCCTGCCTCCTCCGCGGAGCCAAATCATAAATCATAAATTCGAAGGGACTGGGATGTTTCTGAACGACAATTTGAAAATCTTCCCCGGGAGCAGCAATCCGGAACTGGCGGTGGAGGTCTGCAAGTATCTGGGTCTGCCCATCGGGGGGTCGAAGATCACCACGTTCCCGGACGGCGAGAAATTGATCCGGATCGAGGACGATGTGCGGGGCCGGGATTGCTTCGTCGTGCAGTCCACGTGCCGGCCGCAAGATGAGCACCTGATGGAGCTGCTGATCTACCTCGACTGCTTGCGGCGGGCGAGCGCCAAACGGATCACGGCCGTCATGCCCTATTTCGGATACGCCCGCCAGGATCGCAAGGACGAGGGCCGCGTGCCCATCACGGCCAAGCTGGTGGCGAATTTGATTACGACTGCCGGGGCGGACCGGGTCCTTGCGATCGACCTGCATGCCCACCAGTTGCAGGGGTTCTTCGATATCCCGGTGGATCATTTGACCGGAGAACTGGTGCTGAGCCGGTACTTCCGAGACAAGAAGATCCCGGACCTGTCGGTTGTCTCGCCGGACGTGGGCAACCTCAAGACCGCGGCCCGCTATGCCGCTCATTTGGGCGGTGATCTGGCGATCGTCCACAAGAAGCGGATCAGCGGCTCGGAGGTCCTGGCGGGCGAGCTGATCGGCTCGGTCGAGGGCTGCAACGTCCTGATGTGCGACGACATCATCGCCACGGCGGGCACGATCTGCACCGCGGCCGAGCTGGTCAAGGAGCGCGGCGCCAAGCACGTGTACGTGGGGGTCACCCACGGCGTGTTCGCCCCGCCGGCCCTGGAGCGGTTGGCGAAAGCGCCCATCGAGGAGGTCGTGGTCACCAATACGATCCCGCTGACGGACGAAGCCAAACAGATCAAGAAAATCAAGGTTCTCAGCGTGGCGGTCATGCTCGGCGAGGCGATCAAGCGGATTCACCGGGACGAATCCGTCAGCGCCCTGTTCGGGCAGGATGTGTGGTAGAAGACAAGTTTTCCGTGTGAAGTGGTAAGTGGGAAGAATGTCGTTGCGAGGAGCGTAGTGACGAAGCAATCTCAATCACAGAGATGGGAGATTGCTTCGCTTCGCTCGCAATGACATTTGTCAGGATTTCTGGGAAGGTTGATTATGATTGAAGCATTGTCATTGCAGGGCGAGCCGCGGGAACAGATCGGCTCGAAAGCGGCGGCGGCGGTCCGCCGCCAAGGCCGGATTCCGGCCATCGTGTACGGGCATAAGGAGGCGCCCGTGGCCATCTCGCTGAACGCCCACGATTTCACCGAGGGCCTTCGTCACGGCCACCGCTTGATGGATATCGCCATCAACGGCAATACGGAGAAGATGATCATCAAGGATCTCCAGTACGATCATCTCGGCCGCACGATTCTCCACGCCGATCTGATGCGCGTGGACGTGACGGAGAGGATCAAGGTCGAGGTGGCGCTCGAACTCAAAGGCGTGCCCAAGGGGACTCAGGAAGGCGGCGTGCTCGAAGCCCACATGGACCACGTGGACGTGGAGTGCCTGGCCATCGACATTCCGGAGTCGATCGTCGTGTCGGTGAAAGACCTCGATGTGGGCCAGTCGATCTATGCCCGCGACGTTAAGCTGCCGGAAGGCGTGAAGCTCATGAGCCTGCCGGACATCATCGTGGCGACTTGCCGCGTCCTGGCGGAAGTGAAGACCACCGAGCAGATCGAGGCGGAGACGCCGGCGGCGCCGGAAGTGATCCGCGAGCGAGCGCCGGAGGCGGAAGAAGGCGAAGCGGCCCAGCCGTAAAGGAGCCGGCGCCGAGGGCCCCCGACGTGAGATGTCGCGTGGGGGATCCGAACCCGTGCCGAGGATCCGATGGCGGAGATCAGGCTTGTGGTTGGTCTGGGAAACCCCGGTCCGGAATATGCCGAGACGCGGCATAACCTGGGCTTCAAGGTGGTCGAGGCGCTGGAGCTCGCGCTCGGGATCGAGGTCAGGCAGCGAAAGTTCAACGCCCGGATCGGCGCGGGCCGGCATCTGGGCAAGAAGGTGATCCTCATGAAGCCGTGGACGTTCATGAATCGCAGCGGCGCGCCGGTGGCGGCCGCCGTCGGCTTCTACAAGCTGGATCTCCGGGATCTGCTGGTCGTGGTGGATGACATGGCGCTCGAGACCGGGTCGATTCGTGTGCGGGCGAGCGGCTCGGCGGGCGGGCACAACGGTCTGGCCGACATCATCGAGAAGCTCGGCACGAACGAGTTTTCCCGTTGTCGCGTCGGGATCGGCGCGCGGCGGAGCCCCGAGGCGGTCGAGCACGTGCTGGGCCGGCCCGAGTCCGAGGAAAAGCCGGTCCTGAATCGGGCGATCGGGCGGGCGCGGGATGCGGTGTTGTGCTGGCTCGAGTTCGGCGTGGAGAAGACGATGAACGAATTCAACCGGACGCAGGATACGTTGGATTGAATAGGGACGTGAAAGTGTTACTCAGAATCGGGAGGTAATAAGTTTAGAAATGGCTGCAAAGCGATTGTATGAAGGGATGTTTCTCGTGGATTCGGCCCTGGCGACCGCCGACTGGGAAGGGACGTTGGCCTTCGTGGAGAACATCCTGAGACGAGCGGACGCGGAGGTGGTCGCGATCCGGAAATGGGGCGAGCGCAAACTCGCCTATGACATCGAGCACAAGACGCGCGGCACGTACATCCTGGCCTACTTCAAGGCCGAGGGCAGCCGCATCGCAGGGATCGAGAAGGACGTGCTGCTGTCGGAAAAGGTCATGCGCGTCCTGATTCTCGGCACCGAGAAGCGGCCGCCGGAGATGATCGAGGCGGACATCAAAGGCCAGCCGCGCGTGGAGCCCGAAGGACTCCCCGAGCGGGAAGAGCCGGACCGTCGTCGCGACCGGCACGACATGGGCCTGGGCTTTGACGCGCTGGGAGCCTTCGACTCCGAGCCGGGCGGCGGGCGCCGGGACTACCGCGACCGGTAGACCTGTGCGGCGATTCGTAGAGTGGGGACAGGGGACCCCAAACGCAAAGCATCGCGTTTGGGAGCCCGGGCCACCCTACAGCGACGCAAGGCATCGAAGAAAGGGGTCGTGCGCAACGCGGTGCACGACGGGCATGAGGTAAGATATGGCTGGTTACAATAAGGTTCTGCTGCTGGGGAACCTGACTCGGGATCCGCAGCTTTCGTACACGCCGAACCAGACCGCGGTGGTCGATTTCGGCCTGGCGACGAATCGCCGGTGGACCGGTCAGGACGGAAGTCAGCGGGAAGAGACTTGCTTTGTCGATTGCCGGGCGTTCGGTCGCACGGCGGAGAACATCAATAAGTTCTTCAGCAAAGGCAAGCCGATTTTCGTCGAGGGGAGGCTGACCTTCGACTCCTGGACGGCCCAGGATGGATCGAAAAAGAGCAAGCTCCGGGTCACGGTCGAGAATTTCCAGTTCCTGCCGGGCACCGGCGGGCCGGGACCCGGGCCCGGCGCCGAGGCGCCGGAACAGGGACTCGATGAGGCCGGACCTCCCCCGCGGGGACGTGGAAATGAACCTGTACCCGATTCGGATATACCGTTTTAGCTGGAAGTGTGAAGTGTGAAGAATGTCATTGCGAGCGCAGCGAAGCAATCTCCCGCCCTGGGATTGAGATTGCTTCGTCGCTGCGCTCCTCGCAATGACATGCTTCACACTTGAAACTCAGAATTGAGGCATGAGGATCTCTATGGCATTTCGACAGAAGACGCAACGAACACAGAGAACGACGAGACGAAGGACGGGGTTTGCCGGCGCCCGCGACCAGACCCAGTGCCGGTTCTGCCGGGGCGGCATCAAGTACATCGACTACAAGGACATTGACACCCTGCAGAAGCTGCTGACCAACCGCGGCAAGATCTACTCGCGCAAGCGCAGCGGTAACTGTGCCGGCTGTCAGAGGAAAGCCAAGGCGGCCATCAAGCGGGCCCGGTTCATGGCCCTGCTGCCTTACTCGACGTAAAGCGGATTTATGATTGATGATTCTTCATTCATAAATCGTAGATCATAAATTCCCAAGGGGTACGGATTATGAAAGTATTGCTGTGTGAAGATATCCAGAAATTAGGGTGGCTGGGCGACATCGTCGAGGTCAACACGGGCTACGCCCGGAACTACCTCCTGCCGCAGGGCCTGGCCAAAGTGGCGACGGAGGGGAACATCCGGGCCCTCGCCAAGGAGAAGGCCAAGCGGGCGGAGCACCGGCTGCAGCAGCGCCGCCGGATGGAGAAAGCGGTCGAGGCCGTCAACGGCGCCGAGGCTGTGCTGGCGGCTCGCGCCAACGAGCAAGGGGTGCTGTTCGGCTCGATCACGGAGGCGTTGATCGCCGCCAATCTGCGGGCCCAGGGCTTCGAGGTTGCCGACGAGATCGTCAAGCTGCCCGAACATATCAAACAGCTCGGCACGCACAACGTGACTCTCCGCTTTGCCGAAGATCTGACGGCGACCGTCCGCGTGGTGGTTGTCCCCGAGCAGGTGGAGGAGCAGCCGGGCGAGAAGCAGCCGGAGAAGGCCGAGCAGGACGCCTGAGTCGGACCCGAGGACCGAGGACGGAAGGCAGACGACGGAAGCTGTCGGTGCCCTCTGTCCTCTGTCTTTGGTCTCCGCCTGTCGATTCTCAACTTGCCTGTCCCACGGCGATTATTAAGGGAATTCCTTATCATCCTTGCCGCCGGCTCGTCTCCCCCCCCGGTTTCTCGCGGCGTTCTTGCCCTTCCATTTCTCTCTTCTGTCCAACCGGTATCTCCTTCCTGAGAGCGGGACCGGGGGTGGCTCCGGACCTGATGTCACCGCTGCGCCGCGCGGTCGATTGCGGGCCCGTGGGCAGCCTGATCCAGCCGTCATGGTCGAACATAACTCTCGCAATGGCATGGAGTTAACCCCGTAATCCCCACCCGAACGAGCCGTACTCTGCCACGAACGCGGCGGGCGCTCCGGCTTGCGGTTGCTCCACAGCGCCCTGTCTGTCCCCGTACCTTTTCCGGGGTTGAGGCCCCTGGTCCTCCTTCCCGGAGACGCTGGAAAATGGAGGTCGTGACATTCCCTGCGGCCGCGGGGGAGAATCCGAAGATTTTTTGCGCACAATTCAGGATTTTCCGAACTGGTCGCCCAAGGGCTTGTATCGTAAAGTGCTGTCAGGCCAAACGAGAGAACGGAGTGTTGGAAGTTGGAATGGCCGATACGGTCGATGGGTGTTGGGTGATAAGGTGTCGCATCGGCCGGGCACTTTGAAAAGAGAAAAGACCTGGAGCAGATTCAGGGCTCAGGCAGGAATGATCTACCACGTGTCAAACCCTACCCTTGGATCCGGCTTGCATTCCAAAATTACGCCTCTCCTTTTGAGACGGCTGCCACGGCGCCTGCGCCGGCGGCAGTGACAAAGCCATCCACAGGGCCTCCAACCAAAAGGCCGCGCGTTGCACAGGCGCGCGGCCTTTTATATTTGTGGCGGTCGCAGGGCGTCGCGGCGGAAGGGCAGCCACGTCCCTCCCGCCGGAACACCTGCTTTGTTCTCATGCCTTGTCCAGTGCCTGTCCGATGTCCGCTATGATGTCATCGAGGCTCTCGATCCCTATGGACATGCGGATGAAGTCCGGCGTCACTCCCGTGGATAACTGCTCCTGCGGGGACAACTGCTGGTGCGTCGTGGTCGCCGGGTGGATGGCCAGGGTCTTGGCGTCGCCGACGTTGGCCAGGTGGGAGACGAGCTCCAGCGAATCGATGAATCGTCTTCCTGCCTCCAATCCGCCTTTGACTCCGAAGCCCAGGATCGCCCCGGTGCCTTTCCGCAGGTACTTGCGGACGCGCGTCTTCTCGGGACTGGAGTCGAGCCCGGGGTAGTTGACCCAGGACACCTTCGGATGTTTCTCCAGATGCCGGGCGACCGCCAAGGCGTTTTCCGAGTGCCGGGGCATCCTCAGGTGCAGGGTCTCGAGCCCTTGCAGGAAGAGGAAGGCGTTGAAAGGCGACATGGCGGTCCCGATGTCTCGCAAGAGCGTGACGCGGGCCTTGATGATGTAGGCGATGTTCCCCAACGGCTTCAACGCCTCGATGAAGTTGAGGCCGTGGTAGCTCGGATCGGGTTCGGAGATCAGGGGGAACTTGCCGCTGGTCCAGTCGAACTTCCCCGAATCCACGATCAGGCCGCCGATGGACGTGCCGTGGCCGCCAATGAATTTGGTGGCCGAGTAGACGACGATGTCCACCCCGAAGTCGATCGGCCGCAGAAGATAGGGCGAGACGGTGTTGTCCAGGATCAGAGGAATGCCGTTTTTGTGGGCCAACTGGGACAAGCCCTCCAGGTCGGCCACATCGAGCTTGGGGTTGCCTATCGATTCGGCGTAGATGGCTTTCGTGACCGGCGTGATGGCCTTTTGCAGCGCCGCCAGGTCGTTGGATTTGGCAAAACTGACCTTTACGCCCAGGCGCGGCAAGGTGTAATGAAACAGGTTGTAGGTCCCGCCGTAGAGATTGTCGGCCGATACGATGTCATCGCCGGCTTGGGCGATGTTCAGGATCGCCAGAGTGGTGGCCGCTTGGCCGCTGGAGACCGCCAGCGCTCCGACGCCGCCATCGAGCAGAGCCATGCGCTTCTCCAGTACGTCCGTGGTGGGGTTCATGATCCGCGTGTAGATGTTGCCGAACTCCTTGAGGGCAAATAAGTTAGCGGCGTGCTCGGTGTTCTTGAACTGGTAGGACGTGGTCTGGTAGATGGGGACGGCCCGGGCCCCCGTCGTCGGATCGGGGTCCTGTCCGCCATGAAGAGCTAAGGTCTCTACCGCCAACTTCCGGTCGATCTTGGTCATAGAAAATGCTCCTTTCCTTGCGATCCACCCAAGCGGCCTCTGTCGCCTGAAGGCGCGAGGCCTAACAATATATTATCATTCCGATTGAGATACTATACATTCATCTTCTTATGTCAAACAAAAATCCCGAGGCAGAACGAGCTTCGCCCCCAGGAAGGTGCCTACTGTCATACGATGACAATGGAGGCGAGTGCCAAAGCTGCCGATAGTTTGAGCCGACGAAGCTGCCGTCCGGCTTCGGTCCGGAGCCTGCCTTGACAGTGGTCGAATGGGGCAGGTTCCGATCTTTACCTGAATCCAGGTATTAGGAACAGCGATATTGACGACCCGAACGGGTTCGACTACCGTAATAGGTCTCGGTTTTCTTGGTGGATGATCCCCAGCGATTACTTGGGTTAATGCTCTCGAAAGAATTGACTATGCTCAAGAGGACAAACAACTGTGGTGAGCTCCGATTGAAAGATGCCGGCAAGAAGGTCGTTCTGGCCGGTTGGGTCCAGTCGTATCGGGATCATGGAAATCTGGTATTCTTCGATCTGCGGGACCGCGAAGGATTGACGCAATTGGTTTTCGACCCGGAGGTTCGGCCGGAGGCCCATCGGCTCGCCCGGACTGTCCGTTGCGAGTGGGTCGTCCTCGTCAGCGGCACAGTCCGTCCCCGCGGCGAGGGGCTGGAGAATCCCAAGCTGGCTACCGGCCAGATCGAGGTGATCGTGGACCAGTTCGAGGTCCTCAATATGGCCAGAACGCCGCCCTTCGAGACTGACGGCGAGAGCAAGACCAACGAGGAGACCCGGCTGGTCTATCGCTACATCGATCTGCGCCGGCCCGAGATGCAGCAGCGGCTCAAGATCCGTCATCAGGTGACGACTCTGGTCCGTAAGTACTTTGCCGAAAATGGGTTCTGGGAGATCGAGACCCCCATGCTCGGCAAGAGCACGCCCGAGGGGGCGCGGGACTTCCTGGTGCCCAGCCGACTGGTCCGGAACACCTTCTACGCGCTGCCGCAGTCGCCCCAGCTTTTCAAACAAATCCTGATGATGAGCGGCATGGACAAGTACCTCCAGATCGTCCGGTGCTTCCGGGACGAGGACCCGCGCGCCGATCGGCAGGCCGAATTTACCCAGATTGACGTCGAGATGAGCTTCGTTGACAGCGACGATGTCATCACGGTCAGCGAGAGGCTGGTCGCGCTCATCTGGAAAGAGATCCTCGGCATCGAGGTGCCACTGCCGATCCGGCGGATGCCTTATTCCGAGGCGATGGCCGATTACGGCATCGACCGCCCGGACCTGCGGTTCGGCATGAAGCTCAAGGACATCTCCGATCTCGCGGCTCAGAGCACGTTCAAGGTCTTCACCTCGACCGTCGCCAGCGGCGGGGTGGTCAAAGGCTTGTGTGCCCCCGCCGGTGACATGATCTCGCGGGCCGACATTGAAAAGTCGCTCACCGGACTGGTCATGGACTACGGGGCCAAGGGCTTGTCCTGGGGCAAGGTCAAAATGGAAGGCCCGACGCCGACCTTCATCGGCGGCCTCGGCAAGTTCTTCACGCCCGAGCAGCAAAAGCAGTTAGTGCAGCGTTTCGACGCCAAGGACGGTGACGTCATCATGCTCGTCGCCGACAAGGAAGCGCAGGCCAACAAGGCTTTGGCGCCACTGCGCAGCCGGCTGGGCCGGGACCTGAAGCTCTACGATCCGAGCCGCTACGAATTCGTGTGGGTCGTCGATTTTCCGCTCTTCGAGTGGAACGAGGAGGAGAAGCGGTGCGATTCCGTGCACCATCCCTTCACGGCCCCGGTGCCGGAAGACCTGCTCAAGCTCGAGACCGATCCGTTACACATCCGGTCCCAGGCGTACGACATCGTCCTCAACGGCAACGAGATCGGCGGCGGCAGCATCCGTATCCACCGGCCGGAAGTCCAGCAGAAGGTCTTCGATCTGCTCAAGATCACGCGGGAGCAGGCGGAGACGCGGTTCGGCTTCTTCCTCAAGGCATTGGACTACGGCACTCCGCCCCACGGCGGCATCGCCTTCGGCTTGGACCGGCTCACCATGCTGCTGACCGGCACCGACAACATCCGCGACGTGATCGCCTTCCCCAAGACGCAGAAGGGCCAGTGTCTGATGACCGGCGCACCCAGCGAGGTCGACCAGAAGCAGCTCGACGAGTTGAACCTGCGCGTGCAGAAGCACTCACACGCCGTGGAGCAGCCACCCGAGCAGACATAGAACGGGCAGCGAGAACTAGTTGTGGTCGGTGCGGTCTTCGTAGAGCGAGCGTCCCCGCTCGCCTAACGTAGCACGGGCGTCCCGCCCATGAGGGCAGGGCCAAGATGGCCCTGCGACTCATGGGCAAGATGCCTCACTGTTGTACATATCTTTTGGGTCGTAGGGATGAGCACATGCCGTTTCTGTGGCTTAAACGCGGTTCCTATGCGACTGGGAG
>Ga0315289_10002910_pt1 | contig 26120 bp, 25 predicted proteins | sample YL17G11_40_MG_FD_203452 | JGI IMG/M metagenome (GOLD analysis project Ga0315289, IMG submission 203452) | Sediment microbial communities from Yellowstone Lake, YNP, Wyoming, USA - YL17G11_40 | ecosystem: Environmental > Aquatic > Freshwater > Lake > Sediment | place: USA: Wyoming | collected...
CATATAGGCGACAAGCTCCTCGAGGTGGCGGCGGTCGTGAGGGCCAACATAGGTTGCGGCTTGAAGGTTAAAGCCGTTCACCTGGGCGCATTTCAGGCCTTTGACGAGCGGCGTCTCGCCCTCAACTCCGAAACCCTTACCGATCTTGCGCACATACTCGCCTGCACGGGGTCCGAAGGCGATTTTGCTTTGCACGGAAGCGCCGAGAGCGGCAGTGATTGCAGCGTTATCCAGGAACATCTCGTCGGCATCCGGCCTCATGATGAACTCGGCTTCGCTATCAAGATAGCCCTTGCGGCGCAGGAGCCCGACGGCTCTTCTGGCGATCTTCTCGACGACTATGCCGACATCCTCGTCACTTGGTCCGCACGTCGCGTGGAGCCGCGGTGCCACTCCTGCTATGCGCGGCGACGCGTACACACCATCTATAGTCAAGATGTGCAGGTGGAGTGCCGAGTTCAGCGCTGACCCGCTGCGCTGGATGAACGTGATTGCGCCGGGAAGGGGTGCAGCGACGCCCTCGGCCTTGGCCTTGCTGGTATAGAACTTGCCGATTTCACTGGTTGCAATTTTATTGATCTTGCTAAGTAGGCGGTTATTTGCAGCCAGCCAAAACCTGAGGGCAAAGGGAAACGTTAACACCCACTGCCGATATGGAGCATGTGGTAGTACGTGGTCGATAAGGTGTTCTACAGCCTCGGCGCCGCGTTTGCCAAAGCAACTTGGACAAAAGCCGCGGCCCTTACAGCTATATGGAACAGCAGTTTCGTAGTCACCGCTCGGGCACAAAACCCTCAGAAAGCCATATTGAAGGATTCCGCAAGTTAAATAGTTGCGGAGCTCCTTGGCGACGCGCTGCGGCACGGGATGGCCTTCAGTTTCGCGGTCAGCGATAAACGTCTCAACATGCGCCGCTACCGTTTTGTAGAGCACCGTCTCTTCGGGTTGACGTCGCCGATATGTGTACTGTTTAGCTGTATCGCTCTGGCTCATAGCGTAAACGTTGCATGGGGGTGCCTGCGCCGCGAACGACATGTGAGATGTCCGTGGGATCTTGACGCTGATTCGCTTATACAAACTATCGTCGAGGAGCTTCTACATGGCGTCCGGCGATGCAACGAGGGTTTTGGTTTATGGAGGTCGAGGCGATTTTGGTGGCGAGGTGGCGGGGTGATATGTCGGGAGCTGGGCTCACCGCGCTAGCAGCCGATCTGACCGAGCGCGCTACACGCCTTCGCGAGGAGCGTGGATTATTGCCGCCGATCTACGGCTGTCGGCGATGTCAGACCAGCGCCCGAGCCAAGGTGCCGGTGATCTATGTTGGTGGAATGATCTTCGCTGCCAAGAGGCTTGGCCTCATTGGCGATGCCGAGGTATCCGAACTTCGTAAATCGTCACAGCACCACACATGTTCAGCTACAGGCGTTCTGTCATAGTTAAGTAGTCCACCATACAAGGAGGTAAGTATGGACCACGTAACTTTGAAGAAGAAGCTTAGTACCTATGTATCTGACAAGGGGTATCTGCGCGGCGTGCCAGATGATGTGTTGTACGGCGTGATTGTTGCTTGGGACGACATAGACGGCACTCACCGTGGTGATTGATATCCGTCCATCTTAAGACTTCGCTCTGGGCTAGTCAAAATCACCGGGCCGGGCAGCCGGCGCTGGCCGTCATCCGAGTGAACGCCAATAATGGCATGCGGCTGGAGACTGAGGGGTGCGAAGTTTAGGTGACGTCGACAATCAGCAGGGCGCCATGTCGACCGTGACCTGGCTGTAAATACCGGCTATAATGACCCTGTATGGCCCAAAATTACGGCACCTATTGAGACATATGTTGTATGTACCGAATATTTGAAGACTTTCTGAAAACTCGAAGTCAGCGTTCCAGACGCACCCCGCTGATCGTGCGAGGTGCGCGACAAACTGGCAAGAGCCATAGCATTCGGCAGTATGGCAGGACTGCGTTCACGCACTTGGCGGAACTCAACCTCGAGCTGTCACCTGGGCTCAGCGCGTGCTTTGCTTCGTTGGAGGCCATGATCATCTGCCGCGAAGTGGAGGCGCTGCTAAAAACGCCGCTGATCGACGGTCAGTCATTGCTATTCATCGACGAGATTCAAGAGTCGTCCCATGCCATATTGGCGCTGCGTGCACTAAAAGAACAACGGCCTGGACTAGAGGTGATTGCCGCAGGATCACTGCTGGAATTTGCTCTGGACGACGACACCATAAGGTCCTTTCCGGTGGGGCGCGTCGGCTTTGCATGGATGCATCCTCTGTCGTTTCGAGAATTTCTCTTCGCCTTAGGTGAGCATGCCCTGGTAGAGCTTATGAGCCGCACGTCGCTACATGGTAAAGCCTTGTCTCAAGCCATCCATGACAAGTTACTCAATTTGGTCAGGGAGTATTTTGTCATCGGGGGATTGCCCGAGGTGGTCGATACCTACCGAGAGACCAGGAGTTACCTCGAAGCCAAGCTAGTGCAGTCCCGACTATCACAAGGATATATCGCCGATTTTGTCAGATACGGGCGGCGCTATGACTACCGCAAATTGCAAACCATTTTGACCGCGGTACCGCGGCTTGTCGGCAAGCCCTTTAAATTTACGCAGGTCGATACCGGTGCCAGAGCTCGAGATCTCAAGCAGCCGCTGTTCGACCTAGAAAAATCAGGTTTGATTCGGATCATCCGAGCGACTGCCGCCAATGGCACGCCACTAGCGGCCGAGGAGCGCGAAGGGATCTTTAAGGTACAGCTGCTCGATATTGGGTTGATGTTAAATCTACTGGGAACGGACCTTGGTTCGCGACCGATCGCCGAGGCGCTGTTCGCCAATGAAGGAGCTTTGGCCGAGCAGTTTGTAGGCCAGGAACTCCTGGCAAACGAGCCTCCCGAGGTCAACCCTAGCCTGCACTATTGGCACCGGGAGGCCAAGGGTGCCGAGGCTGAGGTGGATTTTGTTATAGCCCACAACGGCAGGGTGATACCCGTTGAGGTCAAGGCTGGGACGACCGGTAGTCTGCGTTCAGCGCGACTCTTTATGCAAGAAAAAGCGATCCCCACGGCCATCCGCATCTCGCAGCATGAGTTATCGTTACATGATGGCATCCTGTCTGTACCGTTTTATATGTGCACCGAGATTCCGCGCCTCCTAAGTGAGATGTGACGTGCCATAGATAGCAGCGGACTTGGATCGATGATCGCGCTAACCTTCTTCATCACGCCGCTGCAGTTGTCGCAATTGCTGCCACGTATTTTGACCTGGGCGAGCGACTTGGTTTATCTGCGGCAGTATGCTTACCGGCTGCGCCGTCCATCACAACCGCAGGCTGCGCATCCGGTCATCAATCAAGGCGCTGATGCGCAGCGGAATCTTGGCCGTGGGATGGGTTTGGCACATCGCTCGCGCCAGGCCTTCCTTGTGCAAGGCGACCTTGCCGGCAACCTTGGCGAGGCGCCCGGTAAAAGTCCCGGGGCGCAAACTCAGGTCTTGTTCGAGTTGTTTAAATTGAGCGACACCAAGCGTCGAGAATTCGGTGCGCCCACCGATGCTGAAACAAAAATTTCTTTTCAACCTGGGATAGATGGCCGTGCAGATGAGGTCGTAGAACGGCGCAATCTCGTTGCGACCATCCCTAAACAGGAGCGAAATATTTTTGGCATGGCAGTCGTGATTGCCGATCAGTAGGTTGAACGCCAACCAGTCGAGGAAGCTCTGCAGACTGGTGACGATTTTGCTGCTTGCGACACTGCTTTGGATCAGCTGGTACAGCTGCTTGATGCCCGGGCCACCATGGTCCTCGTACTTGAACTCGCTGGTAATGCCCTGGGCCTGGCAGAGGTCTTGCTGATGGATGCGGTGGACAAAGTCATCCGTACCACGGTAGCGATCATAGCGTTCGACGACGTACAGCGGATGCCTTCCCGAGGTAACCATGCACTTAGGCACCAGTAATCCGACCGCGCCCGCCAGCTCCATGCAATACCATTCATTGAAGACCGACTCTTTGATCCCCGAATGCTGGATCGGCGCTTTGACAATATGCGTCGTGGGCGCACCGAGCGTCGGGAGTCTGAACTCCTTGCCGTCATAGATAGCCGGGAATTTGTCTTGAGCTCCTGCCAGCGACAGATAGCCAGGATTCATGTCGGCAATCATGTCGGCCACCGACTGGTGCTCATCGATCGCCGCGTACACCCGCTCCATGTCGATGGCAACCGTCTCGGCAGGCTGCGGCGGCTGGGCTTCGACCTCCTGATCGGTGACGATGACGGCTCCTGCACAGTCGCGACCGTAGCGCTGCAGAAAATCAAACACCCCAACCACACCGTGGGTGCGCTGAAGTTGTTCCTTAACCTCACCTTCTGGCAGCAGGTTCTCAAAGAATGACAGGGTGGTTTTGTTGCCGAAGGTTTTAGCGTCCAGTGGCATAGCAAGGCTAAGCGGGAAGCGTTGGGGATGCCGAAGCCAAGCCTCGTCATAGGCAAAACCGTAAACAAGTTCGTCATCGCGCGTCAGCCTACCGACCAAATATCCTTCGTACAGGACGGACAGGGACTTCATGACTCGGTCTCTATCGCGAGCTTGAAGCCAAGAATCTTGCCCATCTTAAGAAGCGTCGAAAGCTTGACGTCAGAGTCAGCAACTTCAATGCGGCTAATGCCGTTGTGAGATAAATTGCAGAAGTCGGCAAGCGTCTGCTGGGTCACTCCCAGCTCCTTGCGCCGAGCCTTGAGAGCTGCTGCGAGGTCCGATTTGTCGGTCAGGATGTACTTCATCGGCCCTCCGGTATTCTCACTGTAGTGAGAATACCATATGAACCTTTCACTGGGAATCTAAATTACCTCTACAGTGAGAATTATGAATGTATGTGCTGATCTAGGTCCAAATTCTCTCTGCACGGGTAATAAAGCCCTAAGGCTCTGTTACAATTGTGGTTATTCGTTCGTCGACTCAGCCTGCTGTCAGCCCCACCGGGCCGACTTTAGATCGACTAATGTTTATAACCTTGCAAGAAAGCGATCATCTCGGCGCTCACCTCCTGCGCCCGTTCCCATTGAATCCAGTGCCCGGCGCCGGCAAGACAGACTGACTTCTTTAGGTTGGGCACGTCGACGTGCATCGATGCGATCTGCTCGCGCATCCTCGAGGAGGTAATGACCGGGTCCTTGTCACCGTAGATGAACAGCGCGGGCGTCAGGACCTTCGCCCGGTGCCAAGGAGCCATTAGTTCCCAGCTCTTGTCGAGCATGCGGTAGTAATTAAACCCACCGGTGAATCCGGTCCGCTTGAACTCGCTCGCCGAATAGGCGAGCTCCTCTTCCGTGAACCATGGCGGGAGCGATGCAGGAGGCGCCAAGCCATCGAGCATTCCCTGTCCGGGCTGCACGATCAGGCCCGAACCGCGAGGAGCACCGCTCTTTGGCACGCCGCATACCAACTTCAGAAACGTCTCGCGCGTGTCGCGCTCGAACTCCGCCTCGGCGACACCAGGCGTCTGAAAATAGTTCATGTAATAACCATCACCCGACCCGGCCCGGGCTGCAGCCAACAGGCTCATATCACCACGAGGCAGATACGGAATGCTGAGCACGATTGCGGCCCTGAGCCGGTCGGGGCGAACAAGACAGGTGGTCCACGCCACCAAGGCCCCCCAATCGTGTCCAGCCAAGACGACACGCTCTTCACCGAGAGCGTCGATCAGACCGACGATGTCGCCCGCCTGATGCAGGCTCGTGTACGTATCCGGCGCCGCCGGTCCATCGGTTTGCCCATAGCCGCGCAGATCAGGCGCGACCGCGTGAAAACCCGCATCGGCGAGGGCAGCCATCTGCGCCTTCCACATGTGCCAAAGCTCCGGAAAGCCGTGCAGCAAGAGCACCGTCGGTCCTTTGCCTTGCTCGGCAATATGCATGCGAATGCCGTTTGTTTGCACGAAACGGTGGGTGATCTCGCTCATCATACCTCCTTCGGGGTTGTAGCAACAACTCATGGCACTTGGACACCAGACCGTACCGAAACTTCTTAATCTAGTCCTTCTTTCCCACCACCCATGGAACCTGGCACTCAAGGGCTCTTGGCGAATCGGTCTTTGATCGTCGCTTCGACGGCACAGAGGCGATTTTCATGCTGTTCGACCGTGATGTCCAAGCGGTCAAACTGTTCGTCGCGCCGCTTACTTGGGAGCAACATTTCGACCAGCTTTTTAATATCACTGCCCATGTCTTCCATAAGACCATTGAGACGAAACTGCTCCGAAGTCAGCCTATCGATCGCCTTGGTGTTTGCTGCGATCAGAACGCTGTGATGATTGACTTGATGTGTGAGACTTTGAACATCCGACTTCAGGATCGCAACATCGGACTTCAGGATCGCAACATCGGACTTCAGGATCGCAACATCGGACTTCAGGATCGCAACATCGGACTTCAGGATCGCAACATCTGACTTTAAATTATTAATTGTGCTGTTTTTCTCGATGGCCTCGTCGATCACAACCAATAGTTCCGAATGATTCCAATGCATAGCGCCCCACAATCCGATCTATTCTGCAGCGAGGATCCGCCGCCCAAGCACAAAGCTAGCAGGTCCGCTTTGCGGTTGGAACGGACATGTGTCGAAGACCGGAAATACTCCGCGACCGAAGCGGTATCTACTCATAACAATTGAGTAAATCGAAGCCGTCGCAGCAACAGCCAGCACTTTTACAGGGTCCTTATCGAATAACCGTTGACCGGGAACGACGTTTCTAAATCGCCTTGCTAAGTGCACGTGAAGTCAACGCTGCAAAACCTCAGAAAACTCGACCTTGGCCAAGCAATCCATGACGCTGTCGATCGTTTCGCTGCCATTTAACCGCAAATCGGCGCTCAACTTACGAAACCAAGTGCACTGCCGCTTGGCGTATTGATTGGTCGCCGTCATGATCGCTTCAGGTAGCTGGGCCACATCCAAGTGTCCAGCGATATAATCTACAACCTGTTTATAGCCGATGCTCTGCATGGGCTTGCTCTTCGGATCAACTCCGCTCCGCAGCAGTAGCTCGACCTCACCAATCAAGCCAGCAGCAAGCATCGCCCGCGTGCGCTCGGCGATACGTCGGCGCAGCTCAGGCCGCGGCGGCTCCAACACGATGACAAACGCACTAGGATCGCGCGCCGCCTCGGCCGTCAGCCCCGCCGCCGCGAGTGTCGACCCGAGCAGGGTGATCAGCTCAAGGGAACGCAGGATCCGCACCCGGTCATGAGCATGCACGGCCAGCGCCCGCTCCGGATCCAGCTGCTGCAGGCGCAACCAAAGCTCCGGCGTCGCTTCCCTGGCCAAAGCGGAGCGCAGGGAGTCGTCCTTGGGTAAATCTTGATGCCACCCCTGGCCGAGCAAGGCCCGCAAGTAGAGGCCGGTGCCCCCGACCACCAGCGGTACGCGCCGCGCCGCACGCACCGCCGCAATGACCAAGCGCGCGGCATCCGCATAGGTCCCAGCATCAAAGTCCTCGTGACCATCACGTAGATCCAGTAGGTGATGCGGCACGAGGCTTTGCTCTGCCCGGCTCGGCTTTGCAGCACCAAGATCAAAACCGCGGTACACCTGCACCGAATCGCAGGTGACGATGTCAGCGCCAAGACGCGGCGCCAGGGCCATCGCCAAGGCCGATTTGCCCGAGCCCGTTGGGCCGGCGATCACCACATAGCGGTAGCTACCTACACTTGGGTTCAACGATCGAACCACTGCGCGACCTGCGCGCTAGACCACCACTTGAACACACGACGACCATGCGGGCAATTATGGACAAAATCAACCTGACGGGCCTCGGCGAGCAGTTGTCGCAGTTCGCCGGGTGGCAGCTCCTCGCCGGCGCGAACGGCCGCGTGACACGCCGTCGTGGCTAAAATCAAGCGGGCCATCTCGGCGTTGCTCGCGGTGGGTTCGCTACCGGCGGCGACGTCGACCTCTTGGGCTAGTTCGCTAAACAGGGACGATAGATCTCGACCCGCGAGCAAGGTCGGTACCGAGGTGACTAGAATAGTCGTGGGGCCCTCGCGTTCAAAGCCAAAGCCGCGTTGCTGCAGGTCACCCGCACGCTCCATGAGGTGTGCGACTTCGGTCGGACTTAAATCCAGCGCTTCTGGCACGAGCAAACGCTGACTTTGTGCCAGTAAAGACTGGTCCGCAACCAAGCGCTCGTAGAGGATGCGCTCATGAAAGGCATGTTGATCGACGACCAGCAGTTGCTTCTGCTGGGCGAACAGCAGGTAACAGCGGTCGAAGGCCCCAATAAACTCGAGCCGGTCCCAGTCAATGGCTGGCCCGCTAGGCTCAACCACTCCGGGGACTGCGATGCTACTGCTACGGTCATCGCCCTCGTCCGCATCAAAACCTGCTAGCAAACGATCGATCCCAGCCTTATCGACGATGGGCTGCGTCGGCCAATCCGCCGCAGCTCCCTGCGCCGATGCGCCACCAAACGAGCGAACCGTGGGGCGCGCCGCTACTGGCGCGCTGGGTGGACGCGAGCTACGACCGAACGACCTCTCGCTCGGTGCGCCGCCGTACTCAACCGACGTCGCCGGTCGCGCTAAAAAGGCCGCTCCAGGAAACACACTGCCTGGCAGCGGGGGCTCGGTGCGTGCAGCCGGAGTCGGCGACGCAGCGGTGGCGCCGTTCACGACGGGCTCCTGACGCATCGCCAAGGGTTGCGCAACCATCTCAGGGGCCGCCCAGGCGCCGCTGCGCAGCGCCCCACGGATCGCCGTGGCGATGAGGTTTTGCACTTCATCGGGGTATTGGAAGCGGACCTCGGTTTTGGCCGGATGAACATTGACGTCGATCAGCGCCGGATCGCAGCGCAGATGCAGCAACACCACCGGAAAGCGTCCCTTGAGTAGATGACTGTGATAGCCGCGCAAGATGCCGTAGCGCAGCACCTTGTCTTTGACCAAGCGGCCGTTGGCAAAGGTGTAGAGCGATTTGGCCGTGGCTTTTTCGACCCCGGGAGGACTGATCAAGGCTTCGAGGTCACCGTAGCGACTGCTGGACTGGACATAGATCAGGGCCGGACCTTCTTTGCCAAAAATCGACTGGCCGCGCTCCGCCAGGACCTTGGCGCCAAAGCCCGGCTCGTCGTTCTCCGGCACCGCAGCGATGCGCAGCTGCTCGCGTCCATTGTGGCGGACCGTGAAGCCGACGTGCGGGTGGGCCAAGGCAAAGGCATGGACCAATTCCAGGCAGTGGCTGAACTCGGTCGCCGGCGCCTTCAGAAACTTGGCGCGCACCGGCATGTTGTAGAAGAGGTTTTCCACCGCGATGGTGGTGCCGCGCGGCCCATTCCAGGGCAGCGGCGATGGCTCTGGCAGCTCAGTGGTTGGACCGAGGAGCTTGATGCCGCCCTGCCCAGCCACTTCGGTACCGGTGCAAGTGGCTAAACTAAAACGGCTTACGGCCGCAATCGAGGCGATGGCCTCGCCGCGAAAGCCCATCGTTGAAATCTTAAATAGGTCGTCGGCCGCCTGGATCTTACTCGTGGCATGACGCCGCATCGATAGCAGAGCATCCTCCGCGCTCATCCCCGTGCCATTATCGGTCACGACGATGCTGCGGATCCCACCCAGCTCGAGGCTGATCTCGATCTCGGTCGCGCCGGCGTCGAGGGCGTTTTCTACCAGTTCTTTGACCACACTAGCGGGTCGTTCGACGACTTCGCCAGCAGCGATCTTGTTTATCACGTCATCTTCGAGTAAATGTATCCGTCCCATAGATGCCCCCTCCGGGCGAACCCGCATGTCCCGCACGCGGCTAAAGCAGGTAATACCCATGCAATCGTCCTATATCACTAGCGCCCAGATGGCGCACCAGCTACCTGACCTCGGCGGCATCCCGGAAATCGCCTTCGTCGGTCGCTCCAATTGCGGTAAATCGAGCCTGCTGAACGCCCTGCTCGGCCGCAACAACCTGGCCAGAGCCAGCAGCACGCCCGGTCGCACCCAGATGGTGAACTTCTTTGCAGTCGAAAAAGGCAAGCAAAAACTGATGCTTGCCGACTTACCCGGATACGGCTTTAGCGCCATCGGCAAAGAGACCAAGCACCTCTGGCAAGACCTGGTCAACGGCTATCTCAAGCGCGCCGAGATCCGTGAGACCTTATTCCTCCTCGACATCCGCCGGGCCAAGAATCTTGGTGAGGATGACATGGAGCTGCTGCACCACCTAGCAAGTCGGCCCGCGGCTTTGACCGTGGTCCTGACTAAGGCCGACAAGCTCTCCCAGTCGGAGAGTCGGCAGGTCCTGAACGCCATGCAAAAGGAGCTAGCCATCCTCGGCGTCCAAGTCGCCCGGGTCTACGCCGTGTCGACCCTCACCAAAAAGGGTGTCAGCGAGCTGCAGCAGGAGGTCATGGGTGAGCTGTTCGAAAGCGTGCCTGCCGCCGTCACCTCCAATCCCAAGGCGCGCCACTAGGTCGACTAAGTCCGGCTTAGAGCGAGGATCACCAAGCAGGACACCTGGTGGAGGCAGCAAATCGCCTCTGGCGGCGGACCCGGTAAGTGCTATAGTCCTCGCATCTGTGCCCGTTTCCTAAATTGCTTAAAGGCATTGTCATGACTTCCCTGGGTCAACCCTCCGAAGGCTATTTTGTCGGCGTCGATGGCGGCGGCACCAACACCCGCATGCTCGTCGTCGATGCGGCCGGCCGCAAGCTTGGCGAAGGCCATGCCGGCTCGACCAACCGCAATGACCATCCCCGCACGGAAGTCTTGGCCAATATGCAGCAGGCCTTTGATCAGGCGGTGCGCGAACTGCCCCGGGGCGCCACCATCAAAGCCATCCAGCTCGGGCTTGGCGGCGTCTGCACCAGTGCCGACCAGGCCGACGTCACGAGCATCGTCAGGGATGTACGCGGCATCCAGCCAGCAACCAAGGTCCAAGTCGAAAACGACACCTTCATCGGCTTAACCGGCGGCCTAGCCGGCCGGCCCGGCATCGTCTTGATCGCCGGCACCGGCTCGGCCTGTTACGGCCGCAATGCCGCCGGCGACAGCTGGTTGTGCGGCGGCTGGGGTCCCCTAGTCGACGATGTCGGCGGTGGCTACTGGATCGGACTTCAAGCCCTGAAGATCGCCGTGCGCGCCGAGGATGGCCGCAAGCCTGCCGGTCAGCTGCTGCGCCAAATGGTGTTTAGCGCCCTGGAGCTCAAGGAGCCGCGCGAGTTTCTCGACCGGGTGCAAAACCGCCACCTCGAACGCGCCCAGATCGCCGCACTAGCGCCCCGCGTGGTCGAAGCCGCAGCGGCCGGTGACGCGTCTTCGTTAACGATCCTGGTGCAAGGTGCTGACGCCCTCGCCGAAACCGTGGCAGTGACGACAAAAAAACTGTTTGGCAATGATCCCTGCGATTTGATTTTGGTCGGTGGCCTGGCGCTGTCGGGTCATCCCTACCAAAGCCAGTTGACTGCAAGCATCCGTCGTCTGACGCCAAACGTGACCATGCGCGACCCCGAGATGAGTCCGGTGCACGGCGCCGCATTGGAGGCCTTGCGCAGCGGTGGGGTCGCCTGGACCGATGCGGTGATCGGCCAGCTGCGCCGCGGTTGAGTCGACTGCGGCAATCATCTTGGTTGTTTAGACGCGTAGCTCGGGTCGATGAACTTTGTTAAACTTGGGGAATTAAATCCCTTTGGATTGACAGGTTCAGTCTATTGCTTGCCTTGGATTTTAGTCTCTCTAGGAGCTAACCAATCTGACATTATTATTTTGTAAGCTGATCAAGTAAGCTAAGGACGTGTCGCTTAAAGGCGCGGCTGAGATACAGAGAACTGTCGTCAAAGATTCGGCTCAGGCCTCTCTCCAACGCCACCCTGGTCAACTTGCCGTCTCTATACGAGCGGATCAAAATACCAATGCTGCCAACCACCAAGTGACCGCTTTGCTCCAGCGCCTTGCGCAATTGCAAGTCATCCGTCAAAACCGCTGATGACGAGGACACCGTAGCCAGGGCTGCAACTTGCAAGTCTGCGTCTTGAAGTCTAAACGCAGACAGTCTTCTGGAGACATCAGCCACGGCACTCTCCGCCACGCCTTCAACCTTCAGTTTCTTGCCCAAGGCTTTCTTGACCTGAGGCAGAACGCCTTTTTTCTTAAGCTCGGCCTCCACCCCCGAAGGCATAGTGACTATGTCAAACATCCGAAGATGACGAATTTGACCAGCTTCAGCCAAATGCAAGGGCGGACCGGTATCGGCAACAGCCTCAAGCACCCTTGACGCCCCATTTCACGTCACGACTCACGGCCTCGCGAGCGTAGTCAATGTCCGCGACGACATCTTGCCCGAGCTTGGCCAAGGCTTGCGCGCGGGACAATTCACCCGACTGATAAGCTGCCGCGACAGACCGGCGATATATTTCTTTCATGCCTTCTTCGAGCGCCTGGGCGACCAACTCGGCCTCGCTCAGGCCAGTTGACTTTGCCAAGTATTCAAGTCGGTCATGGAGGGTCTGAGCATTATTTTTCATATCACCTTCCTCGACTAGCGCCGATTATGTTCATAATGTCGTCGATAAAGCCACCAGATTCAATCACATTTCGGCCCAGCCGTGGTGCATGACTGCAAAAGTTGGCTAACATCGTGCCAACCCACACTAGTTCAAGTCACCCGCTGCCTCTCGGACAAGCTTAAGGATGCCATCATGCCACTTCAGCTGGCTGTGCCGGAGCTGGCAGGAACCTGGTGGACGAGCCGACTGCGGTAATCTGGTTTGTTTAGACGCGTAGCTCGGGTCGATGAACTTTGTTAAACTTGGGGAATTAAATCCGTTTGTTTTGACGCGTTCAGCCTGGGAGGCGCAGACATGTTGCGTTGGTGCACCGTACGCGGCAAGAGCAGCTTCGTCGCCTTGACCATGATGTGCGTTTTGGGTTGTAAGACCGTAGGGTCGAGAGTTGCAGCGTCCGACTACGGGGCCGCAGATAGCAATGACTTCGTCACCAAGGCCACCGCGGGAAGTAAGGACTTGCTTGCCAAATGCAATCCCTATCCGGTGCAAAGCGACCCTGGGGATGAGCCCACCGACTGCCGCACGCTGATCGTTCCGGCCGATCCCAGCGTCCCTTTCAAGGGCACGGCGGTGTTCTTTCACGGCTTCTCCGCCTGTCCCAATCAGTTTATCGAACTGGCGCACATCCTCGCGAAAAAGGGAGTCAATTCCTTTGCGCCGCTGATGCCCGGTCAAGGCCGCGCACCAGTACCCGTGCCAAGCACCGGCAAAACCGTAGCCGGCAAGAGTCTGGCCAATTATTATGGCGAGTATCTGCCAGAAATTCGCAGTCAGGGTGTCAAGCGCTACGAGGATTTTGTCCACGACGTGAATCAACTCGTCCAGAGTTTTAACGGCCATAAAATGGTCATGGGCCTCTCTGTTGGTGGCGCGCTGGCGACCTTTGCCTATCTCGACCAGCCGGGACTCTACCAGAGAGCGCTGCTAACCTCGCCTTTTTATGGCGCGCCCGGAAAGTATGAAACCGCCCCGACAAAATCAACATTCGTCAGAACCATAAAGCGCATCCTCGACCGCTTTCTCTACCGCTTCGAAAACACCGACCTAGTGGTACTGGCGGCAGACATGAGCCTTGTGGGCAACCGCCCTATGGCCTGGAGCGATAACTGTTTTGTCCAAAACGCCGGCGAACCAGGCAAAGCCGCAAGGCGAGGCTTTTGCAATTTTAAGCTCGGCAACCTCGCCGCCGTCATCGGCTTTGGCGACGACATCTTCAGACGCATACGCGCATTACCGACGGGGGCCGCGCTGCCGCAGGTTCAGTACATCTTCTCGGAGTTTGACACTGGCGCCGGCACCATACAAATGCGCCGCTTAGCGGCGTTTCAACAGCTAGTCAGTGCGCCTGATCAGGTGAACATCTGCGCCCATCCACACGAGGTCGGCCACTCGTTCTTTTCGCGGCCTGATTTTTACCATAGTGTCTCCGATCCATACTGGCTGAACGGGTTCCTCCAGATGGCGACAGATTTTATCGCCGATGGCACACCGTATAAAGTCGACGCTGAGCAGGCGAGCCTGGAGCGCGTCTACGATGCCAAGACTGACAAAGACGGCGGCGACTTTTTGCGGCGATGCACGATTGTTCGCGATCAAACGGTGCCTCATTCAGAGGGCGAGGCGACGGAGCAAGGGACGCAGGCAACTCCGACGGAGCAAGGGACGCAGACAGCTCCGACCGAGCAAGGGACGCAGACAGCTCCGACGGAGCCAGGGACGCAGACAGCTCCGACCGAGCAAGGGACGCAGACAGCTCCGACCGAGCAAGGGACGCAGGCAGCTCCGACGGAGCCAGGGACGTAGGCAGCTCCGACGGAGCAAGGGACGTACACGCCCTGTGATGTCGCCCGCTAAATGTTAGGTCCAACTCGTAGTTTATAACTGACAGCCATGCCGATGGCGGTGACCACGATGAGTAGGCTGGACAGGGCGTAGATTTCCCGATTCAAACCAAAGCGAATCATCGAATAAAGCCGCATCGGCAGAGTATCCGAACCAGCCCCAGCGGTGAAAAAGCTGATCAGAAAATCGTCAAACGACAGGGTAAAGGCCATCATCGCCCCAGCGACGATGGCGGGAGCTATCAGCGGCAACGTGACCGTGCGAAAGACCTGCCCCGGCGTCGCGCCCAAATCTGCTGCCGCTTCCTCCAGACTGGTATCAAAATCGGCCAACCGCGCCCGCACCGTGATCACGACGTAGGAGAGCGCAAAGGTGACATGGGCCATCATGATCGTATGCACACCCAGTTTGATGCCAAGGAAAGCGAACCAAATCACCGACGCAAGCCCCATCACCAATTCGGGCATAACTAAAGGCACCACGGTCAGGGACGCGAGCAGACGGCGACCGGGAAACTTTGTACGTTCCAAGGCCATCGCCCCGGTAACGCCAAGAAGGCTTGCAAGGACGCTCGTCACGGCCGCCACCTGGAGGCTCAGGATCAGCGTTTGACCGAGAAGCTGATCTTGCAAGAGTCGTTCATACCACATCAAACTTGGGCGCCACACCAAGCCTCCCGCCTCAGACACCGGTGCAAAAAACGAATACATCACCACCGCGAGCAAGGGAATCAGCAGTAGACTGAAGGCCCCCATCGTGATGATTTTGGCGGCGATGTGCGGGGCTGGCCGCGGCTTTTCGTCACGCTTGCGCAAGCGTCGCCCCCTTACCAGCCAGGGCTCGCTGCACGGCAAAACTACCCAGCATGGCTAGGATCAAAATCATCGCCACGGCAGCCCCAAACGGCCAATCGCGCGCTTTGAGAAATTGTTCGGTGATCAAGTTGCCAAGCAGCATGGTGCGGGCCCCGCCGAGCAAGTCGGGGATCATGTATTCACCAAGCACCGGGATAAACACCAAGGTCGCGCCGGAAACGAGCCCCTGGCGGCTCAGCGGCAGGATGACCTTGAACAAGATCGTCCAGCCACGCGCACCAAGATCAGCAGCCGCCTCAAGCAAGCTAAAGTCAAAGGCCTCTAGGACCACGTAAATGGGCAGGGTCATAAATGGCAGATAGTTTGTCACCATCCCCACGGCGACGGCAAAAAGCGAGTCGGTCATCATCAGCGGTTCGGTCAACAAACCGCTGGCCATCAGTGCATGATTGATCGGTCCTTCGACCCCAAGAATGACCCTGATCGCATAGACCCGGACGACAAAGTTGGTCAGAAAGGGCACCATGAGTCCGGCCAGTAGCAGGGAACGCCATGTTTTTGAGGCCGTGGCGATGGTGTAGGCCAGAGGAAAGCCAATGATCATACAGACGCAGGTCGTTAAGGCTGCAAGCATCAGGCTTTTGCTAAAGATCCCGAGATATAGAGCATCCATCGCACGGGCGTAGTTGTGTAGCGACAGCGTCCAAATCACCTCGCCGTAGGCTCCCCGCTTAAGCAGGCTATAGATCGCTACAAAGGCGACCGGAAGAACCAGAAAGGCTCCTAACCATAGCGCTAGGGGTAGCGCTAGGCCACCACCCTTATGCTTCATGGGACTCCTCGGAGTTCAGAATCCACGCATCATCGGCGGCAAAGCCAAACCTCACGGAGTCGCCCACGCCCAGGCTGGTCGCCCCCCGATCGGCGTTCAAGAGCGTGGCCGTCACCACGCTCGATTGCGCCTGAAAAACTCCACTCATATCAACCGTTGCACCACGATAGAAGATGTCGCTCAGCGTGCAGCTGAACTCGTTGAGGTGGACGTCCTGCGCTGAGGAAGCCGGCTCCTGTTGCCTCACCCTGGCGAGCTGGACCTTCTCGGGCCGCACCTGTACTTGAACCTCACGTCCGATGGGCAGGTTTTGCTGCAGACGCGGCAAACGCGCCATAAACCGCGTCCCTGCACCAAGATCGACCCAGCCGTGAGTCGACTTGCCGGCGACAGGACCAACGAATTGACCTCGCAGCCGGTTCATGGCGCCGAGAAATGAAGCCACAAACGCGGTATCAGGACGTTCGTAAACGTCCTGAGGCGTACCGACCTGCTCGACCCGCCCACGGTTCATCACGGCGATGCGGTCTGACATGGTCAGGGCCTCGCTCTGATCGTGGGTGACAAACACAAAGGTCATACCTAGGCGTCGCTGCAGGGAGCGCAGCTCGGCCTGCATGCGCACCCTGATCTTCAGATCTAGCGCACTAAGTGGCTCGTCTAGGAGCAGAACCTTGGGGCGGTTGATCAGGGCCCGAGCCAAGGCCACTCGTTGCTGCTCCCCACCGGACAGTGTATCGATGCGGCGGCGGCCAAAGCCATCCATGGCGACCAGGGCTAGGGCCTCGTCGACCAGGCGCAGGCGCTCGGCGCGCGCCACTTTTCTGATCCGCAGGCTAAAAGCAACGTTTTCCGCCACGTCCATGTGCGGGAAGAGAGCATAACGTTGAAAGACCATGTTGACGGGGCGAGCGTGGGGCGGCGTCTTGGTGACAGAGGCACCACTCAGGTAGACCTCACCCCGGTCGGGATGGTCGAACCCTGCAAGAATACGGAGCAAGGTTGACTTCCCACAGCCGCTGGGCCCTAGGATCGAGAAGAATTCACCGGCGGCAAGCCCAAGCGAGACCGACGAGAGGACGACCTTCCCATCAAAACTCTTGTCAATGCCCTTCATTTCCAACATATATCAGCGTCCCGCCACACGGACCCAAAAGGCATATGGTTTACACCAGTGTTTATCTGCTTGGAGACGATACATGCACGCTAAGACCCGTACAACCCTGATCACCCGGATGATCGTCGGGATGCTAACCTTGAGTCTATGCGCTTGCACCTGGTTTAAAAAGAAGGATGCGACGGCGGCTAGCTCAACGACCCAGCCCGGAACGCCGCGGATCATCAACCTGTATATCTGGGCTCAGTATACCTCCCCTGAAATGCTGGCGGACTTCACGCGGCGCACGGGGATTGAGGTGCGAGAATCCAACTACTCGTCAAACGAGGAGCTTCTGGCCAAACTGCAAGCCGGTGCCGGTGGCTTCGACGTCGTCGTCCCGTCAGACTACATGGTGACGGCCATGATCAAGCTCGGCCTGATCCGCGAAATCGACAAGAGTAAAATCGCCAATGTCCGCAATGTCGATCGCAAATTCCTCGGCAAGTCCTACGATCCAGACAACAAATGGTCGCTACCCTACGCTTGGGCCATCACCGGTATTGCGGTGAACACCAAGGCCTACCCAGACCCGGTGACCAGTTGGCGCGATTTATTACAAAACGATCGAGTCAAAGGCCGCATCTCCCTGCTCGATGACGTCCGTGAAGGGATGGCCGCTGCCCTTAAGCTCAACGGTCTAAGCCTCAATTCGACCAACAAGGACGACCTAAACCGCGCTAAGTCTGTTCTATCCGCGGCCAAGCCAAACATTAAAGCCTTTAACTCAACACCCTTAAACCTGCTCTCCGGCGGTGAGGTGGTGATGGCGCACATGTACTCAGGTGAGGCGCTGGTGGCAGCAAGAGATAGCGGCAAGGCCATCACATTTATCGTTCCCAAAGAAGGCGGCACGCTGTCGATCGACAACATGGTCATCCCGAAGGATGCTGCCCACGTCGAAGAAGCCTATGAGTTGCTCAACTACTTCTATGAAGCGACGACCCAAGCGGACTTCGTCAAGCGGATGCTGTCGGGTCCCGTGGTGACGGGCACTCGGGCGATTCTGCCAGCGTCGTTGCGAGACAATCCGGTCATTTACCCGAGCGATGAGGTTCTGACTCATTGCGAAATGATGCGCGATCTGGGGGAAGCAACCACGGAGTACGACCGCATCTGGGCCGAAATGAAAGCCAACAGCCACTAAGCACCTGGTCAATCGCCTGAAACCGCTGCGAGAGGTAAACAAAAAAATGCCCTCATGGTGGCATTTTCACTGGTAAAACTGGCTAGATGCAGGATTCCTGGATTGACAAACGGCCATCGTCGAACTACAAGATGTTTACTTCCGTTCTATGCATGCACCAAGACCCCCCCGATACATCGAGTTGTACCTTGCGCTGTCTATTCTTTCAGGCTTCTCTTGGACTCTATCTAGCGGCGTTCTCCACCGGCTTGCATGCGGCAGACTCAGCCGCAGGTCCAGACCATCCAGCGTGGCCCCTGCACACCCATGGACGGTACATCGTCGACAGCCACGACCACCGTTTCAAATTGGCCTCCATCAATTGGTACGGTGCTAGCGACACCGAGATGGTCCCCGGTGGACTCGATACCGCGTCGCTACCCGACATCGTCAAAGCCATTAAATCCAGTGGCTTCAACTCGATTCGCCTACCCTTTTCCAACCACATGCTGCACGTGACCACCAGCGTCGAGCCGCGCAGCGTCGCGGCCAACCCAGCCCTGGTCGGCCACACGCCGCTTGAGGTCCTCGATGCCGTGGTGCAGGAGCTGACAACGCAGGGTTTAGCGGTGATCCTGAACAACCACACGACCCATCCGATGTGGTGCTGCTCCTATGATGATGACGGCCTGTGGTACACCAAGGACTACAGCGAATCGCAGTGGCTTGATGACTGGGCGATGATGGCGGCACGCTACCAGAACAACCCAGGGGTTGTTGGCACCGACCTTCGCAATGAGATCCGCGTCACCAAACTTGGTGGCACCTACTTACCTAATATTCCCCACTGGGGCCAGGGTCCGAACGATTGGCGCGCGGCGGCCGAGACGGCCGGCAACCGGATCCTCGCTATCAACCCAAATCTTTTAATTATCGTCGAAGGGCTTAACTTTCCCAGAGACCAATTGCGCTTTGCGCACACCGATCCGGTTCGGCTCAAGGTTGCCGACCGCTTGGTCTACTCCGCACACAACTATGCCTACACCAGCCCAGAACCTGTCGGTAAACCCTACGGAGCCATGGACTACGAGTCCTTTCGTCAACGCATGACGCTCGAATGGGGCTTTGCCGTCACCCCTAGCCAGGCCTATACCGCACCAGTGTGGCTAAGCGAATTTGGCGTTGGTGGTGTTTCCGATGAGATGGGACATACCTGGCTGGAGCACATCAGTCGGTACCTGCAAGACACCGATATCGATTTTGCCTACTGGGCGGTCAACGCCGGGGCAAAGCCGAGCGGCGAGATGGAACCCTTTGCTTGGTTAGACCTCGACTGGCAAACCCCACTGGACGATTGGCGCAAGGATGTCCTGCAGCCGCTATTTACACCGCAGCACGGCCCCGGTGTCGATCCGGATTGGCAGCAAGATCCCGCCAATCACTTCGAGGCTTTGATCTTTTCGGATTGGGATAGCGACCACAGCCAAAGCCGGGACGACTGGCACAAGGGATCGTTCAAAGCAACTTGTCGCGACGATGCGCGCCTGGTCGGGATCAGTGCAGGGGAGCGCGGCGCACAGCCCTTTGGCCACCTAGTCCTATGCACGGACTACGTCACTTCAGGTGCAGCGACCAAGCGGGTGACGCTGGATAATGACAATCACGATGTCGGAGCGGCCGGCCTCTCCGGTATCCAAGACTGGTCACCAGGCAGCAACAAGTTGACTTGTCCACCAAACAATTATTTGATTGGTGTCGCGCAGCAGCGGAAGGCCCTCACCTACCGCATCACCGGCGTTCGCTGTGCGGAAAGCCCAGTGCCACTTGGGAGCGATTGCCACGCTCTATATTTTGGCAAAGGCGATGCGCGCGCGACGGACATTCCCGGCGACTGGGACCCGGGTCAACGCAAGGGGCAGTGCGGACTGAACGAATACGCTGCAGGATTGAGCCTAAAATCCGGCGTCGTTCAGTCCATTCTTTGCTGTTACCTTGGCGCGCGCTGAAGTGACTAGCGTCGATTGGTCTCAGGGGTTATTGAGGCGCGTGTGCCTATTCGTGGTGCCGAAGTGGTGTTTCTTCGTAAAGCGCTCGGCATGACCTTAAGCAGCTGGGCTAAGGAACTTGGACTGTCTGCGGCGGGCATCATGAAATGGGAGAAGGACGCCAAAAAGCGCCTGTCTCGTGTCAATGAAGCTGCGGTGCGTGCGTTTTGCGCCGAGCTGCTTTCGATCAAATTAGGCGGCAAGTGGTCCGAGCTGGTAGCTCACGACATGACACCCAAGAAGCTGTCGCTCAGAATGCATAAGGCAGCCGCATAGCCCCTGCGGCTCTGCGATCGCCGAGCGTATTTACGGCTACGAAGTTGTAATTTATTTGTTTACCTAGTCAATCGCGGCCTGGGTCTTCAGCACCTTTTCACAGACGTCCCACAACAAAGATTTCTGCTCCAAATGGCGCATAAACGAGCCAAGCCGGTGTGCTAGGAGTCCGGCGAGATCGCGAGGATCGATATCTCCCTCGGTCAGGTGGCGCAGGATGATCGCATCGATCTCATCGGCGATATGCATCAGCCGCTGCATGTCTGGGCTGACGCTATTTGGCCCTGGAAACTGAATGACATTACCCACCAGCCACCTCCCGCGTTCTGCGCACCATCTCACTCGCTTTTGACTCCTCCAACCTTAGCATGAATCCAGTCCCAACGATCACCCACACGCGGCCGCACAAGGCCGCTCAGGGCGTCAGGAACTTGATAAGGATCGCTTTATTGCTATCGCTTATGGTTTTACCACCCGTAGGCATCGTGCCTGCGTTCAGGCGGTCGATGATCTGCGCCGCAGCTCCCTTGGTGTTGGCTTCGTTGTCGACAAACACCGTCTGGAACGTACCGAAGGTATGACATGACCCGCCGCCGCAACTAGCGGTCAGAATCGGATTGATGGTCGCCGCAAAGGTCACGGCAGGCGGTGCTGCTGGCGCTGGAGCCGCTCCAGGAGCTGGCGGCGCGGCAGGAGCTGGCGGCGCGGCAGGAGCTGGTGCGGCGGCCGCTGGCGCCCCCGGCGCGGCGCCAGGAGCCGCAGCTGGAGCCCCTGCCGCTACGGTCGGCGTGGCTTCACCCGTCGATTGCAACAGCGCATTCATATCCAACTTTGGACAACTCGCAGCAGCACCCGACGGTTGATCGGCAAGCAGGCCCGACAAGGCCAATGAAGTATAGCTGACGGCCGCGCCGTCAAACTTGAGCAAATGAATTTTAACCTGATCCCCACTCTCCTGAGAGCAGTCATAGATCTGAAACTTTTTGTCGAGCAAGGGCTGCACATGACTCATTAAGTCTGCTGGCGTGCCGGCAAACAGCGACTGAATTTTTGGCAGTGTGCAGCAAAACTTGACCAAGTCCGCACCGCAATCGCCGACCGGATGATCCGCCAGCTTCGCTGGATCGGTCTGCGGCAGCCAACCTTTGCCTTGTTTCGTGCAATCGTCGTGCTTCGCCACCATGGCGATCAAAGACGCGTTGGTCAACGCAGCGGTTGCCGTACCGTCAGCCGCCTGCTTCTCCACCGCCGTCTTGTTGCCGCCCTGCTCGGACTTTGGCGCGATGCCCAAACCCGACGCACGCTGATTGACCGGTTTGGCCGAGCTGCAGGCTACCAGGGTCAAAAGTCCTAAACTTAGGTCGCGAAATCTCATGCAAGGTCCCGTGTTGAAGCAACCGTTAGATACCACGTCCTACGTTTCGGCATTTTCACGACCTAGCTTTAACATTTTTCCTTAAAGCAATTATTTATCCATATTTACATCAAGTTACACCAAAGACCGGAGAGGCCTTGCGAGATAGGCCGTGGTCCCTATAATGGCGCCATAGTCATGCAAGCCCCGTCGCCAAGGTCATGGCACCAGGAGTTCTTATGTCCGCTGCAGTTAGCTTCGACCTGATCGTCATTGGTTCCGGCCCAGGAGGCGAAGTTGCCGCCATCCGCGCCGCGCAGCTCGGGCTTAAAACCGCCCTCATCGAAAAAGCACCGCACCTCGGCGGCACCTGCCTGAATTGGGGCTGCATTCCCACCAAAGCGCTTCTGGAAGCGGCTAAAACCTACACCAAGCTACAGCATGCGGGCGACCTCGGGTTCAACGTCGGCCAGGTCTCCTACGATTGGGAACGCATCCTCGCTCGCAAGCAAGGCATCGTCGACGCCCAGCGCAAGGGTCTGCGGTTTTTGATGAAGAAAAACAAGATCGAAGTGTTCCAAGGCCACGGACGCCTGGCGGGCAAGGGCCAAGTCAGCGTGACCGCCGACGATGGCAAGGTCACCACCCTGGCGACCAAAGCCGTGGTCCTAGCGACCGGCTCACGCATCCGCGACTTGCCATTTGCCAAGACCAACGGCAAGTCGATCATCAACTCCGACGACATCCTCTCGCTCAAAGCGGTACCAAAGACCCTGTGCGTCGTCGGCGGCGGTGTCGTCGGGACGGAGTTTGCCTCCCTGTATGGGCGTTTTGGCACTCAGGTGACGATCGTCGAGCTGGCACCGCAGATCCTGCCATTTGAGGATGCCGACACCGTCAAAGAACTCGTGCGCCATCTCAAGAAGCAAAACATCAGCATCGAAACCGGCAGTAAGTTAACCGCTGTGCAGGATCAAGGCGACCACGCCCTGGTCACCACCGAAGGGCAAAAGCCGCGCGCCTTCGAGCAGGTCCTGATCGCGATCGGCCGCGCCCCGGTGACCGAGGACATCGGCTTGGCGACCGTGGGGATCACCACCGACCGTGGCTTTGTCAAAGTCAACGAGCACTACCGTACCAGCGCCGATTGGGTCTGGGCGATCGGCGACATCATCCCGACACCGGCCCTGGCACACACGGCATCGGCGGAAGGCATCCACGCCGTCGAGGTCATCGCTGGCCACAAGCCACCGGTGATCGATTACCAAGCCAATCCCAACGCCATCTATACCGCACCCGAGATCGCTAGCATTGGCCGCACCGAACAGGCCCTCAAAGAAGCCAAGGTCGAGTACAAGGTCGCGCAGTTCCCCTTTGCGCCGATGGCCCGGGCGAAGATCGACGATGCCACCGAAGGCTTCGTCAAGATCCTCTACGAACCCAAATACCGCGAGCTGCTCGGCGTCCATATCGTCGGTGCCAAGGCAACGGAGATGATCGCCGAGTTTGCTCTCGGCAAGGTGCTGGAGACGACGGTGGACGAGATCGCCCACACCATTCACCCGCATCCCACCATCTCGGAAACGATTATGGAAGCTGCCCATGTGGCCATGGGTGGGGCGATCCACCTATAATCAGCGGGACGACCATTCTCTCAGCCAAGGACGCGCGCCATGCAGACCGAGACGACGGAAGTGCTTATGCCCCTCATGGGCGAAGGGATCACCGAGGCGACCCTGGTCAAGTGGCTCAAGCAGCCGGGGGACGTGATCCGCCATAACGAGCCCCTACTCGAGGTATCGACGGACAAGGTCGATACCGAGATTCCTGCTCCCGCCGCTGGCACCTTGCTGCAGGTCTTTGCCAAAGACGGCGACGTCGTCGCCGTGAACCAAATCATCGCGCACATCGGCAATCCAGCGACGGCTACAGCCGGCGTATCCCCAAGCAAAGCCGCGGCACCTACCGGGGCCCATGCGGCCGCGCCAAGACCCGTTACCGCGACCGTGGCGCAGCCTCAAGACGCGACCGAGACTGCTCCCCGCCGCTCCTCGCCGCTGGTGCGCAAGATCGCTAAGGCCGAGCAGGTCGACTTGGCCCAAGTCGCCGGCACGGGACTGCACGGCCGCATCACCAAACGCGACCTCGAAGCACACCAGTCCAAGGCGCCTCTCCAGACATTAACGACGCCTACGGTGGCTACTGGTGGGACGCTCAAAACCACCATCGACGGCGGCAAGGAAACCCTCGAGGGCGTGGTCGTGCGCCGCGAAAAGATGACGCGGATGCGCGCGCTGATCGCCGAACACATGGTGCGCTCGGTACGGACCTCGCCGCACGTCACCACGGTGTTCGAAATCGATATGCATCGAGTCGTCACCTTGCGCGACCAAAGCAAGGCGGCGTTTGCCAGTCGTGAGGGTTTTAATCTGACCTTTACGCCGTTTTTCGTTTACGCCGCAGTGCAAGCGATCAAGCGGTTTCCGATCGTCAACTGCTCCGTCGACGGCGACGACATCCTGTGGAAGGACCAAATCAACATCGGCGTCGCCGTGGCCATCGACAACGGCCTCATCGTCCCTGTGATCCGCGACGCTGGCGAGCTTAATGTCTTAGGCGTGGCGCGGCGACTGCAAGACCTCGCCCAACGCGCGCGCAGCAAAAAGCTACTGCCTGAAGACGTTCAGGGCGGAACCTTTTCCGTCACCAACCCAGGCATGTTTGGCAGCATCGTCTCGACGCCGATCATCAGTCAGCCCCAGGTCGCTATCCTGAGTATCGGCGCGATCATCAAGCGTCCGGTGGTGATCGACGACCTCATCGGTATCCGTCCATTGGTGCAGATCGGCCTGACCTTCGACCACCGCGTCGTCGATGGCGAGGGCGGCGCGCGCTATTTGGCTTTTCTCAAAAAAACGCTGGAAGAGTTTTCCCAAGCGGAGCTTTAGGCGAGCAGCTACCAAGTGCTCGGGGTCAGCCGACTTTAGCCAGGGCCCCTTGTGACCGATGCACCCTCCAGAGGTACCGGAGAGAATGGTCTCCCCGGCCCAGCCTCGCTGTGGAGAGGATACGCGTTGGCAGGCACCAATAAAGTGCTGCAAGAAGGCCAGGTCTTATTCAAGGCCGGCGACACCTCGGACGGGATGTACCTGATCCGCAAGGGTGAGATGCGCGTGTATCTCGAGCAAGATGGCAAAGAGGTGACGCTGGCCACGGTCGGCGAGGGCGGCATGATCGGCGAGATGGCGCTGTTCGACAAACAACCGCGCTCGGCCTCGGTCAAAGCCACCAAGGAGAGTGAGGTCACGCTGATCTCGCTCGACGACTTTGGCAAGCTGATGAAGCAGATTCCTAAATGGTTCGTCGGCTTGATGTCGGCCTTGTCGTCGCGGCTACGCACCACCAACGACCGCCTCAAGAACCTCGAGAGCAACGGCGCTGCGGCAGGCCCGGCAGCGGACAAGGGGCGGCCTTACCAAGCGGTGCTACGCCAACTCAACGTCATCGGCCTCCTCTGGCACCGAGACGGCGAAAAGGACGGCAAGGACTCGACGCTGCGCCGGGTGCCGATGGAGCAGGCCCTCACCGAGCTATTCAACGAAAATCCGCAAAAATTGCAGGAACTCCTGGCCATCCTCATCAAGCAGAAGATGCTTTCGGTACGCCAGGACGCCTACAAAAACCAGGTGCTCGTCCTGGCTAATCGCGCCGCCTTGACCCAGGTCGTGACCTTCATCAACGCATTTGTCAAAGGCAATCCAAAGAAGGCCTACCTCACCGCTGAGGCGGTCGACATCATCCTCGTCCTGGAGAAACTGGTGCTCGCCGCACCTTACGATGCCTCAACGGTCCCACTGTCGGACCTGGCGAAAGAGGGCAAGCGCGCTGGCAAGGTCACCACCAACTGGGAAAAAGAAATCACCTCGCTGCAAAAAGTCGGCGAAGAGGTCAAGCTGGTGAAGACCTCGACCGGAGTCGGCCTCAAGGCCAGCAAGAAGGACATCGCGCACTTTGCCCGGCACTGCGAGTTGCTGGCGGAGTTGTATAAAGCCAACTTGATGTGAAACGCTTCGGGACAGCGGCTGCCATCCTCAAACCTATGAGTGCACTGACCACCGTCGCG
>Ga0315289_10002911_pt1 | contig 26114 bp, 24 predicted proteins | sample YL17G11_40_MG_FD_203452 | JGI IMG/M metagenome (GOLD analysis project Ga0315289, IMG submission 203452) | Sediment microbial communities from Yellowstone Lake, YNP, Wyoming, USA - YL17G11_40 | ecosystem: Environmental > Aquatic > Freshwater > Lake > Sediment | place: USA: Wyoming | collected...
CCCGGCGGAAGCTTGACGTTTTTCCTGATCTCGCGCTGGGCTTCGGCGACGAACCCGCCCATATCCCGGCCGGTGATGTTGCATTCGACGCCGATCCGCCGCTCCCCGGATTCGCGGCTGATCTGGACCGGCCCTTCGGACGTGGTGATCTCGGCGAGCCGGTTGAGCGGGACCCGCGCCCCCGGCGGCGTTTGGACGAAGATGCTTCCGATCGCCTCGACCGAATTGCGGTGGTCTTCCGGAAACCGGAGCTGCACGTCGAAATATTTCTCGCCCTCGTAGATCTGGGTGACCGGCGTCCCGCCGACCGCCGTTTCGACGATCGTCTGGATTTGCTCGACGTTGATGCCGAAGCGGGCGATCTTCGCCCGGTCGGCCCGGATGGAGAGATAGGGCTGGCCGGCGATGTTCTCCACGACAAGGTCGGCCGTACCCCGGATTTTGGATAGGGTTTTGGCGATTTCGTCGGCTTTGTCCTTGAGCACGTCCAGGTCCTCCCCGAAGAGCTTGATGATGAGCTGGGCCCGGGACCCCGCGACAAGTTCGTCGATCCGGCAGGCGATGGGCTGGCTGAAAGAGAACGCCATTCCCGGAAAAGTTGCGAGCGAGCGCCGCATTTTTTCGGTCAGGTCGGCCCGCGTTTTAGCCGAGGTCCACTGGTCGCGCGGCTTCAGCATGCCCACGTATCCCGTTTTCTCCACGCCGCGCGCTTCGAGAGCGATGCCCGTCTGACCGGTCCGCGAAACGATAGTTTCGAGCTCGGGGAAAGCCATCAAGGCCTGCTCGACCTTCAGGCTCATGGCGATGGAATCGGAGAGGGAAATCCCGGGCAGGAACTGGATGTCCATATCGTAGGCGCCTTCGTCCATGATCGGCATGAATTCGGTGCCGAGCCGAGGGACGAGGACCAGCGCTCCGCCGAGGAGCGCCGCGGCGACGGCCACGAGGACGGCCCGGTGGCCCAGGCTCCAGCGCAGGGCGGGAAGATAAACCTTCTTGGCCGCCTCGATCACGACGATTTTCTTCTCCCGTCGATGCGCCTTGAGGAGCGTGTAGCAGAACGCCGGAATCGCCACGAGCGAAAGCACGAGCGACGAAAACAGGGCGATAACGTACGTGAACGCTAGAGGCAGGAACATCTTCCCTTCAATCCCCTGCAGGGCGATGATCGGGATGAAGGTCAGAGAGATGATGAGCTCGCCGAGGATGCTCGGCTTGCGGACTTCCATGATGGCGTTGAAGACCGTCGCCAGCTTGGCGGCCCGGGCGTTGTTTTCGGCGAGATGCCGTTGAACGTTCTCGACCTGGATGATCGTGGCGTCGATGATCATCCCGATCGAGATGGCCAGTCCGCCGATCGACATGAGGTTCGCCGATAGTCCGGCCAGCCGCATCATGACGAACGTGGCCAGCGACGACAACGGAAGGGCGATGACCACGATGAACGCCCCGCGGAAGCTGCGAAGGAAGAGATAGAGGACGCCCACGACGAAGAGCGAGCCGAGAAGGAGGGCGTCGGTCACGGTCTGGACGCTTTTGTTGACGATGTCGGAGCGCTTGTAGAACGGACGGATTTTCACGCTCATCGGCAGGATGTCGCTCGTGTTGATCTCGTCGACCCGACGCTCGATCTGCCGGACGACCTCGCGGCTGTTGGCGCCGCGAAGCATCATGACGATGCCGCCGACGACTTCACCCTTGCCGTCCTTGACGGACGCGCCCTGCCGGACGGCCTGTCCGACCCGGACGTCGGCCACGTCGCGCATGACAACCGGCGTCCCGCCTTCAGCCTTCAGGATGATGTTTTGGACGTCGTCCACCGATTGGAGGAGCCCGATCCCGCGGACGAGGTATTGCCGGGCGTCGCTTTCGAGGACGTTGCCGCCGACGTTGAGGTTGTTCCGTTTGAGGGCGTCGGCGATTTCGCCGAGCGAGAGCCCGTACTTGAGAAACTTCTCCGGGTCAGCGATGACCTGGTATTGCTTGATATAGCCGCCGAAGGAATTGATCTCGTTAACGCCCGGGATGGACTTGAGGATCGGGGCCAACGTCCAATCCTGGACCGTCCGCAAGTCGGTCAGATAACGGACCTGAGCGTCCGGGTCGGAGGGCCCCGGGCCCTCTAGCGTGTATTGGTAGATTTCGCCCATGGCCGTCGAGACCGGGCCCATCGTGATCTCGACCCCCGACGGGAGCTTGTCCTTGGCCTCGCTCACGCGTTCGTGGACGAGCTGGCGGGCGAAATAGATATCGACGCCGTCCTCGAAGACGACCGTAATGACCGAGAGGCCGTATTTCGAGACCGACCGGAGCTGGGCCAGGCGCGGCAGGCCGCGCATCGCCATCTCGACCGGATAGGTGACGAACTTTTCGACTTCGAGAGGCGCGAGCCCCGGCGCCGAGGATAGGACCTCGACCTGGATATTGGTCACGTCGGGGAAAGCGTCAATCGGGATTTTCAGGAACGAATAAACGCCCGCGGCGATGACGAGCGCCATGACCAGGAGGACCAGAAGGCGCTGTTTGAGGGTGAAGGAAATAATGCGTTCGATCATGCTAGTCTTCCCCCAGCGTCTTTTTCAGCAGCTCGGACTTGAGGAAGAAGCTGCCCGTCGTCGCGACCGCCTCTCGTTCGCCCAAGCCTTTGAGGATCTCGACGTATCCCTCAAAGGAGGCGCCGACGACCACGTCGCGGACCGCGTATGTATGGTTCTTGACCCGGACGAAAACGACCTTCTTGTTCTGAAATTCCTGAATGGCCGCGCCGGGGACCGTGAGGACGTTGTTTTTCACGGAGGCGAGGATGTCCGCTTCGACGAACATCCCGGGACGCAACTGGCCGTCCTCGTTCTTGAGTTCCACCCGCACGTGGATCGTTCTCGTTTTTTCGTCCACGGTATTCCCGACCTGAAAAATCCGGCCCTTGAATTCCCGGCCCGGGAGGTCACTGATACCGAGAGTGATATCCGAGCCCACATGGACCGCGGGCAGGTCTTTCACATAGGCCTGCATATCCGCCCAGACGCTCGAAAGGTCGGCGATCCGGAACAGGCTTGCTCCGACCTGGATATAGTCTCCCAACGTGACGACGCTTTCGATGACCGTTCCATCGAACGGGGCCCGCACGGGAAGGAGCGTCAGGGTCGACCCCGAGCTCTCGACCTCGGCCAGTTCCGCGTCCGGGAGGTCGAAGACCCGCAGCTTATTTTTTGCGGATTCATAGAAGGATCGTGCCGTGGCCCGTTCGGCCGGGTCTTCGACGACGCGTTTGAGCCTCTGAGCGGCTTGAAGGAAGTCCGCCTGAGTGGCTAAAAAATCCTGGCTGTAGAGGGAGAGCAGGACCTGTCCCCTCGTCACCCGGTCTCCCGGGTACGACAGGAGCTGTTCAATGCGGCCGGTTGAGCGCGAGGTCACATGGGCCAGTCGTTTGGGGTTGAAGATGACCTCCCCGGGGACATGGATCGTCCGGGTCGCCGACCGGAACACGGCCGGCTCGGTTTGGATCTCGGCTGTTTTGACTGCTTCCGGAGTCAACGTCACGACCGTCGGCGAAGCGTCTTCGGTTTTTTCGGCCGCCGATTCCGCCGCAGGCTTAGGACGGCAGGCGGAAAGTCCGGCCCCGACGGCCAGGATAACCAAGATATAAACTAAGATTGTTTTTTTCATGAGGCCTCCTTACTCGGACCACCCTTCTCCCGCGACCTCGAGGTCGGCCACGGAGACGAGATAGAGATAAATCGCTTTCACATGTTCGAGCTTCGCCGTCGCGTACGTCCGGAATAGGTCGAGCAGGTTAAAGAATTCGACCTTGCCGTACTCGAAATGACGGAGGCTGGCCGAAACGTCGTCTTGCATATCTTTGAGCAGCGTTTGTTCGAAGACCTGGACTTGGCTTTCCGCCGCCTTGACGCGCGCGTAGGCGTTTTCGACCCGAGCCGAGAGCCGACGCTCTTCCCGGGCCGACGAAAGGGCGGCGATCTCGCCGGCCGTCTCGGCTTCCATCACCTCGCCCTGACGTTTCGATTTCCACAGCGGAACAGAGAGCCCGAACGAAAATCCCCAAGCGCCTCCGCGCAGGCTCGGATAATAAAGGCCGAGAGAAAAGTCTGGCAAGTTATTCTTTTTAGAGAGGTTAAGCTGGCTATGGGCTTGATTTTGGCGGGACGCCAGGATCTTCAGCGAAGCACTCGAGGCGCGGGCGTCTCCCGTGATTTCGGCTAGGCTTTTGGCGAACGGAACAAAGACTAAGTCGGTCGTTAAATTCGCCGGCTCGCCGGCCGCCCGGCCCATCATCGCGTTCAGCTCCACCTTGGCCGCGGCCTCGTTCTTCTCTTCTTCGATGCTCTGGTTGCGCAGTCGCGCCTTTTCGACGCGCGCCCGGAGGATATCGCTCGCGGAGGCGGTGCCCGCCCGATACTGGATTTCGAGGTTGGCGATCAGCTGGTCGAGAAGCTCGATTGATAAACGCAGGGCCTCGACCGTGCGCCTGGCCAGAACGGCCTTGTAATACGCTTTCTTGACGCCGGCCGCGACGATTTTTTTAATCCGCGCGAGCTCAAGGACGGACTGCTCTTCGCCGAGCGTTCCGATCTGCCGGCGCAACGATCTTTTTCCCGGAAATTCGAAGCGTTGTTCGACACCAAGGCTGAATTCTATTTCGGACGCGGTCTCTCGAAAGGCGAGGCCCTCGTCCCGGAAAACGATCTCCGGGTCGGCCATCGCCGTCGCTCGGAGCGTTTTGGCCGTTGCACTCCGGATCTCCATTTGAGCCAGGAGAATGTCGGAATTTCCGGTCATCGCGATCCCGACGGCTTTCTCCAGAGAGAGCCCGGATTCCTGAGCAAGGGCGCTCATGGATAGGCCGAGGACGAAAGCGGCCGCGACGACCCCGCCGGCCCGGCTTCGATATATCCTTAAACCTATCATGTCGAACTCCTTTCGTACGGTTTTCCAGGAAAATGCGCTGGGGGGATTTGCCGGGGCTCCGGCGAGCGGAGTTTCAGCAGCGAAGGGTCAGGCCGGCCGGCGGAGACTGTTCCGGAACAAGGGCCCGGGGAGGCGCCGCCGGTGTCGATGAGAGGATGGGAGATATTTCAAGGATACAGGACGCGCCGCATACGGCGATTGAGTGCACGGCCGAATCGTCCTGATGGGGAACGAACGAGGAGGCCTGGACGGCTTCGGAGGGAATCGGCTCATGAAGGCAATGGGCCGGCTCCCAGAAAAAACCGGCGGCGGGGAGGCCCAGACGCTCGGTCCGATTCAGCTCCCGGCATCGTTCGCAATCATCGCACTGACATAGAGATGCCGTGATCTCGAACTCGACGGCGGTCCGTCCGTCAGGCTTGTGGCACCAGACGGTTTGCGGAAGAACGGTTTCCAGAAGAAACAGGGAATAAAGGAGAACGAACATAACCGAGAGCGTCCGTCTGCGGATAACGCCGTCATCCTTCATGGCGTTCAAGGTAGCAGGGAACGGGGGCGTTGTCAATCCGTCCGGGACGAGCTACAATACCGGCCGCATGCAGATCCGAGTCGGCCGCCATTCCATTCTCCTTCTGTTGCCGTTGTTCATCTCTGTCTGCTCGTCCTCTCCGCGTGGCCTCATCGTTCTCTGCGCCGGGGACAGTATCACGGCCGAGGCATATCCGCACTTCCTCCAAAGGCTCTTCAATGACGCGGGCATGAAGGCGCGTGTCCTCAACTACGGCCGGAGCGGATTTACTTCGGGCGAATATCTTGGTTTTCTCGAGAAAAACCGGGAAAAACTGGCCGCGGAGAGGCCGGATTTCGTTCTTCTTCAGCTCGGAACAAACGATGTCCGGGCCGATGTCGACAACACGCCGGCCGACGTCTTTGCTCGCAATATGAAACGGATCATCGCGATCTTTCGCGGCTTTCGGAGCCGGGCGGATAAAACGCCGCAGGTCCTCTTGGCCACGGTTCCCCCCGTTCCCGACGGGACGCCTCTCCCCTTCTCCCCGGAATCCTCGCGGCGGGTCACGGAGGATATCAACCCCGGGATCCGGGCGCTATCCGCGGAGGATGGGATCCCGCTCGTCGATAATTACAGCCTTTTCCATGAGAACCCCGGCCTGCTGCCGGGCGTTCATCCTTCGCGAGAAGGATACCAGCGCCTCGCCGAGAACTGGTTTTCCGCGCTTAAACCGTTCTTCCGGCGATAATATATCGCGATCGTGGGCCGTCCCCGTATTCCCCCCTCCCCCTTTCGACAGGACCTCCCGGGTGAAAAGCCCGGCCGCGGGTTCCTGACCCGATTTTCCCTCTTGAAATCCGCCGCAATTGGTGCTAGTATGATTCCACGTCGACAGAAAATAAAAGATTCAGGGACACTTAGGGAGCATTCCCATGAACAGACGACTTATCCGACCCAATTTCACCGAGATCAAGGACAAGATCAAATCCGGCGAAGGCCTCAAGCCGCCTTCCGCGCAAGGCCCTTCCCAGGGGCAACAGCAACACCAGCCGCCGCAACAAAAGAAGATCCATCCCCCGACGGACACGTTCGCGGAAAACTACTACTATCTCAAGCAGATGAGCAAGAAGACGCCGATGGCGGTCGTCTTTAACGACGGCCAGGTCGTCGAAGGCTACATCGAATGGTACGACCGGAATTGCATCAAGGTCAACCGCGATAATGCCCCGAACCTGCTGGTCTACAAAAGCAATATCAAGTTTCTCTACAAGCTCAGCGAAGGAAAAGACAGCCCCGAGCCGGATTCCGACAACAAGAAATGAGGCCGCGCCGGGTCGGGATCACTCTCGGAGATCCGGGCGGGATCGGCCCCGAGATCGTCGTAAAAGCTCTTGCCGGACCGGCGTCTTTCCCGGCGGCGCAGTTCATCCTGTTCGGCCATGCGGGTCTGGTCGAACGGGAGGAGCGCAGCGGCGGCCTGACGCTGGACCGGGCGCGGATCTCGGTCCGTGATATCGACTCCGCCGTGGCCCCCTCCAGGCGAGGTGCCGCCGACCCCGGCAACGGCCTGGCGTCGTTCCGGTTTTTCGAAGCGGCCGTCCGGGCGGCGCGGGAGGGCGAAGTGGACGCCTTAGCCACCGCGCCGATTTCCAAACACGCTTGGGCCCTGGCCGGCCTTTCCTGGCGCGGCCATACGGAATTTCTCGAGAGCCTCTACCCTGATGCGATCATGACATTCTGGTCCAAGAAAATGACCGTCGCCCTTTTTACTCATCATATTTCGATGGCGGAGGCCGTTCGAAAAGTCACCCGGGATAATCTCGTCCGGTTTTTCCTGGCCCTCTCCGGAAGCTTTGAACGGGCCCGGCCGGGGACGTATCAATTCGTCGTTGCGGGGCTAAATCCCCATGCCGGGGAGAACGGCCTTATCGGCCGGGAGGAAGAAGATGAAGTCGTCCCGGCCGTCGCCGAAGTCCGGGCGCGCGGCTTAAACATCCGAGGGCCTTATCCTCCCGACGTTGTTTTCCGCGAAGCCCTGGGGCATCCGGGGAAAATTGTCGTGGCCCTCTATCACGACCAGGGATTGATCCCGTTTAAGCTGTCTTCGTTTGAAACCGGCGTGAACATTACGCTCGGCATGCCGTTCGTCCGGACATCCCCCGATCACGGAACGGCGTTTGATATCGCGGGCCGGAACGCGGCCGACCCGACGAGCATGGCCGAAGCCATCCGCTTGGCCGTCGAGCTATCGCCGGGCCCGCTTTAGTTCTGCGCGTAGCTCCCTGTTCCGCTCCCGCTCCTTGATGGCCTCTTTTTTTTCGTATGTTTTTTTCCCCTTGGCCAGGGAGACTTCGACTTTGACCCGGCCCTTGGCGTTGACGACGACTTTGGTCGGGATGAGGGTCAGGCCTTTTTCCGATATCTTCCCAGTCAGGCGCTTGATCTCCCGGCGGTGGAGAAGGAGCCGTTTCGGCCGCAGGGGGTCATGGTTGAAGCGGTTCGCGGGTTCATAGGGGCTGACATGGCAGTTGACAAGGAACACTTCGCCGCCGCGAACCTCCGAATAGCTTTCTTTGAGGCTGATCCGGCCTTCCTTGATCGACTTGACCTCGCTCCCGAGGAGCTCGACCCCCGCCTCGAACGTTTCGATGATTTCGTATTTAAAAAACGCGGATTTGTTGGCGGCGATCGTTCGCTCCCGGCGCGGCTCAGGCATGAACGGTCTCGACGCGGATGAGACTGATCTGGCGTTTGACCATTTTTTCCACGGTCAGGCGATAAGCTCCGAAATTCATGACGTCGCGTTCGCGCGGGATGCGGCCGAACTCGAAAAGGAAAAAGCCCGCGAGTGTCGTGTAGCCGGCGCTCTCGGGGAGATGGAAACCGAGCGTTTTATTGATGTTCTTGATGCTGGCCGCCCCCGTGATCACCGTGACCCCTTCGCCGGGCTGGGTGAACCAGGCCTCCTCGTCGGAATCGTATTCGTCCTGGATGTCTCCGACGATTTCTTCAAGGATATCTTCCAGGGTGACGAGGCCTTCCATGTTGCCGAATTCGTCGACCACGAAGGCCAGATGGAGGGCATTGTCCCGCATTTGCGTCAGGACGCTTTCCACGGACGCGGATTCCGGGATGAAGACAGGCTTGCGGAGGATCTTGGCCAGGACGATGTCCCGATGTTCGACCAGGGAGGGGATGACGTCCTTCGTATGAATCAGGCCTTCGATATGATCGAGGCGTCCCCGGTAAACGGGAAGGCGGGAAAATCCTTCCGTGACTACCGTTTCCAGGATCTGTTGAGAGGTCGCCCCGATCTCGATCGCCTTGATCCGGGGACGGGGCGTCATGATATCCTTGACCGGCCTGGTCGAAATCTCGAGAATCTCGGCGATCATGTTTTTCCTCAGGGCCGAGATCCCCGCAATCCCGGTTGTCAGGAGAGCTTTCGTCTCCTCCACCGTGATGGTGGATGGATGGCCGTGAGGCATGTTCTTCTGCGAAGGAAAGATCCGTCTCGACAGGAACGTGAAGGCTTTCACGAGGGGGTAGAACAGGATCATCAAGCCCCGGACGGCGCGGACGAGGAAAAAAGACGCCTTGAGGGGATTGTGGGCGGCATATGTCTTGGGGTTGATTTCCGAAAAAAGAAGGAGGACGAGCGTCGTCGCCGCGGTCGCCAGGAGAACCGCCTTTTCTTTGTCGTGGACGAGCGAAACGGAGATATACGTCGCCACGGACGCCGCGGCGACGTTGGCCAGAGTGTTTCCGATGAGGATGGCGGCCAGGAAATCATCGACCCGGGACAGGACTCGCTTGACCAAGCCGGCCCGTTTCGAGCCTTTCTTTTCCAGATAATCCAGCGTGAAGGGATTCGCCCCGATAAAGGCCGTTTCGGCCGAGGAGAAAAAGGCAGAGAGGATAACGAACGCCAGGAACAGAAGTATCGACGATAACATGGCCGAGGAGCTCAGGCTTCCAGGCTGGGCTTGATGTCTTTGAAGCAGGCCTCAAGGATGTGGAGGATTTTTCGTTCGATCTGGTTCGTGGGAAGCGACGCGGCCTCCGAAATCTCGATAACGACGAGTTCCTTAGCCTTTTCCATCATCTTCTTTTCGCGGAAGGACAGCGGCTTGATGAGGCTGAGGTAGAAGAGGCTTTTCAGGACGGCGACGATGTCCAGAATGGTCCCCGACTTCATCAGGTTCACGTGCTCCTTATACCGGCCTTTCCAGTTCATGGTCACTTCGACCTCGCCGTTTTTTATATAATCGAAGATTTCTTTTACGGCATGCTCCGAAATGAGCTTCCGGATGCCGATCTCCTCGACCGAAGACGCGGGGAGAAGGACAAGAGTGTTATTGGACAGGATGCGGAGGTGAAAAAGTCGGAACCGGACCCCGTCGTAGGCTTCGTCCTGGATGTCTTCGATGACGCCCAGGCCTTGATTGGGATAAATGATCCTATCGCCAATCTTAAATGAATTCATGGAAATTTAAATTATAGTATAAGTTAGCGGGATAGTCAAGCCGCGGAGCGAATAAAACTCCGGCTTGACAGACACGAGGCGGTCGGCTAACATTAAGCCCTCACAGGTACAACGATGAAGCCGACATTTCGCCCGAACAACAGGAAACGTAAGAAGGACCACGGTTTCTTAGTCCGCATGAAAACCAAAGGCGGACAGAACGTCATCAAGAGACGAAGACAGAAAGGCCGGAAACGCCTCGCTGTTTAATGCGCGAAAGCTATGGGCCTCGCGAGAGGGTCCGCAAAAAAAAGGATTTTAACGAACTTTACGGGAAAGGCGTCTGTGTTCGAGGCAACTACTTCAATCTAATATATTTACAGAACGATCTTGGCCATTCCCGGATGGCGGTCGTCGCCAGCCGGAAGGTCGGAAACGCTGTCGAGCGCAACAGGGTCAAGCGTCGAGCTAAAGAATTGTTCAGAAGGAACAAGGATGAACTGAAGTTTCCGATGGACCTTATTCTGATCGCGAAGAAGGATTTTCCAGGCGCGACCTGGCGGGAGACGCGGGAGCGGTATTTTGATGCGCTCCGGTCGATCCGAGCTAGAAGCTGAGTGATGAGAAGCATTTTTCTTTTCTTGATCCGGGCCTATAAAATGATTCTGTCTCCCTTTCTAGGGTACCACTGCCGGTTTTATCCTACGTGTTCGGATTATATGGCCCAGGCCGTCGAGAAATACGGTCTGCCTAGAGGGTTCGTGATCGGGCTCAAAAGGCTCGGACGGTGCCATCCTTTTCATAGAGGCGGCGTCGACCCCATACCATAAAAGGACATCTTATGGAAAAAAGGCTACTCCTAGCGATTGTATTATCGTTTCTTATTCTTCTTCTTTTTCAGCTCGTTTTCGTAAAAAAAGCTCCCGAACTCAAACCGTCTGTCGAGCCGGCGGGCCAAGCGCAAAATGCCGTCGCGAACAGGGCCCCCGATAAAAAACCGTTGGAGAAAGACGCCCACGGCCTGGCCCCGACGGCCCAGAATCCTTCTAATGCGCTGAAAATAAAACAATTAAAATCTTCCGAGAAGACCGATATAACGATCTCGACATCCCTCTATGAAGCGGTCTGGAGCAATAAGGGTGGCGTTCTGGTAAGCTGGAAACTTCGCAAACATAAAAATGACAAGAACCAGGACTTGGACCTTGTCCCCGCCTCCGCGAGCGAGACCGGGGTCTATCCTTTCGCTCTGTTGGACGACGACCCCGAAGCCATGAAAAACGGCACCAAAGGCATCGCCGAGAACGCTTTAAACCTTCCCTTCTATGAGGTCAACGGCGGCGAGATAAGAAACTCTCAAAAAATCAGAATTATGGACGGAGACAAAGCGGAGGTCCGTTTCGCATACGCGGACGAGAGAGGAAACGAGGTCGAAAAGAAATTCGTGTTTTATGGCGGCGCCTATCAGTTCGATATTTCGCTCCGCATCCGGAAGAACGGCCAGGACGTCCCTCCGCGCCTTTTATGGGGGCCGGGAATCGGAAACCCGACCGCAGCCGAGCTTAAACAGCGGATGGGAACAAGCGGCGGCGCTTCGTTCCTGATTTCCGGCAAGATCTTTCGGCTCCCCGAAGATGTCAAGAAATACAAGCCGGAAGCCAGCGGTTTCAATTATGTAAGCTGGGCGGCCTTCGATGATGTCTATTTTGCGGCGATATTTCTTCCGTCCGGGCAAAACGGGACAGCGTCGTTCCTCAAGCAAGACACGGACAAGGGGTCATATTTCTTTCTGTCCATGACAAGCCCGCAAAAAGCGTTTATCGGGCCGAAGGAATATGATGCCCTGGCGGATTTCGGGCACGATGCCAAGAAAATCGTCCAGTTCGGATTCTTCGGGTTCTTTGCCGAAATCCTTTTCTATTCGATAAAATTCATCCACAAATTCATTCCCAATTGGGGGTTTGCCATTATCCTGCTCACGATCGTCATCAAGATCATTTTCTTCCCGCTGACCTATAGCAGCACGAAATCCATGGCCAAAATGGCCGGCCTCCAACCGAAGATCAAGGCCCTCCGGAACAGGTATAAGAAGTCAAAAACCGATATCGAACAACGCCGGCAGATGAACGAAGAGATGATGAAGCTTTACAAGGAGCATGGCGTCAATCCGGCGGGCGGTTGCTTGCCCATGCTTATCCAGATTCCCTTCTTTTTCGGTTTTTATGGGATGCTCCGGGCAGCGATAGAATTCCGCCAAAGCCCGTGGATTCTCTGGATCAAAGACCTTTCCTTGCATGACCCCCTTTACATTACACCGATTTTGATGGGGATCACTCAGTTCATTAGCCAAAAAATGACGCCGACGTCGGCCGACCCCTCGCAGCAGAGAATGATGTTGCTTATGCCGCTCATCTTCACTGTCTTTTTCTTAAGCTTTTCGAGCGGGCTGGTCATTTACTGGCTGACGTCCAACGTCGTCCAGATCGGACAACAATATATCATGAATCGCATGATTAAGGCGAAAAAGGGCGAGTCCAATGGAAAACGAAGAAAAAAGTGAACTTATTCCGGAATTCAAGGGTAAGAACCTCGAAGATGCCATTGCCCATGCCGAGCATAAGCTGAAGATCTCTCGGTCCGAACTGAATTACGAAGTCGTAACCGAGAAAACAAAACTCTTCGGAATCAGCAAAGAGATCGTAATCCGGGCTTGGCCGAAAAATGCCGCTGAAGAAAACGCCGTAGCCGATTTTCTGGAGAAATTACGGGGCGTATTTCCCCTGGACTTCACTTATGACATCAAGAAAAAGAACGGCTTCGTTTTTGTCATTTTCGGCGGAGAGGACAAACAGCTCCTCCTCTGGAAGGATGGTTCCCTGCTTTTGGCTCTACAGCATATTCTGAACAAGATTTCGAACCAAAAAGTCCAAGTCGATTGCGAATTCTTCCGCAAAAGAAAGGAAAAAAAGCTGCGCGACTACGCCCTGGACATCGCCCACCAGGTTCTAGAATCCGGGCGGAACGAAATCCTCGACCTCATGAATCCGTATGAACGACGGATTGTCCATATCGCCGTCAATCAAGTTCCGGGCATCACGAGCGAAAGCCTGGGAGAAGGGTTCCTCAAAAGAGTTAAAATATTTCCCGTCGACAAACCTCGTAACCCATAAAACACACGCGAGCGAACTTCCCCGGGCGGAAATATTAAAATTTTTCCCGCCCCGTCTATTTACTATTTCGCGACGCTCTTTTAAAATTCGGTTCAAATGGAGGACTATGCCCGGGACGACACGATCGTCGCCATATCGACTCCCCTTGGGTTCGGCGGAATCGGCATCGTCCGGTTGAGCGGCAATGAAGCGCTTGAGATCGCCCGGAAGATTTTCATTTTTACGACGGCGAAGACAACGATAATTCCCCAGCGCGCGGTTTTTGGTCATCTCGTCGAAATCGGGGGCGGGGAGCGTCTCGATGACGGATATCTCATCTATTTTCGCGGACCTCATTCCTATACGAAAGAGGACGTTGTCGAGTTGAGCCTTCACGGGAGTCCGGCCGTTCTAGAGGGAGCTCTCCGTTCGTCGATCAAAGCGGGCGCGCGGGCCGCTCATCCTGGAGAATTTACGCTTAGGGCGTTTTTGAACGGTCGATTCGACATCATCCAGGCCGAAGCGGTGAACGACCTGATCCATGCGACCTCGCTCGAGGCGGCCAAGCTGGCTTTTGGGCAGATAGACGGAAGACTCTCGATGAAAATCTGGGAGTTGCGTCGCCGGATGGTCAGGCTGCAGGCCGATATCGAAGCCTTGATCGAATTTCCCGAAGAATGTCTCCCGGTCTCGTCCCAAAAAATCTCCCGCTCGCTTGCCACAATCGTCCGTTTTCTTGAAAATTTGGTTTCGAGCTATAACGCCGGGAAAGCCCTTTTCGAGGGCGTGACCCTTGCGATTGTCGGAAAGACGAACGTCGGGAAATCGACCCTTTTTAACGCGATTCTCGAGGAGGACCGGGCTATTGTCACTCCCTACCCTGGCACGACGCGGGATTTCTTGAGGGAACGTGTCCGGATTCGAGACGCTTATTTTACATTGGTCGATATGGCCGGTCTCGCGAAGTCGCGGGCGAAGGTCGAAAAAGAGGGTATCGAAAGAGGAAAGCGCTTGGCCGCTCAAGCGGACGGACTTCTGATTATCCTGGATATTTCGAGAAAGGAATCTCGGCAGGATCAAACTCTTCTCGAGGCTTGCCGGGACAGGAATGCACTGGTTGTTTTTAACAAGATCGACCTCCCGCGAAAAATGGATACCCGGCGAATTAAACGATGGAGCGGACGGCTTCCCTCAGTCGAGATCTCGGCGCTCAAGGGGAATAATATCGGCTTTTTAAAAGCGGAGATCTATCGATTATTCGCGGTCAAGCTGAAAAACCCGGAAAGCACGATTTTTCATTTGAGGCAAAAAACGGAACTCGAGAGTATCTTGAAGCACTGCTTGAACGCCCGGGATAGGCTGGCGATGACAAGCTCCGAGGAAATATGCGCCGAAGAAATGCGCGATGCTATACAGGGAATGGGCCGGCTCACGGGCGATATCCGCACAGACGAAGTCTTGGAAGATATTTTCAGCCGGTTTTGCGTGGGAAAATAAAATGGGACCTCAATCCTCTGACCGGTATGATGTCCTAGTCATCGGCGCGGGACACGCCGGTTGCGAAGCCGCTCATGCCGCGAGCAAAATGGGCTTGAGGACCTGCCTTATGACAATCCACCTCGAGACAATCGCCCAGATGTCCTGTAATCCCGCTATCGGGGGATTGGCAAAAGGCCATTTGGTCCGCGAAATCGACGCTCTCGGGGGGATCATGGGACTTCTTGCCGATGAAACCGGAATCCAGTTTCGGTTGCTCAATCAGAGTAGGGGAGGGGCGGTTCAAGCGCCCCGGGCGCAATGCGATAAAGCGTTATACCGATTGACGATGAAGAAATGGCTTGAAGAAATCGCCAACTTGACCATTTTCCAGGGGATAGCATCCGATATTCTGGTTGAAAAAGGAAAGGCCGTCGGCGTATCGACCCTGGACGGCCATATCATTCGCGCCAAAGCTATCATCGCCACTCCGGGAACATTCCTAAATGGGCTCATCCACATAGGATTGAGCAGCTATTCGGCCGGGAGGGCGAACGAACCGGCTTCGGTCGAACTCAGCTCTAGCTTGAGGAAGCTAGGATTGAAAACTTTGCGGTTGAAAACCGGGACTCCGATGCGCTTGGATAAAAACACGATTGACTGGTCGAAATTCGAGCCCCAGGAGGGCGACAAGATTCCCGTCCCCTTTTCATTCAGGACAAAGCGGAAGCTTGAAAATAAGGTCGTTTGTTATGTCGGATATACGAACGCGCGAACGAACGACGTCATAAAGAAGAATCTCGATAAATCGCCTCTTTTTTCAGGTAAGATCAAAGGAATAGGAGCGCGGTATTGCCCCTCTATCGAGGACAAAGTCGTCAAATTTCCTCATCATCCGCGCCACCAGTTCTTTTTAGAACCCGAGGGGGTGGAGACGACCGAAATCTATGTGAACGGTATCTCCACGAGCCTTCCATATCAGGTCCAAAAGGATATCCTTAAAAGCATCCCGGGAATAAACCAAGCCAAAATATTGAGGCCGGCGTACGGCATAGAATACGATGCGGTCGCTCCGATTCAGCTCTTTCCCACTCTCGAAACGAAGGTTTGTCAAGGTCTTTACCTGGCAGGACAAATCAACGGAACCTCGGGGTACGAAGAGGCTGCCGCCCAGGGATTGATGGCAGGGATCAACGCCGTCCTGAAAATCAGGAAACAGGGCCCGTTTTTAGTTAAGCGCGAAGAAGGTTATATCGGAGTCCTCGTTGATGACCTCGTCACAAAAGGGGTAGATGAGCCGTATCGGCTATTTACGTCGCGCGCGGAATATCGCTTGAGGCTGAGAATCGACAACGCTGACGGACGTCTAACCCGATACGGATATAAGCTTGGCCTAATTAATGAGGAGGAGTTTGACCGCTACGAACGTAAACAGGAGCGGATCTCTAAAGTTTTGAACTATCTCGAGGCCAGGAAAATATCATTGCAAAACAATGAAAAAATATCACTGCGGGATTATCTCAAAAAGCCTGAAATTCGGCTGTCAAATGTGCTAGAATACGAAAAGATGCCCGAGGCCTTATCGAGCGAAGAGGTCAGGCATATAGAAGCCGAAATCAAATATGAGGGGTATCTCAAGAAGCAGGATAAAGAGATCGCGAAGGCCCTTAAAATTGACAGCCTTCAAATACCAGGGGATTTAGATTTTGGGTCGGTCCCGGGCCTAACGAGAGAGGCTATTGAAAAACTAAAATTAAATAGGCCGCGGACTATTGGAGACATGAAAAAAGTGTCAGGGTTAACACCTTCGGACGTTATGAGCGTTTATATCCACCAGAATATCCAAAAAAAACGGTCGCGGAAGGCGAATGTTCCACGTGGAACACAGGACGATGAACCATAGAATAATCGCGGTCGCGAATCAGAAAGGCGGTGTCGGAAAAACTACGACAGCCATAAATTTAGCTTCCTCTTTGGCCTATAAAAAAGCGCGCGTGCTCGTGGTGGACCTTGACCCCCAAGGAATGACGACTGCCGGCCTTGGCAAATCGAAACAAGCGGACAAAGGAATTTACCAGGCTATGATGAACGGCCGCGATACAATGGAAGAAATCCAAGGGACCGAGTTGGATAATCTCTATATTTGTCCTTGCTCTCCGGAATTGGCGGGCGTCGAGGTCGAATTATTTTCCAAGGAGAGCCGCGAACGAATGCTTCGAGGGGCCCTCGATAGCATTCGCTTAAAATTTAATTTTGTCCTCATCGATTGCCCCCCGTCTCTCGGTTTTTTAACGATCAACGCTTTATCCGCGGCCGACTCCATCCTCATTCCCGTTCAGACGGAATTCTTTTGCATGGAAGGAATCCCCGACCTTTTTCGGATTCTTAATGAAGTTCGGACATACTTCAATCCTACCTTGAAAATCGAGGGTATACTCCTGACGATGTTCGACGAGCGCACGAATCTTTCCCGCCAAGTCGCGGACGAAGTGCGAAAGTCTCTCAAGGAAATTGTTTTTGAAACGGTTATTCCAAGAAGCATAAAATTAGCCGAAGCTCCGAGCTTCGGGAAACCGATCGTTCTTTATGATATAAAGTCGCGTGGCGCCGAAGCTTACTTAAGCTTGGCGCGGGAGATCATGGAAAAATGAAACAAGCGCTTGGAAAAGGCCTCAAAGCTTTTATTCCGGAAGAATTCGGCATCCTTAAAGCAGAAACCTATGCTGAACTCGAAATCGAAAAACTCACTCCGCACCCGCTTCAACCGAGGATGAAATTCGATGAAAAGGGCATCGACGAGCTGGCCCAATCGATAAAAGAGGCCGGCGTTCTTCAGCCGATCATCGTCGTCCCCAGCGACGGCGGATATAGAATTCTCATTGGCGAAAGACGGTGGCGTGCGGCGCAAAAAGCAGGCCTTCGCAAAGTCCCCGTGATCATTCGTAATATTCCGCAGAACAAACAGCTTGAAGCGACCCTGATCGAGAACTTGCAACGGGAAGATTTAAACCCGATCGAGATCGCTCTCTCATATAAAAGGCTGATCGAAGAGATGAACCTTACCCAAGAAGAAATCGCCGAAAAAGTCGGGAAAGATAGAGCGTCCGTTGCCAATTTTATACGCTTGCTTAGGCTTCCAGGCGAAATCCAGGACGAAATTCAGAGCGGAAAACTCTCGATGGGGCATGCTAAAGCATTGCTGGCCGTCGAAGAATCGAAAATTCTCTTAAGCCTCGCGCAGAAGATTATTCATAAGGGGTTGTCCGTCCGAGAAACGGAAAGCCTGGTCGCCAGACTAAAAAAACAGCCGGGGCAGAAAAAGACCAAGGCCGACCCTAATCTCGATGCCGTCCAAGAAGAACTCTTAAGAGCCATTGGCGCGAAAGTCTTGATATCGGGAAGCCAAAAAAGAGGAATGATAAAAATATATTATTTTTCACTTGAAGAGCTAAATCGGATTTTTGAGCTTCTCAAAGGAGGCCGGGCGTGAAAGAAAAAAAAGCCGACGATAACAAGATTTCGGGATTCCTGGACGAAGGAACGGAATTCAGCGGAACGATGAAGTTCACGGGATCCTTCCGCATCGACGGACATTTCAAAGGAAAGATCGAGTCCGATTCGACTCTGCTCATCGGGAGCAAGGGAAAAGTAGAAGCCGAAATCGTCGTCCGTCATGTTGTCGTCAGCGGGGATTTCAAAGGCGACATAAAAGCGACCGAGCGGGTGGAAATCAACAGCGAAGGGCGGGTCGTCGGAACAATCCTCACGCCGAAACTGATCGTAGAAGAGGGAGCGTTTCTTGAAGCTCGTTGCCAGACATCGAGCGTAGACTCGATCTCTGACGCAAATGTTGGGGAAAAGAAGGAATCCCGGATTTGAAGAAAGCTCTCGGCGTAATTCCCGTCCGTTATGGAGCGACCCGTTTTCCTGGAAAACCGCTGGCTTCGATATTGGGGAAGCCCATGCTCCAATGGGTCTATGAAGGAGCGCAACGAGCCAAGCTATTGAGCGACGTCCTCATCGCCACGGACGATGAACGCATTCTCAAGATTTCCGCCGAAATCGGGGCCAAGGCTTTGATGACGTCACCGGGCCATACTTCCGGTTCAGAGAGAGTCGCGGAAGTCGCGGAATCCGCCAGGGTTTCGATCGTCATAAATATCCAGGGCGATGAGCCTCTTATTACAGGCGAAATCATCGATTTATTAATTCTCTCGCTACAAGATAGGGCGATTCCTATGGCTACGTTAATGGCGAAGAATAAAGATATATCGTCATTAAATAATCCGCATATCGTGAAAGTCATCGTTGATAAAAATAGCCAGGCGCTATATTTTTCGCGTTCGCCGCTTCCCCACGGCGCTTCTGATTTCTTCTTCCAACATATCGGGATCTATGGATACCAGAAAAATTTTCTTCTGAATTTTCATCGGATGGCCCGCTCCCGGCTCGAAAAAATCGAGAGCCTCGAGCAGCTGCGGGCTCTTGAAAACGGCTATCGCATTAAAATGGTCGAGATCCCTTTTCCCACCTTGAGTGTGGATACTCCTCAAGATATAATCAAGGTCGAAGATCTTCTGAGGAAGAGAAGCCATGAGTAAATACATTTTCGTGACGGGGGGAGTGCTGTCCGGTTTGGGCAAGGGTATCGCCGCCGCGTCCATCGGCCGGTTGCTCGAAAGCCACGGCTTTAAAATCACGGTACAAAAGTTCGACCCTTACCTCAACGTCGACCCGGGGACGATGAGTCCGTTCCAGCACGGCGAGGTTTATGTCACCGACGACGGCGCCGAGACCGACCTCGATCTTGGCCATTATGAGCGGTTTACATCGACGCGAACGACGAAATATCACAACTGGACCGCCGGAAAAATATACGACATCATCATCCGGAAAGAGCGGCGGGGCGAGTATCTCGGGAAAACCGTCCAGGTCATTCCGCACGTCACCGACGAGATCAAGAATGCGTTCCGCGCCGTCCAGAGCGACAACGATATCATTATCGTCGAGATCGGCGGGACCGTGGGCGACATCGAGAGCCTTCCGTTCCTCGAAGCGACCCGACAGATGCGCCTGAGCCTGGGGCCCGAGAATGTCGTCTTCGTTCATTTGACGCTCGTTCCTTACCTCGGCACGTCGGGTGAGCTGAAGACCAAACCGACCCAGCATACTGTGAAGGAGCTGCGCGCGATCGGGATCCAGCCGGATATCCTTCTTTGCCGCACCGACCGGTTCCTGACGCTGGACATCAAGACGAAGATCTCCCTCTTCACGAACGTACCGGTCGACGCGGTCATCACGGCCAAGGACGTCGGCAACATCTACGAGGTTCCGCTCATCTTCGCCAAAGAGGGCCTCGACGAATTCATCCTCAAGCAGCTGCGGCTCGAATCCCGGACGTCCAACCTGGCGCAGTGGAAAGCGCTCGTCAACAGGATGAAACATCCGAAGGACGAGGTCGATATCGCCCTGGTGGGCAAATACGCGGGTCTCAAGGATTCGTATCTCAGCCTGAAGCAGGCGCTTGACCATGGCGGGCTCGGCCACCGCCTCAAGGTCAACGTGTCCTGGATCGAAGCCGAGGACCTCGAGCGCGGGAAGATCGAGAAGGTCCTCGGCGACAAGGACGGCGTCCTGGTGCCCGGCGGGTTCGGGCATCGCGGCATCGAGGGCAAAATCCGGGCCGTGACCTACGCCCGCGAGAATAAAGTCCCGTTCTTCGGGATCTGCCTCGGAATGCAGTGCGCCACCATCGAATTCGCCCGGAACGTGGCCGGGCTGGCCGGCGCGAACAGCACGGAGTTCGACGCCGATGCGCCGTACAAGGTCTTTTTCAAGTGGAGAGAGATCCGGGGAATCCAGGACCTGGGCGGGACGATGCGGCTCGGCCAGTACCTTTGCAACCTGGAACGGAATTCGTTCGCTCACAAAGCTTACCGCGCGGGAGAAATTTATGAGCGGCATCGCCATCGCTACGAGTTCAACCCCGAATACGAAAAGCCGCTGACCGAAGCCGGGTTGTTCGTTTCGGGCAAGAACCCGGATTATGGCCTGGTCGAGATCGTCGAGATCCCGCGTCATCCCTGGTTCCTCGGCTGCCAGTTTCATCCAGAGTTCAAATCCAAGCCTTTGAAGCCGCACCCTCTTTTCAAAGCGTTCATCGGAGCCAGCTATGCCCACCGCCTCAAAAAGCATAAAAATTAGCTCCGGCGTGACCGTCGGCGGGGGAGGATTGTTCCTCATCGCCGGGCCGTGCGTCATCGAGTCGGCGGAACGGACGCTCGGTATCGCCCGGCGGACAAAGGCCGTCGCGGACGCGCTCGGCCTCCCATTCATCTTCAAGGCGTCGTTCGATAAAGCGAACCGGACGTCGCTCCGCTCTTTCCGCGGACCCGGCCTGGATCAAGGGCTCGAGGTCCTCGCCGAAGTGAAGCGGACCTGCCACGTTCCGGTGCTTTCCGATGTCCACGAGACAGCGCACGTCGAAAAAGCCGCCGAGGTCCTTGACGTCATCCAGATCCCTGCGTTTCTCTGCCGCCAGACCGACCTCCTCGTCGCCGCGGCGCGGACGGGGAAGCCGGTGAACGTCAAAAAAGGCCAGTTTCTCTCCCCCTACGATATGAAGAACGTCGTGGAGAAGATCGAGAGCGCCGGCAATACGCGCATCCTCCTGACCGAGCGCGGGACGATGTTCGGTTACAACAACCTCGTCTTCGACGTCCGGGCCATCCCGATTATGAAAAGCTTCGGCTACCCCGTCGTCATCGACGCTTCGCATAGTGTCCAAAGACCGGGCGGGAGGGGCGATGTTTCGGGAGGCGAGAAAGAATTCATTCCGGTCATCGCCCGGGCCGGCGTCAGCGCGGGCGCCGACGGGATTTTTCTTGAAGTCCACGACGAACCCTCCCAGGCCCTTTCGGACAAGGACAACTCCTTGAAGGTCCGCGAGTTGAAAGAACTCGTCGCGACGCTTTTAAGATTGAAAAAAGCCCTGTAAAGGACGCCTCATGACCAAACGGAGTGTTATCGAAACGGGACGCGAAGTCCTCGAGATCGAGGCCGGCGCGGTCCGGGCCTTGAGCGCCCGCCTGGACGACAATTTCGCCAAAGCCGTCGACCTTCTTTATCGAACGAAAGCCCGCATCATCGTCATCGGGATGGGGAAATCCGGACTCGTGGGCCGTAAGATCGCGGCCACGCTTGCGAGTTGCGGTACGCCGGCGATGTTCGTCCACCCCGCGGAGGCCGGCCACGGCGACCTGGGAATGATCCTGAAGGACGACGTTATTCTCGCGGTCTCCTACAGCGGCGAAACCCGCGAGATCCTGGACATGCTGGAGTTCATCAAGAGGATCGGCGTCAAATTGATCACGATCACGGGACACAAGGCCTCGCGGATCGCGCGGTACAGCGATATCGTCCTGGACGCGCGGGTCGAGACCGAGGCCGGACCGAACGGCATCGTCCCGACGTCGAGCTCGACGGCGGCGCTCGCCCTCGGCGATGCCCTCGCGATCGCCGTCATGAAAAAAAAGGGATTCAGCGAACGTGAATTCGCGTTCGTCCATCCCAAGGGTGCGATCGGCAAAAAGCTTCTCCGTGTCGAGAGCCTCATGCACAAGGGCCGGGCGGTTCCGTCCGTCCCGCTGGACATGCCGATGCCCGAGGTGATCGACGAAATGACGGCCAAGCGCCTGGGGATGACATGCGTCCTCGCCGCCGACGGCCGTCTGGCCGGGATCATCACCGACGGCGACCTTCGACGGATGATGGGCAAGTACAAGGACAGCCTTTTGGCGAAGCGGGCGCGGGACTGCATGACGCCGGACCCGGTGACGATCGACAAATCCGACCTGGCCACCGAAGCCCTCAACATCATGGAGCAGAAAAAAATCACGTCGCTGATCGTCCGGAACAAGGACGGTAAGGTCGAAGGGATCATCCACCTTCACGGCTTGTGGCGGACGGAGATGGTTTGATGCGGGCTCGCGACCGGGCCCGACGGGTCAAGATGATCCTGTCGGACGTGGACGGAACGCTCACCGACGGGACGATCGCAGTCTTACCTGACGGCGAAGAGGTCAAGTCCTACGACGTCAAGGACGGCCTGGGCGTGTTCCTGGCCCGCAGCGCCGGTCTCGAGGTCGGTCTCATTACGGGAAAGATGTCGGCGGGGCTCGAGAAGAGGGCCGAACGCTTGCGCATCAAGGAACTGCACCAGGGCGTAGCCGATAAAATGCCCGTGTTCGAAGCGATCCTGGCCAAGCACGGGCTGTCGGCCGTCGAGGTCGCGTATCTCGGCGATGACCTGGGTGACCTCGCCGTCATGAAACGCGCGGGCCTGGCCGCCGCGGTCCGGGACGCCCATCACCTCGTCCGCAAACAGGCGCACTATGTTTGCGCCCGGGGCGGCGGACGGGGCGCGTTTCGCGAGCTCGTCGAGTTCATCGTCGGGGCGCAAAAGAAATGGGGCGTCGTCGAAGAACGATTCAGCTCGATGTTCGACCGTAAACTCTAGAAAAACGGGGGAGGACGACCGTGGAGATCAATCCGAATATCTTTCGCGAGTACGACATCCGGGGGATCGTGGATAAGGACCTCACTCCGGGCGTCGTCCGGACGCTCGGGAGGGGGATCGGGACGTATTTTCGCGGGCAAGGAAGGCGCGTCGTCGCCGTCGGCCGCGATTGCCGGCTCAGCTCCCCCGAGTTCGCCCGGCATTTGATGGCCGGCCTCCGCTCGACGGGCTGTAACGTGTTCGACCTCGGAACGATCCCGACGCCGCTGCTCTATTTCACGATCTTTTACAAAAATATCGAGGCGGGCGTCATGATTACGGGCTCGCACAACCCTCCCGAATACAACGGGTTTAAAATGATGTCGGGAACGGAGACGCTCTACGGAGAGACGATCCAGGAGATTTACCGGCTGATCCGGGACGACCGCCTGACCTCCGGGCCCGAGGGAACGGAAACGTCCTTGAAGATCGTCCCGGAATACCTCGATTACGTCTCGGGCCAAATCCGCCTCGCCCGGCGGCTTAAGGTCGTTATCGACGCGGGCAACGGCACGGGCGGCGTCGTGGCCGTCCCTATTTTCAAGAGGTTGGGGTGTGATGTCGTCGAGCTTTACTGCGACATGGACGGCCGGTTTCCGAACCACCATCCGGACCCGACGCTGCCCGAGGCGATGCGGGACCTGATCCGGACCGTCCGCGAGACACGGGCCGACCTTGGGATCGCGTATGACGGAGACGCCGACCGCATCGGCGTGGTCGCCGATGACGGACGGTTGATCTGGGGCGACCAGCTCATGATCTTCTTCGCCCGTGATATTCTGCCGGCTCACCCCGGCGCCGTGATCATATCCGAGGTGAAAGCGACGAAGACGCTGTACGACGAGATCGCGAAACTCGGCGGGACGCCGATCATGTGGAAGACCGGACATTCGCTCATCAAGAAAAAGATCAAAGAGGAAAAGGCGCTGCTCGCGGGGGAGATGAGCGGCCATCTCTTTTTCGCCGACCGGTGGTTCGGTTTTGACGACGCCATCTACGCCTCGTTGCGGCTCGCCGAACTCGTCTCGCGCTCGGACCGGACGGTCTCCCAAATGCTCGATACCCTTCCCAAGACATTCAGCACGCCGGAGATCCGGATCTACGCCTCCGAAGAGGTTAAGTTTAAAATCGTCGAGGACGTGAAAAAAGAGCTGGCCCGAAAGCACCGGGTCATCGACATCGACGGCGTCCGGGCGATCTTCCCGAACGGATGGGGCCTCGTCCGGGCTTCGAACACGCAGGCCGTTCTTGTCTTGCGGTTCGAGGCCGATTCCGAATCCGACCTCGCCGCCATCCAGAGCGAAGTCAAGGCGGCGGTGGAGCGGGCCATCAAGAGATTGGGCAAATGAAGAACGCCGGGCCCGATATCCGCGTCGTCATCATGGCCGGAGGCAGCGGCACCCGCTTCTGGCCGCTCAGCCGAAAGCGTTCGCCCAAGCAATTCCTGCCGATCACGAGCTCGCGGACGATGATCGAGGAAACCGTCCGCCGCGTTCTACCTCTTGTCCCGCGGACAAAGATCCATACGGTCGCGAACGCGGACCAGACGCGAACGATCAGGCGCCTACTGTTGCGCATCCCCGAGCGGAACTTCCTCGTGGAACCGCAGGGGCGCAATACCGCGCCGTCGCTCATCCTGGCCACGGCCTGGGTCTACCTCCAAAATCCCGAAGCGGTGGTGGCCGTCCTCCCTTCGGACCATTTGATCGCCGACCCTGAGGCCTTCTTGAAGAGATTCGAAGCGGCGGCGACGGCGGCCGCGGTCGAGGACGCTCTCGTGACGTTCGGCGTTCGGCCGACGTTTCCGTCGACGGGTTTCGGGTATATCCGGTTTCACCGGGACAAGGCGAGGCGAATTTCGGGAGACGCGTTCTACGATGTCGCCTCTTTTCATGAAAAACCGTCCCTCGAGACCGCGCTCGAATTTCTCAAGTCCGGGAATTATTTCTGGAATTCCGGCATGTTCCTCTGGCGGGCCGATGTGTTCGCGAGGAAGCTGGACCTTTACGCGCCCGAGTTTTCCGCGTTCTGGACGAGAATGCTCGACGCGCTGCGGTCGAAATCGAAAACCGCCCTCGCGACGCTTTTCGCCGAGATTCCGGCGACTTCGATCGACTACGCTCTCATGGAGCGGGCGAAGGGCGTTCTCGTCACGGAGGGCGATTTTGGATGGTCGGACGTCGGCGCCTGGTCGGCGCTATCCGACATCTGGGAAAAAGACGGGGCGGGAAACGCCATCAAGGGAGACCCGGTCGTCCTCGATTCCGAAAATGTCATTTGCTACAGCCCGGGAAAGGTCGCGGCCTTGGTGGGAGTGAAGGACCTCATCGTGGTGGACACGAAAGACGCCTTGCTTATCTGCCGGAAAGACCAGGACCAAAGGGTCAAGGAAATCTTGGATATCCTGGCGAAGAGCGGGAAAGCGGGAATTTTATAGAAATCGAGACCGGATCATGTCCAATAATTAGACATTTCAGCGTAGGTCTATAAGTCTAGTGGATTATCCGGATTTTCTTGTTGAGGACTATCGGGGCAGGCGGGCCTCCCAGGTTGAAAAGCGCCATGCGTATGGCCAAAGCGGCGGTTGAAACTTCGCCGATTCCAATCGGGCCCGGGGCGTTACGGACGCCTGCTTCTAGCAGGTACTCGAGATATTCCATCTTGAGTTCGTCCATCGTCGGAAGAGTATCTCCAAGAACCGAAGTTTCTATTTCGGCCTGGGGAGAAACGCTTCGGTCGGTCTTCATGGGCGTTACCGTCCCTGGGCTTGTCTGATCAGCCGAATATTGTTCGAGACGACGTAGGACAGCGCTATTTTTATAATTTTGGCTCTATATTCGATCATTTCGAATATTAATACAGCATATATGGTGCCAATTATTAAATATGTTTTATATCTCGCTTATTATAAATATTATATGAAAATATAACAATGATTTAGAATTATAATAGAGTGTTCTGATTAAATACATCATTTAATATTATAATTGCTATAATGTTATTAATAAATGAAATAAACGCAATAGTTTTAAA
>Ga0315289_10002912_pt1 | contig 26113 bp, 59 predicted proteins | sample YL17G11_40_MG_FD_203452 | JGI IMG/M metagenome (GOLD analysis project Ga0315289, IMG submission 203452) | Sediment microbial communities from Yellowstone Lake, YNP, Wyoming, USA - YL17G11_40 | ecosystem: Environmental > Aquatic > Freshwater > Lake > Sediment | place: USA: Wyoming | collected...
ATTCTCAACGGTTCCTGTACCCAGCCCATTGACTGTGATTTCGACTTTGTCCCCGATACGGGGTAAGGGATGCTCACAACGCCAAAGTCCTTCTGCCTTCTCTATTGGGGCATAATACACATCGTAGGGAATCGGGAATAGTTTCTTGAAGGTCGAATCACTCATTCCCCCTTTAGCTGGGAATCTCTTAAAGCGGGTATATTTCACGTCGCTAATGCAATAATGATGGTCTTTATCGTTTTTCTTGCAGAACTCTTTTACAGTTGGCATCTTAATCTCCTTGCTAATTATTTACCTATCTATAAGTTCCTGTATTATACTTTCCATTTCATCCTGCGTTTCCTTACCTTTATCCGACAGGTATCTTAGTGTGGTCTCCTCTGTCTCGAATTGTGGTGCTTTCTCTATCTCTCTTAGTGGCTGTACTGTTCCGAGAATACTACTGGAATCATGATGGTATTCATCGAAGAGATATCTACGTCCAAACTTATCTCTATTTGTCATGAATACCCTGCCATTCTCTCGACAGATACCTACGTGAGCATGATGGGCTACAATCAAATATAGGTAGCCGTCCTTACACTCACTCATCGGGATGAACTCACGCATACTTCCTCCTTTATTCGTGGTCTACGTAGACAAGGTCTTTGATTGAGGCTTGTGGTACCGTTTCTATGTATAACGACGGGAAGTCTTTCTTAGCATTATCCTTGTTGTGGTATGCCATAGAACTATTAAAGTCCTTTTCGCCCCATAACTTCTCATCATAGCTGGGCTGATAGCATTTGGGGTCGGAGTTGGCGATGAAATCAGGCAATCGTTTCCTGATTATTTCTCGGTCAACTGCCGTTGAACAATTGCCGTGTGTTAGATTCCTCTCCATTGCAATGATGTCCTTTAGTATCCCATCTAATTTCTGGATGGCGAATTTCGACATCTCACCCCGCCAGCCCATCAATTCCTTTTCTAGCTTTTGATGGAGTATGCTCTTAGTTCCTTTGGCGATGTAATGTTCGGGGGAGAAGTCTATGGTCTTCCCCGCTTGGTTTATGATGATGATGTCTACAAAGACATGCACCGCGCCAGACTGTTGCGGATTGAAAGTGGCTATTGAGCGTTCCATCACTATATAGCAATCAGCGAATTTGGTGATGGTGAATCGGGGCTTAGTATTAAGCTCTTCTGCTTCCTTGTATTTGGCGATTGTGCTGGCTTCACGCTTGGCTTTTTCCTCAGCTCGACATGTGGTAATAATTGGCGTTTCGAGGACCGGGGTATCCTGATGGTAGGCGTTATCAGACTCAAATATCTGCCATGCCTCATGTGTATTGCCTTTAGCATCACGACTGAGATTGATTACTGTAAGGCAATCCTGTATTGAGTCAAACCATAGTCGAACCCTATCCGAATTACCGATGCGTACTTCTTCATGCCCCCGCCAATTGTCCCTCATAACATCGACAATGCAGAAGAAGTATTTCTTTTTGTTTTCCTGTGAGTTTTTCATTTGTAACCCTCCTTATAATTATTGTCCGCTGTCGTGACGCTGTATTTCGTAAGTATGCCCGTTGAACTTTATGTGGATAATACCCTCATTCTTTTCCCATAATGTTGGGGTATAAGTATAGGGCAGATAAAGTTTAAGGTCTTCCATTATTAATGCTACTTCTTTCTTTTCGGCTTCCCAAGCTTCTTTACGCTTGCATTCCTCATCAGCTTCACGCTCATCATATTCTTCCTTGCATTTAGCTTGAAAGGATTCCCAGCTACGTAATACTTCTGCAAACTCAATATAGGCAATATCGCTGAAATTCTGCTTAGAGGCGAGTAAGCGATGCCAATCGAGGGTATCTAAGGTTCGTTTGATGGCTTCCTTCATACTTTCTGCTTTTACACCGAGAACCTTTATGTGTACTATCGGATATAAATGGACATCATAGTTAGGCATGCTATTCCTCCTTTAATATTCGTCTGTTCTCATAATCGTCAAGACTAGACGGCGTGATACCCCATGTTCTTTGTAATCTTCCCCGTAGTCGTCAATCTTCCAGAAGTAATCTTCGTTATCAAGTGTTACCTTCCCAAAGTCATGTTCTTTGTACGGGTCATTATTTTCGGTAAAGATGTTGAACTTCTCAACCATCTCACGAAGTTGGCTTTGTTTTTCTGATGGCAGATTGCTGACCCCTGCTGTCTGTACAAGCATGCATCCGATACCCATTGATTTCCTTGCGTTATCGTTTATCTGTGCATTCATCGTTTTCTCCTATTTGCTAAATTGTGCGAGGTAGAGTTTAAATATCTCATTCTTTGTAGCTTGTATATTAGGACTACCAGAGAAAGTCGGGAATAAAGCGGTTAGAGTGGCTATAAATTCACTCTCCGATATAAGACCAAGTTCATACTTGGCTAAGATAAACATGGCTACTGTTGCCCTATTCATAATAATCTCCTGTAGCTTACCGCTATCTACGGCTAAAGCTAGTCTGTTGCCTGTATTACCTTTTTGCACTTTGAGCATTTATAGCTGATAGCTGTATCGTTCTCGATTTCATAAACTGCTCTCTCGCCCCCGCAATCGCACTTGCCGATTCGACCCATACATGCTTTTACCTTCCTAAATGGGAGAACGTCGATATCCCATAGGTACTTGTAATCCTGTAACACAAGCTTTCGACAACCCTCTGGCAATTCGGGGAATGGGATGCGTTTCCCCAGATGGCATTTCCTGCCCATAGGAACTGCCCAGCCATTAAAGACATCTATCTGTCGGTCGGATTCGCCATGTTGTCCGAATCCTTGAGGATGGCACGGGAACTCACTCATTCCCAGATACCAGTGTTGCCTATCTGTCTTATGAGTATAGTTGCCAGTGAATACTACCGTATAACGGTCAAATGTTTCACCGCCATTGTCATAGCATCTAATCCATCTTGGTGTTTCATTTGGGAAGATATTTTTGAGACGCTGTAATTTATTCATCGCTTGCCCTTTCCTCTCGACTTATAAACTATAGTAACGATAAAGGTCAATTGACCAGTATCCACTCCATAATTTTGTCGGCATAGTATATTGATGTTAATGTGTTTAGGTATTCCCACATAGCATGCTCATTCGCAGGAAGCCTACGGGCTTCAAATGTAGCACTTTCAACCAATTTTTTAGTGTTGTAGTCGAGAGCTTCTATTCTGAATGTCTCTCCTTCTCTTGTTACCTTTATTATGCCACCAACGGCATATTCGCCTATCTTGAAAGATTTAGATTTATAGGGCATTTGTTTCTCCTTATCCGATACAGTTTCTTTACTTAGGAAGGGTCTCCTATTTCTTCGAGAATAATTCTCGCATCCCTTTTTCTCTTCGTAGTATTTCTCGGACATCCTGAATCCTTAAGCCCCGAATGTGGGCATCGGCGATTCGGTATCCATCGAGCCAGTCGATGTGCCTCAGTGTCAGAGGTTTATCATTGGAAACAAGATACATTGCATATCCATCTGCTACACCGAACCGCAGAACGCCTCCAACGATTTCCCCGTCAGGTAGCTTCTCGCTGATTTCCTCTAATCGAGCCATTTCCTGCCCATGAGGGCTATCGTCCAGATTTCGTAATACCCTTATGTCAAGTTGTGGTAAGTTATATTCTGTTCCTAGCTTAGCCATTTGTTTCTCCCTTTCTTGCCCGCCACAGTCTGCGACAGGCTCCCTAATTACTATACCACCAACATGGTAGCATGTCAATATACCCTGTACAGCTATATTCCAAAGCCAAGTCTGACCGTCGGTAATGGAGTTATTTTGACAATATCACCACAGGATATCGCTTCACCTCTTACGCTATGGCTGGTTTTTATCTTAATCCAAGTAGGTCGGTTACCGATGGATTTTCCCACAAAGAACCTCTCCGTTTCTCCAGAGCCATAGTGTACTTCAATCCGTTGACCGCTCTTGTGATACTCGGAAAAGCGTTCATCGAGTAAGGTATAGTCAATTACCTTAAGTGTACCGCCACAAGGAACCATCCTGATTGGATACGCTTTCTTCTTGTGACCACACGTGATACAGGTCGTAATCTCAGGATAGGTGAAGTGGCAAGGCTGTTCCGTATCAAAGCATGTTTTACGGTTGCATTTATTACATATGCTTTTGTATTCATTGTCCGCCATGGTATATTCCTTTCGTAGAGTATTCCATTGAGTTTCTAATAGATATCCTTAGCCAATCTCGATGCGTCCTGTACCGCTTGTGCTTTGTCGGCAATCTGGCGATACAATTCCATGTCTGGGTAGTCATTACAGTCAGAGGGCAGAGAATTCACTAAGGCATCTACCGCATCGAAGAATTTGGTAGTACGAGTTTCCAATATCACCGATATTTCACTGAGTAGGTTCCCAAAGATTATCTCCGAGAGTAAGTTGCCTATTTCCATTGCAGTCTCATGTGTTATGGTCTTTGAATACCACAATTTGGTAGCCTCCGCACCCAGAAAATCTGCATCACGGCTGGCGTGGGCAAATTTCAGCATGACGTTACGGATGGTTTTGGAACCAGCATTATCAAGAGCTAGGTTGATAGATTTGACCAGAGCGTCAAAATTAGATGCCATGTCTGTTTTGGTTAACTCACGAAGAGTCTCCATATTAGTAATCCTATCCATATCATCCTCCTATTATTTAGTATTTTAATGGTTACGAGCATCTGATATAGTATCCGACCCCGTCCCAGTCCAATTCTGTGTAATCTGCCTTTATATTCTCGGCAGTAGCGTCCCAGTCAATCTCGATATAGCTTGGGATATTCTTTGGTAAGTCTCCGATATCTATACAAAGCTCTTCACAATATTCTATCCAGTAGGATTCCCTAATCAGAGCTTCCCCATATTGCCAATCGGAGGCGTAACCTTCGGCTTCGCTTTCGAGTTCCTTTAGGATGCGATACTCATCGCACAATTCTCGGATAGCGTCGGTTAATGTAGGTGAGCCTTCTTCGAACTCAGGGTATTCGGTCTCTGGGTTATCGAGCCATTCAATAAGTATTTCAGATTCCTTGTCATTAGTCTCTGCCTCACCTGAAATCTCATCACTTAGCTCTTCGATACGTTCTATGATGTCTCGGCTATCTACAACATTATCATTGTTGCTTATGTCTCTGCTCATCACAATCTCCTTTTGCTCGCCGTCTATCGGCTGTCAGCACTGACCTGTATTCGATTATTGCTTTTGTTCTAGAAATAAGTATCAGCCTCAATACAGAAGTGATTGTCGTGTGCAACTTTCTTGATATCGTCCCAACTCTTATCTCTTTTCCAGCCATGTATCTTAACGAATATCTTGCTATCACGAGCCAAGTCTGTAAATCCTACCGTTCTCGCAGTCAGCTTGCTATATGATAATCCCCTACTGTCCAATTCTTTCTGGATAATCTTTTTAGCATCATTGGCAGTCAATAGAATCGTTTTATGTGTTCTACTCCCTCTCCAGATTCTGTGCAATTACAGATTTTGCACCACGTATCATTAGGGTCGAACTTTTCAAACTTATGACCAACTATTTTTACCATTTGTTCATCCTCCATTCATCGGAAGGCGTGCATGTGCCTTTGGTACAGGTTAGACAGTCGCACTGTTTACAGGTTGCATAGATAGGTTGTACGTTCTGCCAGCAATCCTTCCCGCCATCACACCTGTCGATACCGCATTTTTTAGAATTATCCACTGCATTAGCCATCGTATCCTCTCCTTCTCAGTACACTTCAAAGCCAACACTTGGATTGACTTGACCCAACTCAAATGCCTCGTGGCATGTGGAGCATAATGGGCAATGGGTTCCGTTTTCTGATATATACTCTCCAACCGCTTCCGAATCACAGTTCATGCAATGTTTTGGATTCATATCTTACCCTCCCAAAGCTGTGATACTTTTAAAACAACTACGTCTACTAACAGGTCAAGGTCTTCGTCGCTCATCTCATCATTAATCTCTGGCTCGAAGTTAATATCCTTATACTCTAGCCATTCCGTCAAGAACACACACTCGTAACTTCTATCATTACAGTGACCATTGCAACATCGTTCATCATAGAATCTGGCAAGGCATCGTATCGCTTCTCCATCGGTTGTTTTAGCCATACCTCTCCGTGATACAAGCCTGTCCCAAAGCTCTTCATATAGCTTTTGATGTTTACCTTTGTCATCGGCATATTTCAACCTATACATCTTCACCGTAATCTCCTTAACCACACCGCTATCTACGGCTAGTGGCTAACTATTGAAGTGACTGAGCCAATTATATAGATTGCTATCAATCCGCCTATTGTAGTTATAACGTTCGCCCATGAATGTTTTTAGGCTTATTGGATTACACAGGAAGGTTTCGAGTTCCTTGAGCGTGAAATGGCTTTCGAGCGTAGGGATTGGGCAAACAGTCCACTCCTGCTTGCTGATGTCTTCTTTTTCGTACCATTGAAGTACGATTGTGTCTTCCTCTATGTCCGTGCCACAACATTCATCATCAATGTAAGCAAGCTTGGGGCTAAGGATAACTCCCATCTTTCCACGATGAAAGTAATAACGTTTACCGCCTGCCTCCCCTGCAAGCGGACACGCTTTATTTACCTCTGCGACAATCGCATCTGTGTCGATAGGGTAAACCTTGATATTATCCTCTGTCCACTTTATCGGTATCACAGATAATTCGGCGCGTTCAATCGCTTCGGATACTTGCCGATAAGCCATCGAGTCTAGCGTTACTCTCCATTGAGGATTTTCCTTATACGGATGGTCATGTAGCCCTTTCACCAACTTAAGGGCGATTAACATCTCTTCGTATGCTGATTTCCCCTCTAGGCACGTTCCTTTTTTATCAGACCTCTTTAGTTTATTACCGTCTGTCATACTTCATACCTACCTTTCTATTTAGCTTTTTGCTCGTGCTTCCGCTACAAGCCTATCGAAGTCCAATGCGGTACTGCGTGCATTTAGTATCTTGGATGCACATGCGGGATTACCACACCAGTAAACATCGTAGTCGATGCTGAGTTTATACATGATATCATCACTTGCGATGCCCTTATCACACCCCCCACACCTTATGTTCTCTTGTAGTTCCTCTCTTACCTCTGCGATGGTTTTCTTTCGGCGTTCCATATTATTCTCCCTTCCTTTTCTACCAAGATAAAGCATGGACAAAATCGCTGACTCTGTATTCGATATCACAGTCAGGGCATGTGACCGTTTCTGTAACCTCAATCTCGTTCACTAGCTTCTCGCACTTGGGGCATACCCACTCGTAACCAGAGGCTATTATCTCTACGCTTTTCATCTTTTTTATCATCGTATTCTCCTTATTGGTCGGCTAGATTGCCTTTACCGCAATTTTCCCCATTCTTTCCCACGGATAATCTCTCCTGATTGTATCGTGTATTTGCTTCCAAGCAGAGTCAATGACTATTGGGTGTTCCCATCCATCGCTACCCATTTCACGCTTGAAGATATTCACATTCAGGAATTCCCATTCTGGGTCTAGAGTTGCACGACCATCCGCAACGAGTTCACAGATGTCATTATAGGCATATCCGTCATAGTAGTTGCTCGCCCCGAGTTTTTCAGGAGTAAAAGCGAAGTTGTTACCACAGAAGCCACTGTAATAACCACCGCCTATTACATTGGTGCTGAGATTGACTTTGGCACTCTCTATTCTGGGGTGATTATCACCACCTCTGAAGAACAGATAGAGCGGATAGTCTCCAACGATTGTCATATGCTCGATGTGGTCTGCCGCATAGGTAGTATGTTCGGTTACCTCTCTAGATTCTTTCTCGTGCCATGTTCCGATTTTAACATAGACGTCCATATTCACCCCCTAATTTGATTTATTATTACCAACTTGTATAAACGTCGAATTCTACCTTGCTACCGCAGATAGGGCATATCGCACCTTCATCGGTAATAATAACTTCACTGAATTCGACCATCACCTCTTGTGGCTCTGGGAGAGGATGCAGTTCTAATTGCCTTGGGTCATGCTTCGGGATGCCACCTTGACCTATACTCCAATGATAGCCAGCATCATCGGAATCCCATGCCGAGCGACAGCCATTGCAAAAAGCGGTACACTCACTCATGTGCATCCAGAAGTAATCTTCTTCTGGTAAACGGAATATTTTAGGTGCAGTGTATCCCCCTCTGATATCGCAACCGCCATGAATCTGCAGGAATATGTAGCTGGCAGTATCACTATTGAACAGTCGGAACGCTATATCTTGGTCGAGCAGGGTGTCATGGTTATACGAGTTGTCTGCACCTCTGAATTCAAAGCCATTAGCTTTAATCCAGTCTTCCATAATATCGTGCCATGCTTTGTCTTCATACTCTGGAGTATCTGATAATGTGCGGAAGCTTTGTATCAGGGTGTCGCATTCCTCATCGTATTCCAAGTGACTGATAAGGAAGTGATAGAGACTATAGGAAATCTCTACACAACCATCATGGTACTCTACCTTACAGGCTGGCTCATTGGCGATGTCTCGGTTCTGGTTGCGTTCCCAACTACGCCCATAAGCACCGCCAGAGTCGAGGAAATGGCGTCCTGTATTCTCTTTTAACATACCCAGTATTACAGTCTCGATATTCATAATAGTATCGTTCATTTACTTCTCCTTCACTCCTTGTTTAGCTTTCCAGATGGTAGAAGTCGCCTTCGCACCACTCATCCCAACCTTCTCTCCAGTCAGATTCATCATAGTTTTGCCATTCGCTTGAGTGGTCACGATTGATTTCGTACAGAATCTGCTTGAGAGTCCATATCTGCCGTTCGCCTGTATCCTTACAGACTATCGTATATGTTTCGTGGTCAAACAAGCCGTCGAAGTAGCCTATATCCTCTGCGACATCGCCACAATGTTCATCTAGGAATTCTATAGCAGATGCTATCATCTCATGTGGTATTTTATGCTCGCATTCTATTGTCCCATCAGTAAGCCCACAGTCACAAGGAACAAACCCGAACATACTCGCCAGACTGGGGAAGTCCCAGTCCAATTGGAATAACCTCGTAGCGTCTGGCGGTAGTTTCTCCGGGAAGCTGTGCCAGAGTAACAGATTCTCTGCTGTATCCTTTAGCAGGACGTAGCTACAAGGTGCAAAGCCACTACTCTTTACTAATCGTACTTTCATCACAATCTCCTTTACCCAGTATTCTATTTTATTTGTTGCTCTATTTAGAGCTATATATTCCCCTCTTGCTTGTCCAGCCTCTTGAGAAACTCTTTGGTTAAGTCCTCAGTCGCATCGCCGTCCATCGGCTCATCGCCACGAGATAGACCCACGATGTACACTAACGTGTCAAGCAGTAAATCCCGTTTTATTTCTTCGAACATTCCCTCAAGCTCTCTGCGAGTATCCGAATCTGTATGCGGTACGTTATTTCTAGTCCCCTTCATTCCAATCTCCTTCTGCTCACCATATTATTCATAAGCCAAGAATACGTCCAGCCCTATGGGTTCTCCCGTTGTGTATTTAGCATAATTATGGAATATCGAGAAGGAGTTAAGGGTTTCCTTGTGACCTTCTCCTTCTTCATCTGATATCTCATCAGAGAATTGATATTCCCATCCCATTCGTTTCAGTTTATTCTCAAACTTTCGGAATACCTTCTCAGATAATCTATCCTCTCCTTTGTATCCACTCTTACCAACGATGAATTCGGGGTCGCAAGGAACCTTCAATAGTATATCTATGTCGTGACTACTAAGTTCTTGCTTTGATAAGCTACCAACTATCGAAACATTGAACCCAGCGTCCCTCATTGGTGCAATAATTTCTTCAGTTGCAAATGTCCTCGTAGGCATTATTACTCCTTTCCGTTCTAATAATGGACATCGGCTATCGTTACCCAGATATTGAGGTCGGTATAGGGGTTTGGTCTCTGGCTCTCTTTTAAAGCCTCTTCCCATTTATCGAGAACGTTTTTAAGATGTTCCCTATTCCTTATTCCTTCCCCATCGTTATCGTATAGCCACGTTTCGCTTCCTTGATATTGCCCTATTTGATAGAAGTAGTATCGGGCAAGACTGGGCATGAAATCTGGTGGCTTATCCCCTGCACTTGATTTTGCCATACATTGCTCAAATATTTCCTCATCGGTCATAGTCGCAAGCATTAATCTGATTTTACGCAGAGTATCTTTGAACCCTGTCCAAGTGTATTCAATTCTGGTTTTTATTAACTCTTTACCTTGATTGGAGTCTGCCCTGTAAGTCCCCAGTATGGTAAAGTAATCGAATGGTTGCGGTATCAGTCGGTCAAGAATAATCTCTGCATCATCATCTGCATCTGCTTTTGTGTCTGAATAGGTTATTACGCCAATCTTCATGTGCATCGTAAAACTCCTTTAGCTCACCGCTGTCTACGGCTAGAGCTAACCGCCCCGATGTCCCATATAATTTGATGTTGCGGAGTGAATACATTCACCCTTATGGTATTTGTTAGTTCCTTTGACCCCACTTCCGCCTTCCCACCACTTGAGCGTTATCTTCGCATCTGGGAATAACTGAGATAGTTTCATCATCAGTGGTTCTGGGGGAGACCAAGCTGTATCACAGCCGTACATGAGCATTCCGTTATCCTTTTTCAGAAGCTGTGTATGGCACAATCCCCACTTCGTTCCCCAATTACTGATGCACCACTGGTAACCGCCTTGATTGTAACCGTCCTTCGGCTCTGGTATGCCATCTTCTAAGATTTTCTCGTTCCCTTTATAGTGGTCGGCTCGCCACTTGGCTTGAGCTTCGTCCATAGATTTAAAAAACTCTGGGTACGGTATCAGCTTGTTTGTATCCAGAACAAGGTGATTATCCGCTTCTTCCGAAATCGAGCAAACTGTATCAATAAGTGTTTGCAACGTCGCTGACTCCCCTTTGATTGTAATCTCGCAATCGCACCAATTAGGCATTCGTATTCTCCTTTACTACTACTTCCTGAATATCACCTGTCTCTCGATAATGCTCTACAAGCCCAACCGCCTCTGGGAAACCTTTACGTATCTTCTCAAGGTTGGTTCCGTCCGCCTTGAATATCAGCTTTAACAACAACGTATTAAAGTTTGTCTGTGTTCCCGACCCATGAATTATGTCGTGTAAATCATATCCCAAGCTCATCGTAATCTCCTGTGCCTCACCGCTATCTACGGTTAGAGGCTTTCCCTTCTACTACGATATATATCATCCATCTCGGCTCTTGTTTCAGCACCCTTCTCTTTCAGGTATACCAACATGTCCTGCTCGGATTTGAATGTGGGTGCTTTCTCGATTACTCTTAAAGGGTGGGCTGTCCCCATAACACGGTCGGCATCGTAGTGATATTCTATGTCTAGCATTACGTTGCCAAATTTTTCCCTAGTTATCTTAAACATCGTGCCATCGTGTTGACAGATACCTACATGGGCATGACGTGCGTCTATCAGATACAGGTATCCGTCCTTACACTCATCAATTGGAACACATTTATCCATTGCACCCCCCTTTATGCTGATTCATGTTGCATTAAGCGGGACATGGTAGTGGATGTCTTGATAGGATATTTCGTATCAAGTGCGAGTAATAGGCTATATTTGAGTGCGAATAATCCTGTCCATCCGTATTGCTCTTTGAATACAGGGTCGGATTCGAGTACCTCTACCGAGTTTAGCAGGTTCTCCAAGTGTGATTGGTCTAAGTCCTTAAAGTGTTCTTCCCATTTCGCTATTGTTAGTCCCATTGTAATATTCTCCTTCCTAATCTCTTTATACTTCCATGATATCGGCGACGGTATTGCATATCTGTTCTGCGATTTTCCTGCCATAAAGAGTCTTCAGCAGGAAGTAATGTATTCGTGTATCTGTCCTTGAGATTTGGTCAACGTGGATATAGTATCCTTCACTACTGCCAGTCACATAATAGACTGCAACCCAATGGTAATCCAAAGACCAATGCGTCAGGTTATCCCATTTGTTACAGGAAACGTAATCGCAGTAGTTGTAAATCTCAGGGTATTTTACCTTCAACGTGTTCAGTAGGTAGAAGTACACATCTTCTATTGTTCTTGCCGTCTCGTTTACTATACGACGCTCAACAGTAACATCGTATTCTACAAACGGCTCTATATGATGTGATTGTATCCCTTTGCTTATAGCTTCACATTCGCTCTTGCTCTTCATCGTGGGGTCTCCTTATCTTTAATACCATGCCAAAGAGGTTATTCGTAGCGTGGGCGTTTGGTAGTCTCGCTCTCCCCTCTGTTAAGCTCTACGTAGATTCTATATTCTCCATTAGAGAGAACCGAGCTTAATGGCGGACTCTTCGGGTTATTCCAATAGTTGCGTTCTATTATCGGCATAAGCTCTTTAAGGTCTTTATGCCTTATACACAGAGAGTCTTCTAGTTGCCACATATCGTACCACCAACCGCCTTCCTCCGGACCACCGTAGCACCTAGCTATCCGATAGATGTTGACATATACTCGGTGAATATCAAATCCTATAACATCTACGGGATAAGTGTCATTGCCAGTGTCAACCATAGTTACTCCTGCTTTGGACAGGTATGCTGTTTTCATGTCTACTGAGTCGAGGAACTCACTTAATGTTATTGCTTTCATCACAATCTCCTTCTTGTATTATTGTACGTACCCTGTATTCAATTGTTAGTGTGGATTATCGTCTAATCCATAACGTGCATGATGGCTTATCCTCGTCCATTGGAATACCATCAGTTGGAATACCAATACGGCGTTCCTTATTGGTGCAAATACCGTATTCCCTGTACTTGCAACCGCCACATGTTTTACTCGCGGTTTTATTGAAGTGTAAGCTCATGGTGCGGAACGTATTATGTTCTGTATATGTCATACTCGGCTCAAATATGTCGTAATCTTCACCAGTGAGCATAATCTTGAGGAATTTGCCTTTGCCTTTACCTCTGGACACGGTAAACATAGCCACTTCCATATCGAGATGGCGAAGTCCATCAAGCATAATCATTCCAGTCTTGCAGTAAAAGGATTCTGCCTTCGTCGTGGCATTAGCCCAATCGTTGTTGCGTTGTACCCATAGAATCTCGACAAACATAGGCGAATCCATTCCCACTAGCGAGTTTAATTCTCCCATAGCAATCTCCTTTTTGCTCGCCGACTATCGGCTGTCAGCCTATAACCCTGTATTCTATTGTCTTTTGTCATTACTCTAACTGGCATCTACGAACTTTATACCTGTATGCTCTTCGCATTTGTTGCACCAAGTATCCTCATCATCACCATCAGAACAATCGCTGGTCTCTTTTGTTTTCAGATTCAGCCAAACTCTCAACTCGACATCATCTGAGCCACATTCCTTACACACGATTATTTGTTCGGTCAACTTCTTCCTCCTGAATGTCCTTAAACGCATCAAATCTTCGATTTCTGAGGCTTTAAGTCTAGATAGTGTCTAAAACCTTGCGGTAGCCTGCTTTCTCGGTATCCCATTCGATGGGTTGTCTAAATCCCCAAAAGTAAGTTTCATATAGGTAATCTTTGATGTCGGAATGTTTCCCGAAGTTGCCAGTAATGGTAAGGTCTATCCCACATACCAACGATGGCGTGACAGTTACTCTATATGCAATCCATCTGCCATAGAACCCATTTTCGTCCATAGTGTGGAATTCAGCCAGAAGGACGATTCTATCCCTGTTAGATTTACCATAATCTAACGCAGTTTCCCCATCTATTCCTGAGCCATGCGGTAGCAACTCCACGAGTTGTCGGATATCTTCTCCATGTTTAATTTCCCATTCCTCGTTGTTGCTGACAACACAGTTTTGTCTGGCAGATATTTTCCTTGCTAATTCCTGATATAATGCGTTTATCATTGTGGTTACCTTCCTTTCATGATTTTATTATCTAAGGAACCATCGTTGTCGCTTGTGACACCAATAATGTGTATCTCGTATGTTCTTCATTTTCTCACGACCAATCCGAAGCCTGCCTTAACTGCTTTCTGTTTCATCTCGGATAGGCACACATGTCCATTCTTGGTATCACAGAAGTTGTATTCCTCAGCACCTTCCTGATACCATTTATTCGACTCGATGCTCTCGAACCATGTAGCTTTATCGCAGTTATTTTTGATTTCCTCTTGCACCAGCTTCTCAAATCTTCGCCATTTGGCTAGCATCACAGCGTCCCACGTTTCAACTTCTGGTAATCCATGAACCACGAGCCAACCGCCAGACCTTCCCTCAGAATACACTTTACAATGAGGGAATATTTCCTGTGCCAGAGATTCTACATTCTCCCAAAATGCCTGTTGCATTGAATCGAAACAGTATTCGCAAGCTCGTTTAGCTTGAGACTCCGAACACTTGAATCTCTCCACAACATCATCGGTAGTAGGCGTCTGACGCACTTTAACGTTTACAGCAGGATGTCCTGACTGCATGTGTTCGCAATGTAATTGCACATCGTTTTTGCTATACGTTCTCATCTTAGTTCTCCTCTCTTATTCTTTGCTTTTATCTTCAAACTTGGGTTTGGCATTGAGACCATTGATTATTTTCTTCTCATGCCTATCTAGTCCTTCGGTAAGCACGTGAAGATTATATGTTACCAACTTGAGGTCTCCAGATGCTTCGGCTAATCTGCTTGCGGAATAGCTTGCCTCTCTTGCTTTACCACATTCATCTTCACCCTTGAAGTATGAATTATGGTAGCTGTCCATAGCTTTTTCGCAAGCGATTGCACAGTGCTTTACTCCGACCATAAGAGCCTTGATTAACTCTTGGTAATCTAACGTGACCTCATCGTAGCTTAAATCGTGTGCCATCTTGCTCTCCTCTCCTTATAGTATACCACCAATATGGTAGCAGTGTCAAGGTATTTACCGCTTATCTAAGTCATTTGCTCTCCCCCTAGTCCTATGGAGAGTGTCCAATCGTAGAACCCAATGTAAATCATGGTATCACGATACCGAAGACCAAACGTAATTTTGTTATCGGACGTACAGGCTATACCTGCCGTATTGAATTTATCTACCAAAGCGTGCATTAAGTCTCGGTATGTGCTCTCGTCACAGTCACGAACTCGAACCAGTGCATATCTGACTGTCGATGGGTAATGGAAGAACTCCACAGGAGTTCCGCACCGAAACTCTACAAACGGAATCTCTATACTCATAACCCTAGCCATATTTGTTCTCCTTTCAACCTATTTCTCTAGTACCCAAGAGCAAACGCAATCCAGTAGGTATCGACTAATCCTTGGCGTAGCCACCATACATCGTCCCATCGTGTATCCACGTGTTTCAGCATCTCGCAGATTGCTTTATATGTTGACATGTTCGCCCCCTTCGTAAGTTATTTCTGGGCAATCCTTATTTGTTCTTATTAGCCTTAGCTTCCTTCGCCCCAGCCTTCTTTCCCTTACTGTTCTTCTTTGGCTCAGGAGTGGCTTCAATCTCTTCAGGAGTGGCTTCAATCTCCTCATGCTTAGGAGTGGTTGCCCCAGCCAATGCCTTGACCTTTAGCTTGGCTTCCCGAAGGTCTCTGCGAATCTTACGTACCATACGTTCGGCTTTCTTCAGCTTCTTCGCCTTCTTATCGGCTTTTGCCTTACGCTTGGCTTTCTTCAGCTTCTTTGCCTTCTTGTCTGCTCTCACCTGCCGTTTGGCTTGCTTTGCCTCAGCTTCGAGTTTGATTATCGCATCGAACTCGGCACGTGTCATTTTAGGTTCGCTGTTATTGGTTTTCATCATAATCTCCTTTTGGCTCGCCGTTTATCGGCTGACAGCTTTAAACCCGTATTGAGATGTGCTTCTTTTAGTAGTCGAATGTATATGGTCGTTGACCACTGGCTAAATCAGTCTATTTTTCGGTCTGTACTGGTAGACTGTAAAGCTCTGTTGTGTTCCACCAGATACCATTGCTTATCTACCAATTGGGTTTTACGATGCTGTGCATCGAGTATATACCCTGTAACATATTGGTGAGCATCGCACTCAACAGCTAATTTAGCTGTGTGATGGCATGCAACCATAAGTGGAACACCCTTAAAGTTGGAAGGCTTGCTTTTACGTATAGGTATCTCGTACCAACGCAGGTTATCACGAGTGATGTCGATATCGCTAGGCTTGTTATTAATGGGTGTGAAGAAGTATTCACCTTGCCTTATGACTTCTAAACCAGAAGACATACCTCTCCTAGCCATATCTGGTATTAGGCTATTGATTGCATCAGCTACGGTTGTTCCATAAAAGTCTCGTGGTAACTCGCAGATGAAGGCTTGTGTTCTATCTGTACCACTCCAGAATTTGGACACACCTACGCTGAATACACAACCACCCATAACGTGGAATGATTTGTATGCACTCTGCTTGCCACGTGAGTTGTTAACAGCTTTGTACGCATGTAATTGACCGATGTTACCATAGTGCTTTTTGAGTACGCTCTCGAAGTTATCGTATGTGAGTTCTACCTCTTTGCCATCTAATTCTATCATCTGAGACAAACCAGCTTCGTGTATCACATACGAGTTATCCTCGGCACGTTCGTGAATCCGTATCATGTTACGAATAATGGTATTACGCACATCTATTCCTAGATTGCGTAATAACCGATACGATATGACCGCATATGCTTTTTCTTCCTGTCTTATTGTGCGGAGTAACTCCGATATATGGCGGTCAGTAGTGGAAGAGTATCTGTCAGCATTGACTACGAATGTGCCATTATCCAGCTTTACAGCGTATAACGTGGAATAGCTGTGAAAGGTATTTCCTTCCTGAGTGATTGAATGGCTTTGTGAATGTTCTTTGCCACCAGATACAAAATCATGGCAAACCTGTGAGTTAGTGCGTGACATCTTTCTACCCCCTATTTAATTTATTCGTACCCAGTATTCAATTCTATTTGAGTCTCCATCTGCACTCCTTTCAATTTATTCGTGATTCCCTACACGTATTCCTGTTTTACTTATTTTCCGTCTGACGCACCTCAACTTTCTTATCAGCATAGATGCTCTCCAATCTGAGTCCCATAGATACCACGCAAAGTCAACCTCTCCATGTTCGTTATAATCTTCACGTATATAGCTGATTAGAGCCATCTGCGAAGATTTCCATGGAGAATCGTGACCAACTGTGAGTAAATATACTCTGTGCTTAATCGTGAATCTAAGTTGTAGCACGTTGATTTTTCCTTCCTATCTCAATCTCGTATAGATACTCACATCCCTGAGACATAATCACTCGATAGTCACATCTGAGTGAAGCCATAAGCTCTTTGGCTTCCTCTGGTTTGGCTTCCAATTGTTTTTTGGTTATTGCCTTAGCCAGTTCTAGCCTTCGGCATATTTGTTTATCCGTTGCCCTCATAGCTATCTCATCGTTGAAATAGTTGCCAAACATTGGGTGACCATTCAGTCTAATCGGATGGGCGATGGTATGCATCTCAGGTTGGCTCATGTTACTCATAATGTCAGTGTTCATCTTTCTACCCCCTATTTATTTTATTCGTACCTTGTATTCGGTTTTCCTTGTCCTATTTCACAAGTATCATATTTCTTCTGGCTGATACCTTTTGCATCGCTTGGTCTAGTCGCAAATGTTCCGTTTTCATCTTGAGAGCCAATACGTACTCAATCGGTAAGTCCCAGTCCGTAGGAGGAAGTTGTTGCTGTGCATAAGGAATATCATAGACCACAGCTTTCCTATTTGGGTATAGCCGATTATTTGCACTTCCTATATGCATCTCATGGGTAACTTCGAGACTATAAACACGATGTCTCCATTGTGCAAAACTTCCTCCGCCAAGCTCAGCCCGTTCGAATTCCTTCGCTCTTCTCAAGCGTTCCATATTTAGTTTGTACGTTTCCATTACACCCACCTTAACTCTATCTACTAATACACGTGGCAGTTCTCAACAATAGTCGGAATCCGACTATTGTCTCGTGTTTGGTAGCTAAAGTATGCTGTTCTGCGTAGCATTGAGCGAAGCTACCATTCGCACAGCTATCTATAACCGTTTGACACGTGGGGCAATAGGCTTCCCATATTGTTTGTCCTTTGTCATCGTGTTTGGTTCCTACCGAGTATGTGTTGTTTACTATTGGTTTTCTCTTTGTCATCGTATTCCCCCTTCAATTTATTCGTGGCTACTATGTACCTATATTCGATTATCCGTTATTCTGATGCTGAGAACCTATTTGTTCTCGATTTCCTCCTGTTGTTTGGCTATTCTATTAGCCAGCACTATCTTGGCTTGCTCTATCGGCAATACTCGCCGAGTACAGTTACGGATATGCTTTCGCAATTCCGCAACTGTCGTATCTGGGTTTATGTCCTTTACTACTATGTCCAGCCATACATCTAGATGGCGTTCACCTCTCCGCTTGTTACATTTAAGGCAAGCGGTAACTAGGTTTGTAGGTGAATTACTACCACCTCTGCTACGAACTCGAATGTGGTCAACGGACATTTTGCCTTCTTCCAATGTCGTCCCACAGTAGACACAAGCTAATCCATCTCTTAAATAGATGGCTATCCTCTTGCTATCTCGAATCCAATGCATGCCGTACCATTTAGTTTTACTCTTCATGTTAATCTCCTTAAATTATTCGTGGCTCTCCTTTACCATGTATTCGATTGGGCTATTCTGCGATTGCTTGCTTTATTTCTTCTTGCTGTTCTTCTTACCTTCCTTTGCCTCAGCCTTCTTTCCCTTGCCGTTAGCCTTAGCTTCCTTCGCCTCAGCCTTCTTTCCCTTGCCTGTCTTCTTTGGCTCAGGAGTGGCTTCAATCTCTTCAGGAGTAGGAGTGGTTGCCCCAGCCAATGCCTTGACCTTTAGCTTGGCTTCCCGAAGGTCTCTGCGAATCTTACGTACCATACGTTCGGCTTTCTTCAGCTTCTTCGCCTTCTTATCGGCTTTTGCCTTACGCTTGGCTTTCTTCAGCTTCTTTGCCTTCTTGTCTGCTCTCACCTGCCGTTTGGCTTGCTTTGCCTCAGCTTCGAGTTTGATTATCGCATCGAACTCGGCACGTGTCATTTTAGGTTCGCTGTTATTGGTTTTCATCATAATCTCCTTTTGGCTCGCCGTTTATCGGCTGTCAGCCATTTTACCCTGTATCTGATTACACCTAAAACCATATCTGTCGATAGGTACATTCTATCTAGTCCTATCGTAACTCCTTTCCGAGAATCTATTTATTCTCAATTTGTTCTTGCTTGGCTTCTATTCTATTAGCTAGCACTATCTTGGCTTCGTTGGTCGGCAATACTCGCCGAGTACAATTACGAATATGTTTTCGCAATTCAGTAGCGGTTACATCGTAATTCCTATACTGAGCCACTATGTCTAGCCACAAGTCTATATGGCGGTCTCCTCGACAGCGATTGCATTTAAGGCAAGCTGTAACTAGGTTTGTAGCTGAATTGCTACCGCCTTTGCTACGAGGACGAATGTGGTCAATAGACATTTGTTCGCTCTCCAACGAAGCACCACAATAGACGCAAGCTAATCCATCTCGTAAATAGATTGCTATTCTCTTGCGTTGAGTAATCCAATTCATTCCATGCCATTTTACTTCATTCTTCATCGTAAACTCCCATTGAATTATTCCTAATGACTATAAAACCATTCGTAAATAAGGGGCTATACGCCGAATTTTCCTTTCAATTATTAATACGGAAAAACCGACCTATTGTAGCTTTAAATCCCTCATAAAATATATCTGCCACATCGTAAATCCATTCCTGCCACAATTGTTTATTATTCGCAGACTGTGAGTAATCAATCGTAACTCCCTCTCCTGACGTGCGAAATAGATATAGGTTAGCCTTTGCATAAGTTATTTTCCTATCTATTTTACGAACGATGGTACTCGCTCACAGCTTCAACTCCTACCTGTGTCAGCTATGGGTAGGTATAGCCGTATCCGACGGCATACCTATCCACTACCTATATATGATACCATGATGGTAGTACCCAGTCAATAGCCATTTTATAGCTAAAAAATCGGCACGTCTTACGAACGACACAAACGTCATAAACACGTCAGCACTTCCATCGTGAGCATGACGTTGTCGGGAAAACCCCAAAACCAGAAAATGGCCTAGGCCTAGGTGAAGTACAATAGTTAATTATTCAGAGGGGGTAAAAACAGGCTGAATCAAAACAGTCATTTATTCAGAGGGGGTAAAAAGCAGTCACGTACCGACCCAAAACGGCAGTCGTTTAATATATTAACCCTTGACACTTACCACTAGTTAATGTAAACTTCTACAAATACGTGATGCTTAAGGAGAGAAATGGTACATGTAAATTCTATCAGTACAAAATATCCTGAGGATTATCCCGATGTAAATAAGTATGCCACCACAACAGATACCGCATTTGTCGCATGGCTTGATATGAATCATGGTATCCGTCCAGTAGCCGTTGTGAATGGGGACGCAAAAGGAGTGTGGTGTCTGCCAATATCTCAAGACGAGCAGAGGCAGAAATGGCTATCATTTAGGGAATCCGAGTATTTTAAGCATCATATTAAGCATCGTGAGTATCTGCGCCTAGTGCATAGCGTGCTACGAAGTGTAGCAGAAACTCCTATTGCCGAGTCTAACGGTAGTCTTTAACGGGGAGGTAGACATGCGGAAAATGTGGCGTTGGCTTAAAAAGAATCGATATTATGTCTCTGGAATTGCATTTGTCCTTGCAGTTGGGTTGATGGTTTTTATCGGTGCAAATGCATCGGATAATAGTGGAGAGGATGTAGCGATGCCAACCGAAACCGTTATTCCATATATACCACCAACTGATTTACCACCTTCTCCGACACTACCACCATATATCACGCCAACCACTATTCCCAGTGGTCAAGGGTCCCCTTATCCAACGCTTGTCTGGCCCAATGTTCCCTCGGCAACGCCAGCAGTCCCTTTGTTGCCCACTCCCACCACAGACCCATTATACGCATCATTGTTCGAAAAATGCGATGTCAATTGCGATGGTGTGGTAAATACGAGTGATATTAGAGACATATTCATGAGCGGATTAGGGTTCGGACCGCGCCATATATCGTTATGTGGTTTGGCAAAGGTTGATACAAATGGTAACGGTAAGATTGATTTAGAGGAATCTGGAGATTGTTTCCAGATTGTATATTGGAGATGGCAATCAATAACAAAATAGACCTAGAGGTTTTACGGGAAGAGATTCGCACCATGCAAAGATGGAGCCCTCTATATAAATTATTAAAAGAGGAGCTCAACTTACGTGGTTTTTGGAAAAACCGTAAACGGGGTAATCCACTTAAAGGATACGAAAAAGGCATGGGTAAGATTGACCGCTAACGGTGGTTAATGGTATATTGGATAAGAATATTTAAAGGAGATGAAGATGGCTACAATAGAGCAACAGGAACAGGTGCAGGAAGTACCACCACAGACGGGTAGCGGGGGGGTGGGGATAATCTGGGGATTACTCAGTTTCTTCGGCTTCAATATCGTTAGACCTACCAGAAGAGGTTTAATCGAGCGTATGGGTAAGTTTAATAGATTTGCCCACGCAGGGTTCGCCTTCACTGTGCCGTTCATCGAACGCATGATTCAGGTTAATGTCACCGAGCAGATGGTCAGTTCTGGCAAGCGTGAGATGATTACCAAGGATAGACTGAATGCGTTGGTTGATGCCCAGATTTACTTCAAGGTGAAGGATGATGAGCAATCAGTCAAGGCATCTCAATACAATGTGAACAACTACGTCGTACAGATTGTGGCTTTGGCAAAAACCACATTGCGTAATATCATCGGCACGATGGTTCTCAAGGATGCAAACAGCGACAGGAATAAGATAAATAATGAATTACTGACCACCTTGATGAAGGAGACCAATAACTGGGGCATCGAGATAGTCAGGACGGAACTCAAGGAAATCGACCCACCCAAGGACGTTCAAGAGTCCATGAATAGGGTCATCAAGGCGGAGAACGAGAAGATAGCTGCTATCGACTTCGCCACCGCAGTAGAAACGCAGGCAGACGGTAAGCGAAGGGCGGCAATCAAGGAGGCTGAAGGTATTAAGCAAGCAACGATGCTTGAAGCCGAAGGTAAGGCGAAAGCCATTGAGACCGTTAATACCGCGGCAAATACTTTCTTTGTCGGTAATGCCCAACTACTCAAGAAGCTCGAAGTTGTGCAGGCATCTCTGGAGAATAATAGCAAAATAGTGGTACCTGCGGGGTCGTCATTAATCAATGTGCTTGGCACGCTGGCTGGAGAGTCGCCAGAAGCGCATAAGAGCGATGAAAAAACCAAAAAAGGATAGAGAAACCACATTAACCCTTGACAAATGATATATTTGTATTTACACTGAGAATTAACGAAAATTTGGGAGGGAAGTTATGGGTCTATTTTTCAATCCATTAAAGAAACAGGATAGAGAGTCCCTAAAAACACCAAAAGGCAAGCAAGGGCTTAAGGTGGTTATCGTTTTTATTGTCGTGGTAGCCATAGTAATGGTTATCTTTGCTTTAATCAGTTAAGAAAGGAATAAAGATGGAACGGATAAAGAACTTCGTGAAGAAACATTTCTCTGTCTTAGCGTTGATTGTTGTTGTGGTTACCTTGCCATTAATGGTTGCGGGGTGCTCCCTTAGTGGTGGCGACAAAGCGACGCCAACTCCAGTAGCAAATCAGCCTTCCGTGGCGCAAATCATAGCTAACATCAGTCGTATTGATACTGGTCTTGCTCAGGTGATAACAAGGGTTTCCTCACTTGAGACTAATACGGCAGGTATAGCTACATCTAACGCAAGGCTGATAGCACTGGAAAATCAGGTAGGCGCGATGAATATGTCGAGCCTTATCGCCTCCCTGACCATAGCCCAATCCCAGATAGCACAGTTGCAGGCGGACATGATTGTTGCCAATAACAGGATAGTAGCATTGATAGCGTTAGTGAACGGCTCGGGCGGGGCAACCCCAACACCGACACCAACTGGAGCGACGCCGACGCCAACACCAAGTGCAACAGGATTAGTGGTTACGGTTAGCCCATTATTCGCTGGAGCCGTTAAAGATGCCACTACTTATAGTTATACCTTCTCGGTGAAGAATAATTTTACATCGGCGAAGACCTTTAAATTAGTGGCGGATTACTCGTCAAATACAATGTCGGCGAATGTTAATGTGTCCAGCACCACAATAGTCAGTGCTGAAGTGATATCTGGATTTACTAAATTGTTCTCGCCCTCCACAGGTAATGGATGTGGATTAATAAGATTCACCTCAAGCGACTTGGTGATACCTGCTGGTGGTACACTAAATATAAATGCGGAATTCACTTTGGTATACACCATCGGTTCACCAACTACGGTTTGGACGTGTGCCATTACGACCCAATAGCCTTGCCCTTATTTCAAAGTGTACAGCCCAACGACTTGCCTCGCTGGGCTGTACACTTTTAAGCGAAAGTACATTGACAACGCACCGTTTTTATGTTATAGATTGATAGTATCTAGATAAGGATAGTTGTATAAGTAAATACTGTGTCGGACGCAAAGCGACTGGCACAGGCGATGGAAAAGTGAGGCGTCCAGCCCATGAAGTCATATAGTTGAGTACAAGCCAGTTTCAGCAAGGGAAGCTGTGCCCTATGGGGCGTAGGCTTCCTTTTCTATATACTTGTAAATCAATCTAGCCCGCCAAGATGACGGGCTTTTTGTTTTAAGAATGCATAAGAGAGGTGTACCATGAAGAAAGTCATAAGATACGTAGTAGCTGATAACGCCTTTAATAGAGCAAACTACAAGGGTATTATTGGAAAATCTTACGCTAAACCACCAGCATATGCAGCAGTAAATAAGGTTATTGTCGGGAGCGACTCAGTAGGGCGAAAGGGGACACCAAAAGCTAAGGGTCATAAAGCGAGAAAGTGGATTTGCAAAGAGTGCGGGAGTTCTGCTGGGATAGTCTTTAAATAAGGATAATACAGAATAGCAGGCTCAACTAGCAAAATAAAGGATAAAGAAGGGAAGAGAGATGGCGAAGAAGAAGGTGAGTACATTTAAGCCAGATTTTAGCAAGGGTAGGGCATTCAAACCAGAGAGAGGCACGGCGCATGGTTTAGTTTGTACGTATTATTTAGCAAAGTTCGCCCAGCCTCAGGCTAAGAAAAAATGGATTGCTGAGTGCGAGGGGTATAATGGCTGTTTCATTTCCGTGCCAGCAATAAGGATATGGGCTAAGAAAATCGCAAAGGCTCATGGAACATTCAATAAGGACATCGTATTTAATAGAATAGGTTAGGAGGGAACCATGTCAAGGTTAAAAAAGCTGGCAAGTGAAACGAGTGCTGATTATCAGTTTAGGGTATCGGTAGGTAAAAACCGAAAGGTGGCGGATATTCAGCGTAGATTATTTAAAACCATTGAACCCAAAGAAAGAAAAATATTACTGAAGCAATTTAGGGAAGCCAATAAGATGGCTGATAGGGCATCGGTCAGGGCAGAGAAGGCTTTAAATAAAGAACTTAATCAGAAATATGGTTAGGAGGAAGACTGTGGAGCACTACAGACCAGAAAAACTGATAACAAGGGAAGAATATGAAAGGAAAAGGAAAAGAAGTGAGCAGGAGAAGAGAGAAATAGCTCGACGCAAAAGGCATATGTTGGAGGAGCGGGCGAGGATGAAGAGGGAAATAGAAATGGGAAAACACAAAGAGCGACATACTGCGGAAGACTGGGAAAAGTTGGATAAAAAGAAAAAGAGAAGGCGTATTTAGTGGAGTAGTGAATAAGAAGGGAACAAAGGAGGAAGAACATGGCTGAGAGAAAGATGACCCGAGCAGAGTATGACGCAATACTTCGGCAGGAGATGGAAGCAAAGAAGGCAAGGCAGGAGAAGCGAGCCAAGCGCAAGGAAAAGAAGGCAAAGAAGGATAAGAAGCTACAAAAAGCCGTAAGAAATGCAAAGAAAATAAAGTCGGCGACCAGAAACGTGCGGAAACTCTCTCGTCAGTTAAAAGAAGCCCGTAAAAAGGTGAAGGGGCTTGGGGGAGGTACCAAACCTGCCGTAGCCAGCACACCCGCTATACCCGCCAAGGCTCCCAAGGGACAGCGTAAGTAATTGCGGTGGTGGACCCAATTCCCCAATAGCCATTGACAATGGTAAAACGATGTGCTATATATATTAAACACAGGGAACAGGTCTTTTGGAAGTGAGGCGTCTAGCCTATGCAGTCATATAGTTGAGTAATAGAATAAGGAAAATAGGAAGCTATGCCAGTGATGGTAATGGCTTCCTTTCTTTGTCCGTAGAACCACTCCGCCAGCCCACGTTCACATTGAGGGGCAAACGGGGTGGTTTTTGTTTTGCCCAAAAGGAGGGCTAATGGTTAAGAGAGTTCTCACAAAAGAAGAAAAGAGAATAAATCGGGAGTCCGAGCGTGCCTTTAAAGTTTACAAACAAGCGACAGAGGCATACAAAACCACAAAGGAGCAATTTCATGTGGTGGCTGGTGATTATAACCGAGCTTTTGGTGCATACGTTGATGAGTTACAACATCCCCCAGCGGGCTGGACAAAGGCAGAATGGAAAGCCAAGCTGGCTCCAAAACAGGCAAAGATGCTGAAACTACAAAAACTGTGGCACGCTGGCAGTGGGAAATTAAGCAAAGCCACTGTTGCGGTAAGTGATGCAGAAAAAAAGTGGTTAGCGATTGGGAAGAAGAGGTAGTAAAGTGACTAAGGCTAACCCGCACACATTAATGGTTATTTACGCCAAGGACGCCAAGGACTGGAAAGCTAAAGCCAGACGCTTTAGGGTATTGGCTAAGGTAATGAGTCAGAAGGTCAATAAAGATAAATATTGGAAAGAAGCAGGGTATGCCGAAGAGAAGGCAAAAAAATTCCATGCTTTAGCAGAACAGTACAAACGTCGGATAGAAAAGAATAAGAAGGCAAAATAATGAATGCGGTTTTTTGTATTTTCAACTGTGAGGCGTCCAGCCTTGGAGGACATATACGATGGTTAAGATGAATTTAGCCCTAAGCACCGCGATAATGGGTATTATCGTGGTTATCGTGATTGAGGTTCTTGTAAACTCCCTCAACACATCTGGCT
>Ga0315289_10002913_pt1 | contig 26110 bp, 29 predicted proteins | sample YL17G11_40_MG_FD_203452 | JGI IMG/M metagenome (GOLD analysis project Ga0315289, IMG submission 203452) | Sediment microbial communities from Yellowstone Lake, YNP, Wyoming, USA - YL17G11_40 | ecosystem: Environmental > Aquatic > Freshwater > Lake > Sediment | place: USA: Wyoming | collected...
CGTTGACGCTGAATCTGAGGCTGAAGCCGAGGAGACAATATACATTCTATTTGATTCAGACGAAGCAGATTTTGATGTAGTTGAAGAAGAAATAATTGGTATTGACGTAGAGGAAGCAGATGCGGATGAATACGAGTCGACTAGCGACTTAGATATAGAGGAACCAATACCACCTAAAAAGGACGAATCAGAAGAACTGCCTCACTAATCTATGGCCGACGAAGATACTCGCGAATCGAGTCTAATTAACTCGTACGCCCAAGTTAAGGCTAGACTTGGGTATGTGTATGGTAAGATAGACGAGATATTCGAGAAGCGGCCGTCGTATCAGCAGCAGATGAAAGCTGCTGTAACTGGCTGGGCTGAGCATGTATTAACTCTAAAGCAATATCCTTCTGAAGATACCATATTAACGTATCTATCACATATTCTATATTTATTCGATTACATGATGAAGGATGACGTACCATTAGAGATGACTGATGCTCAAGCTAATAGATTCCGGATATCAATGCCAAGGAATAGGTCAGCTCAGGCGCGTAGTATATCCATATATGCAGCTCGCTCCTTTTATAGGTACTTAGTGATAAACGGCGACCTAACGCGTACTCCATTTGAGTTAACGCGTGGCATAGATGTTGTGCGCGGTGAGCCTAGGCCCTTAATTAAGGAAGAGTACCAGTATATATACGAGACTATATACGCAGCCCCATTAGCGGAGAATATTAAGAACAAGCGGTTAATAACATTTACAGAAGAGAGAGAACGGCTTATAATGCTTGTTCTTATGAATTCTGGGCTGCGAGAGAGTGAAGTACTAAAGTTAAAGGCTGGAGACCTAACCATAACTGAAGATAGAATTTTAAAGATAACAGTTAGAGGTAAAGGTGGAGTTCAGCGTACGTCTCCAGTTATAGATATTTTCGGGTTATTTAAGTCTCAGTTTGCGCCAGCGTTCGACATAGAGATAGATAATATAGGTATATACTTATACCATAAACTGGGCGCTAATCAGCTCAAACCTAGCGAACCTCTATTCGACTGGGCCAATAGACATACATTATACTGGCTTACATGGGCTTTGAACCACTACGATTTTGAAGTAAATGGTAAGGGGTATGTATATGATATTACTCCACATAGATTTCGGCATACATATGCAACGTATCTCTACACAAAACTAGACTTTACGTTGGAAGAGGTAAAAGACGCGCTTGGTCATAAGTCGTTAAATACGACGCTGATATACGCGAAATTAGACAAAAGTAAGATGGACGCGAAGATTGTAAGAGGAGAGATAGCCAATGGTCAAGATGTTAAGGAGTAATTAAATGGCTAACACTAGAAGTTGGAAAGACGACGAAGGTCATACTATTGCAGTAGTTCCGCTGGCTCCGGCCGGTGTTCCTGTATTAACGTACGTAGCCGCGCGGGATAGATGGGAGGCTGTAGTTGGTGGTGCTGCTGGTGCGCATACCATAATATCAGGTCCAGCCGTGCACACGGACACGGCGTTTAATGTTGCACCATGGCATATAATTGCTACAGCAGCTGATATTTTGATGTACGACGGCTTAAACTGGATTAATGCCGGCAACGCTGTACCTGTGAATGGCGACGTTTTAACTTGGGTCGCGGCTAATGGTCAATGGGAAGCTATAGCGTCTGCCGCGGCCGTACCAGCCCCACCGCCAACATCTGTCCAGTTTAATAATGGCGGTATATTCGGTGGTAACGCCGCGTTCGTCTATGATAATGCATTAGATATAGTTAGTATAGGAACTGCGCACCCAGCTCCTGGTGCAGCTGCATCAGACTGCTTGAGAGTTGGTAATGCAATTACAGTGGCAGCTGGTATAAACTTTGGACTTGGTGTAGGTAATACTCTAACACTTGGCGCTGATACCGCATTTGTTCAAGGTATAAGTTCAGTTGTAACAGGCGCAGCAGCTAGTGCTCAAGGTAGCTTTGTTACAGCTAGTGGCAATGCTGCCCACGCTGAAGGTGCATCTACTAATGTAGGCGTCAATGGCCTCGCTAGTGGTGCCGCGGCCCACTCTGAGGGTTATAATACAGTAGCGTCAGGTAATTACTCTCACGCTGAAGGTGATGGTGACCCAGCGGACGTAACTCACGGCAGAGCTGAGGGCATTGCGTCTCACGTTGAAGGGCACTATTGCCGAGCGCAGCTTAACTACACGCACGCTGAAGGCTACCATACAATAGCTAACGCGTTATATGCACACTCCGAAGGACTTAATACGACGGTAACTGGAGCTCAAGGACATGCTGAAGGTCAGCTAGCGTGGTCGTCAGCTGCACAAGCTCATGCCGAAGGTATTAGTACTACCGCTAGTGGTATATCATCTCACGCCGAAGGTGGTTCGACTATTGCAAGTGGTCTCGCGGCACACGCTGAAGGTGGAATTTGCACAGCTTCTGGAGACTACTCTCACTCTGAAGGTAATACTAACGTAGCTGCTGCTAATGATTCTCACGCTGAAGGTACGCAGAATACTGTTACTGCAGGCGCCACAGAAGGTCACGCTGAAGGCGCGTCGAATACAATAGCAGCAGGTTCTATAGCCGCTCACGTCGAAGGTACTGGTAACGCAATTGGCGCCAACTGTAGTGGCGCTCACGCCGAAGGTCTCGGTCAGATAATCACTGCGCTGGCTATAGATTCTCACGCTGAAGGTGGATTTAACGTAGTGGCCGCTACAGGGCTTTTTGCTCACGCCGAGAACGGTGGTGCAGCAGCTGCTGATGGCAACGTAGTTAGTGGTATCGCAGCCCACGTTGAAGGTCACGCGATGACAGCCTCTGGTAGTTACTCCCACGCTGAGGGTGATAGCACTAATAAAGGTGTCTCGGGTCTTGCTTCTGCAACCTCATCTCACGTAGAAGGTCACGATTGTATAGCATCAGCTACGTATGCTCACGCTGAAGGTACTGGTACAGTTGCAAGTGGTATCGCAGCGCACGTTGAAGGTGGCTCTGGTATTGCGGCTGCAACTGACTGCCATGTTGAAGGACTAGGGAATATTGTAGTTGCTGGAGCTGTAGTGGCTCACGCCGAAGGAAGCCTTAACAACGCAACGGCTGGCGGGGATAACTCTCACGTTGAGGGTGTGGAGTGTGAGGCAAGTCGAACTTGTCAGCACTCAAAGGGCTCTGGTCACTTTGCCGCTAACGGCGATGCTCAGTGCGCTAACTTTGTACTAAGAGCATTTTCTGACGACGGTGGCGGTGATGTCATGCTCAACAATGGTATCGAGGTATTACTCGAGGCAAATAAGTCATATAGCTACCGCGTTATGCTGATAGCTAGAGACGATGCAGGTAATACTAAGCAATTCCAGCTTGATGGACTATGTAAAGTAGCTGGTGGTGTTGTATCTAATATAGGTGCACCTTCAGTAGTTACGACATGGCAAGATGTAGCACTTAATCTAGCTACAGCTGTAATTGGAGTTAGTGCACCGGCGCTACCATCAGCTTTAAGAATTACGGTGACTGGTATCGCCGCTACTAATATCCGTTGGGTTGCCTATATGGAGTGGGTCGAAGTGCTAAACTTCACAGCGTAATATATGGTAATGAGATAAGGAGATAATATGGCAAGAAGTGATGGAGCGTACTCAACAGCAGAAGGTAATGCATGTATATCTACTGGCAACCCATCTCATGCAGAAGGATTATATACTACAGCAAGTGGTCTTGCGTCCCATGCAGAAGGAGGTCAATCTAGTGTAGCGCCATGCAATACAGCTAGTGGCATAGCATCTCACGTAGAAGGCGGCGGATTTGGCGCTAGTGGTGGTAATACAGCAAGCAATACTAATGCTCACGCGGAAGGTAATGCCACTACAGCGAATAATATCAATGCTCACGCGGAAGGTAGCGCTACTACAGCAAGTGGTGCAGAGTCTCACGCAGAAGGTAATAGTACTACAGCATCGGGTGCAACGTCACATTCCGGGGGGTGGTTCAGCGCGGCGACTAGAGTGGCTCAGTTATCTCGTTCTTCTGGTAGTATAGCTGGTCAGGGAGTTGATGCTCAGTTCGGCCAAGTATATATGATGCTACGAACCGCTGACGCTAATCCACACATACTTCTAATCACCGCCGCCGGAGGGACAAAGTTTAACCTAGAGACGAACAAGAGCTACCGCTACCGTATTATGGTTATCGCTAGAGACAATACAGCTGCAGGTAACTCAGCTGCGTGGCAGATTGATGGTGGTGCAAAGAACGTAGCTGGTGTTACATCTAATATTAGTGGAGCGCCGCCAATTCCGGTGGTAACTGCTGTTGACGGTGGCGCCATTGCATGGACATGCGTTGCCGCCGTTAACGCAGGAACAGATACTTTAGATATAACCGTACAAGACCCTGGCGCAGCTACAATTAACTGGATGGCATCTCTTGATTGGGTTGAGACGTTATTAGCGCCGGTATGATAGAAAGGTAAAAATGTCAGCGCTAGTTAAAAAGAACGGTGATGGAGAAATAATAGTGAAGAATCCCGTAGCATGGATATCTCTCCTAATTATGATTCTGCTACCTCTATTAAGTGTAGCGGTATCGTACGGATTGACAAAAGGAGCTCTGAACCAAGCCACGGTTAAATCTGACAAAGCATTTGATATGGTTAATAACCATGAGGTTAGGATATCTATTCTCGAAAGTGATATATGTTACCTTAAGAATGGTATAGATGACATAAAAATATCCCTCGAGAAAGTTGATGCACGACTACAGGTTGTCATAGAACGGACAAAATAGCAGAAATTATAGTATGGTACTATGGTGGCCACTCTTACTATCGAGTACGATAGTTGCCGCAATATTAGTGAGTATAAAACAGTTCAAGGAAAATAACGAGTCTGGGTATACAGAGGAACCGATTAATGAAGGGACGGTCGTTAGGAACAAGAACACCCAGATTACTGCTAATTTCAACGCCTCGGAGTTCTACAACAAGAACTATGATAGTACGAATTTCCGGGTCGACGCACGACTTGTTAAAGGTCTACAGGTTATGAGAAATACTATAGATAGACCAATAAAGGTTATATCTGGCTACCGTAACCCTACGCAGAATAAGAAAGTGGGCGGTACGCCTAACTCGTACCATTTATTTGGAATGGCGGCGGATATTAAAGTAGCCGGATACTCAGTAGACCAAATGGCCGCGCTAGCTAAAAAGCTAGGGTTTGGTGGCGTTGGCAAGTATCGCGGGCAAGGGTTCTTGCACGTAGACATAGGACCGAGAAGGGAGTGGGTGGGATAGATATGATAGATAGTATAGAGGTTGAATAATGAATTTACCAACCGACCCATATAATTGCTGCCCTCAGGTGGAGAAAATTGTATTTACCAACCAGTACGAATTAAAAATGCACTCGGTGGAGAGAGTGTAACGGTATGATAAATCAGGACTTAAGCAATCTAACTGTAAGTAGTAGCATAGTGGATAGTAGATTGAGTAAGTAGGTATATGGTTACATTAGTTGGTATAAAAAGTGCCATTAAAGTAGACAAAAGCTCTTATTTAGATGTATTTATTGCCCCGGCACAGGCTAACATACAGCAGGTTCGTGGAAGCTTAACCACGAATGGCGTGGCAATGCGGGGATACAATGGCATAAGGAGGTTCACGTGCGAGTAAGAGTAATTAAGAAATTTGCCGCAAAACAGTTGACCGGAAAAGGTAGCTCAAAATTAGAATTTAAGGTTGGTGAAGAGTTCTTTGTGGTTAGTGAGAACGACGGGCTCAAGACGTTCTACAAGGAGAAGTGGTGGAATGTGCCGGAAGATGTAGTCGAACCGATTGGTGAAAACCCCGGCGAAGTACGATATAAGGATGGTAAGGCATATTGTAGTGATTGTGGCAAGGAACTAAAACCTGCACCAGCTTGGTTCGACGGAGACCCAACGTTCGTCGGATACTATCCATGTAATTGTAGGCAGGAGGCAAAAGAACGAACCCAATACCTTGGAAGCGAAGAGAATCCTAATGAAAGACCTACAGCAAGGCGCATACAAAGACGAATACACGCCACTGACGCAATGGCGAAATTTGAGAGGGCGTACGAGGAATCGCCTGAGCATTTCGAATCACTAAATAGAGTACTTTCATGGGCTAATACATTTACACCAGATTTTGTAAATGATATAGTAGATAAGTGGATAGATATAAAGAACGCAAGTCGCGACCAACGATTTATAGAAGATAATCCTAAGTCTGTTCATTGCACCATCTGTGGTAAGCGCTCTCCTAGTGGTATGTTCGAAGACCGTATGCGCTGGCTATGGCATCATCGGAAGCATAGTCATCCGACAGCTCACAAGAGGAGTGTAAAGAAGTCACTAGAGACAAGGATGGCGCGTAACCCAGATGACAAGAAGTGTCCCGACTGCAGCTCTTTTAATGTTGATTATGTATGTAGCATAGGTCTTGCCGGGTTCTCTATTAAGGATAAATATAGGTGCGGCGAGTGCGGGAGAGAGTTTGTAGTAATTATAGAGACGGAAGAAGAGAATCCTCTTATACGCAGTCACGTAAGTGGTATATGTATTATCTATTTACTAGTATTTACTGACTTAGACGAGGTTCGGCGAGCTAAGTTAGATATGAGAGAATCAAGCTTATCGCCGTATCCGATTGATGAATGGACTACAAGTGACTCCGAAGCGCTAGGTGGCAAGACTACATCGAAGTTACTAGTTAGAATATACGACACTCCCGACAACCGCAAAGTAATGGAAGAATTAATTAGTAGATGGAAGGTTAAGGTTGTACGTAACCCTCAGTCTGGTCGTTCCGGTATTCTTAGCGCCCGTATATTTAAGCGGCTCGACCGCCAAGGTAATACTCTATACATGCTCATCTCCGGCGGTGTTATTCAATGCGCGTCTAAAAACAAGGATGATTGCTATGCTAAGGCGGCTCATATAGGCATACCACCTGAGTTGGTCCATGAAGGTGAGTCTCACTATTATAGACCAAAGAAGAAGGCGACTACAGAGAGAATATCTACTCACAGTCCCGAGTACGACGAGTTTATGCGTAAAATTAAAGCTCGTAAGATGGAGCCAGTACCTCCGATGAATGAAGAAGAGGAGGAAGATAATAGAGCATTTGGTGGACCTATGACGCGGGAGCATATAGAAGAGAACCCAGTAGCCACTGTAGATAACGTTATTGACGCCTGGCTCAACAATAGAGTAGAAGATGTAGTTACGTATCGCGGCTCTCTTACATATGTGCCAAGTATAGGTCTGATATCGTATGGGCGCAAGCTTATATATAGAGAGGGCAATAATTGGAAAGTTGACCCAGAGGTTGCTAGTTACAACATAACATCTCGTAAGCACTACAACTACGCAGTTCATTTATGGATAGAGAAATTTGGCGAGACTCCGAAGTGGCACGACCCAAAGATTAAAACGATGCCAATTAAGACTATGCGTAGGGGCATAAGAGACTTTAAAGGAGAGCCAAGTGTCGTCAAATAAGCGGCGTAATCGTGCATTAGAGGCCAAAGCTAAGACTCGCTCTGATAGAACTACAGCATATAGAAAAAGAATGTCTGAGTTAACTGTAGTTGAGAGGATGCACAAAGAGCGTATTCCTCTAAAAGGCGAGCCTATCACGCCACTTAGATACTATAGATTCCGAGATTATGACCCGCAGGCGTACGCTGGGGGCTATCTAGTATATAAATTAGAGGGTAAGTTCTATCGCTGCTGGGTTCCAGATAACGTAGCTAGTGAGTTAGGCGTCTCAAGCGGCGCTTCTGAGGAAACTATACGGCAAGAAGCCTTAAGAGAGATGAAGAAGCACCCGCAGATATCTATGCAACAGGCGACACTAATGGCGGCACAACATCTAGGAGCGAGTAACCCTACTACTCTTAAGTCCCACGATGTCATGGAGCAATGTCCTCGTTGTCACTACAGCGCAACGTGGGCGATGAGAAGTAAGTTATGCCCTAACTGCGGATACGAAGGAATAACTTGGGTCAAGTGGGATGGTAATAGTTGGGTTGAGATGACGACCAAGGAAATGGGTGAGTTCGCGAATAAGTATAATCTACCGACAATGGAAGAATTGGAGATGAACCCATCTGATTATACACCAACAGAGTTAGCTAAAATAGCTGAAATAATCTACAATGCAGACAAAAGAGCGACAACTACTATATTTGACGGCAGAGGAATACCTATATATGTTAAATGGTATCAGTTAACAGATAGAGAAGTAAATACTATGATTGATGGTCTAAAAACTAGAATTGAAAACGAAGGTTTGGACGGATATTTCAAAAGAATTAGACCAAGAAATCCTGAAGTAGTTAACTCTATGATTGATAGTATAAAATCTGCAGGACTTTGGAGAGAAGGTTAGAGATTAACCTACTATTCAAGAGGACGAGTGAGTTCGCGAATAAGTATAACTTGCCAACGATGGAAGAATTAAGCTAATAGTATGCCACGTCTGATAGACGAATCGTTCCGTGCTATTAGTCAACGTGCCGCTATAGTATCTACCTTAATAAGGAAGCGTAATCTAAGGTCTGCTAGAGACTACTGGTCTGAGATGAAATCCTTAATTGAAGAACTAGGGCCAGAAGAGAAGCAAACAGAGGCCTTTGAGTTCTGGTTAGAGAAAATGTGGAAGTTGCACTCATGGTTGGCCTCAGAAGAGTGCTCTCAGCGTATGCAGCGCACTACGACTAATCCTCCATCTAATTCTAATTGGTTAGAGATTTACTACTTTGTCCAATCTGAAGGGCTATTATATATAAGACTACGAAGTAAGCTATATAAAGCCCATAAGATTACTCTAGCGGTATATAATGAACTACTTAGTAGATATCGCAAGCACGACATTCTGGAAGAGTTGCAGCGTAGATATGACTTGATACCAGTCGAAGATGATTGGTGTGATATATGCGATAAGCGAGTAGCTACAATCCACGCAAGACTAGCTGATGTGGGCTATGAAGGTGCATATGTCTTAAATATTTGTGAAAGATGTAAAGATGAAGCAGCTAGCGGTGATGATAGACAAGTATTAGAAACGACATCATTAGTACGTAACCCAAGGCGATATACGAAAGGAGCTAGATATATGAAGAAATGTAACCCAGAGCCTCTCGAAAAAGCTCCTTGGTATGTGCAGGCTGCTAAAGATTTGACTGAGGCAGTATTTGAAGGAACTGGTAGACCAATTGCAGTTGGTGGTCATATTCAAGATAGAGGGAAAGAATTAAAATTTAAGGCCTATAGTATATTTGACGATGAAGATAAGTTAGTAGGACTAGTCTATTCGACTGAGGTTATTGGGTTATCGTATGTTGAAGAAGGTACTAGTTACTTCTTAAGAATATGTAGAGGAAAATCTCCCAAGGATATAATATATCAAAGAATAATAGACAATAGAACTACTAAAGAGCAATTTCAAAGCTACGTAGAGCAAGGTATGGCGCTCTTGAGGAGGTAATGGTGTCATTCCCACTACCGCACCCACGAAGTATACAGTATCTAAGATTTGAGGACGCCATCAATAACGTTAGAGATGCCCTTGTTGGCGAGGGCGTTCTTGGTAAGAATGATAAAGAGCTATGGAATTATATACAATCTCGTAAGTCGAAGGAACTATTAGATGCTCAGACAGCTCTAAGCAAAGAAGATTTCAAGAAGTGGTTAAGTCAACATTTTACTGCCGAACTACTATCTATTAATGTTCAAGAGTACATAGATAACATACTCAATCCTATGATAGTATATATGCCGTCTGCGTTCGTTAATGCTTGTCGCTCACTTGCTATGAAGCTCAAAGGTATCATAGCCTGCGAAGGCATGGATGCGATGGCGTCACTATACGACATTAGATTGGATTCGCAAGGCGATAATATGTCGGAGATGGATGGTATCAAGTTTTCTGTAGTAAAATGGGAAATAGGTAAAATACCGCTAAGTCTATGGCTATACGGTACGAAGGGCGGGGCTGTTTGGTGGGCGTACTACAGAATGTTGACTTTATCCGGCAAAAGGCAAGAGTACGGTGGAAAATATAGAAGTAAAGCGGGTAAAATAGTCTATAGACGTAAAATTGTGATAGAGACGTTGCCACCAGAAGATGAATCAGAGGATACCGAAAGAGGGTTAGTAGAGCCAGATTTGGTTAGAGGTCTTGAGCAATTAAAGGGTAAGAAGTTAGGCACTCCAGAAGAAGAGAAAGTTACAATTCACGAGTATGAAGGCGAAGAGAGATTTATGTCTGGTGAAACCGCCGACAAACCTGACTGGATGCCTCGTGAAGAAGAAAGGGTTAGAGGAGAATTACTAAACGATAGAGATAGGGATACAGCAGCTTATTGGTCGGCCGCGCTAGACAAAGATTTGCCGATGGAAGGAAGAAAAAAAGCCAAGAGGATGCTGATGGACGAGTTTGAGAGCATAAAAGATATGGTTAACTGGATTAATGATAAGATTAATATGCTACTCAAACACTACCGAAAGGCTACCGCTAGAGGTGGTTGGGTACGTCACGAGGAGCCCTTACCTAAACTATTTGACAACATCATACGAAGGTCTAAGGATAAGAAGGAAAGACGCGTATGGAATATACAAGAACATGCTCCCGAGGTATTAGAGGAGTTATTAAGTCTATGAAGCATAGAAAGAGAGATGTTAGTAAGTATAGGTTGCCCGGATACGAGGGTCTGGATAGGTCTAACCCGTTAGGTCATGATGACCTACTAAAATTTGTAAAGCTAATTAGTGATTTGACTCATAGCGACTTTCTTAAGCACGTAAACTGGAAGAAGGTCGGTGAGGATGCAGATAGATTATTAGGTAAACATAAGGAGATAGTATGACGTATATAACTCCAGAGCAGCCGTACGGTGGTTGGTATAACGTAAGCGACTTAGGTCTAATGGGCGTAAATAAGTTTACGCCGGTCGTTGGTATATCAGCTGCGTTAGGTATTGGTTGTCTTGCGCTAGGTATATTTGGTATAGCCAAAGCATTTAGTAAAGGTAGCAACAAGCTAACTAAAGCAGGTATCCCGTTAGTCGCTAGTATTGGTATGGGCGTGACGTCCGTTCTGCTATTTAATAAGGAGAAAGAAGCTCAAGGCACTGGCGTGGCTAGCGCGGCGTACGCTGCAACACCAGGAATGGTTGCTCGTAGAGTTTCGTCAGTAGCCGGCAAACCGGCACCATTCACTCGCGCAGAAGCGTACTAAGTTACCGTAGGAGGTGATATGAAGAAGCGTGCGAGGCGGGCTAACCCGCATCGTCCTATAGGTCGTATGGTAGGTTATCCCAAGAAGACGACGATAGATGCCACGAGCGAGTACGGCGACGAGTTATCACCAGACCAAGCTAAGCGCTGGGCTAACGAGCTTAATGAATACTATGGTATAAAGGCGGTAGCTATCGGCAATGAGATTAAGGTTACACTACTAACCGACGTTGGCGAGAAGAACTTTAAGTATTGGGAGTCACAGGGGACGATGAAGTGGAACCCATCTAAGACATTAGTGATGACTTTTGAGGCTCCCAATGATTGGGCCTTCGACCAGTTATCTGAATGGCTATATCTGAAACGCCAGGCAGATAAGTGCTTAGGTGAAGGTAGTCAGATAGCGTTCTCGACGTATAAGTTCAGTAATACGATAGAAGTACACGCGCAGCCAGAGGTTGTAGATAGAGTTAGGGCTAAAGCGGCTGAGCTTGGAGTAATAGAGACTAAGTCGTACGAAGGGGCGCCATCGGACAAGGAGCTAAATAAGAAGATAGATGTATGGGCAAAAAACCCCACCTACTCCTATCATTCTCGTTCAACCACGAGCGGAGGTGGAGGTATATATCAGGATATAAAGGCGCTAGTGTCTTTTAAGGTCAATAAAGGAGCATCTACTCTTATAGTGAAGAAGGGGGAGACATTTGTTGTGGAGCGAGATTCCGCCGACAAAGATAATTTTGTGTACGAGGTTCATCACGATAAGTTCCGTATACCTAAGTCTAAGGTTAGAGTAGTCAGCTACGAACCTGAATACTAAATGAACGAGGACATTATCTTCAGAGCACGGAGGTCAACTTATGTACTTAAGTAATTTAGGCGCAACCGTAGCTCCGAATACAATATTGACTATTATCAAGGCAACAAAAGCGTACAAGAAGCCAGACGCTAGCTATGAGAGCACTAGTTTACCAGTCGGTAGCTCTTACATAGTATCATCTATTGAGGCAGTACCAGTTGGTGGTAGTAACCTTGGCGCGACTACTAAAGATTGGTATAAGATAGCAATTACTGGTAAAGCCGGTCTTTGGTACGTAGATGTCGATGAAGTAGGTAGAGGTAATATTAAAGTAGAAGTAAAGCAGGTTCCAAAGGTCGACCCAAGGCTACCAACGACTACTGGTGGTACTCCTAAACCAGTTGTAAAACCACCAGTCTACGTCAAGCCGCAGATTAATATACCTACATATGCTCCTACTCCGCAACTATATGTATCAGCGCCAGTAAAAAAGACTAACTGGTGGATTATCGGCGGCACGACTGCGGTCGCGGCTATCATAACTACTATTATTTTAACTAGGCCGAAGCATAGAGGTGCGCGACGGTGAAGTGGAAAGTACCCGACCACGTATTAGCGGACTATAAGATGTTTGTAGATGGACATGGTATGCCAGACCCGGTAGGTTGGATGAGTAATAAGATGTGTATCAGTAAAGCAGAAGCGCGTAGGTTAGTTCCGCTGGTAGATAGAGCATTTAAAGGCGCCGCTGTAGATAGGAGGTAGTATGTACTTTGAGATGTTAGGTGTTGTTGGTGACGAGGTTGTAACTAAATTATCTACTCCTCTTTATGCCAGCCGATACAAGGCCAGCGAACAGAATCGTAAAGTAGTAATAGATAAGAATAAAAATCCAATTACTATTCCAATTAAAACTAGGCTAGATGTAGTTAGTATTTATGTAGTTAAACCAGACAATATTACTTGGTTTAGGGTTAAGTACGCACCGGAAGGGTTTAACTATATAGGTTGGATAGATGAGTCTGTTGTAGTCGGCGGCGCTGGTGGCGCAGTTATACCACCAGCTGGTACCGCTCCACTTCCTGGTAGACATATATATCTAAAGCAGAATACTCCAATATACGCCACTACCGATAGAAGCAAAGGTCCTATTACTACGACTGGTATAGGTGCCACAAATCAGTCATATATTTCCACGGCCACTACGACCGAAGGGACTAAAGAGACTGGCGGTTCGACAATAACTTGGTGGAAGATATATCACCAAGAATCTACTGGAAAGATATGGGAAGGGTATATAGTTGCTAATGAAATATCATTTCCAAAGGCTATACCACCTACGACATTTCCGCCATTCACTGGTAGAGTAACAGAAATGCCAGGTTCTCAAATACCACCACCGACGGGCCCGGCGGGGCTTATACCAACTACTACAGCAGATAAGCCCAAAGATACGACTATATATTGGATAATCGGCGGATTACTTTCAGTTGGGGTGATAGGGACAGGCACTTGGTTCTATATGAAGAAGAAAGGCAAAACAGGACGTCCAAAAGTAGATAGAAAGACCAGTTAATGTTAGTAAGTAGGAGTAACGGTGAAACGCCTAGCGAGCAGGCAAGACTGTATTACGTTCGACTCTACGTATGACGTAGTGTTGAGTGTAGTGTCTATTGTTATGCCCGCAGAGGCATCAACAAGAAGAATAAGGAGAACCAAATGAACAAAGTAGATGAAGCGATAGCCAAGGTTAATTCCCTTGGCTCACTATCCGGTCCGATAGATTACGTCTTTAAAAATTACGTCCATCTATCGCTAGTTCCATCTGCAAATGAAGGTACTATACGCATCCGTCATATATGGTCTTGTATACAAACTGAGGATGTTATAGCATCGGCTATGGGCGTACTTATAGCTACGGCTGATGAGTTTGGTGTTAGTGTAGAAGCTAAGCCGCAGTCATATGTACGAGATATAACTATGGAGGCATTAGATAAGTGGTGGCAGTCGTTCGGGTTTGAGAATAAAGGTGAGTGGATGGTAAGGCAGGCGAAAGAAAAGGAGTAGCGCATGTGGTTAGTTCTTGGTCTACTCGTATGTCTGGTGGTCATAGCTCTATTCGACTACGTAGCTATTAGAGGTGTAATTAGCACCTGGAAAGAGTCTACTTTAGCAAGCTGGACCGCTAGGGTTGGTACGACGATAGTCGGTACAATGACTATAATCTTACTAGTACGTCTGATACAGGCAATATTCCAAGGTAAGTAGTTGATATAAGTAGTTATTATAAGGAGGCAGACATATGATTAAGTGGATAGTGATAGGCGTAGTGTCGCTTAGTTTGGCCGTTATAGCCGGTGCACTATTATTCCCTCGTAAGACGGTAGTTACAAATAATGTAGTAACTGAGCATATAGTTACAACTTCAGATAATACAGCACTAGCTATAGTGCGCGACTCGCTTAAAGACGCGCTAATTCATGCTCATATACCTTTACCACCTATTCCTACGATTAACCCTATTCCAGAGACAGCGTTCTACGTTCCTCAAAAGTTAACTATACTTGGATTATCTCTAGTGGAACACGAGCTTACGATATCTTGCTTCGACTCAGCTGCACCACATTCACGACGAGAGACATGGACTAATGTTCAAGAGAACGTAACGGTCTTCTTAGATACAATATCAAAAGAGTGGAACTATAAATCATGGACTGTAACTAAGCCAGCTCCTATAATTAAGAAATGGTGGAGACCTACGATAGAAGGCGGAGCTGTTTGGTATACGGGTAATAACATCGAGTTCTTTGTATCACCTAGTATAGTACTAATAGACCATCTTAAGTTAGGCGTTATAGGTCGAGCGGATATGGGTAATATCAAAGAGACTAAGATAGGTGCGAGTGCGTCTATAGAGTGGTAAAATGACTCCAGCTGCCCATATAAGCGCGGGTCTGCTAACCTATAGTTACGTACCTGGCCCTTGGTATGTCAAACTAGGCGCAGCTATAGTTAGTCATATAGTATTAGACGGCCTAGCTGGTTACCATCCTACAGAAGCTAGAGGTATAGACTACAGTGGTGGAGGTTCTATATGGAATGGTGATACTTGGCAAAAGAAAGTACTAATAAGCGCTAACGCTATTGGTATATTTCTATCACTAGTTTTAGTATGTTATAATCCAATATCGCTATTATATGTCGCCGCAGCCGGGCTATTCGACTTATGGTACGTAATGAGGGCTATATGGCCGTCTAAGTGGCCTATACTATATAAATGGTCGCCCCACCGATGGTTTATAGACTGGTGGGCAGAAAAAGTGTGGGGATATAGGCACGACTACGTATGGATGATGTGGCTAGAGGCTTTAGTGGCCGTATCTTGTGCATTAATACTATTATGCACCCCATATTAATCAAAATACGCTCTGCTATTAAAGGTACGGAGTTCGAAGGTAAGGTGTATATTGCTGGTGGGTACGTTAGGTCTTTAGTGATGCACAAGACGCCAAATGACATAGATATTGTCGTCGAGCTACCGGATGGTGGTATAAAGTTGGCGAACTACCTATTTAACTACTTCCAAGGTAGCATTACCACTAATGTTACTCATCCTGTTATATTTGCTCGTTTTGGCACCGCTCAGATGGTTATAGATGACGAAGATATAGAATTTGTAATGTCAAGGCGTGAGTCGTATATACCCGGGTCACGGAAGCCAATAGAAGTGATGTTCGGTACGATAGCCGAGGATGCCGCTCGTAGAGATTTCACCATTAATACGCTATTACTTAATATTAGTACGCAGCAGATAATAGACCCTCTTGGTACTGCGTTAGATGATATTAGTTTAGGCTTAATAAAGCTCTCTAACCGGCCCGAAGAGATTTTCGGCGAAGACCCGCTACGTATGCTAAGGGCCATACGATTCGCCTGTAGCTTAGGGTTTAATATAGACCCATTCACCTGGCACGCTATCGAACGCTCAGCGTCTACTTTAGTTAATATATCATCTGAACGTATACGGGATGAACTAGTAAAAATAGTGATGTCAGATGACCCTAAACGTGGTATTGACATGCTGATTACTAGTGGCCTATCTAAGATATTCTTACCCGAGATGATACTATTGCAGGGACTAGAGCAAGGTCGGCATCATAGACACGACGCCTATGAGCATACAACGCATGTACTAAGTTACGTTAGACCCGACCCATTATTACGAATGGCCGCGCTACTCCATGATATAGCTAAGCCGAACACTATAAGCATAGAAGAGGGTCAAGTGCATTTCTACGCCCACGCGAAGGAATCCGCTACAATGGCCCACGATATTATGATGCGGCTTAAGTTCTCATATTCTGAGGCTGCTAGCGCGGCCGCTATTATTAGAGAGCATATGAGTATAATGGGGACAAAAGGATATACTCCGAAGCTCGTAAGACGGCTATATAGAGAGCTTGGCGATGAGATATTCTATAAACTTATAGAACTCCGCGAAGCTGATGGTAAAGACCACATAGACTTACAGGTAAGTAGCTTTAGAGAATTTGCGGATAGCGTACTAGCCGACGATAGAGCTCAGAAGGTAGCTATAAAGCCGCCAGTTGATGGATTCGACATTATGACTGCATTTAGTATACAGCCAGGCGTAAAGGTTGGTGAACTACTAAAAAGAGCTATGGACTTATACCTAGAGACGCCTACACTAACCAAAGCCGACATACTTAATGTATTAAGAACGGAGATAAGCTAATGCCTCGCTTTGCACGTTTCTTAGTATATAGCAACTCGGTTTCTGGTGAGATTAATTTCTACGAGGGCAACCCTACAGTGCTAAATGACGGCGACATAGCTTCGTATATCCTCGCTAGGACAAGATGGGAGAATATACCTGGTAAAGGAGTGGCGGGTGGATTCTGTGGCCTACCGAACCCACTCGACCCGACTCTCCCACTCCGCGCAGATGGAACCCCAGCAAGACCAGTTGGCATATTCTATGAGGCAGAATTCCTACAGAGCGGAACCACTGCCTGCCCTCCATGGCTTGGGGCTCCTATATCAGGGGGGTCAGTATCCGTTGCTGGCTCAGCGAACCATCCAGGCTTCGGTCAGATATCATCTGTAGCAGCCGCTGGCTCAGGATACCGCTACATCATCACATCTAACATGATTCTAATAGCAGGAGGCGAACTCTGTTCCTTTTGCTTCCGCCCGCAAACTCTAGCAGGTACTATCGTAAGACTCGGGTACCACGACGCGGGCACATCGGTAGATGCGAACAATGGCTGCTATATCGAGATGGCACAAGTCGCCGGCGTCGACGGTGTAATCGTCGGTAAAACTGCAGCAGCTGCAGCCCGAAGTACCACAGCCACAAATTTTACTCTTATCACTAACACATGGTATAATCTAAGAGTAGCAGTCAACGCCGCAGCAAACCTTGTTACTTTCTCATGCTTCAGTGAAGCCGGAGCACTACTATGGTCCGACACGCTGAATGCCAACATCCCAACAGCTGTCGGTCAGGAATGCGGACATGGCATAGTAGCTACAAGGACAGGTGGCGCAACCTTTATAGCCAACATTGACTATATGTCCCTTGAGATTGCCCGCGCCCTAGTCCGCTAGCCCTACACCATGGCAACTAATCCAATCGCGACTAACGCTACTACACATATAGATATGATTTATATACCCTACTATTGGCGCTCGATTGCCGGCTAGGATGTGGAGCTAGAATAATGCCAGCTATTAGAGACGTCTCTCAGGGTTATCACGGCACTACGACCTATAAGCACGTCGAGGCGCCTATGCCCGCTTACGCCCAAGGCGACCTATTGCTGGCATTTGTGTCTATCGACGACAGCGCGGGGTTGTCGGCACAGGACATTATTGTCGGTCGACGGGCCAAGTACGTATATATGAATGCGGTCGATTATACCGCGCAGGCAGCAGATTCTGGCCCGGCGGACTGGTACATGACCTTACTTGACCCTGCTCTGAGCGACTGCGTATACTTTGGCCTCGGTGAGAAGTTTAACCAAATCAACGTTCTAAACTCAACTCAGGGGGTTGCTACGTCCAATCCAGTTTGGACGCCAGAGTACTCGAAGGGTTCTAGTGTGTGGGCTACGTTAGCCTGTACTGATGGTATTGGGCCGAACTTCAAGTTTGTTACGACGGTTCATGCCCAGACAACATTCACGCCGCCGGTGGACTGGGCGAAGGATACCGTGAATGGCGTATTAGCATACTGGATTCGATGGCGTTGCACGACTGATGGGGTGTATACTACACGCCCTATCAGTACTCAGGCTTGGGTTTTTCCGGTACTGAACGGCAACAATGGGTGGCGGCAGTTGTTCAAGTACTACGCTGGGACTACACCTGCGCCGATGAGCGCTGTGTGGAAGATTGCCGGGGCAACCGAGTATGACTCGACGTTCTTTTATGTTACCGCCGAAACGGCGGACGTGGAACTAATTGCAATCCGCGATGTGCAAGGGTCTGTTGACTCCGGCGTAGCGGCTATGACCGTCAACTGCAATGCTACGGAGAGGACGTACATTAGAGCGACTGGTAGTTGGGTGACCGATGGATTCGCCGTGGGGATGCAAATTATGCCCACGGGCAACACTTCTGTCGGGAATAACCGCGTGCGGCAAATTGAGAGTATCGTTACCACGACGAATGCCGATGATACTATCATAGTGACAGATGGTACAAATATGGTGACAGAAGACGGGAACAACGACGAGCGGATTATCGCATGGCCTTTCAGCTCTAATATCACCGGCGGCGGGGCAGGTAGCACATTCGACGGATACACGACCTCAAATAACGCTACCTACCGTAGTAACCTACCACAAGTCACGACGACCAAGGATGACTGTCTAATCATCTGGGCGGCAGTTCCCGATGCTGTGTCGGTTCCTAGTATTATTGAGGGGCCGTGCCAGCTCATTGTAGGCAAGGACGGTGCGGCACACGCGGACGGCTACGCATGGGGCTATCAAAAGACGGCTGGTGCGACGCCAAATAACGTGTACGTGACTAAGATGGCGGCGCTTGTTACCGAGATGGCGGTTGTCGCAGTCAACCCGCCGCATGGAGAGGCAACAGTCAGGCCCGCCTACGGCGTATCGGATGGTTCTACTTACATCAACCCACTCGCTGGTCCTGCTTTTGGGTCGGATACCCTGTGCGACGCTCTGCTCACGACAAGTTTTACTGGGACGATTAATGGAAGACCTGTGGCGAACGGAACCTATACTTCAAGGGCGGACACGGGCATCAATTCCTATCACGCTATGCTCGGATGGGCTGGAGCTGTTACTGCTGGAACTTGGGCCGGAGTAAGAATGATTGTCGCTTCACGCAACCTGGCGAGCAAGAACATCTTACTTCACACCCAACCATATCTACCCGTCGATATACAGACTACGGATTCCGCGGCCCTACTGGGTACGATGGGTCTGGCAATCGGTCTTTGTTCATCCGATGGCAACTTTAAGGTCTGGCACGTTGCTGGTGCGGGCGTGTATGGTGACACACAACGGCACCAGCCCATTGTTATTCATTCTAGTGCCAGTAACGGATTATTACAAACCACTGGTTCATTTGACCCCGCTGCCGTTACGCGACTTGGTTTCATGAATTCCGGCAAGGTTGTAGCCCCGAATTGGCTGATGGCTTCGATGTGGGTACTTGATACATTTGTGATGGTGGGAGGAATTGCGGCAGAACCTATGCTTCTGTCGCATATCGTAAATTGCTATGCTGCGGGGCACGAGCGCCGGAGTGCGATTCAGCAGGGGTCAAAGCAGGCGCTCTTCCTTGGCCCGGTGCAAATTGGTGACGGTACGAATTTTACCTATCTCAACCTTGACGCCACGGCCATCGAATTCCCTCGTCAGTACAACAAGGATACGAAGGAAGTTTACTACAACAGTATTGATAATGTATGCGGTCTCAAGTACTGCGCTAAAGCCGGCGACACGATTATCCACAAGAACAGCGTCGTCTCCAGCTCAAGTAAGTACTTCTGGGGAGTACATTCCTCATTTAGCACTTCGGTAGTACCCGATTTCTCGGGGCTATCGGTTATTGGGGCAGGAATAGTTACTCTATTGGTAGGTGTTACATTCTCCGGGATAACCTTTACTTCCTGTGATGAAATACCGGTGGTCGGGGCTATAATCACGAACTGTACTTTTAAGAATACCACTGGCACTGGAGCGCTAAATGTTGCTACATCGGCAGAGATGGCTACCATCACCAACTCTACCTTCTCAAATAACGCCTACGGTATTAGATTAACCAAAGTAACAGCTGATACCTACGCGTTCGCCGGAATTACATTCAGTGGGAATACGAAGGACGTGTATGTTGCGGCGACCTCGGGAACCGTTATCATCAACGTAAGTGGCGGGGGAGGTATTCCTACATACACGTCCGCTGGAGCAACCGTGGTAATCAACAGCGTTAAGACTCTTACCTTGACGGGGCTTGTCGCAGGAAGCGACATTAGGATTCTGGAGGCGGGAACGATAAACGTGCTGGATGGGACAGACGACAGTGGAACGACATTTGACTACGTCTATAATTACGGGCAGTACCCGCACGTTGACATCGTTGTTCTCCATCTCGACTACGAGTATTTTAGGTTGGATAATTACGAACCGGGCAGTACAAGCGCGAGTATTCCTATTCCTTTGAGAGGGGATAGGTGGTATCATAATCCTTAGAGGAGGATAAAATGGCATTAATAGTAGACCCTGATGATTTGACGCAGAACACGGAAGTCGTCTTCAATACGACCACCAAGACAATAGAATTGGTAGTAGCAGGGAACCTAAGCACCGATGGAGTTACCCTTCAGTGCGTCTATTCCTTCTGTAAGGAGGAGTGGAAGACCGATGCCAATCTAATCAAGTTCCCTTTTCCGATACTAGCCATCACCGAAGAGAAATTCGAGATGATTAGTAGCTGGGACTGGAAGAACCAGTCAACCAAGAACCTCGTCAGGACTGGTGGCTGGGCGCTGAACCCATCGGGGACAGTACAAGAGGAGTACGCTGGCATTATTACGTTAGGCAGTTTAACGGGGTCGGACCAGGTATACTATCAGCAATCGAGTTCTGGGACGGCAACGAACGTAGTCCTGACCGGAGTGGTGAACCAGGCGGTCAAGACTTACGGTGATGGTGGTCACGGGGGATTTGATTACAGAGGGTACTTTAAGGCCTTCGTTAGAACCTGGCAAAAGACCTACGCCGTGTCTAAGATAGAGGACATCGGCGTAACGACAATGACTTACCAGGTCTACCGATTCCCGCTGACCAATTCAACTGACCTAAAGGTTACTCACACCGAGGCGCAAATTATCGGCAATACTCCCTACTTTGCTACGGCTACTGATACTGGTACGGACGGTTCGGTTACGATAAGTGATGCGACATTTACGGTTACAACGCCTATATTCGAGGCGGGCGACATCGGGAAGTACATCTGTATCGACTCTGGAACCAACGCCGGTGTATGGAAAATTGATAGCTATACGAGCGAGACCTCAGTAGAGGTCGACAGAGTATTCAAGGCAACCGAGGCTACCATTACTTTCTCGGTCAACCCGGTCGGGATGAGTCTTACGTGGTACGCCGCACCCCAACAGAGAAGTATTGGAGGGGTGAACTACAACTTCCATGTGGTAGCTAACGGTAACGCGGGGACTGCAGAGCAGATTTATGAGTACGTCCAATATACGCTTCGGCAGGACCAAGACATCGACGAAGGCGTAGGGACGAAGAATGGTAAGACGGCCAACCATCTACTTAACTTCGTGGGTGACTCACTCTACACGCTACTTTATACGACAGGTTCAGGAACGTATATCGACGACTTCCAGGCTTCTGATACTAACCGGCTGTACTTTACCGACGACACGGGTGCAGTTCTCCAGTTCCCCTACGTTGCCGTGCTGACGCTTAACTTTGGGGATAACCTAAAGAATGACGCCAACGCGAAGTTCTGGGTATTCTTCACTAACGATGATGCAGGCAGTAACCTGGGGTACGACTACGGGACGGCGGATGCAATCCTTGTCAACAAGAACGGTTCAGTGGCATCTGTGCATCGTGCTCGTGCGAGTAACGCGGCTACAATTGGAACGGCATCTGCCCACGGATTGGCGGTAGGTGAAGGTGTAGACGTAAGTGGCATGGGAGGTACTGGATATAATGTAGATGCTATTGTAGACTCTGTACCTGACACTACGCATTTCACCTATGCTAACACGGGTAGCGATGAAACGGAAGCCGTCGATACTGGAGGTACAATTAAGGAGAATATGGTAGCCCTTATAGCGGGGGCATCAAGTACCGCCATGCCCTTCGATTATGATGCCAATATTCAGCGTGGGGCGGGTTCGGAAGGGGACGATGCCCCGGTTACGGTTGTGGCTATCGGGCTGTTAACCGCCCAATTCGTATTAGCGACCGGGACGATAGCGCGTTCCACCACTAACGTTGTATCACTGGTATCAGCTCTTGAACGGAACTATAGTAATTCATGACGACTAGGGGCGTATTCCAACTAGGTGTTCCTCTTGAAAAGCTGGAGAAGAGGCGGGTTGCACTACCCGCTTCTTCTCCAGAGAGACGGAGTATCCGATACCGCTGCATGAGAGTCAAGAACGGAAACTGGAACGTGGATGATGGATTTAAGGAAGTAATTGAGCAGCAGTTCGACGTTGATATGACATGGGATAACTATCGGAATACATGGGACATTAGTAGGGTCCCTCCTTACGAGGTAGTTAGGTTGTGAGAGTTACTTTCGACGGTGCGGCCAAACTTATCATAGTTAACGATGGTGTCGTAAGTTTGGATATTCAGGTAGACCTGTACTCCAACTGGAAAGTCTGGGTAGAAGATAATGACAACGCGAAGTACCTAGCGGCCTTGAGAACTGTAGGGGGCGACCCGACAGTAGGCGTTAAGTCGGTCGCCCCCTACTTCTTCTTGATGAATGGTTGGAAAATACGCCCATATGAAGGTAATCATACTCTCATTATCACTGGCAACCTATTTGTAGACGAGCCGGAGACCTATGGTTCTAATATTACTGTGACGACCATCGGGGATTACCAGGTGTTGGTGAACATGGCGACTACCTCTGATGCGATTACCATACTATCTGGCTCGGGGGTAACTACGCAAGACAAGCAGGATATTATTAATGGTGTATGGGATGAGCGTACAGTGGGGCATTCCCCACCAGATAGCTTCGGTGAGATAGTTGAGCGGACAGAAAGTAGGGTAAAGCGAGTTGCAGGGTTGTCTCAAGAGAACTTCCGTCTATGTAACCAAGTTTATCAAACTATTAATGGTCGCGAGTGTCTTACTCATGCAAGAGTAAAGATATACGAAGATGCTGAAGATTTAGAAAACGATGTACCCTTTGGGGAGTATCTTACTGAATCCGGCTACGACTCAAAAGGTAACTGCATATCTTACGTGGTAAAGCGCCTATAATATGAGTGGTCTATTATTAGCTACGCGTGGTTGGGTCGCTGGTGGTGATATACCAGTTGCGGTAAAGGGATATATTACAGGTTACGATTATATATCACATGAAGTTCCTGTAGTTCCTTTTATTGCAACACAACCAATGGGAGTAACTGGAGGAGGGTGCGCTCTACCTCCTTACACAAGAAGACCTATCAGACGCGCTATTACTACTAGACGTGCTATTGCTGGATACACCCCTCATAAGAAAATAGTTCGTTACTTCCCTCACAAAGAGCCGGGGGATACTTCTCTCAAAGAACGATATGCGTCGTACGTAAAATCAGAGTTGGCAGAGTTGGCAAAAGATAAGTGGGCTCCCTCGTCAAAAGTAGTAACTTTGGCGTACGCGGTAGAAGATATACCACTACCATCGCCACCAATATTGCTGCCAGCATTATCACCACAACACCTTGGTAGTGTCGACATGGAGAAACCTAAGATTCCTTGGCTTCGCGTAGGGGTTGGTATTGGGATTGGAATTGGAATAGTAATCTTAGTAGGATATTTACTGTATAGCAATAGAAGTAAACGTGGCAAACGTGGCAAGCGATGACCTACTTAACTACTTCGACCGAGACCATAGTCGCCTTAGTAGATACTAAGGTCTACGTAGATAGAAGCACTAGTTCTACAGTAATAGCTACGCTAACAGCTGGTAGGGCCGCTCTTTTAATAGAGCGGTATCCTGATGGTATTTGGTGTCTTATACAGTACTCTAATATTAGAGGGTATGTGCAGGCGAAAGATATGAGCGGGGCGGGGCACACTAAGCCAGTGGCCGAAAATACGCTGCTAGCTATTGTTGGGATTGTAGGGGTATTAATACTACTAATAGGAGATAGTAATGAGTTATTTAAAAAGTATAAGTGACGATGGACCTGCGTGGACAAGTAGTTATCTGCATACGGCTAGCGCGAATGCTTCAGGCGGCGTAGATATTACTGCGGCGCCCACCGCCGGACAGAAAATAGTCATTGACGACGTAATTGCGTCAACTGATACAACTTTAAAGTTTACACTAGAGGAAGAGACATCGGGGACGGATATTATAGTTATGTTTCTATCTGCGAGTAGTGTAATGCAGATAACATCTAGGGGTCGTATCAAGCTGCCCGTCGCAGATAAGAAACTAAGGCTAGTTACTTCTGCCGCTGGAAATATAGCTATAACTGTAGCATATCACTCAGAGATATAGTTATGCCGTATCCTTGTTCTGCTGCGCGGGGTAGATTTTCGGGGTCTTCAGCGGACCGTAATCTACTCGACCAATTAATTGTATACTATCCGGGCAATGAGGTAAATGGTGACTTATTAACTTCCCATATATACGGATTAAGTCTTGGGGACGTTAATACAGTTACTACAAATCCTGGATTGGTATACGCTACCGCAAGACAGTATACAAGGGCTAACTCAGAATACCATTCAAAGTTGACGAGCGTATTCCCAGTTACGGCCGGTAGAGCGGACTTCACAATAATGACTACGGTATATCTAGATTCCAAAGCTAATACCCAAGCGCTAGTATCCAAATGGCAAGATACGAACTACCTCCGTGAATACAAGATTACATACGACCAACCGACTGATAGGTTTGTATTCACTATTAGAAATATGGGTAATACGGCTACTATATCAGTATCGGCAGATGCTCTAGGTTCACCAGCTATTAATACGTGGTATACTATCCTAGCTTGGCATGTATCTGGAACATCTATAAATATCCAAGTTAATGGCGGTGGAATTAATACGACTGCTATGGCAGTCAATGTATACACTGCGTATATCACATTCGCTGTCGGAGCTGAGTTCAGCGCAGCCCCAGCCGCTACCAATTTCCTCGACGGTAGAATTGGGCCTACAGCGTATTGGCGGAGTCTACCCGGAGAAGGTGGTGCATTAACCGCTGCTCAAAGGATAGGCTTATTCAACGCTGGTCTTGGACTTACATACGCATCATATACACGCAAGGGCGCAGCTATAAATACGTCTCCAATCGTAGCATTTACGTTCGACGATGGATATGATAATCTATATACCAACGCATATCCAGCTATGCAAGGCTATCCCGCTACATCTTTTGTAATTAGTGATTTAATAGGAACTGCTGGATTTGCAACTTCAGCAGACCTACAAGCAATGAACACGGCGGGATGGACAATAGGAAATCACAGCAAGACGCATACTAACTTTGGTACGCTTACTCAAGCTCAGATAGAAAACGAGCTTAATACCTGTCGAACCGTTTTAGAAGGGTTGGGTATATATGGAGGTCGCTACGTATCGTATCCTTACGGTGGGTATGATAACGATACCGATAGGGCTATGGTAACGCAAGGGATGTATACCGGAAGGAAGATTACAACTGGGTTCGTTACATTACCATTTAGCACACCAAGAGAACAGAATGTACGCGGCATATCGGAGACAACCTCACTACCAACTGCTAAATTGTGGATAGATACATTAGCTG
>Ga0315289_10002914_pt1 | contig 26104 bp, 17 predicted proteins | sample YL17G11_40_MG_FD_203452 | JGI IMG/M metagenome (GOLD analysis project Ga0315289, IMG submission 203452) | Sediment microbial communities from Yellowstone Lake, YNP, Wyoming, USA - YL17G11_40 | ecosystem: Environmental > Aquatic > Freshwater > Lake > Sediment | place: USA: Wyoming | collected...
TTCCGTAATAGACTCCTTCGTCATAGGGAGTAAGTATAATGATATTAGCTCCTGAAGAAACAGGTTTTATTTCAAATTCTTTTTTCAAATGCTCTAAGTTACCAGAGAAATAAAAAAAAGTTTGTTTTGACCTGACAAAAGGAGCAATTAATGCTGCTCCAGAAAAAAGTGTAAAAGCGTATCTATCTTTACTTTTCTTAAACATATATTTAGTTAGACGATCTTCGAATTCCTCATAACTCAGTGGAGAATAAAGACCTTTTACTTCGTTATCGAGATAGGAATAATTTTCTCGCCATAAATCCAAAAATTTTGAAGGATTTTTAAATAAAATTTTTCTATTCTGGTCAAAATCCACATATTCCATGTTATACAGTTTTTTAATGATTCTGTTTGTAAGGCCAAGACTTACAATCGCTTCATGGGACAAGTTCATTTGAGTCCATACCTTTTCTGGATTGGTTAATAGGACTCTCAAGATCCGTGATGTTTTTTTTGAAAATAAAGATTTAGCTTCCTTCTTAGCAGAAATGACACTTTTAAAGCTTTCTTTTTTTATATAGATTGCGTCGAAAGCTAAAAAACAATTTCCTGAAAAGTCCAAATAGCCGATATTTGCTTCTTTACAGATCTCACTTGTTTTTTCACTTATATAAGGAGCTGCAATTACTCCATAGGCATCGATATTTTTCGTAAGATAGAAAGATAGTTGCTGAACAGCAGAACGAATGTATCGAGGTTCGCCCACACTTTTTATTTCCACAATTATTATTTTTCGTTTGTTATTGATAGATATCTCTAATTTGATATCAGCCAGAAATGATGATGATATTTTCACATTTGTTGCGGTCTTAATTATAGAAATAGCAGGTATTTCGCGCAGAATCTCCTTTAATTTTATTTCCACTGATTCTATAGTTACTTTATTACTAGCCATTTTCACTAATTTGATTATTTTTACCGTACGGTGAAAATATATAAATAAGTGAAAATAAAGTCAAGTAAAATATTTACGATTTTGGGGATTGCTTAGTATTTTGACTAATTGAGAGGTTTTCATATACCTACCTTCATTCTTTTAGGATGGAATAACAATTGGGCTTATTCTAATTTTTTCCAAAAAACTTATGGCCCTCAAAGAACGCCAAATCAAGGTAGCGATGTATGTCAAGGAAAAAGGAAATGCAAATAAGGAGTATCGAGTAGTATCAGGCCATTCTGATGAAGGAGCTAGAATTGATCTTAAGTTCTTAGTTGAAAAAGGCATTATAATGCAAAGGGCAGAGTTAGAGGTGCTCATTATGCTCTTAAGTAATTTGGCGTTTATTTGGCCTTTATTTGGCAATTTTGGCGATATCCTTGTAAAACAAACGGCTAATAATGGGCTAAAATGACTAAGAAAGGGCTAATAATCGGCTAATATGTGGGGTACATGGTTCTTCATAGGCGATTGATTCTTAATTTATGAATGAATAAGGCAAAGAAATTGTTGAAGATAATATACATTATGTAAACTTGGCTAACTTATTTAAAATAAAGAGGATAATATTTTGCCTTTTGCCAATTTCATCCCATTTTGGCCTGAAAAATAGGGGGTATTTCCCGTTTTCAGATTGAATGCGCACCGAAATAATGGTGAAAAAAGGGGACTGGCTCATTTTCCAGGAAGGTAAAATGTGCCTGTCCCCTTTTTTATAACAGACATTTATCGGACACATTTCGGACATTTATCGGACATAACTATTGGCATTTAGTTGGCGATTATGGAGAATATCTGGCGGTTGGCATATAGAACGATAAGGGCGCTAATGGGGCAATAACGGCGCAAAAGACACATGAAAGGCGCCATGAAGACGCCAAACAGGTAATAAAGGAGCACTCGACGTCCACTCGCTTCTTCGAGAGCGTCCATTTATGCAGCGCTCACGCCTGAATCAAAAGATGGGGAAGAGAGAATAAAAAGGGCAGAATTTATCGGCCGGCTTTAAAAATGGGAAAATTCGTTAGATAAAAATCTTGTAGAAAGGGCAAGAGAAAAAATTCTTAGGGCAAACAAAAATATAGTCCCTTTAAGTTTTTGGAGGATCATGGCCAGCTATGGATCTGCGCCTGTGACACAGCGTAACCGAATATCGACGCCTTTTCATGTCGGGAGAACGACATCGACCAGTTGGAGCTTTTTAATCTCTTCGATGATCTTTCGGGGATCATCCCCCAGCCCAGCGTGCCGGCACATCTGCCCAAAACATTTCCATAAGACATAGCGCGCCTCGCTTCGACGAGACCAGGCGAGTCGTTCTTCACGCCGCGCCAAGTTGAACTGCACCCGACCTTTTTGTTTTTAAACCGTGGCCGTGAAAAATTTTGACGCCCGATGATGACGTTCTAGGAGGCGACCAAGGCGTCGTTCAGCCACCTTGATCTTCGCCACTCAGCCGCTTTCAGCCTGCTCCTCCGGGGCGAAGGCGGCCCAGTGGGCGCAGGGCTTGAAGGCCCCACAGATCCCGCTGTGCCCGAAGGACTTGGCGATTCCGCCCGCTCCATCCTCCAGAAATTCAAAAAATACTGCGACGAGTATTTGAGGATCGAGCGCCGCGCCGGCCGCCGCCTGGAGCTCGCCCCTCTTTATGCCAACATCTCTCCCGAGCGCCTGGCCGAGGAGGAACGCCGCCGTCTCGGGCTCGGTGACGAGCCCATGCGCGGAACTGTGTTCGTCGTAGCTAAGCGTTCAATAATGGTGAACAATCAGAATTAATGAACGCATCGAGCTTTGCATTGATTATTCACAAATATACGCGCAAATAAATTTCAAAATTTTCCCTGGACATTCATCTGGGGCTTGACTTTCGTTCATATTTTTATTATGTTCATAATAAATGAACGTAGATATAAAGTGAACAAAATCATGAACAAAATTAAAAAAAACGTCGAAGAAGATATTTTTCATCTTGCTATTGAAGCATTTCGAAAGAACGTTACAATGCCGGCTAAGATTGAGACGATTAACCAGGAGCCGGTCTATATAAATGGGTTCCGGCCAGACCGGCGAATAAAAATGGTGGTGCAGGGTAAGACTTTGGACTACTACGCCGAGATAAAAACCAATTTCACGCAAGCAAATAAGATCATATTGCTTATGCACAGAGATAAGCTAGACCACCCGCTTTTGTTAATTGCTAAATATGTAAATGCCCACATGGCAGATCAGCTAAAGCAGGACGGCGTACAGTTTATTGACACTGCCGGCAATGCATTTATCAATAACCCGACACTGTATGTTTTTGTAAAAGGGAATAGGCCGCCGGAGATCCTAAAAAAACCGCCACTCGAAAGAGCTTTTAAGCCTGCTGGTCTAAAAATAATTTTTGCCTTCCTATGCAATCCTGGCTTTGAGAATAAGACCTACAGGGAGATCGCTGAAGCTACAGATGTCGCACTCGGGACCATCGACTGGATCATGAAAGAATTAGGGAAACTGGGCTTTCTTCTGGATATGGGGAAGCGCGGCCATAAGCTGATCCAAAAAGAGAATTTATTTCATCGATGGGTAATTGCTTATCCAGAGCGGCTGAGGCCGAAACAGATACTCGGGCGTTACAGAGGAGAAAATGGCTGGTGGCAACAGAAGACGCTGGATCCGTTGAAAGCACAATGGGGTGGAGAGGTTGCTGCCGCAAGATTGACACAATATCTAAAACCAGAGTTGATAACGATCTATACAGCGCCCCAACAGCTCAATCAACTGTTGTTCGAGAACAGACTCAAGAAAGATGCAGCTGGAGATGTTGAAATCCTTGCGAGATTTTGGAAGCCTGGCGAGATGTGCAAATACAATGACTTAGTACACCCAATCCTCGTTTATGCAGATCTCCTGGCAACAGGAAACCAAAGAAACACAGAAACAGCGAAAATGATCTATGAGCAACATATTATTCGACTTATCAGGGAAAATTGATCGGCAGACAATAGCCGCGCTTTCAGTTGTGAAGAAAGTTGCGGACTCCTTGAACATTCCTTTTTTCGTCGTTGGCGCTTCAGCAAGAGATATTATTCTCAGACACTGCTACGGAATAAAACCAACGAGGATAACCAAAGATATCGACTTGGGAGTAGAGGTTGCAAGCTGGAAGCAGTTTAACCAACTTGTGGAATCATTGCTGTCGACGGGCAAATTTTCTTCCACGTCGGAACAGTGCAGGCTGCGGTTCGATTCTGTCCTCATCGATATCGTTCCTTTCGGCGCAATCACAGACGAGAGAAGACAGATTAGCTGGCCACCTGAACACGATATATTCATGAGCATGGTTGGTTTCAAGGAGGCCTATGAATATTCGGTTAGTGTCAGATTGAGTTCAGTCCCTGAGCTCGATATTAAACTGCCAACTCTACCTGGCCTAGCGCTCATGAAGTTAATTTCGTGGAAAGAGAAGTATCCCGAGCGGCAGAAAGACGCTGAGGATCTGCTGCTTATCATGCAGAAATATGAAGAAGCAGGCAACTTTGACAGACTCTACGAAAAAGAGCAGAGCCTGTTGGAGGAAGAGCATTTTGATACAAGACATGCCAGTATCAGGCTGCTTGGCCGCGATATGGCCATGATGGCAGATCCATATACATTGGACACGGTCAGAACGATATTGAGCGGAGAAATAGGACAACGTTCTCAATATAGATTGATCACAGATATGATCAGGGGCACGGTTGCTTCCGATACCAAATTCGATGAGATTCTCTCTCAGCTTGAGAAGCTGAGACAAGGCCTCGTTGAAGCCTCAAAATCATAAATAACCTGGCTGCTGCCTTAGCCTTTAACCCGCTGTCCGTCGCCGCAATGTGATAATGTCCTATTCGTGCAAAATGAAAATGTCCTGTTTTTAAGAAAAGGTATAAGGTACTTCTTTAAGAGTCTAAGTGAGGAGACTTGGAAGGAGTGCCTTGATGCGAGAGGACATTATCATGATGAGTAAGAAGGAGGTTGAGCGTTTGAAGATCATCCACAAGGTCATGGACAAGCAGCTGACCCAGGTGGAAGGGGGGAAGCTGGTAAAGCTTTCTGAGCGGCAGGTACGAAGGCTGGTTAAAGCGGTGAGGCTTAAGGGAGAAGCAGGGATTGTTCATGGAAACCGGGGAAGGGCGTCGCCGCGGAAGATGGCGGAAAGAGACGAAGATCGGATCGGAGCGCTTGTGGAAGAGAGGTATAGTGATTTTGGGCCAACATTGGCCTCGGAGAAGCTTATGGAGTGGGACGGGATCCGGGTGAGTCGGGAGAAGGTGCGACAGATCATGATGGCGAAGGGAGTATGGAAGGTACACAGGAGAAAGAAGGACGTGCATCAGTGGCGGGAGCGGAAAGCGCATTTTGGGGAGATGGTGCAGATGGACGGTTCCGATCACGACTGGTTGGAAGGGCGTGGGCCGGAGATAGTGTTTATGGGCTATGTGGATGATGCTACCAGCGACGTTTTTGGCCGTTTTTACGACTATGAAGGGGTTTACCCTGCCATGGACAGCTTCCGCCGTTATATTCGCCGCTATGGGCTGCCTTCCAGCGTTTATATTGATAAGCACAGCACATATAAGACGAGCCGGCAGCCGGATACAGATGAGCTTTTGCGAGGGGAATGGGCTAAAACCCAGTTTGAGAGAGCGCTAGGAGAGCTGGGGGTGGAAGTCATTCATGCCCACTCACCGCAGGCCAAGGGGCGAATCGAGAGGGCGTTTGGTACGCTTCAGGACCGGCTGGTGAAGGAGATGCGTCTGGAATCAATATCCACCAAAGATGAAGCGAATCTCTTTTTAGAGACGTATTTACCGAAGCACAACAAACGATTTGCAAAGCCACCTCTAAGGCCTAGCGATTTTCATAAGCCGCTGCCCAAGAGAATGAATCTAGAGGAGATTTTCTGCCTTAAGGGCACACGGACGATCAACAACGGATATATCATCAAATGGAAAAGCCGGATGTTCGCTGTGGAGAATCCATCGATCGCAATGAAGAAAAGGAAGGTCGAGGTGATGGAACATTTTGATGGGAAAATAGATTTTCGATTCAATGGGCGTTATTTAAAATTCAGAGAAGTCAGGGACCACAAGAAGGAAGAAAAGCCTAAGGTAGCGATCGTTATGGTAAAAAGGGAAAGAAGAAAATACATCCCACCTGCAAATCACCCGTGGCGAAAACATAACCCTTCCCTTCACCATAATTGCTATTTGGAGAGAATTTAAAGAATGAGAAAACCGGACATGTTCACGTTGCACAAAACAGGACATATTCACTTTGCCTTGACATTGTCACATTTTTATTGACATAGCCCTTACATAATGTTATACAGCTTTTTGAGCGCTAAATTAGTCCTTCCCGTGAAAGTCGACAAGAATGCAAGGGGTTCTCGGAGCCAAGCTTAGAAAAGCCAGGGAAGAGCTGGGCCTCAGCCAGGCGGCATTTGCCCGTGCCCTCGGGTTTTCGAGCCAGTTCATCTCCCTTCTCGAAGCCGATAAAAGGGCTCCGTCTCTCTCCACCCTGAACAAAATCGCCTCATTTCTGAAAAAAGATATCGGCTACTTCCTTCAGGAGAAAGAAGCGGCCTTTGCCCTGATCAACAGCGCCGATACACCCGTCCGCCAGGCCTTCACCGCCGCCCACGAATATTGTCATTACCTCAAGGACCGCCACGAAGGCCCGCTCATCGATAACCCTGATGTTTTCGTCGACGAGTACGTCTCCCTCTACCATCCGCGGGAGAAATTCGCCCAGACGTTTGCGGCCAGCTTCCTGATGCCCGCCTCCAAGGTGCGGGCCATCATCGAGAAAGAATTCGGCGGACGAAAGCTTAACCTCGAGCAGGTGCTTTACATGAAGCGATATTTCGGCGTGAGCTTTGCCGCCATGCTGCCGAAGATGAGAGAGCTGGGATTCCTGTCTGCGGCCCAGTTTGAGGAGTTTATCAAGCGCGACCCGGAAAGCCGCGAGGCCGAAGTGTTCGGCGGCAGGCGACAGGGGAAGGCGAGGTCCGCTCGCCCGATATTATCCGACCGCTTCAGGCTGCTTCAGTTTGAAGCTGCAAAGAAGCAGCGCCAAACTTTCATTAGGGGTAATAAGGAGTAATAATGCCTGTCAAAAAAATCACCCTAAAAGGTGATTTTAAAGCGCATGGCGTTTGGTCCATGATAATGATTGGCATTCCCCAGAGCCATTTGTTATAAGGGGAGGTAGAGCATTGGAGGGCCACCCAAAGGATCAACGTTGCTGGAATCTATGGATAGGCGTATTAATATAAGGAGCTACGAAGATGGGATATCTAATTAAAATCAACAATAACGGAGCGAAAATCATAAAGCCAAAATCATTTGATAAAGAAGAGCCCCTCCAGGAAATCATAAAAAGACATCCCGAGTTAATCCCTCTTGAAGAGATCGATGAAAATTTCAAGCCTCTTTTAGTCATTGGTCGCGAGTTTTCTTTAGAGAATGCAGGATCCATAGATCTTTTAGCGATCGACACTTTAGGCGTAATTACGCTGATAGAATTCAAGCTCGAAAAAAACGCAGACATAAGGAAGGTGGTTGCCCAAACGATTGAATATGCAGCTAATTTATGGGAAATGTCATATGACGTTTTTGACGAAAAAGTAAAAGCCTATTTTAACAGTGATCGCTGTGAAATTAATGAATTAAAGGGGAAGACCTTGGCTCAATCAATTCAATGGCATCATCAAAGAACAAAAAGCGAGGATGATGGGGAATTTTCTATAGAAGATTTTATGAAAAGTGTGTCAAGTAACCTTCAAAAGGGAGAATTTCGTTTAATCATTTTTTCTGACCAGGCAGACGATAGAATCAAAAGAGCGGTTGAATATCTTAATGAACTCTCCGACTTTGATATTTACTGTGCAACAACAGAATTATATGAAGAAAAAGGCGACAAGGTCTTTAAATCAACTTTTATTACACGGGATAGAAAAGGATTATCAAGCAGAAAGAAATATGCCGGGAAGATTTCTTTTTATGAATTTTTGAGATCATTCCCTGATGAATTCAAAAATTTTGCTGAAGCGTATGGGATTTTTAATGAAAAAAAGAATGAAGTTTATGGCTATTGTTCTATGGGAACAAAGGGCTTCGCAGCTTATTTTCCAGTAGGCGAGAATAAAATTCGTCTCTTTGAAGGATATCCAACCTTCATAAGTCTTCTCTCTAAGAGGTATTTTGAAAGGATCAATAAAGAAGAAGTACTTGTCCCTGAGGAGGCAATAGAGAATTATGAGAAAGGAATCTCAAAGATAGCGCCGTTTAAGGACTCATTCCAGTTTAAGGGGGTTTACCCAAATTATAAGTATGACCAATTTAGCCCTAGTGATCTTATTCGATACTTTGAGTTCATCATAAGCTGGTATAAAGAATCGTTTTGGGAGGGTCCACTATAAGAATGATTCACATTCATCCGGAATTATTTCCCTGTGATCTTTTTTTGGTCAGATTCGAAGTTTCAAAAGAAGCTTAGCATTAATGAACAAGATGGATTTGTCGCGAGAATCGCTGGCATCGATGAGGTCACTTTCTGGAAGCCTTTCTGCAAAACAAATTCGAATTGCCCTTTGGATATGCTGAGATGAACCAAGAGGATCTAAAAAGAAATTACCCGATACTTATTCTCGCATATCTTAGATATTCTGATCTGTTCCCAAAAATAAAACCTACAATCAACGAACTTCAAAAGCGCTTGAGGTGTTTTGATTTTTTTGAAACGATATTGATCTTATCAAAAATCAATCTCCTATTCTCTGATATTAAAAGCCCACATCATCCATCTTTGCAGATCTATTTATCCAGATGGTTTCTTAATGAATATACTCTTAGTAGATTAAGCAAAAAGTTTGATGGGCACACGCTCCTTTTCCATAGACATCAAATGCTATTCATGATGAAAAATGCTTTCATGATCTGTCAGCATCGACCAGCAATGAAATTTAACATGGATCACTTAAGGCACAAACTGGGAACGTGCTTTCTAATCACAAACGACCTTCTACCTTTGCTTAAACTCGACGAAAATGAACTAGATAAGCAAGAATTGGATAAGAAAAAGGAGCTTATATGGAAGGAATCGTTGCCGGGTTGGGAATTAAATAATCCCCCGGATCTAATGCTAGTAATCTCCAGGATGCGGAAAATATTTAGGGAAATAGTTGCTTCTTACAACAACAATGATACATTTTTGGACCTTAATGCTATTTTTCAAACTGCATCAAAGTTGTCAATAGATGAATTCATGTTTTTCGTATTTGGTTTGCTATCCATTTACCTAAATAATAGAAAGGAAATATTAAATAATCCCTCTGTCATTTATATCTATAAAGATCGGCTTTTAGATAAGGTAAAAAAGGATTTCCCTAGAGATAAGTTGGAAAGATTTTTCGAGTTCGTCTCTCTTCCCATAGGGCAATATCAAGCGGAAATACCTGCTGCGAAAGATCTAAGTTATAATTACGGGTTTTTGCCTTTCAGGAAGAGGCCGATAGTAGATCTTGATCAAAACGTTTATTTCTGCCTGGATTTTTATTTCCTCCTTGAAAAGATAGCCACGGGCATATTCTGGACGATAAATGATTCATTGGAAGGCAATCAAAAGGAGAAGTTTCACGTTTTTTGGGGCTTATTGTTTGAAAAGTACATAAATAAATTGATCGAGGAAAGCCTCGATGCTGATTCATGTAAATTTTATTCAAGGCCATGCTATGAAAATACTAAAGATGAAATCGCTGATGGCATTCTTTTATCAGAAGAAGATCTTGTGATTTTTGAACATAAGTTCACCATATTGACCCAAGAAGCCAAATTCGAGAACTCCGTTGATTCGTTGACAAACGAGATTAAGTTAAAATTCGAAAAAAACAAAGAGGGAGAATGGAAGGGCTATGGGCAACTTGCCAATAGTATTAATAAGCTATTTTCCAAATCCGGGCAGTTTTCCTGCAGGGAAATCAATAAGCAAAAAATTAGGAGAATATTCCCTGTTTTGATTGTCTATGAGCACGTTCTGCAGACTCCCTTCACCAATTATATATTTAATAGAAGCTTTCAAAATCTTTTAGACAGATCTTCATTAATCGATCATGTCGAGATCTACCCACTTACTGTAATGACCATCGAGGATTTCGAAAAATCGCTTCCTTTTTTAAGCAATTTTTCTAGCATTATAAATAAAAGAATTCAATCCGATAACAGTTTGGATTTTAGTTTTTCAGATTTCTTGAAGATAAAGTTTGCTCGCGAAAGAATTAAAAGGCCGGATGTTCTTCATTTTGAATACCATAAATTTTCTGATGAAATAAAAGCCTACTTTTTCGATAATAAATAGAACAAGGAGCCTGAAATGGGAGTATTAAAGAGCTGTAAACCAAGAAAAGAAGTCCTCAAGGGTGATCTTGACGATGCCATATTCGCAGCGGATTTTGGGGACCTGATCGCCGGCAAGGCACCTAAAGTCTACGGAGACGCAAGAACATTTTTTAAGAACACGCATCCCGCAAAACAACTATGCAAAGTGATCCAGGCCGTCTTTGAGCGTCTTGCCGATCCCAAAGAATCCGGTGCCACGCTGCGGCTCAGCACGGGTTTCGGTGGCGGAAAGACTCATACGCTCATGGCCCTCTGGCATCTCGCAAAAAATACTAGTAACCTATCGATGGGAACGGAACTTCTTCCCGCTGCTGGGCGGCCAAAATCGGTCACCGTCGTGGCCGTCGATCTTAGTAAAGCGGGACAGCCTGTATTTTCTCAATATGGAAAAATCAAAGTCCACAGCCTCTGGGGAGATATTGGCTACCAACTCGGCGGAAATAAAGCTCTCGAGCTGCTCGGCGAGGCTGATCATCCCGAACGCCAGCCCACAGAATCGCTTATATCTAAATGGTTCCCAGCAGGTCCCGTGCTCCTTCTCCTTGATGAGATCGTTGTCTATATGGCATCACTCTCCGAACAAGGACAGGGAAATCTGCTCGCTTTCCTGAACAAGCTTGCATCAGTCGTTTCTAAACGTCCCCAGACAGTTCTTGTCGTCACTGACCCCGCCGACCAGAGAGCTTACGCAAAGCAAGCCCAAAAGCTTGGTGATGCCAGGATGGCGGCCGCATTAAAGCTCGATGATGTCTTTGGCCGCAAGATGACAGATTTTGATCCGATTGGAGACGAAGCCGCCAAAGTCATTGTCAGGCGGTTGTTTGAGAAAGTGGACCCGGCAGGCGCACAGACTGCTTCTGCTGTTTATCATTCTCTCTATGAACGCGTGCTGAGAGAATCGCCCGGATGCCTTGCACCTGCAGCCGCATCTACTGACTATCCTAAAAAGATTGTCGAATGCTATCCCTTCCATCCTCGCCTGATGGAAACCGCTCAAGGGCGCCTGGGCGCCCTTCAGGAGTTCAATAAAAGTCGCGGCACGCTGCGTGTCTTTGCCCGTCTCCTGCGCACAATTTGGGAATCCGGCCAGGACCTTGAGCTTATCAAAGCTGGAGATGTGGATTGGTCGAGCCCGCGCATCCAAGCCGACCTGCTTCACCGGCTAAACCGGGACAATTTCAAAGCAGCTATCACGTCGGACCTCGAAAAGCATGCTGTTGAACTTGATGGAGAAACTCCTCGCGGCATCCACGTTCGGGTAGCCTCAGCCCTTTTGCTTGAGAGCATTCCCATGCAATCCAGCAGCGGCCTCGACCCGAACGATCTCACGCTCACAATCCTCAGGCCTGATGAAGCCGGACCGGAGCCATCAGAAGCTCTTGACCGTCTTGTCGGCGTGTGTTGGCACACATATCCTATGGCCGGCGGCCGCGGTTGGCAGTTCCGTTATGAGCCGAACATTATCAAACAGATCGAAGAACGAATGAACTATATCTCACTAGAGGATGCTCGGAGCCGCGTCCTTGCAGAGGCGCAAGGCTATTTCCAGGGACCGGCTTTCCGCCTTGCCGCCTGGCCCCTAAATGCCCGCCAAGTGCCCGAATCTGCCGAACTGCAGCTCGCTCTCTGCGAAACAGAACCACTGGCGAGGATTGTTTGCGCGTTTTCGGACGATTCAGACCCGCAGGCGCCAATCCCGCGGCGCTTCCTGAATGCTACCCTCGCAATCACAGTGACACCTTCTGCTCTTAGCGCTGCCGTTGAGAAATCCCAACGCCTGATGGCCGCTGAATCCATTGAAAAGGAATATAAATCAGGGGAGGCCGGAAAACTCATCCGTGATCAGCTTCAGAGGATTAAACCTGAGCTCCAAAAACAGTTCCGAATTCAAACCTGCCGTGCCTTCGATCGAGTCGTCTTTGCCGGTGGAGCATCTTACCCTATTGAAGAAAAGTACCAGGTTTCAGACGAGCAAATACTGCAGCGAGCTCAAGGCCAGGCCTGTCTCCGAAGGTATCTTGAAGATAAATCACTCATCTATCTCCCCGGTGAGGTGCTCGATGTCGGACGCTTCGTCAAAGACATTCTTCCTGGTGCAACTCCGCTCGCCGACCAACCCGGCGTTTACACAGCGCGGGCTGTCCATGAGCGCTTTTTGTCCGCCCCAGGTTTGCGACTCATCCCCGACGGTGCGATTGTCCGACAGACGCTCTTAAAGGCTGTGGCCGAAGGAAAGGTAATTATCAGACTCTCCGACGGCCGAGCATATGACAAAAATGGCTGCGTTGAAGGACCAGAAGGACGCCGGCGCCGGATTCCTGGCGTTCTCGCCACGCTCTCCTTGGACGAGTCCATCCGTGTCAAAATCTCGGGCACTCAGGTTGCGTCTGAATGGATTAAAGAAGATAAGCCAGGAAAAGACGTCCCCAAGAAAGGCGTTGAAGGGACACTACCACCCTCCGCCAGCCGGGTTACAGCCTCGACCTGGGCGAAAGCCGTTGAGTATGCCAGGGATCGCCCCCTGCTAAAACTGGAGCTTATCGCCTCCTCTCCGGTCTCTGCTCAATCATTGCTCTCCCTTGCTCAACCTCTTGGTGCGGAGACTATCATGCTTTATGTCAGCGTAGGGGGCGAACTTAAGGACGGAGGGATGGCTATCTTTAGGATGGAAGACGTCAAACCCACACACTCTCTGAAGCCGCTCGATATAGGACAGAGGATATATACAGCAACTGGCGAAAGTGGTTCTTATGAGACGATCCTTACTCTCGGCTTCGGAGAATTGGGACGAACAGGACTGGATACTCAACTCGAGAGGCTGGCCGAAGAAGCTCTGGAGACTATCGCGCTCAACGCCCATTTCGACAAGCCCACAGGAAGTCACTCGTGAATATCCGTCGAGCGTCATTCGCTCTCCGGGTTGTTCGCCGCCGCGATGGGGACGCCGCCATCCTTTATCGGAGACGCCTCACTGAAAAAGGGGAAGAACGTCTTGACAGGGTAGCTGCCATCTCGCCTCTGGCGTTCTCGGCCTCCCAAAGTCTCCTCCGCGCCGCAGTCAGAGCGATCTCCGGGCCAGCTACTAAGCTCAGCTATGGCCCATTTCATGCTCTCGATGCCGATTGGGGAGCCCGCGTGGCCGCTTTCTCTCTGATAGCCCGCGGGCTGCGCAGCGCCGACGGGCTACACCGAGCTGCATCCCACCTCCAGCATGCCGATGGCACCGAGGCCGCCTGGTGGTTAGGCCTTATGGAAAGACCCGGGGGAAAGCGAGCCGTCCGAGCTCTTCGCATCCTCTCTGAAGCTGTTAAATGAAAATAAGCAACCTAAGGCAGAAGCAAAGATGGGCGCCTTTCCTTATCGCGATTTATGATGATTAAACCGACAATGAGGTGCCATAGATGTCTCTAAATCCGCCTAAAGTCCTAATTGAAAACTGGATACCGGCCGGTGCGATTGGTGTTGAGTGCATGAGGGAAAGACAAAATGCCGTTGCCCTGTTGCCTCATACATATCTACACATCTGGTGGGCACGCCGCCCACTTTGCGTCTCACGTGCTGCAGTTCTCGCGTCGCTCCTTCCGGCAGACTTTCCGCGAAACATCTTTGAAAGGCTGTTGGGTTTCGGAAAGCCAGGGAACGAAATTGTAGAGACGCGAAGGCTAATGGACCAGGGAATTCGGGTCGAAGGTGGATTCAATTGCGACCGGGCTTTCAAGAACTATATTCGCGAGGATGACCTCAAAAAAGCTCATAAAGCGGCCTCTTCCCTTTGGGGCAAAGATATTGTAGTTATGGACCCAATGGCGGGGGGAGGTTCTATTCCACTCGAATCTGCTAGATTAGGATTCAAAACGCTTGCTAACGAATACAACCCTGTTGCCTGTTCCGTTCTCGAGGCAACTGTGGATTATCCTTTTCGTTTTGGCGAAAAGCTCGGGCAAAAAACAAGGGAATGGGCTCGGATCTGGGAGAAAAAAGTCGAAAAGCATCTTGCTCAATTCTATCCTAAACGCAGGGATGGGATGGTTCACGCTTATATTTTCGCCCGAACAGTGCTCGATCCTGATCATCCCGAATGGCAAACGCCGCTCGTGCCGGATTGGCATCTCCTGAAGCCTAAGGGAGAAAAAGGCCATCTCGTTGCCGAGCCTATAGTTGACAAGCATAAGGGAACATGGAAAATCCAGGTGCGCGAGATTGGGAAAAGAGCGAGCCAGCTCAGAGAGGTCCCAAGACCGACATATAGCGACGGGAAAGGCATCTCAATCTTTGGTGGACACCAGATTCCCGCTGATTATATCAAGGCTAAGGCGCAGGCCGGCGAAATGAAGAGCGCTCTTTATGCTGTCGCCGTGAAGACACCGCAAGGACTTCGCTTTCATCCTCCCGAAGAAGCAGATCTTAAGGCACTTGAGGATGCAGAAAGAGAGCTTGCGAAGTTTATCGGGAACTGGAAGAAGAACAATATTATCCCAACGGAGCAGTATCCTAGAGTTTCAAGCGACGAACGCCCTCGTCTCTACGGAATGCCCAACTGGTCGGACATATTCTCTCTACGCCAGCTTCTGGCCATGGGAACTCTGGTGGAGGAGCTCCGGAACCTTCGGGCCGAAATTATTAAGGCAGAAGGCAAAGATATCGGGGAGGGTATAGTCCATTTGTTAGCGTTCATAATTGACAAAATTGCAGATTATAATAGCACATTGAGTTTTTGGATCGCTCAACGGGGTGTCGTTGGCCATACATTTGAAAAGCATGATTTTTCATTTAAAGCGACACATGCAGAATTGGCATTATGTAACTCGGGAATAGGATTTAATTGGACACTCAATAATGTTCTAAAGGCGTATAGAGAGATTAGCGGTCTTCCCCATATTCAAAATGCTCGACCTATAGAAACTACGCTTGGTTCTGCATCGAACCTCCCTCATATTCCAGACAAAAGCATAACCGCTGTTGTAGTTGATCCGCCCTATGCTGATAATGTCCAATACGCAGAGCTTGCGAACTTCTTTTATGTGTGGTTGAAACGAACCCAAGGACACCGCCGACCTGAGTGGTTTTCTACATACCTATGTGATCAGGATCAGGAGGCAGTGGTCAATATCAGCCGGCATCGAAATGCCTCCGCAAAGACGAAAGACGCCAAAGCCAAGGCCCATGCCTTCTATCAAAACCTGATGACCGAGTGCTTCAGGGAATTCCGACGCATACTTCGGGACGACGGCGTTATGACTGTCATGTTTACTCACAAGAAGCAAGAGGCCTGGGAAGCTCTTTTCGAGTCATTAATCCGGGCGGGTTTTTCTATAACGGCTACTTGGCCAGTAAAAACCGAAAGTGAGCATTCGCTTCACCAAGCAAGAAAGAATGCAGCCCAGAGCACAGTCCTTCTCGTTGCAAGGAAGCGACCGGAGCGCGCAGGCGTGGGTTATTTCGACAGCGGGATGAGGGAAGAGATACGCAGAAGAGCGAGAGAAAGCGCAGAGCGCCTACAAAAGGAAGGATTGAATCCTGTCGACCAGCTCGTGGGGTCGTTCGGCCCGGCGATGGAAGTTTACAGCCGCTTTGATTCAGTCAAGACAGATACGGGTGTGCCGATAGGAGTTGGCAGGGCCATAGACGAGGCTTCTGAAGCGGTAAGTTCCTGGCGTATAGAGCAGCTTGCCGCTCGAGGCCTCGATGGTGTAGAACCAGAGGGAAAGTTCTACCTCTTATGCTGGGACGCTCTCGGTGCGGCCGAGTTCCGTTTCAATGAAGCCAAGCTCTTAGGACATGCTGTCGGCATGGATGTGGACCAACTCTTGGCGGCGGGCCTCATCGAAAAAAAGGGCGACAAAATCAAGATGCTCGCGGTGACGAATAGGCGGAGGTCAAAGCCTCTCGAACAGGATGAAATCGAACAGACACTTTTTGGCCCGGTGAGCAGGGAGAAAAAGCGCCGCAAAAGAGATATCCTTAAGGTGCATCCCAACGATCCGGTTTTCAGGACGGCACTTGATGGCTGCCATGCGCTTGCGCTGCGATTCATCGAGGCTGGGAGCGAAGCCGGAGGAATCGGGTCAGCCAAAGCCTTGATCAGGCAACAGCAGTGGACAAAAGACTCTAACGTTGCCAGGCTCATGGAAGCATTGCTTAAGGCAACCCCGGAGGCTTTAAGGTTCGAGGCGGGAAAAAAGTCAACCGCTGCTGAATACCCGGAGTTTCGGGCCTGGCATGCGCTTCTTGAGCCCCTGTTTGGGATCAAGCCGCCAGAGTGGAAAAAGAAAGTTGAACTGCAACCGCAGCTCTTTGAAGAAGAAGTTGATGAAGAGGATGAAGGGAAGGAGTTAGAGGAAGAAAGCACCGAAGGCTGATTAGGGGGAGCTGGATGGCTAGGACTACGAAAACCCAAAAAAAAGACGAGAGTTCTGACAAGGAGGGATTGAGGCCTAGAGCGTGGAAACGCTTCCTCCGCGGGCCTGACTCATCGCTCCTCGAAGACCTATATATCCCGGCACTTAAGGAAGCAGTTAGATACGAGCGTTGTTGCTCATATTTTTCGAGTACGGTTCTTGCTGCTGCAGCGCGGGGATTCGCGGGCCTCATCGAACGATTAGAAGCTCAGGGAGATAAAGCGCCGAAGCCTGCCGTCCGATTGGTTGTCAACGAAGTTCTCGCCGAGGAAGATGTCCATGCAATGCTGGAGTCAGGAGACACCACGGCGCTTGAACAGGCACTGAAGAAGAGGTTCAAATCTCCCAAGGACGTCTTGGAGAAACAGCGGCTTGCTATGCTGAGCTGGCTTGTGAAGAAAGGCTTTTTAGCGGTCAGAGTAGGAATCATGCGTCGCGGTGAAGGCATCGTCCATGCCAAATTCGGCGTGATCACGGACGGGGCAGGCGATTCTGTGATCTTCAGTGGAAGCGGTAACGAATCTGCTTCGGGGCTTATGGCCAACTACGAGAATTTGGAGGTTTCGACCTCTTGGGAAGATCCAGAACGCCATGAACACTACTCAAATGAATTCGAGGCGCTCTGGAGGGATACCCATCCTGACGTTCATACCGTGAGCTTGCCAGAGGCTCTTAGGCTCCAACTTATCAAGTTTGCCCCGCCTGAAGCGCCGACAACCGAACCGAGTAATGCTATTATCCGGCAAAAGGCAGCCATGGCTTGGCAATTTATTACCGAAGCGCCCTATATGGAACGGGGACATTTGGCTTGCGATGCCACGGCCATGGTGAATCTTTGGCCGCATCAGAAGCGGGTTGTTTCGGAGACAGCGTCTGGCTGGCCCGGAGGACGCCTGCTATGCGATGAAGTCGGGATGGGGAAAACCATTGAGGCCACATGCATTCTGCGGCGGTTGATCGCGGGCAGAGGCGTGCGTCGAGCGCTACTTCTGCTGCCAGCGGGTATCGTGCAGCAATGGCAAGCTGAGCTGCGGGAAAAAGGCGGTATAGTCGCTCCTCGGCTCGAGGGACAGAGCACGCTCGTCTGGCCCGAGGATCGAGTAGAGAGGGCGGTGGACCTTACTGAAGCCTTGAAGACAGACATATTGCTTATGAGCCGCGAAACCGCGCGAACTGAAAACAATTTTCCCATCATCATGGCCGCGAAGCCTTGGGATCTAGTCGTTCTTGACGAATCGCATGCGGCACGACGCCGCAAGCAAGTGGAAGGCGAATTTAACAGCGGGACTCTTCTTCTAAATCTCCTCCGTCAGCTTCAGCTCAGAGGCAAAGCCCGGGGATTCTTGCTCCTTAGCGCCACGCCTATGCAGACTCATCCTTGGGAGCCTTGGGACCTCCTGACAATATTGGGAGAAGGCGGCGCTTGGATCGCGGAGTTTGATGATGTCCGGCAGTATTATGGGGCTATCGCCGCAATCAATAAAGGCCGATGCGATAGCCGCCTGGCACGAAAGGCGGCAGAACTTATATTGTCTGATCCGGATGTGGCTTCTTTCCCGGGAGAACGAAGCGGCAATCTTGATCAAAAAAATCTTGCCTGGCGTCTTGCTTTGGTCCCAATTAGACAGCGTGATGAAATCGTGGAATGGATGCGGTTCGCATCGCCGCTCGGGCACAAGATGCACAGGAACACCCGCGATACTCTTAAAGAATATTTTCGACAGGGCAAAATCGAAACTCCGCCGCCCAGTAGGGACATTGAGGATAAAGTGTTCGATTATCTGGAGGTCGCTGAGCGCCGAGTCTATGACTCCATTAAACGCTACATTGACAAGCGGTACTCTGAGCTTGAAGCGGAAAAACCCGGCAAAGGATTTGTTATGACTGTCTACCGGCGCCGCGCCAGCAGCTCTCCTCAGGCACTCGAAAGAAGTCTCGGGCGACGCTTGAGCGGCTTGCGGAGGGTTATGGAGCGAAAAGCATACGATTCTGAAGTTGGGGACGATGAGAAACTCAGCTCTCGCGATCTTGACGATGCTGGAATCTCTGAAGAGAAGATTTCAGCCGCCTTCCCGACTGACCCACAGATCGCCAAAGCCGAAGCAGAAGAGGTCCAAAGACTCCTTAATGACCTGCGAGCCCTGTATGGTATCGATAGCAAAAGAGATCAATTCTATGATGTCATCAGGCGTGTGATTGATGATGGCCGAGCTGTGCTGATCTTCTCTGAATACGTGGATACAATGGAATATATTCGCGATAACCTGCGAGACCTTTTTAGACAATCTCTTGGGTGTTATAGTGGAGAAGGGGGCCAGACCTGGGATGGGTCAAAGTGGCAAAAAGTGACCAAGGATATCATCACAGAAAAGCTCCAAAAGGGTGAAATCAAGGCGCTGGTTTGTACGGATGCTGCGAGCGAGGGACTCAATCTTCAAGCGGCAGGCGCAGTGATCAACTATGACCTTCCCTGGAATCCTTCAAAGGTGGAGCAAAGGATTGGCCGAATCGACCGGATTGGGCAGAAGCTCGGTGAAATCAAAATTGTCAATTTCTTTTTGAAAGACAGCATAGATGAGCGGGTTTATAGGGTATTGCGTGAAAGATGCGGCCTGTTCGAACATTTTGTTGGAGCTATGCAGCCCGTGTTATCGAAAGCAAGGATAATGTTGCTCGGACAAGAAGCATTGGATGTGGACGCTTTGGCAGAGCAGGCTTCGACCGTCGAACAAGATTTCCTGGCTTCAGAGACCTATATCAGCAGTCGAGCAGTTTTGGAAGAGCCGGACCTGATCGCTCCTCTGAATAAGCAGCATTTTGAGAAAGCCCTGGGCTACTTGTGCGAAGACATTGGCTTCAAGGTAACCAAAGACACGAGCGGTAAGATTATCAAAATTAAGAGGGCGGATTCGCCCGGGTTCAAGTGTACGCTGGATACCTCTGCGCTTGAATCAGACCCTCAGTTGCTTCCATTGAATCCTTGGGGAAGAATTACGCAATGGATCCTCGAAAGCTTGTCCAGACCGGGGGAGAATCTGCCTTTGGTTGTGGCATCCCACCAAGATGGCAGCTTCCGTTCGTCAGTTATGCATTGGATCGAAGGCAGATCGGTTCAAGAGATCGAGACTTTTGGGGAGGTTGAGAAGAAACTGGATAGCTGGAATGGAAACTTTCCAGATCCTGGCCTTTGGGTTGAAGCACAGGAGAAGGCGAAAAGCAAAGCTCGGAAGAATGTGAAGAAAATGCTTAAGGAGGCGCAGGAGATTGAAGAAAAGGGGCGGAGACTTCAAGTAGAAGCGGCGAGGCTGAGACTCCTTAAAGAACTTGGAAGGTACCTCGTATGCGTTTATGAGGAGATTGGTGATTTGAACCAGGTTCTTTTCAGACAGATGAAAAGAGATATCGCGAGTGCGCAGAGGCTGGATAAGTGCCTTAAAAAACTCGGCGGTTATCCAGATTGGCCAGAATCTTTGTTGGAAGAGCTAAGAGCGTTTTTGGAAAGCCTGACACCAAATGACCGCAATGCCCGCCTTCTTGGCAGCCAAGTTGATGCGGCCTTGGATGATCCGAGGTGGATAGCGGCGGAAAGAATATAAGAAAGGAGACATAAAATGTCGTTTCAAACTCCAATAACCATTAAAGAAGCCATTCATGCAATTGAGAAAAAGATATATTTATTACCAGGTATTCAAAGGGAATTCATATGGAAGACCGATCAGATAACAAAACTTTTCGACTCGTTGATGAGGAATTTCCCCGTAGGATCTTTCCTGTTTTGGCGGGTAGAAAAACAGAAAATTAAAGATTTTCAATTCTATGAGTTCCTAAGAAACTATCATCAAAGGGATCAGAGGCACAACGCCAAAGCTAATGTCATCGGCTATAACGAAGTCATTGCCATCCTTGATGGACAGCAAAGATTGACATCTCTATTTATAGGTTTAAAGGGAACATACACATATAAGTTGCCTCGCAAGTTTAAGAATAACGATGCTGCATATCCAGAAAGACAGTTATATTTAAATCTGCTAAGTGAGTCTAGCGAAGAAGATCTTATGTACGATTTCAAGTTTTTAACAAAAGCTGAGGCGGAAGAGAAGGATGAAAAGACCTATTGGTTTAGAGTGGCAGAGATCTTAGATCTTAAAGAAGAACATGAAGTTAACGATTATTTGCTAGAGAAAGGTATTTTTGCCGGCGAGAAGAATAGGAGCAAATTTGCAAACAAAACCCTATTCCGCCTTCATTCGGTGGTTCACAAAGATGGAACAATTAATTACTTTCTCGAAAATGATCAAAGACTGGATAAGGTCTTGCACATTTTTATTAGGGTGAATAGCGCCGGTACCCCCCTGAGCTATGCAGATCTTCTGCTATCTATTGCCACCGCAGAATGGAAAGATAAAGATGCCAAGGAAGAATTTAATAAATTTGTTGACGATATTAACAATATTGGCAACGGATTTAGGTTTGACCGCGATTTCGTTCTTAAATCGTGCCTCGTATTTTGTGGGTTTAAGAATATCGCCTTCAAGGTTGACAATTTCAATAAAGAAGCAATGGCGATCATCGAGAAAAATTGGGAGAAAATTAAAAACGCCATAAGAAGAGCGGTAGAGTTAGTATGTGCTTTTGGATTTGATTCCAAAAGACTGGTCGCAAATTATGTAGTTATTCCGATCGCATATTATTTATTGAAGCAAGAATTATCCGAGAATTTTATATATGCATCTAAATACAGAGAGGACCGCAAATATATTCAAAAATGGGTGTTGCTTTCTATAGTTAATCAAGTCTTTGGAGGACATCCCGATAGTGTTCTCAGACCGATAAGGAAAATTATAGATGGAACAAATACTGGATTCCCTTTTGACAAGATACTTAATGAGTTCAGAGGAACTCCGAAATCTTTAGAACTCGATGATGAAGAAATAGAAAATTTTTTCTTTTATAGGTATGGAAAGGAGTACACATTTTCGGCCCTTTCTTTGTTATATCCCCATCTTGACTATAAAAATCAATTCCATATGGACCATATTTTCCCAAAAAGTCAGTTTACAAAAAGAAACCTCTTAAAAAGAGGAATTAGCGAAGAGGAAATTGATTTCTATTTAGATAACTATGATTGCCTTGCCAACCTGCAGTTGCTTGAAGGACCTGAAAATCGAGAAAAAAAGGATACAGATTTCGAGCAATGGCTTATAAAGAGTTATAAAAATGATGATGAAAGAAGAGATTTCATGAGGAGAAACTATATACCCGCAAGCATTCATTTAAGTTTCAGCAATTTTCGAGAATTTATATCTGAACGAAAAAAACTAATGACTGAAAAGTACAAATCAATATTATTTTGACTAACTGACCCCCAAAATTCGAACCACCCAGAGTGCTAATATTTTCTTGATACAATAGGCAGAGGTCGAGATTGTGGCTCATGATTGATTTAACCTCAATTCCTATGTTATATGATTATTATTAAATTGGATATCCGGGAGTAAAACCTTGGCGCAAAAAATTGATGTTTACAGAAAACAAATCATTGATTTTTGCCAAAAATGGAAGGTGAAAGAGTTTGCGATCTTCGGATCTTTCCTAAGGGAAGACCTTAATGAAAACAGTGATGTGGATGTTCTCGTGTCTTTTTTCGAGGAGGCTCACCACAGTCTCTTTGACCTGGTGGAAATGCAAGAAGAACTCAAGACAATTTTTGGCCGAGAAGTTGATTTAGTCGAAAAAGAAGGCCTGCAAAATCCATTCCGGCGGGAGGCCATATTAAAGAATCGTGAGGTCGTTTATGCAGCCTGAAGATAGAGACACAGCGTTCCTGTGGGATATCCTGGAGGCAGCCAAAGATATTCATGATTTGATTGAGATTCTTGACCCTCTTATTCCAAAAATCAACTGATGTCTTAAGCGGCCTGCCCACTCGGGGAAATTCGGGGACACGCACCTGATTTTCAGGTGATGAGTCGGTTAGAACAGCTTCTTATTGTCTTCATGGGAGAATTGAGGCGAATCAGGCACGTGACCCCGAATTATTTGTTTGGGCTTTTTTTTAGGGCAGATTTATAGCTAAATCGATATGAATTCTACCATCTGCTTTTTGATTGAATTCTGCCGGGACCATCTCCTTGATAAGAAATACCTTGTCGTTCCCTCCTACCAGGTAGGCCATCAGATTGGGGAGGCGCTTGCGCTTCAGGGCGGCTCCTGGGTGAATCTCCATTTTGTCACTCTGCCCTCGCTTGCTCATGAAGTCGCAGGAGTCGAGCTTTCAAGGCAAGGGCTCAGGGAGATTTCGTCGACAACCTCCTTATTTCTGGTCGATAAAATCTTCAGGGAATTGAAAGAAGAAGGTCGATTAGACTATTTCGGGAAGGTTGAAGCGTCTTCGGGAATTATCAGGGCGATACGGCGGTCGCTTATTGAACTAAGGTTGGCAGGGCTTCGAAGCAGAGACATCGCGGCTTCGAGCTTCATTGATGAGATAAAAGGCAAAGAAATAATTCTCTTCCTCAGAAAATATGAAGAAGAACTTGAAAAGGCAAAACTCATCGATTTGCCGGGAGTTTATTCTTTTGCCATACAGAATGTTCAAGCAACAAGGCCCTCTGATGAAGCGCTCTTCCTCTGTCTTGAAAATCAGCCCTTCCGCAAGCTCGAGATGGAGTTCTTGAAGAAAATAGCGGAGAAAGGTCTTATCGTGGTGCCTCGAGACCCCGCTTATGGGCTGCAGAAGCCGAAGAGGTTTTTTTTCTCACGCAAAACTGAAGCCTCTACACCACGGCCGGCAACCGACATCGAAAGGCTTCCCTGGCTATTTTCTACACAAGATGCGCCTCAGCCATTTAAAGATAAAACCTTAGAATTATTCAGGGCTATTGGTCCTGCAAATGAGTGCAGGGAAATTATGCGCCGCATAATTTATGAGAAGCTATCCTTGGACGAAATTGAAATCATTCATCCTCCAGGAAGCATCTATCCTTCTCTCTTTCATGTTCTTTCAGCTAAAGCAGGTCTAAGAGTCACTTATGCTGATGGCATAGCCCTGACCTTTACATCTCCAGGCAAAGTATTCAACGGATTGGTGGATTGGCTGGAGAGTAACTTCCAGGCTTCAGACCTGTGCCGCATGATTGAAGGCGGAGACCTGAGATTTCCCCACGAAAAAGGACAGAGTGTCCCTTCTCCTTTGAAGATAAGCCGCTATTTGAAAAATGCCATGATTGGATGGGATAGGACAAGATATCTTTCACGATTGGAGACATTGATTAAAAGCATCGAGAATAACCTTGATTCTGTCGAGGAAGAAGGGGAGACCGAGAAGGTCGAAAAATACAAGGCAAATATCAAAGAAGTTAGATGGCTCACAAAAGTTGTCAAGCAATTTTTGGAGCTGATGCCATTATGGGATAAAGAGGGAATTCTGGAATTCGGTGCGCTCTGCCGAGGAGTTTCCGAGTTTGTCAAAAAGTTTTCCCGTATTCGCAACGAACTTGACCGGGAAGCGCTTTCACTAATCTCGTCGAGACTTGAGGAGGCCGCTTCTGTTGGCATTTCATTTTTGAAAAAAGAAGAGGCCTTTGAATGGCTCCGAAGCTTAGGAGCCGGACTCTGCGTCGGAGCTTCGGGACCTCTGCCTGAACACCTTCATCTTTCGAGTTATCACTCTGGAGGATATTCAGGCCGTCCTGTCACATTTATCGTCGGCCTCGATCAGGGAGCATTTCCCGGTACCGGTCTCCAGGATCCTATTCTTCTGGACGAGGAAAGAGAAAAGATATCGAAAGATCTTTCCACAACTTCGGATGCGTTGAGAGAGAATATTTATTCCATGGCGGGTCTTCTTGCCTCCCTCAGGGGAAAGGCAATCCTGAGCTACTCTTCGTATGACATCATAGAAGAGAGACAGTCTTTCCCTTCATCCCTCATGCTCCAGGCTCACAGACTGATTGAAGGGGATTCAAGCCTGGATTATTCGTCGCTTCTTTCATCTCTTCCAGAATCTTCTGGTTTTCTTCCTGAAGCACTCGATAAAATTTTCGATGAAATAGATTGGTGGCTCTCAAGGCTCGCTCCTGCTGAGCGCCTTCTGGATGGTCTCGATGCTGTAAAAGAGCACTTCCCAGAGCTCGGTCGAGGGATTTATGCCTTGGAGATGCGCGCCGGTTCAAGCCTTACTCCTTTTGAGGGACGGGTCGCTATAGATCCTGCCGAAGCTCACCCATTGTGGAATAAAGATATCGTTATGTCTTCATCGCGAATCGAGCTTCTGGCCGGCTGCCCATTTGCCTATTTTCTCCAATACATTCTTGATGTTTGGAAGCCTGAGGAATTGGAATTTGACCAGTCTCAATGGTTGAATCCCATGCAGAGAGGGTCACTCCTTCATGACATATTCTTTAGATTCATGAAGGAGCTCAGGCAGAGAAAAGAAGAAGTTAATCCCCAAAAGCATGCACCGTTAATCAGTAAGATTGCTGAAGACATCATTCTGAGATACAGGGAAGAGATCCCTCCCCCTTCCGAAGGAATTTTTGAGAGAGAGTGGAAAGAAGTCGTGGAGACGCTTGGAGTTTTTCTTACAGCCGAGAATAAGCGCGAAGAGAAGGTCGAACCGATTATGTTCGAGGTATCTTTTGGGATTGAGGAGAAAGGAGGCGAAGGGATTAAAGAGCCTGTTGTGATTAAGATACACCCTATGATTTCTTTTTTTCTAAGAGGGAAAATCGACAGGATTGACCGCCTTGGCGAGCATCTTTACAGGGTTATCGATTATAAAACGGGAAGATATTCGGCTTATGAAGATCTCGTTTGCTTTGGCTGCGGAACAATGCTCCAGCATGTCCTTTACTCGATAGCCGCAGAACAGATAATCAAAAAAATTGGGATAGATTCGTCGCCCCAGGTTGTCCAGAGCGGGTATTATTTTCCGACCAGAAAGGGAGATGGAAGGGAAATTTTGGTTGACCGCTTCGATAGGGGGAGACTTTATGATTTGCTTCTTGAGATTTTGAGCATTCTTTCGAAGGGACATTTTGTAGTCAATCCTGAGGCTGACTGCAGTTTCTGTGATTTTATGCCTATCTGTGGAGAAGATGCGGCAAAAAAGGCCAAAGCCAAAAAGGAGTTCAATATCGACGAATTCAGAATCTTTGATAAGTTAAGACGTTATAAGTGAAAAATGAACAACTTAAAACTGGTCGATGAAGAAGCAAGAAGAAAGATTTCTGAGGAGCTGGATAAGACTTTTCTTGTAGAGGCCGGTGCAGGTTCAGGAAAAACCAAGAGTTTAGTTGACCGCATGA
>Ga0315289_10002916_pt1 | contig 26092 bp, 21 predicted proteins | sample YL17G11_40_MG_FD_203452 | JGI IMG/M metagenome (GOLD analysis project Ga0315289, IMG submission 203452) | Sediment microbial communities from Yellowstone Lake, YNP, Wyoming, USA - YL17G11_40 | ecosystem: Environmental > Aquatic > Freshwater > Lake > Sediment | place: USA: Wyoming | collected...
AGGGCTTCAGATACATGCCCGCAATCACGGCGCGGTCCGGGATGCCCGGGCCCTGCCAGGCGGCGGCGCCGTTGTCACCACTTATGCCGTCTTGCCAGAGACCCATGATGTAGTATCGGCCGGCTTCTAGCATGATGGGCTGGGACGCCTGCGACGGATACTTTTCCCACTCATGGGCGCCCGTATACCCGGGCACGCTGGCGATGAGCCGGGCGTTGCTGGGGTCATCGTCCGTGCTCAGCCACAGTTCGCCCTGATCGTCACTGGCGAACCAGAAGGTGTACTCGCCCGCCACGGGCACATGGAGCCAAGCCTGCAGCCGACCGCCGTAATTGTCTTTCGCGTCGCCGTAGCCCCCCGCTTCAAACGTGGTCACCAGCTCGCGGGATGTGGGGTTGTCGGGGAAGTTGCCGTTACTCTTGAGCTCGGCCAGACCGCCCTGGACATTCTCATAAATCTCCAGAAGAGCGTGGCCCAATCCAGGCGGAGTGACCGTGAAGCTCCAGATGCTGCCCTTGTACGTCTCCTTGCCGTCGAACTCATCGACCCGCCAGTAATAGGTCTTCTCGAATTCGAGCGTGCCCGGCTCGAAGCTGGTGGCGACGGCCGGTGTGCCCACCGTCGCCTGGTTGACATCGCCGAAGCTCTGCCCGAAGTAAACCTGGCGCATGATAGCGTTCAGGCCCGGACTCCAGGTGAGATCGGCGTTCGGGTCTACGAATTTGGCACCATCCGCGGGAGATGGCTTATAGGCCTTCTTCGAGGGCACCAGGAAGCTCCAGACCGCCCCTTTGTGTATCGTCCCGCCGCCCTCTACCTCATCCACACGCCAGTAGTACATCTGCCCCAGGTCAAGTCCCTGGGGATAGAGCATGCCCGGGAACCCGGCGAGGAAAAAGGCGGTCGCCTGCTTGCCCCGGAATGTGTCGCCGGTGCCGTTGTACACGTCGTCGTAGTTGGTGCCGAAGTACAGTTCGTGCATGACGGCCGTGGAACCGGGCTGCCAGGAGGCGTTCACCCAGTTGCCTGCCAGCACGGCCCCATCCGCCGGATTCGGCTTCGAGGCGCCAAACGGGGCAGAGAGCTTCTTGATCTCCGTCGCACTCAGCGAATTGTCATAGAGGCGTACCTCATCCATCGACCCATTGAAGCTGTTCCAGCCGCCTCCATCGTCGCATCCGATGGTAATCGTAGCATCGACTTTGGGACCGAACGTGAAGCTGCCCCGACCGGTCTCTGCGCCGTCGAGGTAGAAGACCAGCGTGGAACCGTCGAACGCAGCAGCCACGTGGGTCCATTCGCCTATGGGCAGTATCTTGCCACCGCAATTCGGGTAGCTGTCGCCGCGGAAGAAAGAGATCGCGTTGCTGGTCGCACTGATCTCGATCTCCCACATGCTGCCCGCGCCCGCGCCGGTCGAATCCCAATTGTCTCTCTTGCCGACGACACCCTGCCAGGCATCAGGGCCGATCGGCCCATTCCACCTGGCCCAGAAGGCCACCGTCAGTTGACCGGTCGCGGCCGACGGGTTCCAGGTGCCGCAATTGACCCAGCCGGCTGCCGGGTTCTGGCCGTTGTAGGACAAAGCCTTGCCGTAACCCGGGGGGCCATCGATCCAGGTCGGATTGCCTTGGATCGTGCCGTTATGATTGTTTCCCGAGGCGTCGGCCGCGGTCGTGCCCGAACCCTCGTTCAGGGGCCAATACGCGACCACCTTCGCCCCGGCGGTGCCGGCGACCAGGCACAGAACCGCCGCCAGAAAGACCAGACGAACGAATCTGCTGTACATAGTTGTCCTCCCTTGAGAGTTACGGTTTATCATTTACGATTCACCAGGGACGAGGGACATACGGCTCTCGTCCCCTCCAGGCCCTTGCCTGCGGCGCGAGCCCGAATGGCAAATACCCAATGGTAAATAGCACATCCAAAGAGGCGGGGCCCACGCCGAATGGGCACGGACCCCGCTATGGTACAAAGCGACCGTCATTCCTTCCTTACGGAGTGGCCTCGGGCGCCGGTGGCTCCGCCGGACGGCCGACGCCGATGTCATCGATGTAGAGTTTGCCGGAGCCGTCCCGCTGCGGATTGGTGCGGTCGCCCACGCCGATCACCAGCTTCTTGACGGCTGCCAGGTTCACGCCCGTCAGGTCAGTCAAGGCGATCCGCCACTCGGTCCAGACGGAGAAGGTCGTCGCCGCCGGATCCGGGTGGGTGACCGTCTTTTTCTTGCCAGCCTTATCCTCGACTACCACGTACAGGCTGGCGGGATCATTGGCGGGGTTCGGTCCGATGTCGGCCGCCACCCACTGACCGCTGACCGAGCCGGTCGTGACCACATCGGAGAATTGGCCGATGCAAGCCGCCGCCGCCGCATTGTTGCTGGCCACCGCCAGGCCGATATACACGCCGGAGGCCATCGTGATCGTCTGCGGGTTGGGCGAATTGTCGGTGCCGGTGTTCTCGGTCGCCGGCTGGATGGTCCAGGTCTTGCCGTCTGTCGAATAGGAGGCGGTAAACTGTTTGCCTTTACGCTCGAGCTTGACCCAGAACGGGAAGGAGATCACCCCGGTATTGCTATGAGCCGAGACGGCACTGACGCCCGTCATGGGCCGGTTCTGGAAAGCCCGGCGTCCGTCCGGCGTCGGGAACATGAAGGCATAGGTCGAGTCCTGATCCAGAGTGTTGCGGATCATCACGCCCGCCTTGGCCCAGTTCGAGGTCGCATCCGTCACGGCGATGACCTTGGCGGAAATGGAGCCATCTCCGGTGAGCTGCTTGTAGACAAACCGGAAGTTGTCGGAATTGCCCCAGACATCCGCGCTATTGGAGCTGACGTTGTACTGTCCGGGGGCGGTCTCGACGAACCGTGGCGGGTTGCCCTTGATCCACAGACTCAGCGTGTTGGCCCCGCTGACGGTCCAATCCTGGGGCGTGTCGAAGACCCGCTCGGCCTCGGAGTAGTACGGCGCGTTCACGTTGTTGTAATCCATGGGCATGGACTGGAGGCCGCTGTGGACAATCCCTTGCTCGGCGAAGGGCGGTTGCAGATTGCCGACGGTGGAACCCGAGGAGGCATCCGCGTACCCGTCGATCCATGTCTCGTAAATCCGTGTGCCCTGGCCTTCCTCATCGTTGTAGCTCTCGAAATCATCGACGCTGGAGAACTCCGTGGTCGTGAAGCTCCAAAGGTCGCCTGCCCAGGAGCCGGCTTCATTCACCTCGTCCACCTTCCAGTAGTACGTCGTGCCGAACTCCAGCGCCGCCGGCTGATAGCTGTGTCCGGCCATGGTATCGACCAGCGCGGTCCCGTCGGTCACCGCCTGCTTGTCCGGGCTGAAATACACCTGGTGCGAGGCGGCCTTTCGCCCCGGTCGCCAGTTCAGCAGGGTATCCAAAGGCACCCCGTCGGCACCGGCCGCCGGCTGGGGCTCCCGGGCCTGGACCGGTATGTAGAAGAAGCGCACTTCGCTCAAGCCGTACTGCTTCAGGCCCACCGGACTCCAGTTGCTGTTGGCCGTGAGCCGGATGTACTGGGCCACGGTACCGCCCAGATCCACGGTCGTATTGTGGGCATAATCACTCAGGGCCGTCGCCTGGGCGAATTGCACGTCGCTCAGCACCGTCCCATCGGTCCCGTCCAGCGAGTATTTGATTGTGACATCGTTGAATCCATAGCCGAGCACCGGCTCAAACTCCATGTTATAGTTCCAGACCCACATCTCGCTGAGCCCGTAGGCCCTGTCGAACTGGTACTGGATCCACGACGGCTGAGGTCCCGCGGCATTGCTGAGCCACATGTCCGTACTGGCCGTCGAGTGCAGATCATTCGCATTGAGCCCGGAACCGTTGACCGTCTTCTCGGGTCCCGTCGTGGCCTTGTCGGAGCTGGATGCCGTGGCAATGACATTACCGATCGGATAGGTATAAGGCTCAACCGTGAAGCTCCACACGTCGCCCTTGAACACTGCGCTGCTCGGCGGAGCATTGACTTCATCTACCCGCCAGTAGTAGGTTGTCCCGTATTCCGGCAGGCTCGCCGGCGTGAAGGTAGTCCCCGTCTGGCCCTTGCTGGCCGCGTTGGTGACATCGGCCTTGTTGACATCCTCAAAGCTGGTGCCCAGGTACACGTTGTGCGTGTTGGCATAGTCACCGGGAGTCCAACCAAGCACGACGTCGCGCGGCACATCGGTGGCCTCATGAACAGGAGTCGGGTCCTTGGCCATTCCAGGAATTATCTTCCCTATCTGCACATTGTCGATGTGCAGACTTCCCGTCTGGTCGACGTCGGCATCGCTGGCGATCTGCACGCTCTCGATGCGGGTGAAGGCTGTATTGGTGACAGTGCCGACCACCTTACCGTTCAGAGTGACGGTGAACTCTGTACCGTTTTGGTCCAACACCAGGGTGTTGTACTCTCCTGCCACCATATCCGAACCAGCAATGGCGGTCCAGGGAGGGTCAGGCCAGGCGCCATTTGTGGAAGAGACGTAGCTGAAGGGGCCGCCGGCCCAGGCATAGACCTCGACGAAGGCGGGGCTGCCCGCGGAGTCGACGCGGACGTGGACGTTGAAGACCTCATCCGCCTTGAAGTCGAAGGCTACTCTGGTCTCACCCGACATGGGTCGGGAGATACCACATCGCGCCCAGGCCGTGGCCTCCGTACCGGCGATGAGAACCTCCTTGTCTACAATCTGGACCGTAACGGTCCCATCAGTCACAGTCGACCAACCATTCCCTACATCGCCATTAGGCCTGTTAAAATTGTCAATGAACACCGCTCCCCAGGCATTGGCAACCGAGAGCATACAGACCAGCGCAGTGAAACTCAGGATCTTACGCATCGTGTTTCTCCTTCCAAATTATACTATGTTCGTCATTTGCTGGGACTGGCCGGGACCGGAGGCGATGACTCCGATCCGCAAGGCCGCAGACAACCAGACGATTCGATTTCCCATACTCCTTACTCTTTCCTGCTGGGTCGCTGCGTGACCTGACCCAGTCGACCCCCGCTCGTTCACCAACACTCTCAAGAACTGCTCAGGACCAGCGCACGGCACGCCTTGCCGCTCGGAACCGTTTGCGCACGACACATCATGACGAGATCGCCCGAATCTGCCCTCCACCTTCCGCCCTCCGTACCTGATTTTGCGGGAGGTATAGTTGCCATTCTCAACCGGTTCTTGATTCAGGACTTAGGGCTTCGGATGTGTTCTGCCGCGATGTCCTCCTTTCCGAGTCAGTGACAAGGGAAAAATGGCCAGGGCCGGGCCGAAAGTGACACCAGGTCCGCCCGTCACCTGCTGCTTATCACTTATCTCTTATGGTATCCGCCGGACCGACTCTGTGTCAAGGGAAAAAGGCGGGGCCGGCACCGGCCACCGGCACCCGCACCCCGGTATGACTGACTTTTATAGGAACACGACATTGTGGCGTTCAGCGTGCAGCAGGCTACCCACAGATCGGTAGGTCGCTGAAGCGGATTCATCCCAATGATCCTGGTTCCCACTGGCCTTGGCGACCCTGCCGGTAGCCCTGAACCGACAAATGCAATGGAATTCAGGGGGTGAATTCGGCTCGGGCAGGATAAAATGGTGGACATCGGCAACGTTCCGAACCGGGCGGCATTGTGATCCTGAAACGGAAGAGCCCGTTCTGCTTCAATCGATGTGCCCGTGTAATGCCAATCTGAAAGAAGGAGGCATACCTCATGCACAAAGCCAACTCTCCATCGCGTCGTGACTTTCTTGCGGCCGGTTTGGCCGGCGCATCAACCGGGCTCCTGCCGGTCATGCCGTCCGCCACGGCAGCCGTCCCCGCGTCAACTGACAATACGGCCACGGCGGCCAAGGTCCGTTTCGACGAACTCCTGCCCCACGAGTTTCGCCAGAGGCTGGCGCAGAGGCCGATTGCTTATCTGCCCCTGGGCACTCTGGAATGGCATGGCGAGCATCTTCCCCTGGGCTCTGATGCGATGCAGAGCGAAGGACTCATGGTGGAGTGTGCGCGCCAACTGGGCGGAATCGTGATGCCGCCGATCTACCTCGGGCCGGACCGGGCCAAGGCGGCAGACGATGGGAAAATGCTGGTGGGCATGGACTACGCCGAGTCCACCACCCCGCCGCGACAACTCGACGGAAGCTGCTACTGGGTTCCGCCGGGGCTCCACGTGCTCATGGTGGACGCGATCCTCACGCAACTCAAGCGCGCCGGCTTTCGGGCCGTGTTCGCCGATGGTCACGGACCTTCACGCTGGTCGTGGGTGGAGAACCTGCCCGAGCGTCAGACGCGCTTCGGCCTCAAGTTGTTCGGGGTCACCAAGGAGATCAGCCGGCAGTGGAAAAGCCAGGTGGATCACGCCGCCCGCAACGAAACCTCCTTGATGATGCACCTGAGGCCGGACCTGGTGGACCTGTCTCAGTTGCCGTCCTCACGCTCCACGTGGCCGCAGGGTGTCGCCGGCGAAGACCCGCGCGACGCGACCGCCGCGTACGGCAAGGAATGTCTGCAAAAATCGGTCGAGCTTGTCCGACAGGTGTTTGCCGAAGCCGGCTTGCTCTGATGCCGGGGGTTGTATGCCGGCGGCTGGCCTACCCTGGCCTTGATCCGTACGGGATCGGCACAACGCGAGAACCGTAGCGGCCGCACCCTCCTTGTCGAACTGCCGCGTAAGCCCGGTTGCCCGAGGACCAGCGTTCTCCAAGAGATCGTTCTTATCGCCTGCCAATGAGTTTTCTCTTTGAGTGCTTGTAACATAAGCCCGTGCTGCGCAACAGAACTTGCGGCAATCCGGAAAGTCATGACGGAAACCTGATCAGCATGCAGATGTTAAAGATGTGGCGGCCGAGGCAATGCAAGAAGGCCGAGATATCGCAATAAGGAGAGACGACCATGAGTGAAGAAAAACATCCCCATCATGAGGAGAGTTCCCCCAGGGAGCCGGTGAAGAAACTGGACCGACGGGATTTCCTGCAGGGTGTGGCCACCGCACCGGTGCTCGGCTTCTTCGGATACGCCTTGCACAAGGAGAGAGCCTACCAGCGGGCGCAACTCGCCGCCAAGCTCGCAACCAGCACTCCCGCGGAGAACCTCCCGGAGCTGAATGTGGCCCTGATTGGCGCCGGCGCCCAGGGCTCCGTGCTGCTCAACGCCATGCTGAAAATACCAGGCATACGGTTCCGCGCCGTTTGCGATATCTGGACCGACTACAACCTGAAACGGGCGGTGAACCAGTTGGGCAAGTACAACTTTCAGGCGAACGGCTACGAAGACTACCGGGAAATGCTGGCGAAAGAAAAAGACCTCGACGCGGTCGTCATCGCCACGCCGGACTTCTGGCACAGCCGGCAAACCGTCGACTGCCTGAAGGCCGGCTTGCATGTCTATTGCGAGAAGGAGATGTCCAACACGCTGGAAGGCGCGAGGCGCATGGTACTCGCCGCCCGCGAGACCGGCAAGCTGCTGCAGATCGGGCATCAGCGCCGCAGCCATCCGCGCTATCGGCACTGCTACGAAAAGATTCTCAGAGAGGCCAACCTGATCGGGCGCATCGTCACGATCAACGGGCAGTGGAACCGCTCGGTTCAGCAGGAGCTCGGCTGGCCGGCCCGCTATGCCATTCCCCAGGACCGGCTCGAAAAATGCGGATTCAAGTCCATGCAGCAATTCCGCAATTGGCGGTGGTACAAAGGCCTCGGTGGAGGACCGATTGTTGACCTGGGGTCCCACCAGATCGATATCTACAACTGGTTTCTGGGGGCCCGGCCCAAGGCGGTTCTGGCCAGCGGCGGCATCGACTATTACAGCAAGGACTCGCACGAGTGGCACGACACCGTGATGGCGATCTACGAGTACGAGACCGCCAAAGGCCCCGTCCGGGCGTACTACCAGACGCAGACGACCAACGGCAGCCAGGGGTACTTCGAGAACTTCATGGGGGACCAGGGTACGCTGGTCCTGTCGGAATCCGAGGCCGGGTACCGGGGCTCCATCTACCGCCAGCCGGAAGCGCCAGCGTGGGATGAATGGGTCCGCCTGGGCTACGTGACCGCCCCCAGGGTCCAAGTGGCGAAACGGGAGTTGGAAATCAATGCCATGCTGGACGTGCGGGAGTCCGTATCGCCGGATGAGCACGGGATCCCCATCGAATTCCACGATCACTATCATAAACCGCATCTGGAGAACTTCTTCAACGCCGTGCGAGGCACCGAGCCGCTGCACTGCCCGCCCGAAGTCGGCTATGAAACCGCAGTTTCGGTGCTCAAGGTGAACGAAGCCATCGAGGCGGGAAAACGCCTGCCGTTCCGCCCGGAGGAATTCGAAGTCTGAATCGCGTGAATCGTGGTCATCAGTGCCTATCTCTTGTAAAGGGGCAAGACTATGGAAGGGCAAAAATACTACCGTCTGCAAATGCTCGCTCTGGTGTTTCTGCGGGTCATGATTGGGTGGCATTTCCTGTATGAGGGAGTCGCGAAATTCCTGAAACCCAATTGGTCCGCCGCGGGATATCTGATGCAGTCCCGGGGCCTCTTTGCCCCAATATTCCGGTGGATCGCCGATACGCCCAGCGTGTTGGCCGTCGTCAATCAGATGAATATCTGGGGCCTGATCGCTATCGGGCTCGGACTCATCCTCGGCTGTTTCACGCGGCTGGCCTGTGCGGCGGGCATTTTTCTGATCCTGCTCTATTACGCCTGCAACCCGCTGCTGGTGGGCTACTATTATTCGATTCCGCTGGAAGGCAGCTATCTGATCGTTAATAAGAACCTGGTGGAAATGGCAGCTCTTCTCGTCATCATTGCGACGTTCAGCAGCAGGTATGTGGGAATCGACCGGATTCTTCACAAAACACTTCGAGGGCGACCGGAACCGAACCTCATCAATTCCTGATACCCATCTGCTCCTGCAGGGTCAAGGATTTGCTGCCGGACTCGAGACGGTGAACCTGTAGTAGAAGAAGTAGCTGGTGCCGAACTCCTGGACCAGACGTTGGAGCACGGCCTGACGATTGTGCGCCTGCATGGAATCGTTCAGTTGCAGAAACCGCTCGTACCTCTCGATAGTCCGGCGATTTATGTTGAGCTTGCTCAGGTCCGGCTGCTGGTGCCGCGAGCCATAGTATATCAGCATCGCCTCCTCATAAAGCGTCGGGATCTCGCGATATCCGAGGTCCTCGAGGCGTCCGATGTTCGCCGCAACCTTGTCCACCTGGCCGGCCAGCAGGTAACAGGCCATGAGATACTCGAATGCCATTCGATTCCGGCCGTTCTGCTCAAGCAGCCCCGTCAGCATCTGCGCGATGGATTCTCTGTCGAGCCTGCCGTCATCACGCCGTCGTATGTACGAACGGACCTGACGAATGTAAGCCGCCTCGTCGGGCCCGAATCCATTCTCCAGGCTGCTTAGCATCGAATCGGCTCTGTCCCGGCAGAGCAGGTCCTTCTTCAACGCGTGGAGATATACGCGAGCGGTATCTTCCTGCCCTTTGATAATGTTGATCCAGGCGAGCTTCTCGAGCACGAGCCCGAGATTACCTTGAGTCACCAGGAACTCGGAGGCCAGCTTCTGGGCAAGGTCCACGTTCCCCAGCTCGAGGAAGGCATCACACATCTTCACCTGTGTCATGCAAGACTCGTCTTGCTCATGCGTGAGAAGCAGCGCATGCGGATTCTGCGGGAAGCACAGCATGTCGTAGCCCAATCGGCCGGCACGGAACAGAGCTCGATCGATATCATGATTGCAGTAGATATTGTACACATTCGTCGGCAGGCGCTGGCCGAGCTCGAGCACTTCGGACCATCGCCCCTCGCGGGAGAGAGCATTCATCACGATGATTTGCCTGTGGATCTTGTCGCAGCTCAGATACAAACCGAGGGCCAGGACTGCGACAGGAGCAGCAGATAGTGCGAGCCTCTTGAGATATGCCAGGGACACTCTGGCGGACCTGCGGGTGGCACGAGTCTTGCCGCTCGTCTTCGTGGGACGGACCACATCAGTAGCTCCGCTCCGGCCAGCCACCCTTCGCCATAAGCAGATGAGCAACACTGTGACGGGCACGAAGGCGTACAACAGCACGACCAGAACCCTGGAGAGCGTCTTCAGGCCGGCGGTCCACTCCCGACCGAAAGGAGTCAAGGCCAGGAACGCCTGCTTGGGTGACAGGAAGAACACGTAGTCAGCAAGGACCCAGATGATGACGGCGGTCACGGGTAGTACCACCAAGGCCGGCAGCCAATCTCGACGACGAAGCAGGTAGACGGCGGTCATGAGCGCAAAGATGAAAGCGGCTCCGGCCCCTGCCAGCCAGTAACTGGTCGCGGCCATGAGACAAAAGACCACCATACGAATGGGGGCCCGGTGCAAAGGCACCCACTCAAAGACCAATGAAAACAACAACCCCATGGACAGAGCCAGGCAGGCAGCAAAGGGATGGTCGTAGCGGTTGTACATTAGAAGGATCATGATGGCCGGAAAATAGGGCAGGACGGCCGGACCAGGATGACCGGTATAGACATAATGCCGTCTGGCAAGCTCCCATATGCACAACGCCACCAGCACAACCAACAACGCCCCCAGCCAGGAGTAGTAAAACCCCTGCGAGAGAAATCCGTACAGATAAACGGTCAACCCACCGGGGACACCGAGCGAATCCCTCAGAGACTGCCAGCCGGCCGCGAACACGGGGACATCCAGCACGATGGTGCCAAAGCCGTCGTAGATCAGGTGCGGCTGAACAAAGAGCCACAGGTAAAGATAGCAGAGCAGAAAGAATACGAGACTGAGCCAAACCTGGCCTTTCGTCCGTAGTCTTTTTCGATCTTGCGAAGCTGCCATGGCTGTGTTCTGTCGCCTACTCCCGCTCTGGCGAAGGATCGGTCTTGCCGGCCTTCGGAGTTGCCGCCGTAAGGGGAATGTCAACAACAGTGGAGGCTTCCGCGCGGGCGGCACGGGCCAGCGAGACTCTTCCCGCCTTCACCCTGCTCTTGACCAACTCGGGGACACTGTACGTTTCCAGCAGGGAGTCATAGTACGCGGGATCGCGTTGCGGCAACACGAACGGTTTGTGTGCCTTACCACCGTCGTCGACGTAGCTAAGATACGTCCTCGTGAAGAGGCCGCCCTGGCGCTTGCTGCTGAACGCGATCCACCGGCTGTTGCTCGACCAACTGTGCCACGATTCGGAATACTGGCTATTGACTGCCAGACGCTGATAGTTCCGCGTGGCCAGGTCCATCAGGTACAGGTCGCTGCCGGGCTGATACGCCGGAAAACAGCCATACTCACACATGCAGAAAAGCAGGAATCGGCCGTTGGGCGAAATCCTGGGCAGCAATATGCTCAGACCGGTCTGCTCCGCCGAGAGCACAGTCTCGACTTCGCCCCACTGATGGTTCTGCACATCATAGCGCACGCGACAAAGGTCGTACTTGAGCTTGTCGTAGTTCTCGGGGGGGACTCTGTCGCGGTCCTTCCACGGTACGGGTGCGCTGCAAAAGTAAAGATACCGGCCGTCCGGAGACCAGGCCGGGTAGGTCTCCAGCCGGTCCTTTTGGGCCAACGGAGCGGGACAGACAGCCCGGTGGTCCTCCACCGAGTAACAGACCAGCGCGGAGTCGAGGTCCACCACGTCGCGCACCTCCAGCCGGCCGGCGTGAAAGAACTGGCGCACCTCGTTGATCGAATAGACGGCCAACGTGCCACTGGGATGCCATGCCGTGTAGCCCCACTTCGACCCGATCTTGCTGACGGCGCCGTCGCGGACCAGCAGCGTAGAGCTTCCGTACGCCGCACTGCGCAGACCGATCGTCATCGTGTCGGAATCATTGCCGGCAAAACTGTGGCAGTTGAGACAGCCCTTTTCGAAAGACCTGCCATGGAGAACCAGCGACTCGTCATAGCTGGCGAGACTACGCTGATAAATCCCGATATCTTTCCACCAGTTATATACGGGCTTCATGCGCCGATACACGACGTAGCCATCAATATCGTCCTGCGCGACCGTGTTCGATATGCTTCGGAACTTCCTCCAGCCGTGCTCCGCATCCCGGACATAGACGTCGAAGAGAATCTGCTTGCCCTTGTTGGCTCCGAGCAGAGCCCGCCACGGTCTGGGAGGAATGCGCACCTGGCCCGTCCTGCTGGAGATATCAATAGCCCGGCCACCGTCGGCATGAATCCTTGCGAAGTATTGCTGTCCCGGCTCGAGAATCCGGAAATTGAGCGGGGCGATATTGGCAGGGATGACGAGATTGGCGTAATCGGGGCTTACTCTCGGTTCCACGGCGACTTCGGCGTATGTTTCGGTCGGCTTTGGCGTGCTCGAAGCAAGCCAGAATCCCGCCAGGATCGTGACGCCGCCAACAACCGCTGCCACCCGTTTCATGCCACCAGAATACCGTGCCGACACGTGGACGGCCAACGCCAACTGCAAATTCTCTTCGCCGGCATCTGCCTCGGCTGCGGTCCCCTGTATCCTGGGACATCCGGCTTTGGCTAACCTGAAGAATCCGGGCGCACCGCACCAGCCGGCGGCTATTGCCGGCTGTTGGCGGAAGCGGCCTTGAGCGTGTAGTCGCCGGAAAGCCGCCGGCCGTCGGGACACAGGCAGGTGGCTTCGAGGATGTAGGTCTTCGTGGGGTCGGCCCGGATGTCCAGCTCGAATTCGTACGCCCGCAGGAAATCCCGCCAGTACTTGTTGTTTTCGACCGGCCCGGTCAGGTCGAAGTCCGGCCACAGGGTGATTCTCTGGCCCTTCGGCTCGGCGGAACGCGTGACGTATTCATACAGCTCGAAACGCAGAACACCCGGCGCCTTGACCTGGGAGCCGAAGGCGTCCAGCAGAGTGATGTAGACATCCAATGTTGTCTCCGGCTCGGCGCCGGACTTCGGCGCGCCCGGTCGAGCCGCGGGATTGGAAATCTCGCTCAACGGAAGGATATTGACCTTTGCCGGCGCAAAGCCCGTGGAGACGGACACGGCCGGAGCCTCTGCCTTCTGCTCTCTGTCCTCCGCTCTCGGCGCACGCGCCTGCGGCTGGGCGCACCCGGAAAACACCACAAGGCAAAACAGAAAAACGGTGAAACCACCGAGGCAACGCATAGGCGAGCAACTAAATCGTAAATCCGCAATCGTAAATCGTAAATCCATTTACAGGTCCTCGTCGAGGATGTGGCCGAGGCGGCGCTTTTTGGTTCGCAGGTAATTGAGGTTGTGCTTGCTGGGCTTGGCCCGCAGAGGAATCTGCTCGACGATCTTGATGCCGTAGACTTCGAGCCGGCTCACCTTCTTGGGATTATTCGTCAGAATCCGCACGTTTCGCAGGCCCAGGTCCCGGCAGATTTGCGCCCCGATGCCGTAATCGCGGCGGTCGGCGGCCAGCCCGAGCTTGAGATTGGCGTCCACCGTGTCCAGGCCCTGCTCCTGGAGCTTGTACGCGCGGAGCTTGTTGGACAGGCCAATGCCCCGGCCCTCCTGGCGGAGATAGACCAAGGCCCCTTTGCCCGCCTGCTCGATCATTTTCATTGCCGTGATGAGCTGGTAGCCACACTCGCAGCGCTGCGAATGGAACAGGTCGCCCGTCATGCATTCCGAATGGACCCGCACGAGCACGGGCTCCGGATGCTCGATGGGCAGGCCCTTCGCGTCGAGGTCGCCGATCCCGCCCTTGCACAGGGCCAGGTGCGGCTCCGGCGACGTGATGCTCTCGTAGCCGATCAGCTTGAACTCGCCGTAGTCGGTGGGCAGACTGACGGACTCGAATCGCTTGATCTGGCTCTCCCGCTGGAGGCGGTACTCGACAAGTTTGGCAATGGAAGTGATCTTCAGTCCGTGGCGCTTGCAGAACTCCAGCAGTTCGGGGACCCGCGCCATGGAGCCGTCTTCGTTCATAACCTCACAAATGACGGCGGCCGGTTTCAATCCGGCTAACCGTGTGAGATCGACGCCCCCCTCCGTCTGTCCGGCGCGGACCAGGACTCCGCCCTCGCGGGCCCGCAGAGGAAACACATGGCCGGGGCGGGCGAGGTCCCTCGGCATCGCGGCATCGCGGATAGCTACCTGCACCGTATGGGCGCGGTCGGCCGCACTGATGCCCGTGGTAATCCCCTCGGCCGCATCGACGCTGACCGTGAACGCCGTGCCGAAGCGGGCCGTGTTATCGAGGGTCTGCGGGTACAGGCCCAACGCGTCACATTTTTCCGCCGGCAGCGGCAGACAGATCAGGCCGCGGCCGAACTTCGCCATGAAGTTGATCGTCTCCGGCGTGACCTTCTCGGCCGCACAGACCAGGTCCCCTTCATTCTCCCGGTCCTCCGCATCCACGAGAACGATCATCTTGCCCTGCCGCAGGTCCTCCAGTATCCCCGATATCTCGCTGAACTGTTCTGTCGTATCCTTATCCTGTGCCATCCAATCGAGAGCCTGCAAATAAACGCGTTATGACGGAAAACTTCCCGGGTCCCGGCGGCAGCAGCAAGCGCGGCTTGCCGATGACCTGACCATCCGCCATCGCCAAGGCCTGCGGCCTTGACGCTGCCACCCGGATGCTCACCTGACGCAGAATTCAATCGTAATCGGTATATGCCCCAAACGCCGTAGAGACACGAAGTCTTGCGTCTCTATACCCAATCGGCGGTCTTCGGCCTCCGTCTTGCATCATCCGCCGCTGGAGCTTTTGCCCTGGGCCCGTTCGTATTGCTCAATATAGCGACTTCCATTGCGGATGTAAATGAGAGCGGCCAATACGGCGACGCCGGCCGCGGACCACCAGAGCACGCGTGCGAACCAGCGGTAGCCCGGAATGAGCGCCGCCAGCTCGGGGGCTACCAGCACGGCCGTTACCATCATCGACTGAAGGGCTGTCGCCAGCTTGCCGGCCCACACCGGTACGATGTGGATTTGGGAGGTGATCAGGTAAACGACGAGGAACCCGAGCGTGATGAGGATATCTTTGCCGATAATGAGGACCACGACCATCACCGGCAACTGCCAGCCCTCCACGTGGCCACGCTCGGAGACCAGCAAGAGGGAGGCCGAGGTAATCAGCAGCTTGTCGGCCAGCGGATCGAGAAACGTGCCGAGCTTGGTGATCTGTTTGCGATGACGCGCCCAGTACCCGTCGACCGCATCGCTGATGGCCATGAGAAAGAACAGCCCGACGGCAACATAGCGCAAGAGCTCCTGGGTCCTCTCGCTCAATTGGGGGTCGTGGGTATCGAGCATGCAGCCGATGAACGGCGCAATCAACAGGATGCGCAGCAGGGTAATCCGCGTCGGCCAGCTCAGCCTGTAGGCGTCGCGATGGCCGAACCGGCGAATCCAACTGCGCAAATCCTTTTTCCCCATTCTGTAATCCATACGGCACTCCGACGACCGCTCATCATTGCATCCATGGCCTGAAGGATTATACTAAGAGAAGCCGTGGACGCTGACAATAGGGGATTCCGGACAAAGAAACGGCCTACAGGCGTATGCACGATCCGACAGGGCGAAGCAGGCATCATGATCGCAAGGGGTAAACTGGCACAAGCCTATTATGATTCGGCGACGCTGCTGGACGCGGGCGTGCCGATTCTGCGCTCCCTCGACATCATGATTCAGGGCCGGCAGGGATACTCCAAACGGGTCTTCTCGCAAATCCGGGAATCGCTGTCCCAAGGCTCCAGCCTGGCGGAATCGATGGACCGGCATCGCAACATCTTTCCCGAGATGGACCGCATGGTCATCGAAGCGGCCGAGACCGCCGGCTCGCTCGGTGATTCACTGAAAACGCTGTCCCAATGGCACGAATTCATCCATCGAATTACCTGGCGCATGATCGCGAACATGGGCTACCCGCTCTTCATTCTGCACGCCGCGTTTTTCATTGTCTCGTTTCCAGCGTTGTTCCTCGGTCAGATCGGCATCGGAGGCTATTTCGGGAACATTTTCCGGGGTCTGCTGCCCTTCTACGTACCCGTGGCTCTCGTGGTGGCGTCCATACTGCTCAGGGACAGAATCCCCTGGCTGCGACTGGCCCTCGACTGGCTGGTTTTGCGGATTCCGATATTGAATCGGGCCGTATATCATCTCTCCATCTGCCGCTACACCAAGGCGTTCGGCATGCTCTACAAAGCGGGCGTGCCCATCACCGAGTGCACGGAGCGGGCCACCCGAGCCACCGGCAACAGGATTGTCGCGCGGCTCTTCGAAGGGGGAAACGCCAGTGTTCGCCAGGGTGGTATGGCGTCAGCCGGATTTTCGCCGCGGCTTCCCGCGGAATACCGCGATCTATGGCGCATCGGAGAGGAAACCGGTGAGCTCGATAAAACGGTCGATAAGATCGCCGAGATTGCCGCCGACCGCGCCGACCTGTTCTTCAAGGAATTCGCCCGCTGGCTCCCGATCGTGATCTATTTTGTGATCCTCATCGTGACCGTGATCATGATCCTGAAGATGGCCAGGCAGATCCCGAGTTTCTCAGGGAATTGGGATTTCTGAGAACTCCTCGATGAAGACCTCCGCACCATCGGGGACACTCCACAGCTTATCCAGCTTGCCCTCGATGCGGCCGACAATGTTGACCGGCGAGGCGGCCCGAATCTCATCGCCTTCGGAGGCCGGGGTGCGCCCGAAGAAGATGCAGAACGCGCTGCCCGGCGGCCAGTAGCCGAGCGCGCCGGCCTCGACCACTTCGCGCGCCCCGCTTTCGAGACCGGCCTCGACGGGGATGGAGAAGTAAATCTCCCCGCCCCACCGGTTCGCCCGGGCCTCGATGGGAAGAGCCTCCATGATGGCCAGCGCGGTCGCCGTATCGTTCAGCTCGGCCCGGAACTGAGCCTTTCCTGCCGTGATGGTAATCCGTCGCGTCATGCTCCACACCCCCTGACATCCGAGTACGGAAAACGCAAGGCGGACGAACAGAGAAACCTGTCGTCCTCCGTCCTCTTCCTTCAGCCGCTGGTCTGATTCGCGGCCGATTTTTCTCTCTTTTGCGATTTTACGGCGCTAGGGACTTGATGTAAACCGGAACGTTGATACAATTCATCGGATTTCACGAGGGCTGACCAATGGCTGTGCTCAATGTCAATATCGATCACGTGGCGACCATCCGGCAGGCGCGTCGTGCGGACGAGCCGGACCCGGTGTGGGCCGCCGTGCAGTGCGAGTTGGCCGGGGCCAATGGAATCACCGTACACCTGCGCCAGGACCGCCGGCACATTAACGATCGCGATGTGCGCGTGCTCAAGGAAACCGTTGCCAGCAAGCTGAATCTTGAGATGTCCATGGCCGAGCCTATCGTGAAGATTGCCGAGCAGATCGTGCCGGACCAGGTGACGCTCGTGCCGGAGAACCGGGCCGAGCTGACGACCGAGGGCGGTCTGGATTGCGTCAAGTACAGACAGCGGCTCGCCGAGGTCGTCAAGCGGATGCACAGGAAGGGCATCCTGGTCAGTGCGTTCATCACGCCGGAGCAGGAGCAGATCGCCGCGTCCGCCGAGACCGGCTGCGATGCCGTCGAGCTGCATACCGGCGGATACGCCAATGCCAGGACCGAGCGGGCCGTGAAGAGACGTCTGGCGGAGTTGCAGGCCGGCCGGGATTTCGCGATGGAGCAAAAGCTGATCGTACATGCCGGACACGGGCTGACGTACCGCAATATCGCCGGCGTCGCCCGCATTACGGGGCTCTGCGAGTTCAATATCGGTCACAGCATCATCTCCCGTGCCGTGCTGGTCGGAATATACGAGGCCACGCTGGAGATGATCGAGTTGATAGATAAGTACGGAACGGATCGAGGGTGAGGCGTCAGGATTGACGGTTCACAATTGGCTATTTACGATCCGAAGGCAAGCCCGGAGTAGATGGCACCCCTTCATGCAATCATGTCTGGCACGGGGAGGCCAAATCGTAAATAGTCAATCGTAAATAATAAATGAGGAGATACAGAATGTTCACAGGGGCCATGGTGGCGCTGGTTACACCGTTCCAGGGCGGCAAGGTCGATTTTGACACGCTCGACGAATTGATCGAATTCCAAGTGGAGAACGGCATCGATGCGATCGTGCCGGTCGGCACGACGGGCGAGTGCCCGACGCTCAGCCATGAGGAGCACAAGCAGGTCATCGAGCGGGTCGTCAAGACCGTCAACGGCGGCACGCGGGTCATCGCCGGGGCCGGGTCCAACAGCACCGCCGAGGCCATCGAGCTGACGGCCTTTGCCAAGAAGGTCGGCGCCGACGCCACGCTGCAGGTGTGCCCCTACTACAACAAGCCCACGCAGGAAGGATTCTACCAGCACTTCAAGGCCATTGCCGACGAAGTCGATCTGCCGATCGTGCTCTATAACATCCCCAGCCGCTGCGGAGCGGGTCTGACGCCCGAGACGGTTGCCAGACTGGCCGAGCACGACAACATCGTCGGCATCAAGGAGGCGACCGGCAGCCTCGACCAAGCCAGTGAGATCGCGATGCGGTGCGACATTACCATCATCTCCGGCGATGATTCCCTCACGCTCCCGTTGGCTTCCGTGGGCGCCAAGGGCGTCATCAGCGTCGTGGCGAATATCGTCCCCGCCGACGTCAAGGCCATGACCGACCTGATTCTCGAAGGCGACCTCGTCTCCGCCCGGCAATGGCACCGCAAGCTCTTCGTCCTGAGCAAGAACATGCTGACGCTGGCCACCAACCCGATCCCGATCAAAGCCGCGCTGGCCATGCTCGACATGTGCTCCGAGGAGCTGCGTCTGCCCATGACCCCGCTCGAAGACAGCAAGAAAGCCGCCCTGCGCAAGACCCTCCAGGAATACGGCCTGCTGGGCTGACAAAATCAGTCTCGGTCGATGCCCTTCTCTTTGACCGATTCTAATTGGTGCCCCCGTTGACCCGCCACCGTCAGGCCGGTATACTGTTGTTTAACGGGAGTATCGATATGAAAGAGATGTTTACCATCGGCCATTCCAACCACACGGTCGAGCATTTTATTGGCCTGCTTACTACTCACAACATCTCGGCCGTAGCGGATGTCCGATCCAGCCCCTATAGCGAGTACTCGCCACAATTCAATAGGGAGGCGATACAACAGAAGCTGCGAGACGCCAACATCGAATACGTCTTCCTCGGAAGGGAACTTGGGGCACGCCGGACGGAGGAGGACTGCTATGTCAATGGTCAGGCGGTGTATGGTGCCGTCAGGAACCTACCCGCCTTTCGCAGCGGTCTCAATCACGTTCTCGAAGGCATCGAGCAATACATCGTCTCACTCCTGTGCGCCGAAGCTGATCCGCTGGCGTGTCACCGAATGATACTGATTTGTCCCGAGCTGAAGATGCTTCGCCCTGATATAAAGATCATCCACATCCTGGGAGATGGAAGTCTGGAATCGCACGAAGAAGCGGAACAAAGACTAATCCGATTGCACAAGCTGCAACCGGAGCTATTCGGAGAGCTGACCTCCATGTCCGGTCTCGTCGAGAGAGCGTATGATATGCAAGCCGAGCGGATTGCTTATAAGAGGATGTCGGTGGAAGCATGAAAATCTTCACCATTGGCTTCACGAAGAAATCCGCCGAGGAATTCTTCTCCCGGCTCCAAGATGCGGGAGTACGCCGTGTGGTGGACGTGCGCCTGAACAACACATCGCAGATCGCTGGCTTCGCAAAAGCTCGAGATCTGGTATTCTTCCTCAAGGCCATTGCAGGGATTGACTACATCCATGTCCCTGAACTTGCCCCAACACAGGACATCCTTGATGATTTCGTGAAAGCGAAGGGAGCATGGAGCGAATACGAGCGCAGATTCAAACAACTGATGGAGACGCGTCGGATTGCGGAGACGCTGTCCAAGGGACTTCTCGACGGCGGTTGTCTGCTGTGCAGTGAAGACACTCCCGAGCATTGCCATCGACGACTCGTCACGGAGCACCTTCAAGAACTCTGGCCGGATGTGGAGATCGTTCACCTGTGAACCTCACTCGAATTACACTTCTGGCCAACTCATGGAAAAACCAAGATTGGTGTCTTGCAGGCATCGAACCTGCGACGGGCAAATGGGTGCGTCCCGTGACAAGCCTGGAGGATGGTCGCGTCCGACAAAGCGACATGAAAATCGGCGGTTACTTTCCCGAGGTGCTCGATATTATCGACTTGCCCTTGGACACGACCGGCCCTGACTTCGGTTTCGAGAGTGAAAACCGAACGATCCTCCCTGGCCGGTGGTATCTGCACGGACAAGCAACTGCAAATGATCTACTGAAGTATGCGAAGCCGTCCTAATCATGTCCTCCACAACCGTAAGAAATATGTGACCATTGAGGAAATGAAGCAGAAGCCCCTGGAGAAACGGACGACTCTTCAGCTTATTCACGTTCGCGACTTCACCATCCGAGACGCAGCGAGTCCGTCGACTGAAAAGCATAACTGGAAGGGGATGGTCTCGTCAGGGGGACGCAAACTCGAACTCACTATTACGGATCCAGTTTTCTCCGAGAGACTGAACAAAGGGCACAAGCCATCCACACCCTGTCTCCTCACAATGAGTCTGAGCATGCCCTACAAGCCCCCCGAGTGGGAAGAAGACGAGCCGCCGGTATGCTGGAAACTCATCGCCGGAATCATTGAACTCTAAGGTTGGACTCCGTGTTCATAGCCACTTCCGCATCACCGTGCACCTGTGGATAGCTCGGCCAAGAGCTATCAGGTGCATCCTATCGAGTTCTCTCGTGACTACGGTGACAGTATCCTGTTTTCGTCTTTGCCGTGACCACGGCCGCCATCTCAGGGCCTTAGCATCGCTTTTGCGGGCTGCGCGACTCGCGTTCTCCTCAGTGGTTCGGGCTGCGAAATGTCCACGGTTTGCAGGTTCGGCAGTTGGGCTTTCAGGCTGGCGACGGCTCGCTCGCTAACCAGGACGCTCGATTTGATCTGGATCGAATCGAGGGTCTTGATTGGGTACAGATAGGGCAGACCCTGCTCGGTGATCCGGCTGTTGTAGATTTCCAGGGCGCGAAGCTTGGGCATGCCGGCCAACGGTTTCAAGCCGTTGTCGGTCAGACTGGAGCCGCCCTTGACGGCCAGAACCTCCAGACTCGTCAGAGATGCAAGGCGCGTGAGGCCGGTATCGGACTTCCCGGCATTGCCGATGCCGAGCGCCTTGAGCCGGGGCATGGCTTTGAGGTGCATAATACCCCGGTCCGTAATCGTATCCGCAAGCACTGTCAGTTGGATGCGACGATTCATTGCAGTTCTCCCTTCATTCCTGCGGCCTGCCGCCGTAAGCCGCATCTGTGCTCACCCACACCATAGGCTATGATCCTGCCGCCATCGTAAACCGGCCCGCGCCAAAAGGCAAACCATATCGACGATTTAATGGGGCGCACGACAAAAAGTAGCGGTTGAGAGCGTGTGGCTCCATTGGGGCCTCACCTGGGTTTTGAGGGAATCTGGCATCATCTGTCATGTCGAGCGGAGCGCGGCGCGGCCTCCGGCCGCAACCAAAAATGCTTGCTAAAAAAACAAGATGTTGCGCCTTTGCAGTGCAGCGTAGTCGAGACATCTGGCTCCGAATCTCACGTAGCGCCCCTTCGCAGCCAGATATCTGGGACCCCAAACGCGATATTTCGCGTTTGGGAACCTCTCCGCGCGGCCTTCGGCCTTGGTCGAAACGACAAGGAAAGGCCAAGAGCCATCCCGCACTCTTAGCATCGCCGACAGGGTACTGGCCCTGCCACGATTTTGTCGTGCACACCTTTAATCGGTCGTGTGCCAGGTGGCGTCCTGCTTGACTTCGAAGGAGCCGAGACGGGGCTCGATCTCCACGCGGTATGGGCCTCGGGAGGTTCCGCTGCCGTAGCCTGCCTCGCCGTAACCGGCGGCTCTGGGTACTCGCCACGAGTACCGGGCGGCGCCTCACCTATAGGCGAACTGGCCCGACTGAACGACCTGCCCGGCGCTGTTGACGATCTTGAAGCCCGGCTCCGGCGGCTCTTTGCCGTCCTTCTTGGGAGCGCTGCTGTATCGCTCGCCCCCCTGCCCTTCATAATCAAAGTCGACCGTGACATCCGGGGCGTTCCCGAACCTCTTCATCGCCGTCCGGATCTGGAACGGCGGGCCGATCTTGAAGGAAGTCGTCGCGCCGGGCCGGACCTCGAAACTGCCAAGCTGCCCCGCGCCGGCTCTCTCCCTCATGTCAAACGTCCAGCGGCTTCCTGCCGCATCTTTCTCCGTGAGATCCAATGACACAACGGCGTACCGGCCGGCCGGCAGGCTCAGCTTGCCCCCGAAGCTGCTCAATCGCTGATGGCCGGCATCCGACCAGAGGCCCAGCACGACCTCCTCGTTGCCGAGGTCAAGTTGGCCGAATGCCGGTTTGGCCTGCCGCAGTTCAATCGTGCCGCCATCCTGGGCCACGTCCATGCTATAGTAATTCCCATCCACTTTAATCAGCTTGGACAAGGGCATGACCTCGGAATCGCCGGTCTTGCCGTAGTTGAATTGCGAGTCGCCGTTGAGGTCTAGCGCCAGCACATCGCACCCCGGGTCCCGGCTGTCCACCGCCGGCGGCACAAACGACTCGTTGAATCGGCCGTCAAAATCCAGGTCCACCAGGGCGATCCTGCGCGTCTTGCCGTTCAGAAGGAGCTGCCCTTCGCGATAGAACGCCTGCCACAATGTGAACCACTCGCCATTGGTGCACTGGACATAGAACACATCTCCGCCGGGGTCGGTGTTCCCCTGCCGCAGATACACAGGACCGAATTGATAGGTCATCGAAAGGACCAAAATCGTCAGTCTCACCCCCAGATACCCTTTCTCATCGGAGAGCAGGCCATCACCGTCCGTATCGAGCCAAAACACCACTTCTCCCGGCGGACGGATGGAGCGATACATGACGCCGGGGATATCCCGGTCCTCCACACGAATGGCAAAGTACGCCGGCTCTCTCGGCGCATCGGCGGGAACCTCCTTCAGTGCCGCCGGCCGGACCCGCGTGGCATCGTACCGCCGAAGCCCCAGAATTCCCGTCGGGCTGCCTCTTATAGGCGGAACCAGCTTCAACTCCGCCTTGGCTACCACCGGCCCGGTGGGGGCAGCAGACGGCAAAGGCAAAGCCCCAACATTTTGTATCTCCACCGCAGGCACGCCCGCCCTCTTGGCCGCCGCCTCGCGCCGTAACCTCATCACCATCTCATACGCCGATTCGCTCTTAGGCACAGCCGCCTGCCCGTACGCCAGGCTGCCCAGCACAACGCCAATGAACACACGGTGCATGAATTTGCATATCGCCCTCATAGCGTCCTCTCCTTCCCTTTTGTCGCGCGGTTATGGCGATGACTCAGAGACTATGGTTCGCCGGAGGCGTCCGGGTTATTTGGGTCCTCAGCCGGGACTACGTACCACCCACCGTCACTCGACCCGACCGCATAGAAACCCATGCCCCCTGCTTGTCCGCTCTGCTGGTCAGAATTGTCCTCCTGCGGCGGCGCGGACGCGGCCATACCGCCGAAGCCGCCCATCATGCCGCCGCCCCCCTCGGCCGCCGGTGTGGTTTCCTGCTGATCGGTTGCCGGGGGCAGTTGGGACTGGAAGCCCGATGGCGGCGGTGTCGGTGTTCCGCCGCGCCGGCCGCCGGCTCGATTCAGGGCGGCCTTCATCAGTGCATCCCATTCCTCTGCGGCTTGCGACCGCCCGGGAGCAGGCGCCGACTGGCTCTCGGAGACCGTGACGGGAGTCAAGACCCGGCGCGGCCGATTGGACGGTGCGGATTCCGCCGACGGGGTGATGGTTACCCGCGAGGAAGAAGGCCGTGTCGCCTGCCGGTAGGTAACTACCGAGCCCGCACCGATGACCGCCACGGCAACAACGGCAACGGCATTGGCCTTGACCGCTGCTACTACGCCGGCTGCCGCCGCGTGGAGTCCGGAAGTGGTCCCGACCGCCCCGGCCGTCGAAATGGCTGCTGAACCGCCCACCAGAGCCATCTTCCCCAACTCCGTCAGCAGTATGGGCGGCGCCGCCTTGAGCGCGTTCTCGCCAAGCAGGGCGCTCAGCACGCCAATCGCCACGATGATTCCCCGCCGGCGCAGTCCGGCCCGAAGCTGCTCGACCCCGGCTTCGAGCCTGCGCGAGATCGTGGCCTGCGAGACCCCGCGCACGCCGGCAATCTCCCGCGTCGTGTGGCCCTGCAGGAAGTGCTGGATCAGAATATCGCGAAGCTCGGGATCAAGCTCGTTGAGTTCCTCATCCACGCACGGCGAGATATCTCTCCATGCGGTGGTTTCGCAGGGCCGCTCCGCGGCATACCGCATTTCCCTGTGCCGGCGTGAGGCATCCCGGCGCATGCGGTCGATGGCCTTATGGGTCGCCACCTGGTGCAACCAGCCCGGCAGCGAATCGGTCACTGTTGCGGCATCTCTTGTCAGTTGGAGAAAGGTTTCCTGGGCGACGTCCGACGCCCGGTCAACGTCCGCCAGGATGCGCAAGGCCGCACCGTAAACGAGGCCCGCATGGCGCCGGACGATCTCGGCAAATGCCTCGGCGTCCCCCATTCTCGTGAACCGTCTCAGCAACACCGCTTCGGTTTCCGCCATATCGAACACTCCGGATCGTACACAGCACCTCTGCTGCCTATTATATGGCGTTTGCGGGACGAAAATGATTCAAAAATCAGCACCGATAGCCGTCGGCAAAACCGACGTCTCCCGGCCCACGACTATCGGCTATATTGCTGTTGCACCTCCGCATAGGTTCTCAGCATGGCGGAGACCATGGTGCTGACCGAATGGTCGGCCCGCACGTGCTCCTGGGCGGTCATGGCGAGCCGGTGTGCGAAATCATGCCCGTCGAGCAACTGCATCAGGGCTTGGCGGATGCTGGGTTCCTTGTTGGGCTCGAACACGACCGCGGTCTCGTCGGGAATGATCAGGTCATCGACCCCGCCCCGACAGGCGGCGACCGCCGTGCCGACCGCCATCGCCTCCAGCAGGAAAACGCTGAAGGCCCGGAGAGGCTGCGGCTGGACGAAAATATCCCCTGCCGCCACGACGGACCGCCAGGGGTTCAGAATCGGCACGATGGTGACGATGTCGGACAGTCCCAAGGTGGTCACGAGCCGCCGCAAGGCATGCTCCGCAGGTCCGGTGCCCATCACGGCCACCATGAATTCCCGGCCACCCGCCAGAAGCACCTTGATGGCCCGGAAGAAAGCCTCGAAATCCGAGACGTGATGGAGAGGATGAGCCACCACAATGCTGGCCAGACGCGAAGGGTCCGTGAAACAGATCGTGTCCGTCTCCACGAACGTTCCGATGTTGATCTGCCGGATCCGGTCCGCAAATCGGGACAGGGCCTTCTCCACACTGGCGCGGATGGTCTCGGCCGGAACGATGATCCGGGCGCAGCGACGAGGCGAAATGGGAAGCTTGTGAAGCCGGCTGGCCAACGAATTGATCATCAGGACATACGGGACGTCCAGAAGCCGTGCGAGCTGACGAGTCAGCCCGGAGCGGCTCTCGCACAGGCAATGCAGAACCGTCGGCTTATACTTCTCCAATTGGCCGGCGAGCCGCTCGATACCCAAATGCTCCATGAGCGGAAGGTTAAGGAGAGGATGCCTCAGCAGCGTCGCCGGCACGGGCGCGACCGGCTCCATGTCATACCCCGGCGGGCAGACCAGGGCCACAGGGATCGACTCATCCGCCAGGCCGACGACCAGGTGCCGGACGAATGTGGTGTGCTCGATGATATTGCGCGCGGAGACAATCAGGGCCGGACGCAGCGACCTCCGGGCCGCCGCCGCATCCAATTGATCGTCTTCCATCGCGAAATTCTCTTGTGCGGCCGTTTGCATGCCCTTATTGTACCGGGAATCCGCCGGCGACGTTATCGAAAAACAGCCGGACGTGTCCTTCCGTGCACGACAAATTTGTGGCAGGTCGGGTGAAGATCCGTGGGGTCTCGCAAGGTCCAGCCCCCACCGAACCAGCACCGTCAAACGAGTTGGCAACGTCCCAAGTTCTTGAGATTTCTGCTCGCCGGGTGGCAGCGGCAAGCGCACAGGCTGTGTCACATCACAGTTGTCTGGGCTATTATCTTGTTCTGGGCCAGAGGCATCGGAGAGCCGGC
>Ga0315289_10002918_pt1 | contig 26072 bp, 24 predicted proteins | sample YL17G11_40_MG_FD_203452 | JGI IMG/M metagenome (GOLD analysis project Ga0315289, IMG submission 203452) | Sediment microbial communities from Yellowstone Lake, YNP, Wyoming, USA - YL17G11_40 | ecosystem: Environmental > Aquatic > Freshwater > Lake > Sediment | place: USA: Wyoming | collected...
TCTCTCTCTCTCTCTCTCTCTCTCTCTCTCAACGCACCAAACAGTCCTCCTCTTCGCGGCGGCCCTCGCCGCCGCCCCCCTGGCCCTCTGCCAGGAGGCCCAGCCCGAAGCCTCAGCAGCAGAGGCGGCTGTCGCGACCTCCTGCACCGCCGCGACCACCGCCTGCCTCGGCCAGCTCTGCCTCGGAAGGGGGTCGGCGCTGCTAGCCAACCCGTGGGACCCCGCCTGCGCCTCGTACGTGCAGTGCTGGGCCGACCGCGGCGCGGCGCAGGCCTGCCCGGCCGGGCTGGTCTTCAACCCGGCGCGCAGCTACTGCGACTGGAAGTACAACTACGCCTGCCCGGCGTCTCCCTCGCCGACCGCGGCGCCGACGCCGAGCCCGACGGCGGCGCCGAGCCCGCCGACGCCGCCGCCGACGACGCCTCCGGCGACGACGACGCCTCCGGCGACGACGACGCCTCCCGCGACGACGACGCCTCCGGCGACGACGACGCCTCCCGCGACGACGACGCCTCCCGCGCCGACGACGCCTCCGGCGACGACGACGCCTCCGGCGACGACGACGCCTCCGGCAACGACAACGGCCCCCACTGCCACCCCGGCCCCGGGCTGCGCCTCGCCGACGGCCGAGTGCGTCGCCGCGGCCTGCGGCTCCTCGGCCCCGGCCGGCGGCGCCGTCGCCAACCCCTGGGACCCGGCGTGCGCCTCCTTCCTGCAGTGCGGCGCGGCCGGGTCCTCGGGCGCGGTGCAGGCCTGCCCGGCCGGGCTGGTCTTCAACCCGGCGCCGCGCTACTGCGACTGGGGGTACAACTACGCCTGCCCGGCGTCTCCCCCGCCCGTCCCGACGGCGACGCCCGCGCCCTCTCCGGCCCCGACGGCGCCGCCCGCGCCCACGGCGACGAGCTCTCCGACCGCAACTCCTTCGCCGCCGCCGCCGCCTCCGCCGCCGTCCAATGCCTCGTCGCTCCTCTTCTCCCCTTACAAGGACGTGGGCATCAGCATGAACTGGAACACCTTCGAGGCAGGGACCCAGGTCACAGGCTCGCAGCAGACTTTGGTGTCCGTTATCTCGGCCAACGCTCCCGCCAACTCCCGGGCGGTCACTCTGGCGTTCGCGACGGGCGAGTGCGGCGCCGAGAACTGGGCCGGCATCGCGCGCGACGCCTTTAAAAAGGGCACCGTCGCGGCCCTGGACGCTACGTCGATCAAGTACGTCGTCTCGACGGGAGGCGCCGCCGGGAAATTCACCTGCTCGTCGCCCGCCAAGTTCCTGGACTTTATCAATTACTACAAGACGCCCTCGATGGTGGGCGTCGACTTCGACATCGAGGGCTCGCAGACGCAGGCCGAGGTCGCCGCGCTCGTCGCCGCCGCCAAGGCCGCGGCGGTTGCGTTCCCGGCGATGCGGTTCTCCTTCACGCTCGCGACGCTCGGAGGGTACTCGAACTCGTCCAACCTCAACGCACAGGGGGACTCGGTCATGAAGGCGATCGCCGCGGCCGGCTTGTGAGTAGTACCTTTTCTCCTCTCTTCTCTTCTCTTCTCGTTTTTTTTTTGAAGGGAACAACTCACCTTGGGGGAAAAAAACTCGACCTCCCCTCCCTCTTCTTCTCCTCCTCGAAAAAACTCCAAAACCACCACAAAAGCTCTTCCTCCCTGATCAACCTCATGGTAATGGACTACGGCCCCCCCAACAAGTACGTGTGCGTCATCGACCCTCTGACAAACCTGTGCGACATGGGCAAGTCGGCCGTCGCGGCCGCGGAATCTTTGAAATCGGCGTACGGCGTCGCGTATTCGCGGATCGAGCTGACGCCGATGATCGGAGGCAACGACGTCATCGACGAGCACTTTACGATTGCAAACGCGCAGTCGATGTCGAGCTGGGCGCTGGCGAAGGGGCTCGCGGGCGTGCACTACTGGAGCTTCGACCGCGACCGCGACTGTGCGAGAGGGTACGCGTCGTCGACGTGCAACTCGCTCGGGGTGCCCTCGGCCGGGACGCTGGGGTTCTTCAAGGCGTTTTTGAGTGCCTTTGGGCTCGCTGCTTGAGTTTGTGAAAGAGTCCACGAGGGACGCAAAACGAAACGAACGATTGGGATAAAACGAGAGAGGAGAACGGCCGGGCCGAGTTTTTTTTTTTCGATGCCGCGCCTCCCAAAAGAAAAGAAAAACCACAACCACCTCCCAATGATTTCGTTATACAAAAAGAGACAAATGCCTCCGCATCCTGCCTGCCTTCAAGAACGTACCACTCGCCAACACAACCATGTTTATTTTTGAAATGGCGCTCGATTTATTAAAAAACGAGCCCCAAACACTTTCTCTGGTAACATGACTGGGACGAAAAATGCATGAAAAACACGGTTTCTCCCCCTCTCTCTTTCTCTCTCGCTCTCTTTTTCTTTCCTTCTACATCATTCCGCCTGCTGCACCAAGGCAAACACCGCCGCGAGCTGCGCGGCACAGAGAAGCGCAGCGACCGCGCCCCGCTGCTTCCTCGACATGGAGGAGAAGAGGCGCGGAGGAGAGGAAGAAGAAGACGTCTGCTCGCTCCCGCCGCCCTCTTCTCCCTCCTCTCCCTCTTGGATCCCCCGGCCGCTGCCGCTGCGCCTCCCCAGCGGCGGCGTCGCGCCTCCGATGGTCTTCTTCTTCTCCCTCCCCGCCCAATTCTTCTCCTGCGCCTTCCTCCTCGTCTCCTCGTCCTCGGCGGGCGTCCTCGGCGCCGGGATCGAACTCTGCACGGCTCCCACTTGCACCGCCGCGACGAGCCCGCGCGCGCGCGAGCCGAAGCGCAGCGAGCCGAGCGTCTCGCGGGCGTCGTCCGCCGCGGGCGAGGCGCAGACGAGGAAGGCCGCGCGCGACGAGCCGTCGAGGCAGTCGCGGAGGACGCGGGTCAGCGACGAGTCGCGGTAGGGGACGTGGCCGCTGCTGCGCCTGGAGGCGGAGGAGGCAGAAGAGGAGGGCGAGGGGCTCGAGGAAGAAGAGGGCGAGAAGCTCGCCGCCACGGCTTCCCCTCCCGCCTCCTCCGCGAGCGCCGCGACGACCTTGCCCAGCGCCGTCAGCGACGCGTTGATCGCCCTCCCCTCCGCGGCGACGACGATCCCGGATGCCGAGCCCGCGTGGGCCCTCGAGGCGCGCTCGGAGCCGGCGAGGTCCGCCAGGGCGAGCCTGGCCCTCGTCGCGACCGTCAGTGCGGTCCCCGCCTCTGCCGCCGCCGCCTCTGCCGCCGCCGCCGCTTTTGCCGTCGCCGCCGCCGCCGCCGAGGAGGAAGAAGAGGCCGCAGGAGAAGAGGACGAGGTCGACGGACCCGTCGCCGTCGGGGCAACGACCGTCGCGATGATGACGGCGTGCGACCTCGACGAGGAGGCGTTCATCCCCGTCGAGGCAACGACGCGGGCCCTGGCCGCCTCGGAAAGCAGCGCGGAGACGGAGGCGGCGGCGGCCGCGGCGGAAGAGAGGTCGACCTCGCGGACGGCGGCGCCCTGCAGGGTCACGCCGCCGTCGGCGGCGCTCGCGCATACGGTGACGACGGCGCCGGCGGCGGCCTTGGCTCCGGCTCCCTTGGTGAGCAGGCATCGCACCCTGTCGCAGTAGATCTCGACGGCCGAGAGGGTCATGGAGGCGCCCGAGGTCTTCCCCCCGGAGGCGACGAGGGCGCGGCAGAGGGACCAGAGGGCGCGGGGGGCGACACCCGCGTCGTCGCCTTCGCCTTTGCCTCCGAAGAGAGTGTGCGTCTTCCCCGCTCCGGTCTGACCTGCATAAGGTTTTTCGATGTTTGAGGAGAGAGAGAGAGAAAGAGCCGAGGCGGGGAAAGAGGTTGAGGGCCGAGAGAGAGAGAGAGAGAGCGAGAGAGAGAGAGAGAGAGAGAGAGAGAGAGAGAGAGAGAGAGAGAGAGAGAGAGAGAGAGAGAGAGAGAGAGAGAACGAAGGAAGGAAGGAAGCAAGAAGAAAGAGGGCATCGTCGACGAGATCGAAGTAAAAAACAAAAAAACTCAAGCTTCCTTCTCACCGTACGCCACGATCGACGCCGATTTCCCGAGCAGCACCCCGTCAACGACCTCGGCCACGGACTCGTACGTCTGCTGCTGCGTGGCGCCCTCGCCCAAGACGCCGTCCGGAAAGGAGAAGCTGCTGGCGTCGTTCGAAGGGGGAGAGGAAGCGGCGGCGGCGGTTGGGGCCGTCGCGGCCGTCGCGCTGGTCGCTGCCGTCGAGGAAGCGTTCCCGACGCCGCTCAGGGTGAGCCCTTTGCCGCACGGCGTCGGATGGGCGCACCTCCGCCCTGCCGCTGCTGCTGCTTTCGCTTCCCTCTCGCCGGAGGAGAGCGGTCGGAGGCGGACGACGACTCTGGCGTTTTTTTTTTTTTTTTGGGGGGGGGTGAGTCTCACATTCTCTGCTTTGTTTTCGCTATCGCCTCTGTCTTGCTCCTCGTCCTCCTCGTTCGGTTTCTCAGGCCGCTAACTTGGAGGAGAAGCGCTCTGCTTCCATCGTGGCTGGGCAGTCGTGCCTGAAGAAAGCGAGACGAGGGGGGGAAGAGCAGCGCCCGTCGGAAGGCGAAAATCGAAAATAGTGAACGAAACAACTTTTATCTTCTTTTTACAGCAAGCTTTTCTTAGCCCTCGGCGCCGCCCTCGCCCCGGCCGCTATCCCGAACGCCACGAACGCGAACACGGCCAGCAGCACGAGAGCGGTCGACGTCGTGGAGGAGGACGAGGGAAGCCTGGGAAGAGAAGAAGAGGAGGAAGAGGCCGCGAGGGAAGCATTCGTGTTCTCCTTCCTCTTTTTCGCGCCTCCGGGGTCGACGCGCCGGCCGAGCGACGGCGTCGAGGTTTTTCCTCCGCTTCCTTCGTAGTACCCCTTCAGGAACGCCAGCACCTCGCCCTCGTCCCACTCATCGTCCCCGCCGCCCTCCTTCTCTCCTATCAGCTGGCCCCTGCGGCGGCACCGAGGGCACAGCTCTCGAGGGGGCCACTGCACCTTGGCGTGCACCCCGTCTCCGCCCGAAGAAGCGCCGCTGCCGCCGTTCCCGACCGCCTCCGCCTCCTCCTCGGCGGCGAGCCTCGCGTTGACCCTGTTGTGCGCCCTCCAGGCCCACAGCGACGCCTCCTCGGCGGTTCGGACGCCGGCGGAGCCCCCGCTCTCCGCGGATGCCATCGACTCGAAGTGCGCGGCGCACTCGTGGCAGGTGAAGAAGTGCCGCACCCAGCCCCTGACGGCCGACGCCCAGAGCCGGCCCGGAGGAGGAGGCTCCCCCCCCTGCCCCTCCCGCACCCGCTCCCGCTCCTGCGTGCCCTTCCCTGCTGCTGCTGCTGCCGCTCTCGCGGAGGGGGGAGGGAGGTTCGCCGCCGTGGCGTGGAACAGCTGCCAGAGGCCGCAGGTGTAGCCCCTCCCGCGTCCGTCGGCCCGGGCTGAGGCGCAGGAGCCCCACGCGGCGGGCTCGACCCGTCCCCCGCCACAGACGCCGGCCGCAGCGGCGCGGAGCGAGTCGAGGCCCGCGGCGCCGTCCTTGGTCCCTTTCGGGCCGCTCGAGCTGCTCGGGAGCCCCCTGATCGCCCGCAGCATCTCCGCGGCCCCCGTGCGGCAGGCGGGGATCGGGTGCGCCCTCGAAAGCAGCAGCGAGAACTCCTCGAGCGCCGCGAGCGACGCCGCGGCATCGGGGCCGCCGCGCCCCGCCGCGACGGCGCCCGAGTCGAGCGAGTAGCGGAAAGCCAGAATCGTCGCCTTCAAGACGTCTCCCTCGTCGAAGCGCAAAGGCGGGTGCGGGTGCGGCGGCGGCGGCGGCGGCGGCGGCGGCGGCGGTGGCGGCGGCGGGGGCCCCTCGTGTGCGTGGTCTTCTTCCTTCCGCGATTTCCGTTCTTCTTCTTTGAGCGCTGGTGGCGGCGGGGGCGGCGGCGGCGGAGGTTGCGTGGCGAGCGCTCCCACGTCGCCGCCGCCTCGGCCGGCCCCGCCCCCGTTCTTCGCGATCAGCGCCCGGGCCTTCAGCTCGCCCCAGGCTGCGACCGCCTTCCCTTTCCTCGCCCCGTCGAACGTCTCGAGCTCCGGGGACTGCTTCGCCAGAAAGGCCGCGGCGGAGCCGAACCGGATGAAGGGTAAGTGAGGCACGCCGAAGCGGACGCAGGTCGCGGCCTCGTCGGCGCAGTCGACCCTCGCGACGGCGATCTTGAAGTTCGAATCGTCGCTGCTGCTGCTGCTCTTCTCCAGCAGCGCCCTGGCGGCCTTTTCGAACTCCGGGGCGAAGCGCTGGCAGGTCGGGCACCAGTGGGCATAGAACTCGACCAGCACGGGCGTCTCCGGGTCGAGGGAGCCGAGCTCGGCGTCGATGTTCTTCTTGCCCCAGTCGCGAGGGAGGAACGAGGAGGCCGAGGCCGAGGTTGAGGAGGTCGAGGCCGAGGTTGAGGAGATCTTCGTCGACGCTCGAGCAGCGCCGGAAGCGTCATCGGCGGAAGCCACTCCGTTGCTCCCTAACGTTGCAGTAATAATCGAGATCGCCAGGAAGAGGACGCAGATGCTCCCCCGTGGGAAAAAAGGGCCGAGCAGACCTCTGCGGCGACCGCTGCGGGTCAGAAACCCACGAGAGCCCATTGAAATTTTCAGTCGGTTGTTCGATCGTCGTTATTTTTCTTTCACTTTTTTCCGTCTCATCTTTGGCGACAAAGCCATCGGACCGAAAAAAAAAACCTTTTTTGTTTCTCCACTACACTCCTTAATGCCCTCTCCCATTTCTCTCCCTCGACGTCATTCCTTCGATCCAGGTTCTTGTTTACAGTGTGGTGCAATTCAATTCCTTGCATGAGCCGAAAGAAAAGGGCGTGCAAAAGCGCTCTCAGCTCTTCTTCGCGCCTCCTCCAAACTTGACCTTCAGCTTGATCTTCGGCTTCGCGGGAGACGCCGCAGCAGCCCCGGCCCCGGCCCCAGCTCCGGCAGGCGCGGGAGGAGAAAGGGCCTGTTGCGGAGCAGCTGCAGCCGCTGCCGCCGCCGTCGCTCCTCCTCTCCCAGTCACGGGGAGCAGCACCACGGCGGCGCTCTCCTCGCCCGAGCCCTCGGCCACGAGCTCGCCCCGCTCGCCGTCCCCCAGGCTCCACGGCCCCCCACTCTCCAGGCTTGCAAGGGACCTCGCCAGCGGCGCTGCCAGCAGCCTGGGGCGGGACCCGGCCGGGATTGAAGGGGCAGGCTTCGAGGCGAGCGGCGCGAGGCCGGTGGCGGGGCCGCGCTTCCAGAGCCGGGTGTCGCCCGGGATGCCGCCGCCGCCGCCGACGCCAAAGCCGCCGCCCTGCTGCTGGCCCTGCTGCCTCGCCTGCTCCTGCTGCTGCCGCACGAAGGTGCCGCTCTGTGTCAGGTCGTGGAGGCGGCGGAGATTGAAGAAGGCGAGGATGTCGGAGGCGCCGTTGGGCTCGTCGGCCGGGCCTGGTGGGAGAGGCGGCGTTCAGTATTTTGTTTTTGAAGAGGACGAGCAAGCGAGCGGTGAGCTCGAGGGATCAATCGAGTGTGACCACCATTTTCGCGCTTCTCCGCGCGCCCCCTCTGTCTCTCTTCTTCTTCTCTCAATTCGCAAGCACGACAGAAACTTACGTGGACCCGGTTTGATCTGTTTGAAGTGATCCGTCGTCATTCTTGGGATGGTCAAAAGACCCGAACGAAAAAAAAGAAAAAGCGATGAGCGAAAAGAAAAAAGAACGAAAAAACGAAAATGAAATCGAAAGCATTTTTTCGACGGCGACAACGCTGACGGCGCCGGAAAAAAAAGGCACGATGCCGTCGTCCCTCGACTCTCGCTCTCTAATGTCTCCATCGAGGCCCACGACTCCGGCGTCTCAGGACGAGCTCGACCGCGAGCTGGCCGAAACCGCGGTACCACGGAGTCATAGGAGGCAGAACACGAAAGCGTTGAAACATTTTGCGTCCCACCTCGCCGCATTCCTTGCCGGCGCTGGCGCCCTCGCCCTCCTCCTTTTCTTGCTCCCGGCCCCACCCCCTTCGCCCTCCTCCGTCCCCGAGCCAGACTCCCTCTTCTTTTCGCCTTCGCGAGCTCTCGACGCTCTATGCGAGGCACCCACGAAGAGGCTGTTGGAGGCGAGGTCGGGAAGGGGGTACTTTGCGGCGCTCGACGACGCCGCGTCTGCCCTTCCGCCGGCGCTGCACGCTTCGCTGCTCTTCCTCGGCGCCTGTTCCTCTTCCCCTTCCCCTTCCAATTGCCTATACTCTGCGGGAAGCGTCGGCCACCGCCTCGTCTTTGTCGGGGACGTCCACGGCTGTGCCGACGATCTGGCCGAACTCCTCCGAAAAGTCGGCTTCGCCAAGGGGAGGGACACTCTGGTCCTGCTCGGCGACGTTGTCTCTAAGGGGCCCGACTCCCCGCGCGCGCTCCGGATCGCGCGCGAGCTGGGGGCGCTCGCCGTGCGGGGCAACCACGACGACGCGGCGCTGGCGGCCTACGACTTCTACAGGAAGCACGGCGGCGCCCTGCCCAAAGTCTCGAGAGGGGCCACGGGAGGCGAGGACTTCGGGTTCGTCAGGAACCTCACGGAGGCCGACGCCACGTTCCTCCGCGAGCTGCCCTGGACGCTGCAGATCCCGGCCGTGGCGGCCGTGGCCGTGCACGCGGGCCTGGTACCCGGCGTCGCGGTCAACAGACAGAACCCCAGCGATGTGTTCACCATGAGAGGCGTCGTCCAGGTCTCTGGCGACGGCGACGGCGGCGGCGGCGGCGACGGCCAAGGCGGCAGCATCGTCGTCAGGTGCTGGAAGTGGCTGCTGCGCACGCTCTTCCACAAACACGAAAAAGGAAGCGAAAGGAGCAAGAGGCAGGAAGCAGAGAAGGAACGAAGCCGCGCCCGGGGTGCGCTCGACCAGGGCAGGCGTGGCGGCGGCGGCGGCGGAGGGAAGGGGGAGGAGAGAGGACGCCCCGAGGAGGGAGGAGGAGGAAAAGAGAGAGGAAGGAGCGGGAGGAGAGGGGGAGGAGGGGAGGTTCGGTACCGAGCGGCGGCCGCCGTCGGCGAGGGGGTGCCATGGGCCAAAGCCTGGTCCTCATTCCGGGGACAGAGCCGGCACGTCGTCTTCGGTCACGACTCGAGAAGCGGGGTGCAGCTGGAGGCGTGGGCCACGGGGATCGACTCCGGGTGCGTCGACGGCGGCGAGCTGACGGCCCTGGTGCTCCCTCTTCCTCCGACCTCGACTTTGACTCCGACGTCGGCCTTCTCGAACGCTCAGGAGGGGCGCTGGCCCGACAGGGGCGTCGAGCTCGTCTCCGTCAAGTGCCGCGGGGGGGGGCAGCAGTAAAATCGTCGTTCTGGAGAGGTTTCGCAACAACGCGCTTTGTAAAAACAAAAAAAGTTTTGCTTTTTTGAACTTTTTTGATCGTTTTTTCCTTTCAACCTCTTTCCCTCTTTCCAATCTCACTCCCCTCCCTCCTCGAGCCTCCAAAGCCTCACCACACCGTCGTCGCACGCCGCGGCCAGCATCGGATGGTCCTTCCTCTTTCTTCCTCGCCTCCATTTCACGCAGTTTACCTCGCACGGGGGGAGAGGGCGCGCCTCCGCCGCGAGCTCCAAAAGGACTTCTCCCGTCGCCGGCGCCCCTTTCTTCTCCTCTTCTCCTCCCTCTCCTCCCTCGTCTTCTCCTCCTTCCTCATCTTCGCCTTCTCGCGGCGGCGCCCTGAACACCCGCACGAAGTCGTCCCCGCCGCCGCAGGCTATCCACCGCCCGCACGGGCTCCAGTCGACGCTGTACGCCGGCCTCACTCTGCCTCCGAGGGCAGGGGGCGCGGCGGAACGGGCGACGGCGCCGGGCTGCCACCGGAGCGCCTCCGTCGCCGCCGGCTGCTCGCCCGCGAGAGGCAGCGGGCAGCGCCAGACGGAGACGCGGCCGTCGCCGCCGCAGCTCGCGGCCCGCACGGCCCCGAACTCGCTTCCTCGGCTCTTTTTCCTCCCCGTTCTTCGGGGCTCGAAGGCGAAGGACCAGACCGTCTCCCCCCCGTGCGCACCTTTGACCTCCTGGCCACAGAGCCACTCGTCGCCGACGGCGGCGGCGTTCCCCCCTCCTCCCGCTCCTCCCGCTCCTCCGCCGCCGCCGCCTCCCCCGCCCCCCCCCTCCGACGCCCCGCCCTCGGGGACCCACAGCCTGACGGTGCCGTCGTAGGAGGCGGACACGAGCACCGAGCCCGAGGGGTGCCACGCGAGCCCCTTGACGTCCCCCGAGTGTCCCTGCTTGACGTCGACGCACTCGAACTCGCAGCCGGAGGAGGCGGAGACGGGAGGGGAGGCCGGGACGGACTCCCAGAGCCAGACCGAGCGGTCCCTGCCGCAGGTGGCGAGGATGCAGCCCTCCCCGTCGGCCGGGAGAGGGGGGGGGGGAGGGGGCCGAGAAGAGGAGGGAGGAGGAGGGGGGTTTTCGCCGCCGCCGTCGCCCCCCTCGGCCCCCTCTTCGTCCTCCGCCTCCGAGCTGCCCCCGGCTCCTTCTCCCGCCTCGGTCGCCCCCGGGAGCGGCGACCACGCCACGCCCTTGACCTCGGACTCGTGGCCCTGCAGCAGAGCGACCTGCGACCAGAGCGTCGGCTCGTCGTCGCCGCCGCCGCCGCCGCCTGCGCCGCCGCCGCCGCCGTCGTCGTCGTCGCCGATCTCGCCGCCCGGGGGAGGCGCCGCCGGCCTCTCCTCCTCCCAGACGGCGACGGAGGCGTCGAAGGACGCCGCGGCGAGGCGCCGCCTGCGCCGTCTCAGACCGCTCCGGCGTCGCTCGCCCTTGCCCCCGGAGGCGGCGGCGGCCCCGGCGGCGGCCCCGGCGGCGGCGGCGGGGGGCGGCGCCCAGGCGACGGCCCGGACCGCCCTCGCCTGAGACTCCTCGAGGACCGCGTCCGGGGCCCAGCGACCTCCCTTCCCTCCTCCTGCAGATCTGCTGCTGCTGCTGCTGCTTCGGAGCTGATGCCAGGTGCGGACGGTGCGGTCGGCGCCGCAGGACGCGAGGGTGTCGCCTTTTTGTGTGTTGGCGAGAGAAGAGCGTGAGCGTTGGGAGAGCTCTCGAACGAATAAGGTTGTGAGATCGCTTGCTTCCCTTTTCTCTCTGCTCTCTTTCTCTCTCTACTCTCTCTCTCTCTCTCTCACTCACCTTCGGGGCTCCAGTCGATACCCCAGCATCGACCATCGTGGCCCACGAGCTCCGCGACGGGCTGGAGGCGGAAGCGGCTGCTGCTGCTGCCTTTTTGAGCGGGCGGAGAAGCGGCATCGACCGCCATTGCTTCGGCCGAGGTCATCGAGAAAGAGCGAAACGAAAGAAAGAGGAAGAAAAAATGGCGAGCTCCGCTGCATCTCTGTCTTTTTGCTTTGCTTTTCTCTCGCTTCGATGCACTCTCTCTCTCTCTCTCTCGCTCCCTTTTTTCCTCCCCCATTGAGGAAATTCAATAAGTCCACTCGCGCTCTCCTGAGCTTCTTCGAGCCACGTGCTTCTCTCGCGCGTCCGAGATCGAAGCAGCGTCGTGCAAAAGAAGAGCGAGAGAGAGACGCGCAGCGATATAGAGAGAAGAAACGACGACAAAGAAAACCCGCCCTTCGCCAATCTTCGGTTACGACGTCGCCCAATTTTTCAATGCCCTCCAGCGCCGACGTCGACTGGCGCCACGCCTCCTGGTCAGCGCAGTTCGACGAGGCCCGCGCCTGTCAGCGCCTCGACGACGAGCTCGACAAGGTAATTGGGAGGAAGCAGGTAGTGTTTTGAACGAGGTGAAATGAGCTTCGCTTCCGTTCGAAGCTCCAAGAAAGAAAAACAGAAAAAAAACTCTCAACCACCCCTCCTACTTCCCGCTGCCGCCTCTTCCTCCCTGCTCACCCCCTTCAGCTCGTCTGGAACCTCCGCCGCCACGCCCTCTCGCTCGAGAAGACGCTCCGCTGCCGCGTCCTCCGCTGGTGCGCCAAGTTCGAGGCCGAGAGGGAGTCCCCGGCGCTCGTGTGGAAGAAGGGGAGGAACCAGCACGCGAGGGCGCTGCTGTGCGGGTTGCGCAGCGGCCGGCTCGCGCCGCCGTTTGACGCCGGGCCCCGCGACGAGCCCCTCGGGGCGGGGATTTCTTCCGCGTGCGCCGCGGCCGTGGGCCTGCACAGAGGAGCGCAGCAGATGCCAGAAGGGGCGAAGAAGAAGCCAAGGCCTCCTCTCGTGCCGGGAACGGCCTCGCTCCGGCTCGCCCCGCCCTTGCTGCTCGCGGAAGAAGAAGAAGAAGAAGAAGAAGAGTCCTCCTATGCTGCTGGCGCCTCCGCCTCCGCCGCCTTTGCTCGCGCCGGGCTCCCTTCCAGGGTCGAGCTCGCGGCGGCTCTGGGATCGGCGCGAGAAAGGATCGCGGAGCTCGAGTGGAGGCTCGGCGAAAGAGAGAGGGGCGCGAAAGCGAAAGAGTGGGGAGCGAGCGTTGCTGCAGCGAGGGCGAGCGCGGCGCTCCCGAGCTCAGCCGAGCCTGGGGAGGAGGGGAGGAGCGAACACGAGCGGAGGAGACATCCTCCCCCTCCAAGCGCTTCTGCTGCTGCTGATGCTGCCTCCGTGCCCGCGAGCCCGCAGGGGGTCGAGGCGAAGAAGAGGCCGCCTCCGTCTCCGCTGCCGCCAAACAGAGCAGCGGCGGCGGCAGCGGAGGCGGCGGCAGAGGCGGCGCCCCGGCTGCCGCCGCTGCTGAAGAGGCCCAAGGCGAGCGCCGCCGCCCCCGTTGCGACGATCACGCCCCAGAGGAAGCAGAAGACCCTGATCCCTTCGTTCTCTCTCGAGGAGCTCTCCAGGAGGATCTCGGCGCTGGCTCCCCAGCAGTGATGAGAGCGGGTCAGCGGTGGGTGCTTTTGTAAAGAAACAGAGGAAAATAAAAAAAGTGACGAAAAGGAGAAGTGGGGTGCAAGTCATTTGTTACTCTCGCCCTTCGGTTGCGGCGAAGATGTCTCTCAACCCTTTCGGCGAGGCTGTGATCCCTCGCTCGCTCGACAATGAGCGGCTCTTCGCGGCATGGTTCCAGCTCGCGGACGCTGGTGCGTGTCGGAGGCTTGCTGCGAGCGCTTCTCTTCTCTCGCGCGCAGTGAAGAGGAGCGCGCGAGACGAAGCATGGGAACAAGAGAGAAAGAAGGCAGCAGCGGCGCGATTGTTTTTTCCCCCGTCGCGGTTTTGCTTTCTCTCGACCTCCTCCACCTCCTCCACCTCCGCCTTTCGCCTCAAACCTCGCGCACCCTCTCTCTCCCAACCTTGCTCCAAAAAAAACATTCTCCCTCCGCAGACAACGACGGCAAGCTCACCGGGGCCGACGCGGTCGCGTTCTTCGAGCGCTCGGGCCTCCCGCGCCCGACGCTGGCCAAGGTCTGGACGCTCGCCGACGCCGGCCGCCGAGGCTTCCTCGACCGGAGGAGCTTCGCGAAGGCCATGGAGCTCATCGGCATCGCGCAGCGGTCCGGGACGGACGACCTGAGCGCGGAGGCGTACGCCGGGGCCGCGGCGAGGGCCGACCTGGACCCCCCGGCGCTCGAGGGGGTCGAGGCGGCGGCGGCGTCGGCGGCGGGAGGGAGGGACGACAGCGGCGGCGGCGGCGCGCGGCCCTCTCCCTCCGGGAGCGGCGCCCCCTCCCCTTCTCAGCAGCAGTACGCGTACGCGCAGGCCTCTTCCTCCGCGGCAGCGGGCTCTCCTTCGCAGCGGCAGGATAACGGGAAGAGGCCCGGCGGCGGCGGCGGCAAGGGCTCCTCGCAGCCGTCGATGAAGACGATCACGGGCGTCGTCGACGGGCTCAAGCAGATCTACTTCAGCAAGGGTGAGCAAGAGATAAGAAATGGATACCGTGAACGAGAGAGCGAGCGAGAACATGAAGAGCGGGGCGAGAAACGGAGAAGGGAGCGAGAGAGCGCGCGAAAGGAAGCCCAGAAAAGCCCAAACCTCGGGGAAAAAAAACACCTCAAAAATCTGTCAAAAAAAACCTTTCAACAACGCAGTCAAGCCCGTCGAGGAGGCCTACAAGTTCGGCTCCTTCTTCTCGGCCTGCCTCACCGACTCCGACTTCGACGCCAAGCCCTCGGTGCTGCTGCTGGGCCAGTACTCGACCGGGAAAACGACCTTTATCGAGCACTTGCTGGGGAGGAAATACCCCGGAGCCAACATCGGGCCGGAACCTTCGACCGACCGCGTCGTCGCCATCTCGCACGCGCTGGAGGACCGGAGGACTCCGGGAGCCACCCTGGCCGTCAACCCGTCGCTCGCCTGGTCGGGGCTTGCCGCCTTCGGCAACTCGTTCCTGGCGCGGTTCGAGGGTGCCGGCTGCCACGCCCCAAGCGGGATCCTCAGGCACATGACGCTGGTTGACACCCCCGGGATCCTGTCGGGCGAGAAGCAGCGCATCGCGCGCTCGTTCGACTTCGTCGAGGTCTGCAGCTGGTTCGCGGCGCGCTGCGACCTGATCCTGCTGCTGTTCGACCCGGCCAAGCTCGACGTCTCCGACGAGTTCAAGGAGGTGATCACGGCGCTGCGCGGCCACGACGACAAGGTCCGCGTGGTGCTCAACAAGGCGGACTCCGTCGACATGCAGCAGCTGATGCGGGTCTACGGAGCCCTGCTGTGGTCGCTGGCGAAAGGTGAATGGCGGGAGGGAAAGGAGTGGGTGGGTGGGTGGGGGAGCGAGCGAGCGAGAGCGAGAGAGGAGAAAGAGAAGGAGGAGAAAACTAAAAAAAAATGCTGGGAAAAAAAACCCCAAAAAACTCGAAAAACAAAAAACTCCAGTGTTCCGCTCCCCGGAGGTCTGCCGAGTCTACGTCGGCTCCTTCAACGCGGGCAAGCCCCCCCGCACCGACGTCAACCCCACGGGCGCGCCGCTGTTCAAAGCCGAGGCCGAGGACCTTATGTCGGATCTGGTGAGTGTTTTCCGGTCGTTTTTGTTTTCGTTCTTTTGCTTCTTCTTCTTCCCTTTCCTTTCTCGATCTCCGGCTCCCCCTCTGCCCACGCTCCTTCCTCTTCCTCTTTTTTCTTTCCCGAAAAATAAAATCCCTGAAGTACGCGATCCCCGCCCGCGCCGCGGACAGGAAGGTCAACGAGTTCGTGAAGAGGGTCCGCGCGGCGAAGATCCACGTCCTCATCCTGGGGCACCTCCGCAAGGCTCTGCCTGTGGTGGGCCGCGCCAAGGCGCAGGCCGCGCTGCTCGCGGACCTGCCCAACGTCTTCGCGAAGGTGGCCAGGGAGCACCACTTGCCGGCAGGGGACTTCCCGGACCCGAGTCGCTACGCGAGCATCCTGCGAAGCTTCGAGCTGTCGAGCTTCCCCAAACTCAGGGAGAAGGACGTCAAGAGTCTGGAGCAGGCGCTGACTGTCGACGTTCCTGCTCTCGTGCAGCAATTCGACAACCCGTACGGCGCGGAGGAGGACGAGTGACACATCAAGAGAGAAAAGAGAGAAGCGGAGAAGTGAGAGAGAGGCTGAACTGCATGTTTCCGTGAAAAAAAAATTAAATGATTTTCAAGTGTTGTTGCTGTGTTTTCCAATTCGCCGATTTCTCTGCAGTTCTACTTCTTGGGGCTCGGCCGGAGCCCGGCCACAAAGCCCGCCTTGGTTCGAGGCTGTTGCTTCTGTTGCTGAATGCTCTCCGAAGAGCCCTCTCCTTTTCTCCCTGCTGCTGCCTCACCGCCGGCGCCGTCCTTTTCTTTCCCCTTCGATTCTTCCTCCTCCTCCTCCTCGTCGTCGAGGCCGAGCTCGGCTATGTCCTGCCTCGCCATCAGATTCCTGTTTGAGATTCGCATTTAGGTTTAGGAGGGAGAGAGAGAGAGAGGCGGAAAGGCAGTGAAAACACGAGGAAGAGCGCGCGAGAGAGAGGCAAGGGCGAGAAGCGCTGGTCGGCGTCGACGAGAAGAAAAAGAAAAAAAAGAGAGAGGAAACCCTCACCTGTCCATCCTGCACTTGAGGTACGCCTTAGCGATGGGCGTGCACGCGTCGGCGCCCGCGGCGTGGTCGGCGAGGCACTGCGTGTAGGCTTCCTTGAGCTGTTTTTTTTTTTTTTGGGGGGGGGGTCGAGACGGTCGAGGTCAAGGTCGAGAGGTTGGGGAAAGAATCGTCCGTCGTCCCCGATCGCCATCTCCGGTTTCTCCCTCTCTCACCTTTTTGCACTCGCCAAAGTGGTCGAGAGGGAACACGCCCTTTTCGGGAGGTTTCGGAGCGAGCCCTCGAGCCCCTCCAAAGGCGCCGCCGGCGGACATTGGAAGAAACGAGAGAGAGCGAGAGAAAAGAGAATGAGTGGTTTTGAGTTTTCTTGGAGTCTGATTACCATTTCCCCTCTCTCCTCCTTTTTTTGTCGCTCTTTCTCACGCCGCTGCCGCTTCCTCTCCCCGCTCTTCCTCCTCCGGCGGCATGTCCTTGAGCGCCTCGGCCACGCTCAGCGGCTTCGCCCCCAGCAGCCCCTCCAGCCTGCTCACGCACATCGAGATGTCCCTGGGGGAAGGGACGGCCCTGGCGACCGCGGCGGAGGGCACGGCCTCGACCAGGCCTGGGTCGAGGCCGCGCGCCGCGGCGACCAGGCGCGCGAACTCGGCCCGCGAGAGCCTCTCGGGCCCGCCGACGTTGACGGCGCAGGGCAGGAGGGCGCACGCGCCGCGGTCGAGCCCGTCGCCGAGGCCCCACATTCGCACCGAGGCGGCGACGGCCCTCGCGACGTCCGCGACAGCGACGAACGAGCGGAACTCGTCGTCGAAGAAGCTCGCCGACGTCGCTCCGCCGGCGGCGGCGTCCGAGCCCGGAGCCGCAGCGGCGGCGGCGGCGGCGGCGGACCTCTTGATGGCCTCGTCGCAAAATTGCAGGAACCGCATCCCCTTGACGGCCCTCTTGTCCCTGGGCAGCGTGCCGAACATGACGCTCGAGCGCAGGCAGACGCTGCGGGGGTACGCCCTGGCCAGGAGGAGCTCGGCCGAGACCTTCTGCCTCGCGTACGCGTTGCAGGGCCTGACGGCCGGCGACTCGGGGTCGAAGTCGCGCAGGTGGCCGCTCTCGTCGTCCCCGTCCTGAGCGGCGGAGTTGAACTCGTCGGCGCCGGCCGCGCGGCCGTCGGGGACCCTCTTCTCGGCCTCCTCCTCGCGCCAGAGGGAGGCGGCCTCGGGGTCCGCTCCCTCGCGCCCCCCGGCGTAGATCTGGTCCGTCGACAGCTGCACCAGGAACGGCGGCGGCCTCTCCCGGCAGCAGGGGCACTCCGAGTCCGGGAGGGAGGTCGCCCGCGCGAACGCGTTGCATGCCGCGACGAGCTTGCCCGGCACGTTGACGGCCCGCGACCTCTCGGGGTCGCGCTCGCACTCGGCGGGGGACGACAGCGCGGCGCAGTTGACGACGGCGGCGAGGCCCGCGCCGGGGCTGTGGGACTGCGGCTGGCCCGGGCCGGGACGGCCGAGCCTGGCGGCCTCCACGAGGGCCTCGAGGAGGCCCTCCCCCGTGGCGAGGTTGCCCGGGACCGACGCGACGACCGAGGGGGAGGAAGAGGTCGCAGAAGAGGAGAAAGAACTGCCGCCGTCGTTGCACACGACGACGACGTTGTATTCCCCTCCGCGCGTGAGCTCCTCGACGACGTACTGGCCGAGGAAGCCGGACCCCCCCAGGACGAGGACGGCCGGAGGCATTTTGGAGCTCGGTGGGTGATAGGGCGCAAAAAAAAGGTCGAAGGAACGGCGGCGACGACGGTGCTGCTGGGATCGATCAAATGCTTGCTGTTCTCTCCTCTCTCTTCTTCCGTGTTTGCGTTTCGTGCCACTTTCTCTGCGCTCTTCGATCACGAGCGGAAAAGAAGATAGAGCTGGCGCCAGGAGATCACGGAAGAGCTCTGATTCTCGGGGCGAGCTCGGGAGAAGGAAGCACGAATGGAAAGGAGAACGGGCGTTTGATGGCGGGAAACAGAAGAGCTCTCGACTTTTAAGGTGACCAAGGAAAAAAAACACTAATCTTTTTACAAAAAAAACAGTACCTGTTTGCTTTGCGCGCGACACGTCTCAAAGGGTGGGGGCTTGCAAAGATACCCTGAAGCAACAAACTCGCCAAAAGATGATCGAGCAGCAAGGTGGGCGTCGTTTTTGTTCTCGTTGCTGTAAGGGAAAAAAAAAACCTCAAAAAAGGTCAACTTTCTCTTCCTTGTCCTTTGTCTTCCCTCTCTTCTTTCTCCTTCCTCCTCTCGTTCCTCTTCTCCTTCTCCTTACGAGTTGCGCAACAGGTTGGCAAAGACGTCGAAGGGCACGCGCTCGTCACCCTCCTGACACCCGTCGCGCGCCGCCGCGATCAACATCTCCACGTCCTCCGAGGGGCCCAGCGCGGCGCGGAGCTGCCCGGCGTCGACAAAGTCGTCTCCGTTTCCGCTCCCTGCTCCTCCCCCTTTCGTCCTGGGAAGCTGCGCCAGCGTCTGCAGCCGCTCCGACTTGACCACCTCCTCCCAGGTCGTCTTGTCGCCCTCTCCCGCGTTGTCGTAGTACTTGTTCCCCAGGCGCTGCATCGGCGGGAGCTCGTCGGGCGCGTGGCGGTGCGTCCAGCGGCCGGGGTGGAAGACGGAGCCCCAGAGCGTCGCGCCCGAGGGCTGTTTCGTGACTTCGGGCGACGACGAGAGCTGCTGGTTGGCGGTCGGCGAGGGAGTCGATGGCGTAGGCGGGCTGTGGGAGGACGAGAGGTCGCCCGGGGCCGAGGCGCGGGCGAGCGACGACAACGAGGGAGGAGGAGGCGGGGTGGTGTCTTTCTTCACGACGGGAGAGGTCGAGGCTGCCTTCGGGGACAGCTCCTCCTCGGCGTCGGCGGCGGTGCCCAGGGAGAAGTCCTCGAACGAGGGCGTGTGGGTGAGCTTGCCTCCTGTTGTTGGCGAGAAGGAAGAGGAGGAGAAGGAAACAGGGAGACGCGGAAGTTGGAAGGAAAGAGGTTTCGAGTGACGAAGAAAAAGATTTTTTCGCCAGCGCATGCCCGCGGCACTCGAGCCATCATCTCTTCGCGCGCGCTCGAACACTCACAAAACCCGCTCTTCCGATCTTTCTCGCTCTCGCTGCGTTTGAGACGATGTCTAGAGGGTTGTCTCTCGTGATTGAAATCGACGGAAACGGCCCAGGGTGAAGGGAAGGAGAGCGAGAGAGAAGAAAGAGAACAAGGGCTGGCATCGCTCAAGTACTAGTCAGCGCGACGTCGAAAACTCTTCCTCTTTCACCTCCGAGAACAAAACGCGTCCCTCTTCTCACCTTCTCCGACGATGAGCTTCTTCAAAAAACCGGGCATGATGTTTCAGATGCGATGAGCGGCGGTTTGGAGACGGGAGGGGGTGTTGATCGTTTGGGGCAGGAAGCTGGTGATGAGAAAGCGATGACAACAAAAGAAAACAGTGTGAACAAGGTTTTTGAACGAGGTTTTTGAACGAGGTTTTTGTTTTTTTGTTTTTCATTCTCACAATCAAAGGTTGGGAAAAAGCTACGAGCTCGGGGAGGCGGAGCGGGGCACGCGGCCCTTGTTCCTTTCGTCGCTCAAGGGAAAATGGAGGATGATGATGACGACGTCGCTCTCGAGGTGCTCGAGGCGGGAGCACGAGCCCCCGAGCAGAGGCGGCGAGAGGACGATGATGCGTTCGCCGATCTCGACAATCTCGACGATGACCGCCGTTGTGCCATCTGCCTCTCCTCTCCGCAGCGCCTCTCCCTCCGCTGCTCCCTGCTGCCCTGCGGCCACTCGTCCTTCTGCGTCCCGTGCATACGCCATTGGCTGCTGCAGAGCAGGAAGAACACCTGCCCGCTGTGCCTGCAGCGGGTGTCTAGTTTCGTCGACGGGCGAGGGACGGAGGCCGAGGTCGAGGCAGTCGTCGAGGAAGCAGCGGCTCGAAACGGTGGGGGCGACGACGAAGACGAAGCTGCCGCTGCTCGAAGTCTGCGGAACTGGGTCGCGTCTGCCCCCCCCGGGGATCCCTACGGCCGAGGCGGCGGCGACGGTGCGGGCGGCGTCGCTCGGACGCGGCGCCTCCCTGCCTCGGGCGGCTCCTACTCGCGTGGCGTCGCCCGGATGTCCGCCTCCGCCGCAGCGACAGCAGCGGCAGCGGCCCGGAGAGGGGGGCAGCCGCCGCAAGCGGCGACGGCACGAGGAGGCCTTCCAGAACCGCAGCAGCAGCAACATCAAGCGGAAGAAGAGCCGGGCCTGCAGTGGCGGCGCGAGATCTACCGCAGAGGCCTCGAGAGGGCCGGCGGGACGAGGGTCGGCAGCGGCGACAGCGCTGCCGCCGCCGCCGCCGCGCCAGCAGCAGCAGCGGCGCCCTCCGCGGGGCTCTCGACCTCGACGACCGCGGCTCCCTGGGCTGTGGCAGCCAGGATCTCCTTCTGGTGCCGCAGGGACCTCGAGGCGATTCTCGGAAGGAGCGGCGGCGAGAGGGAGGGCGCCGTCGACGTCGCCGCGTCGGTCGTCGAGGGCCTCTGGCGGGCACACGGGATGGCGGGCGTCTCCGCGGCGGCGCGGGAGGCTGCCGCTGCTGCTTCCGCTTCCGCTTCTACTTCCGCGCCTCTCGATTCGGCTGGGGTTACCTCTACCGCCGCAACCGTCTCCGGAACCTCCGCTGCTCGGTCCCTTGCGCCGCTCCTTCGCGCCTCGTCGTGGGCGTCGGAGTCGTCGTCGTCTTCGCCGTCAGCAAAGTTCTGGCGCGAGCTCGTCGACTTCGTGAGGTCAGGGCTCACCGTCGACGCTTACGACCGCACCTTCCGGTACAGGAGGGGGTTTGGCAGTCACGTCGGAGGCGGCAGGGAGCAGCAGTGGGGGCAGCGGGAACGAGGAGGAAGAGGAGATGGAGCGAGGGAAACTGGAGCAGCAGCGACCTCTTCCGCTCCTGCTTCCCATCGCAGCAGCAACGGCATCGAAGCCAGGCCTCGCTCCTCCCGCTCGAGGTCCCGGAGCCCGCCTCCTCTTCGCCGGCATGCGAGCTGATGAGAAATAGAGCTGCCTTTGCCTTCGTTCAGCACTGGGAATATAAAACAAAAAAAAACGAAACGAAAAAAATGAAAAAAACTCCTGTAAAAAAACTCCTTCTCTTTCACGTTTTGATCCCGCGTGCCGAATGCAAGTTTACATTGCGCACTGGAAAAAAGAGACCAAAGAAGCGTTGTCTGTGTTTGTGGGAATCTGTGTAAAAGTAAAAAAAACAAAGAAAGGAGAGGAAAACAAAGGCAAAAGCGAGAGGAACGAGAAAAGAAAACACTTGGTCTTGTTTTCCAACTCGGCTCAACGCATCCTTCTCTCTCCCGTCCTTTTTTCCTCCTCTTCTCCTTCGTTCTCTCTCTCTAAGAGTAGTAAGGCAGCACCTGCGTCAGCACGTACGCCCAGGCCACGCCCGACAGGCCCCCGACCAGCCACCCGGCCGTGAATGCGGACCAGCCGGCGCCCGACTGCAGCGGGTCGCGCGCGACGGCGCGGCCCGAGAGCGTCTTGACGCCGAGCGCCTCGGCGCCCTCGTTCTGGAAGGTCGAGGCCCCGTACATGGCCAGGCACGCCGTCAGGATGAGGACGAGCCCGGCCCCCGACGCGCACCCGGCCTTCTCGGCGACGCCATTGGCGGCGTCGCGCAGCGGGCCGAGCTTGATGAAGGGGCCCGTGACCAGCAGGCCGTGCGCGAGGCCGATCTCGACGCCTCGGAGCAGCGGCGAGACGCCAGTGCGGTAGGCCGGGAGCGAGGAGAGGTAGGAGGCGACGAGGGGGCTCGAGGTGACGGGGGTCTCGAGCATGCCGATGAAGGGGTCGCCGTTGATGGGCTGGATGACCTGTTGGGGCGTTTGGGTTTGTGGGGGTCGGCGCACGAGGGGGCGAGAGAGAGGAGAAGAGGTGGAGAAGAGGTCGAAGAACGGGGGCAGGGTGAGGAGCTGATGGAGGAAAAAGAAAAGGAAGAAAAAAAAACCGTGGAAAAATTTCGAGCTTGTTCTTCTCTCGCTTGCTCCTGCTCCCCGTCCCCCTCGCGGGCCCCTTGCGCGCGCTCCACGTTCCCCTTTCGACAGAGCGCGACGTGTCCTGCAGGTCCGCGGGGGGCGGAGGAGCCCGGGCGGCGGCGAGGAGCGGGGCGTGGGGGCGAGGGTCGAGAGGGTCGAGACATCTCTCTCTCTCTCCCTCTCTCTCTCTCTCCAGAGGGTGAGAGGGAGAGAGTTTGGAGAGGCCAGAGGCCAGAGGAGCAAAAAGGTGGAATTCGATCGACCCGCTTCCATGCTGCGGCGAGCCTCCGCGCGGGTGCAGATTATATTCGCGGAACTTGTCTCCATCAGGCACGTAGCCCTAGAAGATACGTGCCGACAGGCTGGCTCGAGACGAGCACGCGCGCCCCGTCGAGGCCCAGAACCGCGGGGGAGAGACGATGGGGATGCCTTTGGTCATCGTCGTCGCCTTTTTTTCTCTCGGTCGAAGGACGAAACTCGCAACTTTATCGAAAGATTCAAACGTCGCCCGTACCTGGTCGCGGGACGCGGCGCGGACCGCCACTGTGCGACGTGCGACGCGGGGGACAGAGATGGTCGCGCGGCCGGCGCGCGCGAGCGCGGCGGGGCGGAAGGTGACGGCGGCGGAGAGGGCCATTGTTATCTGTTTGGAGAGCTGTGAGAAGAGGGAAAGCCAGGGAGAGTGAGAGAGTGAGGAGGAGAGAGAGGCAAGGAGACGAGACAGCTCGACCTCTTCTTTCTTCTCTCTGAGTTCTCCCCCCCCCAAACTCGCTCCCCCCCTCCGACGACAGAGGCTCCGCGAGCAAGAGCGCGCGAGAGAGAGGGACAGAGAGAGACACACACGGATACTACTATATTTCAAGATACATACATTGGTTACTGTACACAAAGCTCCGAGGAAAGGAGCGAAAAAAGGAACATAAAAAAACCAAGGCAAGGGGGGAAAAACCAAGGGCGGGGAAAATTTTGCAGTCCAGTATTATCTTTTTGGTCTTTTTAGCGTTTTTGGTTTTCGTGCGTGTGCTTCGAGCAAAGCAGGCGTTTATTTCAAGGCGCGCGGGAGTGGGGGATTGCGGGGGGCGTGGACGTTCAGGAAGTGTGAAAGCGAGGGAGGCAGAGAGGGAGGGAGATAGGGAGGGGAAGAAAAAAGCCCGGGTCTGCTGCTCCTTGAAGAAAACTCCTCTTTGTCTCTCTCTCTCTCCTTCACTTTTTTGTGCGTTTTTTCGTTATTTGCGTCTATCGCAGGGGGCCTGCCAAACAGAACATGAAAAGTTCGGTGTCCTGGGAGGAGGGGGGAGACGTTGGGTCGAGGCGATGAATCAAAAAAAAGGGGGGGGGGGGAATGGGCGCGGACTGTTTTGTTTTGGGAGTCTCCCGTCCCTTCCCCCTCTAGAAGAGCAGCTCGTCGGGCAGCGACCCGAAGCTGCTCGGCAGCCTGCCGAACAGCGCCGTGAGGTCGGCCGAGGGCTGCAGCGTGGCCTGGACCTCGGGGACGGCGGCAACAGGTCGCTCGTCTTCTCCCTCTCCCTCTCCTTCGACGACGAGCGGCGGCAGAGGCAGAGGCTGGAGAGGGGCGACTGCTGCTGCCGCTGCTGTTTCTGCTGCGCCCGCGGCGAATCTCGAAGAAGCGGGAGCAACAGCAGCAGACGGAGCGGGAGCAACGGCAGCAGAGTGGGCGGGGGCGACGGCAGGAGCCGCCGCCGCCGCCCTCCTCTCCTCGGCCCCGACTGCCGACCGCGGCAGCAGCTTCGCCGCAGCTCCCCCCGCTCCCGCAGCCAGCGCGGCCCTCAGCCTCGCGTTGTCCCTCTCCAGCGCGTGCACCCTGGCCACCAGCTCCTGCATTTGCGCCCTCCTGCGCTCGCGGCTCAGCGCCGCCGTCTCGCGGTTCTTGGCGAGGCGCCGCTGCCGGCGCCGCTCGGCGGCGTCGCCGATGCGCGCGATCGCTGCCAGGTCCGTGCCCTTGCGGACTCCCTTCCGGAGCGGCGGGACGCGCGGGGCCGGGAGGCCGGCCTTGGCAGCCGCGGCCGCGGCGTCGGCCGGGGACGGGAGGGGGACGAGGGAGGCGGGTGAGCGAGGGAGAGTGGGGTCCTCTCCTCCCGCTGCTCCTGTAGCTGCTGCTGCTCGCCGGCTGCCACCGCCGCTGCCACCGTCGGCATTGCCCCCGGCGGAGCTGATTCGCCGCGGCGCGAGGACCAGCGTCGGCGCCTCCATCCGCAGCATCTGCGCGTCTTCCTCGTCCTCTTCAAATTCCTCCACCTTGATCGGGAGGGACGCGCCGCTCGCCGCGGACGCCTCGGGCGAGGAGGAGACGGGCGTCGAGGGCGCCGCGGGGCAGCAGCCTCCCGTCGCCGCCGCGGCCGAGCCTCCCAGGATGCTCGGGAGCGGCGGCGGCGGCGCGACGATGAGCCAGGGGGAGACCTCCTTGACCTCGGCGAGGGCCGTCGCGGGAGACCGCGCGGCTGTGGCGGAGGCTGCAGGGGCGCGGGCGCGCTTGGAGCCGCGCTTGGCGCCGTCGCCGCCGTCGCCGGCCCTCTTCTTCTTCAGCGGGCGGCGCTTGGCCGCGGGCCGGCCGCCCTTGCCGCCCTCCTCGGCCTCGGGGTGCGTCGTTCCTATGGCGTTGGAGACGACGCGGGCCGCGGCGAGCGCCGCCCGGCGGCGCGGCGGGCGGGCGGGAGGCGGGGAGGCGGCGAAGCCCTTGACCTCCGCGTCCTCCCCGACGAATTTGACGTCGTCAAAGACGGCGGGCACGGCGCGAGGGACGACGGCGTCGGTCGCAGCAGCTGCGTCTTCGCACGAAGGCTCTTGGTGCGGGATCCAGAGCCCTCCCGTGGTGACGGGAGGAGCGGGGAAGGGATGGAAACCTGTTGCATGGAACATCGGGGTGACGAGCGCGTGAGGAACCATCCGGATGCCTCGAGAGCGCCCCACGTCGTTTTTCGCGTCGGCAGCAAGCCCGTCGCGCTCCTCACCTTCGTTCCCATTCCCGCCCACGACGGCGCTAACCCCACCGTACGAAGCCACTGGCTCGACGGGGAAGCTCGCGAGGGGCGGCATTGCCTTCTGCCGAGAGCAGCAGACAGAGAGAGAGCGCGGTTGCGCGCGAGCGAGAGTGAGGGAGAGAGCTGAGCAATGGCCGAGAGCGGGCGAGCGTCGTGGAAGTGAAAGTGAAGGTGGAATTGCTGCTTTTAGCCGGCTTGGCTTCTTTTTATCTTTTTTGTCCCGAGAGTTCTCTCGAGAGCTCTCGTTCAGCGAGGCGCCTTCCTCCCCAGCCCGCCCGCCCGCCAGGGGCCACTCCCAGATCCCTCCTCCCTCCTCCTCCTCCTCCCCCTCCTCCTCCTCCTCCTCCTCCTCCTCCTCCTCCGCCGCCGCCGCTGCCGCTGCCGCTGCCGCTCCGTTACTGTTGAGACAGAGAGAGACAGAGAGAGAGAGACAGAGAACACGCGGCTCGGCTCGGTGCTTCTTTCTCGGGCCCTCCCCCCCCCTCTTCCTGTCCCCTCCTGTCTCTCCCTCCCTCTCCCTCTCTCTCGTGGGCTCCTCTCCTTCTCACGAACATTATAGGCACGAAGGAAAGCACGGTCGTCACTGCAGCTGGAGAGGGGCGCGGTGTCCCCACGAGCGGGCGAGGGGCGAGAGAGAGGAGAAAGGGAGCGGAGACGGAGACTGACAAGTGGCGAAGAAGGAGTTGATGAAAACAAGGACGGGAAAGGGAACGAGCCGCAGCAGGAGGACGACCTCGAGCGAACTCCGATGAGCCCGAGCGAAGAGCCGGAGAGCGAGAGCGAAGCCGAGATCTCGTTAGTTTTTAGGGGAAAAACTATACAGCTTCAAAGTTCGGTAGCTTCTTTTTTCACAACCTTTTCGACTTTTCACCCTTTGACCCCGCATTTCGGGGATCGAAACCCCCTCAGCGAGCCCTCGAGCTCGCCCTCCGCCCCTTGGTTCATTCCGATAATGGGCCTCTCAATCGCACAGCTGCCTCCGCTGACCCCCACGTCCAACGAAAACAGCTTCAATACCGCCGCCGCCGCCGACACCGACTTCAAGGTCCTTGTGAAACCGCCGGCCGACGCATTTGTCGTCGTCGCTTTGACCGATTCGGCCAAGAGCCGCATCGTCGCCAAGGCGGACTCTATCGACTACTTCCTCGCGGATGTCATGCCGACAGGTGCGTGAAACCTTCGATTCAGAGCGATTCATCATGAAATCA
>Ga0315289_10002919_pt1 | contig 26071 bp, 21 predicted proteins | sample YL17G11_40_MG_FD_203452 | JGI IMG/M metagenome (GOLD analysis project Ga0315289, IMG submission 203452) | Sediment microbial communities from Yellowstone Lake, YNP, Wyoming, USA - YL17G11_40 | ecosystem: Environmental > Aquatic > Freshwater > Lake > Sediment | place: USA: Wyoming | collected...
CTCTGCGTGAACTTCTATTTTTAACGCAAAGTCGCAAAGGAATTAATTTAGGCAGGATTCAAAAGCAAAATAAAAAGATAGTTTAACCACGGAAACACGAAACCACGAAATAAATACTTTTAATTTCTTCAATTTTCGTGAACTTTCGTGTCCTTTCGTGGCTAATTTCCTATCTGTTAATCCGTGGTTATAAATTTCTTTTCATGTTTTTCGTGCCCTTCGTGGTGAAAAATCTTTTTTTACCACAACGACACTACGGGCAATACGATTAAATATTGTTAGAAAGAAACTATAAAATTAATTTTATTTTATCTTTTTTAAAACTATTTTTTTCTTTGTGGTCTTTGTGCCGTCGTGGTTATGAATTTCTTTTCGTGTTTTCGTGTTTTCGTGCTTTCGTGGTTAAAAATCTTAACAAATTTAGTAATAATATCTTCCTTGACAAAGGGATAGTTGAACGAATAATTTGTTTGAATTATTTACAGTGGTGGATGGCAAGAATTGGGATATATCAATGGAAATCATTCTAATTGTCGTTCTTAATTAGATACTTTTCAGATTGTGTGTCTCATCTTTTCACCAATCCTACCATATATAATCATAATAATAATGAAAGGAGAATATTATGAAACGTTTTATGGCGGTAATTATTGCAGTTGTTCTGTTGTGTTGCTGGTTGACATTATCAGCTCAAGAACAAAAGGCTCCTGTCCCAGCGAAGGCATCAGCAGAAGAGAAAATTGCACCTGCAAAGGAAAAGGCGACAAGTGAAGAGCTAAAAACTCCCCAGGCAAAATTGGGGTATTCGTTTGGTGTGGAAATTGGAACTTCATTGAAGGAAATCCAGGCAGAGATTGAAATTGATGCCTTCCTTAAAGGTATAAAAGACAGTGTCGAAGGGAAAGATCTTTTGCTCACAGCTGAACAGATGGAAGAAGTCAAAAAAGAATTTGTCACAAAAAAGCAAGGGGAACGCGAGAAGGAAATGAAAGAACTCGGTGATAAAAATAAAAAAGAAGAAGAAACTTTCTTCGCTGAAAACAAGAAAAAAGAGGGTGTCAAAACAACTGAAAGTGGATTACAATACATAGTTGTAAAAGAAGGTGATGGTGCAAAACCAAAAGAGACTGATACTGTAAAGGTCAATTACAAAGGTACACTATTAGATGGAACGGAATTCGATAGCTCCTATAAACGTGGTGAACCTGCTATTTTCCCAGTGAAAGGTGTTATACCTGGTTGGACAGAGGCATTGCAATTGATGAAGGTTGGTGGAAAGTATAAACTCTTTATTCCTTCAAAACTTGCTTATGGGGAACGTGGTGCTGGACCTACGATTGGTCCTAACTCTACGTTGACTTTTGAGGTAGAATTACTTTCTATCGAAAAACAAACAGGAAAAGAAGAAGCTGTTGAAAAACCTGAAAAGCAAGAAGCCAAGCCGAAGGCTGAGAAACAAGAAGTAAAACCAAAGACTGAGAAATAATACAGAACTTTAATGTAAATTTCATTAGAAAGTTTTCTCTCCCCTTGTGGGGGAGGAATAAGAAGCGGGGAAGTAGGGAACGGTCTTGACCGTTCCCTACTAACATTACTCATAACTTGAGATCTCTGAAAAACTAACAATAGTAATTTGAAAACGAGATTGATTCGTCGGCTTCGCCTCCTCACAATGACACTACAAGCAATGTCATTCTGAGCGAAGCGAAGAATCTCGTAGTATTTCAGAGGTCTTTCTTTGCGTTCTTAGCGCCTTCTTTGCGTGCTTTGCGGTTTATTTAATTAAAAAGAGGCTTTATGATTCATGGCAAGAAAAGAAATGACCTCTCAGGAAAGAGTTAGAACTGCGATTGCCAGGAAAATTCCTGATCGTGTGCCAATTCACGATTCACCGTGGGAAGCAACGCTAAGACGATGGTATAAAGAGGGATTTCCGGAAGGAGAAAAGCCTGAAGATTACTTTGGGTATGAATTTTTCTTAATTGGTGCAGATACAGGTCCACGTTTCCCTTCAAAAGTCATTGAAAAAAATGATGAATATATTATTGAATTGACTCCCGAAGGGGGAATCAGAAAAAATCACTTAGACCACTCCACAACTCCTGAAATAATCGATTGCCCAATCAAGAAAAAAGACGATTGGTTACGAATAAAAGAACGCTTGAAACCTGATTTTAAACGCATTGACTGGTCTTCGGGATGGAGATTATATCAGCAAGCAAGAGAAAAGGGACTTTATGTAGCTTTTGGCGCCGCTTGTGGATATGACCTTCTTCAAAGTTATATAAAAAGTGAGCAATTACTTCTTTATATGGTTGAAGACCCTGAGTGGGTTAAGGAAATGGTTGACACTTTCTCTGACCTCATAATTGCTATGGCGAAGATGATGATAGATGAGGATTTCAAGTTCGATGGCGCATATGTTTTCAACGATATGGGTTATCGAAATAGTTCTCTCTTCTCTCCGACTATGTATGAGGAAATAATTGGTCCATCAGATAAAAAGAGAAATGATTTCTTTCATAATCTTGGGATGCAGACTCTTCTTCATTCTTGTGGGAACATTAAAGGATTGATACCATTTCTTATAAAAAATGGTTTCGATTGTTTACAGCCATTAGAAGTAAAGGCAGGGATGGATTTAAAAGAATTGAAATCACAATTCGGAAATCAGGTTGCATTTTTTGGTGGCATTGATACAAGATTGATGGAAGACCCTGATGATTCAAAGATTGAAAATGAGATTCGAGAAAAATTTGCAATTGCCAAACCCGGTGGGGGATACATCTATCATTCCGACCATTCTATCCCATTAGATGTAAGTTTCAAAAAATATAAATTTGTTATGGAATGTGTAGAAAAATATGGAACGTATGAATAAAAATATTTTGATGAGAAACCCCTATAAAATTTGAGATTTTTAAAAGAGTATTATTTATACAATTCAAATATAATATCTTCCACTATCACATGTTATCATAACTAACGCCTAAAAACTATGAATAGGTGAGTATCCCTGCGCTTGAAAAACTGACTAATCTGATAATAGTTATAAAAAATAAAAAAATTTCGAGGATAATTTTAGATTCTATAAGAAAAAACACCCTATTCCAAGAAATACATCTTATTTATCTCAGAAAGATATAAGGATTTATTTAAAAACTTCCTTCCAAATGGTGTATCGCTATCTGCCATTTAATTTCTTACGGTGCAGGATTTTATTCATAAACCATCCAGTTGAAATCAACAGAAGTAGGTTGCTCAAAGACAGAAGCTGCACCTGTAATGTTACCGTAAGGACTATCGGCTGATTCAGCACCTACGATAATCCGCCCTCCGGAAATGTCGACGGAACATCCAAAGTAATCCCCGGTTGAACAAAAAATAGATTCTAATTTTTTTTGAAGCTCCCAGTAATGAAGACCTCTTCTATATATATAAACTGCACCAGTGGAAAAATTCTTTCCATCAGCACCCACAACAATGGTATTGCCATCGATAGCCAAGGAGTTCCCAAAGTGGTCACCTGGAATTGTTTCAGAGCCTCCGACCTTTATTGTGCTAAATGTGGACCAGTCTCCTGCAGGGCTAAAATCTTCGTAGGCATACACACCCACATTCCAATCCCATTCATCTCCCACAACAATGGTTCGATTATAGATAACAACCGCATCACTAGATTCACTCTCTGCCAGTTTTCTGCGTAAAACCCAATCCGAGTCGGATTTTTGATAAATATAGGCCCATCCGGCAGTGGCAGAAGATACAGGATGAGCACCAACTACAGCTGTGGTACCGTAAATTCCTACTGTATATCCAAACCATTGGTCTGCCTGTGAATCAATGGCATATAATTTTCCGTCCAGGTTCCAAGTAGAACCAGTTCTTTTGAAAATGTAGGCAGATCCAGCGTTGGTGAGACTGCCGAAAGTTTCAAAGTATGCACCGACAATCGCATAATCACCTTGAATATCTACTGTGCATCCGAAATTCTCCCAATCATCAGAGGCTGTTCCTACTAGCTTTGCCTGTTGGTACCACTCTATACCGTCAAAGTGAAAAATATAGGCGGCACCACCACCGGTCGCCCACTCTGCACCTACAATGATATAATTGGAGTCGATCGCAACCGCATTACCAAAATGCCGGCTTCCCCACCCCGGATCAAGCGGTCGTAAACGGCTGGGATTAGACCAACCAGTACTACTCCTTGTATAAAGATAAACAGCACCATCGTCTATTATTCCCTGTTTATGAGGGGCACCTACAATAGCAGTATTCCCTTCTATTGCTACAGATGATCCAAAATCATCAAATGTAGATAAATCACTGGCCGTCAACAAGACCTCAGAATATTCATAGGCATAAACCATCTGGAATGATAAACAAACCGTTAAAAATAATAAAAATGAACCTCTTAATCTTTTCATGTAGTTACATTTCTTTCTAATAATAGTAACTTAAATAAATAATATTATAGAGTCATCTTATATGTCAATAGACAATATATTGAAAAATCAAAAATGTATTTTATTTATGATAATGTGGAAAGGAAGTAATTTAACGGATTTGATATACAAACTTGTTCTTCTCGGATGCACAATAAAGACCAACAAGAGGGCTTCAGATAATGTTATGATTGTCATTGCGAATGAATTTATATGGTGAGTCGAAGCTCTGAGCGAAGCGAATAGGAAGCAAGCGCGTCCTTATAAGAAAATCTTTGAGTTTATAATTAATCATAGCAATAATTGTACTTATTTTTAGCATTTCAGAGATTTCAACTTTTGACAATACTCTTTTTATATCTTAATAAACAATTTTTTCTTATACATTGGAATCATAATTAATAACCAGATAAAGATATATGTGATTGCAAAAAGTAATGAAGCATTAATGGGTGATAACCAGGAAAGAAATATATTTCTGAATATCCATTCTTTGCTGTTGATGGAATTTTGAATATCTAAGGGAGATATGATACCGACTGATGCCGCGAGATTCTTGTATATTAATTCAATAAAACTGTATTGGCATCCTTCGAGGGGGATTTTGATTCGTGCCATCATCCTCCCCACAATTCCCGATGCAAAAAAGAGAAAGATTGGATTCACTCCAAAAACTAAAAATGAATATGCCCATTTTTTAATGTTCTTAATATCTATAAGATAAAAACACATTCCTAAAAATTGTAATGCCATACCCGCGGTAAAAACCACATACGAACTCGACCAATTTTTCTTATTTATTGGAAAACCTTGATGCATACAAATACCAATAAAAAGAAGAATATTTCCTATAAAGAATAAACCAAGGAGCTTATCCTGTTTTTCGCGTGATGTTTGTAACCAATTTCCACAAAGCACACCAAGTAAAGTAGTTGCAATTGCAGGAATAGTGCTAAGTAAACCTTCTGGGTCGGGTCTTTCGCCATAAACGTGTGCACCGAAAATTTTTGCATCAATCCAATCATTCAACATTCCTTCTGGATGAGCAATCTCAGGACTGTAACCTGGCGGAGCTGAAAAAAGTTTCATAATCATCCAATATATGATAATCAATACTGTTGCCCAGATAAGTCTGCCACGCACTTTTGTAAAAAACATAATGATGGCAGTAAAGAGATAACAAAGTGCAATTCTTTGTAATACACCAGGGATACGAATGATTGGAGTTTTGGTTTGAAAATAATTAAAATCTACAATGAAATAAACTATAGAACCTATCAGTAATATCCAGGCAATAATCTTCTTGACTTGTTCTTCTGCAGTCTTTCCAAAACTCAACGGTGGTTCATCTGCAAAAAGAAATCCTAAACCCACAATGACGCCAATAAAAGGAATGATTATTCTCCATCGAGGAAATCCCGTTAGTATCATTCCAAGTAGAAATATGATAATGGTTCTACGACAGACGTGTTCGAAAAGTCGAAGCCTGCTTTGACCCTGAGCTATTCGTTTATCAAATGAGAAAGTCATAGCCACACCGACAATGAATAGGAAAAATGGGAATATCAAATCGGTCGGTGTCCATCCATTCCAAATCGCATGTTCTAAAGGGGCATAACGAAGTCCAGGACCCCAGGAACCAGGATTATTGACCAGAATCATCCCCGCAATTGTAATGCCGCGAAAAACATCCAGAGAAATTAATCGTTCAGATTTTTCTGCAACAAATTTTTCACCCATAATTTCTCACTCCTCTTTCAATTCTAAAATTTTTTGTAAATATCTCAATACTTATGCGATGTTGTCACTAAAAATATTATCTTCTTCAATCACGAATAAACATTTTTCTTTTTTCGGATGGAATTGGTAATGGAACAGCTGGAGGAATAGGAGAACTGAACTCAGGTAATCCTTTTTTATTCCATTTAAATGGTTGGGCGCAAACATTTCTATCATCCCAGCCATCTTCCTCTTTGCTTTTCGAATGATATATAATCCAATCCTCTTTATTATTCGGAGATTTTACAAAACAACAGTGTCCTACTCCCCAAACCTTGTCAGTTTTTTCAAAGACTGGTCCCACTTTCTCCCACGAATCAGAATTCAATACATCTCCTTTTCTATTAATTAATAAACCAAGACAATAATCTTTTGTCCAACTGGCGCTCGCTGAGTAAACAATAAAAATTCTACCTTTATTCTTCAAAACCTGTGGTGCTTCGCAAATGAGATGTCCTTTTTGCTCCCAGGGTTGATCAGGAGTGGCAATCAACACTCTTGGTCCAGAGATTGTGTAAGGATTTTTCATAGGAGCAATATAAATATTTTGCTTTTCATCAATCTCATTAGCCCATCCTGACCATATAAAATATAAACTGCCATCATCCTTTTCAAGTACTGTTCCATCAATTGCCCAACCTTGTGTATTGAGCTGACCCTTTTCAATATAGGCACCTGAAGGATTTCTTGTTTTTGATTCAAGGACACACATACGATGATTTTCATTTTTACCATCATCAGCCGTAAAATAAATATACCATTTTCCCTTAATGAAATGCAACTCAGGAGCCCAGACATTATCTGTCCAAGAACCTCTACTATATGCACTCCAGATTTGCACAGGTTTAGCTTTTGCAATATCAGTAAAATGTCTTGTTTCGGATATATAAATAGAACGACCAGTACTATAACAATAATAATAAAATCCTTTGTGATAAATCATCCACGGGTCAAAGGATGGAGCCGATATAATTGGATTTGTAAAAGTCTTTATTCTTTTAGAAGGTAATACTCTTGATAATTGCCCTGCACATCCATATAGAATAATGAGATTAAATAATAATAAGATATGTAGGAATTTTTTCGTATTAATATTTTTCATTATACAATAGGAGATTATTGTTAGGGGCTTTTCTATTGTAAAAAGCAATTCAAATTATTAAAAAAGAGGTAGTCTCATTGTCAAGAAAATATAAAGGCGGATTCGTGGAATTGATTTAGTTAGAAGAAGCGAAAAACTTCTTAATGGTTTGCCAAAAATGATGGAATGAGTTTGATTTATTTTTTTGATTTATAGGGAGAGAGGAAGAGGATGAAATAACTGGTTCAAGTTCTTTTTTCTCTTCTTTTATCTTTTCTTTCTCTTCTATTTCTTCATTTTCCAAATCCGAGGATTCGTTCTGTTCCAGTATATTAAATTTCTTCTTCAAGGATTTTGTGATGTTGTCTACTATCCGTTTTTCTGTATTTTCAGTAGCAAAAATACTCGGTAAGATTTCCCTAAGTAAATCTTTAGAAACCTCATCACATAAGGGGCTTCCCCCATTACCTATTTTATTAGAATTAGTAATATAATTGGCGAGATAGACACAAAATGTAATTTCCTTATTCTTAGAATCTGCTTCATTCGGAGAATGATGAAAACACACCGCATCAAGAATAGATCGAGGTAAATTCCAATTATCAAGTAAAGTTGCGCCTAACATTGCATGGTCTGCACTGAGAATTTCTCTTTCAGCTAAATAAAGAGGTATATTTTTTTCATAAGCGTATTCAAGACACTTCTCAAATTCATCAGGAAGATACATAGCCAATGCCGTTTTACCAATGTCATGAAATAATCCTGCAAGGTAAAGTTCTCCAGGAAGGCTTTTAATAAAGTGTTGAGGAGAACCAAGCATTCTCGATGCTTCAGCACAACCCCAAGTGTGAAGCCAAAAATCATCCATTGAGAAATGATTGATTGGCTGCGATAGCTTTGTTAATTTTATCAAGTGGAAATAATTCAATATTGAGATTGTTTCTTCTAAGCCCATTATAACAACGGCTGTTGATAAGTTGGAAACTTCGCGGGCATGCCCGTAATACGGTGAATTAGCCACCTTCAAAATTTTGGCGGCTAATTCAGGCTCACGTTTTATAAGGTCTGTTAAATCTCTGATACTAATATTATCAATCGGCTTTCTTATGAGAGATAATAGATTGATACCTGTTGCAGGAAGAGCTGGAAGTTTTACCCCTTTTTCTAATAACTCCAATATTTTCCCATTTGATTGACCGCCACTCATCATCATTTCCCACCTCAAAAATTGTTTATCGGCAGGAATACTTAATATCTTTAATATAAATATAATTTAATTTATGATTTATTAATTCTTATATGAGATTATTTAATTATTAAGTAATTGCATTATAATGATAAACTTATCAGATTGATTATGTTTGCTTGAAATACATATCCCTTATCTTTATCTCTTATGATTAGGCTGTTAGGGGTAGAATTTGTTGCACAAAATATATATGTTGGGTAAGTCCGATGAAAAAAGGTTGATTATCATCGTTATATTTTATATGTGAATTCGTGAGATTTTTGGGAACATATTTAATATAACATTACTAATGTTAACAGGATGATTTCCTAAGAATTTATCTTGTAAATCTTTTCAATTCCTGTTATGTTAAATTGTTTTTTGATTTTGCTTTTAGAATTAAAAAAAATTCTAAGGTTTTGAGATAATATCTAATGTTTTATATTATTATTAAAGGATTATTAAGCTCAGGGATTGTTGTTATCGCATTAATTCTTCTATTAAATGAAATAAGGGTTTATAAGAATCGCCCACAAGATTCTGAAAATGAATTTATCAGCAGAAAAAGATTAATAAGACGGGCAATCGGAGCTATAATACTAATTATAATTGTCATACTTATTTATATAACATCTCTTTTACCAAAATTAAGCGAATCAATTATTACTCTCTCAATTATCTATGGGATATGTTTGTTTTTATCTTTAAGTCTTTTCGTAATAGTTCTTCTCGATTTAAGAGAGATAAGTACCCATTTAGGTAAGCATAAAAAGGAAATGACTAAAGATACTGCAAAAAAATTATCTTCTTATTTTTTGCAAAAGAAGGATGAAGAATAATTTGGGGTGGTATATTTCCTTTAATTACACCAAAGAACTTCAACAACACTATTTTTTCACCACCATATCAACAATATATAGTTCTTATGAAGTAGTAGGAAATATAGTAGAACACATTCCTTACTATAACTATCTAACTGTGCAGTTTTAGGTATTAACTATATAGCAAGTAACATTTTATTGTTAGTTATTTTTAAGCAAAATATTATTGATAAAATTGCATAGAAATTATATGGTTAGAAAATGAAGGGAATTAAAGGGAATATTCAAACAAGATTTGCGAAATTAAGAAGACACTTGTCTGATATATTACCTCACTTAACGGTGAGGAAAATAATAAATGCATTACTAATAGAATATGAATTTTCAACAAGTAAAACAAGTTTAAAAGGTAAACCATATTGGTTAAAAATAGAAACTGCGAGGGTATGCAATTTAAAATGTCCAAAATGTTATGCACACAGTGATGTAAAAGACCCTTATTATCCTGGTACAGAAGGTCAAATGCGTTTAATGTCTTTTGATATTTTGAAATTAATAATAGATGAGTTAAAAGATTATTTATTGGGTGTACAACTTTATGATGAGGGTGAACCTCTCTTAAATCCTGAAATTTATAATATGATCCAATATGCTCATAAGGCTAACATAGGTACGATGATTAGCAGTAATTTTTCCTTACCATTAACGAATGATGATTTTAAGAAGATGATTGAATCGGGATTAGATCATATTGTTATAGGAATCGATGGGAGTACTCAAGTAATCTATGAAATGACAAGGGTAAATGGTGATCTTGCTTTAGTTATTTCCAACACAAAAAATTTATTATCGATTCGAGGAAAAGCTAATAAGAAAAAACCAGTAGTAGAAATTCAATTTCTCATAAAGCCATTTAACCTACATCAGATAGATGAAGTAAAAGAACTTAGTAAAGAATTGAAAGCTGATATATTTAATGCGTTAAAGATTCAGGGATTTTGGCAAGAAATAGAACCAACTGAGAAAACCTCTCCTAAAAAGTGTCCTATACCTTGGAGTAGTATGGTTGTTCAATGGAATGGTGATATAACTGTATGTCCGCTTAGAGATCATACAGATTTAATTACAAATATGAATATTCAAGACAACACTCTTTTACGGGTATTTAACTCTTCTTATTATCAAAATTTGCGTAATCAACACAATAACGTAAATGATGAGAATCGAATTGCAGTACCTTGCTGTTTAGATTGTAATTTTAACGAAAAATAATACAATTAATGATAATACTATGAGAATCATCATACTTGGAGCCGGTATAACTGGATTATCAGCTGCTCTTAATCTCCTAAATCATAATCATGAAATAATAATTCTTGAAAAAAAATCTTCTGTAGGTGGTTTGATTTCTACTTTTAGGTGGAATAATCATATTTTTGATTATGGAGCTTTTGTTTGTTATCCCAATCTAATATATCAGCTTCCCCACCAAATTGTTAACACCCTAAATTGTAAAAAGATAGATAGTCTTTCTTCTCAATTATGGCATAATTCTAAAATAATTAATTGGCCAATGACGGTTAATGAGGTCATCAAGGAAATAGGAATAAATAAAATGTTCATTGGCTTTGTAGATTTTATCAAAACCCTAATAGTTTATAGGAATAGAGAGATTAGCACTTTAGAAGAACTAATCATTAAAAAAATGGGGAAATATTTTTACAAATATTCCTTATTGGAAGAAGAAATTTTTAAGCTCACTAATAGGAGAAGTAAAGAGCTATCGAAACAATTTGCCATTGACCATCTTAACAGACTGAATGAGATGTCTATTAAGAATTATATACTAAAATTATTCCATCTTAATAATTCAAAACAAGACCCACCTGAATATCCTCTTGGGGGAATTAATAGCCTTCCAGAGGCGATAGAAAAATACTTATTATTAAGAGGAGTTCAGATTATGAAAGGAGCAGAAGTTGTTAAAATTAATAACAAGGGAGATTGGATTGATGAGGTTTGTTATGTTAAAGATGAGCAAATTTTTAAATTGAAAGCTGATTTTGTTATCTCAACTATTCCAATAACACAAACTATACTTCTATTAAATCTAAATGATAAATTAAATATACTAAAAAATAATAAATTAAATTATCGTCACTTATTACTTTTGTTTTTAATCCTGAATAAGGCTCAAGTGTCCGAGAAGCAATTAACATACGCTTTTGAGACTAATTTCAAATTCAAAAGGATAGTAGAGTTTAAAAATTATGATGATAGAAATGCGCCTAAAAATCAATCAGGACTTGGTATTGAAATCTGCTATTCTGATGAATCAGAAATAGTAAATACTAATAAATTATTGAGAGATATAGTTAATAATCTTACAGATATGAAATTAATTGATTCTTCTCAGATTATAGATTATAAATTTAGAAGATCAGAATATGCCTATCCTGTTGAGGAATTGAATTATGAAAAAAAGAGAGATAAACTTTTAGAAATGATTACTTTTAACAATATGATATCCTGTGGACGCCAAGGTATTTTCAGATATTCACGAATGGCTTATGGGTATACAATGGGGAAAGTTATAGCAAACAATATTAATCTTGGAGTATTAGACAAAAATGCTTATTTAGACATCCTTTTTTATTTTGCTTATAATTGTGATATTGATGGTATGAAATGCGACAATGAAAATAGACACGATAAGAGTTATATCGATAATGAAAAATAGTAAAAAAGGTTATAAGAAATATTCCTTGTTACATCCGGGTAACTTAAAACAAAAGATAACCTTATTCTACTTTCTGTTATTTACCTTATGATGGATTTGAATTAAATCTCTTTACTCAAGAACAGCTCTACTGACTCTTTTATAAGACTATAACTATCTAACTGTCCAGTCCTATGGGTTTACTTCATATAATTTATTTTGATTGAATGATAAAGGGGCATTTATCTATTCCTTGTATACTTTGGAATAATAATTCCCAATAAGAATTTTATAAGCAAATGCTGTTCGCATTTTACAAATTAAATCAAGGTTGACATTACAAAAATATCTATTTTAAATCTATCTCAATAAGACTAACTATTAAAATAGAATATGAATCAAGAAAAAGAGACATCTTATAATGAAAAGATAAGGTATATATTATATTTGCTGATTTTGATTGGGGGATTACTAAGAGTTTACGGTCTTAGCCAGAAGAGCTTGTGGGTTGATGAATTAGCCTCTCTAAACGTTTCAAAAGATTATCATCTTCTCTTAAATTATTGTGCGCAGAGAAATACTCCTCCTCTCAGAAATATTCTCATTCATCTTTTGACCCAATTACAATTCATACCTACAGAAACTGCTGTGCGATTACTTTCAATGATTGCAGGGATATTTAGTATTTATTTTATCTTCTTATTAGGGAAAATTTTTGTAAATGAAAAAGTTGGGATAATTTCAGCTATTCTTCTTATTTTTTCTCCCTGGCATATTTTTCATTCGCAGGATGGAAGGATGTATGCCGTCATTTTGTGTCTTGGATTAGCCTCCTCAATTTTTATGTTGAGAAGTCTGAATGTAGACTTAAAGAATCGGCATCATTCAATCTGGAATTGGATTTTCTTTGCACTATTTAATGTAGCAAATGCCTATATTAGTTATTTCGGAATATTCATTATTGTTGCTCAATATGGTTATATTTTCTTAAAAGTATTACTCAGATATTTCTCAGAAAAGGATTTTACAGTTGTATTAAAAGTGATGAACAGGGTAATTTTAAGTGGTTTGATAATGTTTTTAATTTATTTACCCTGGTTAATTTATTCTCCCAAAGACGTTAAGGACACTAAGACACGAGGTGTATTATTAAAAATTCTTGACCAATATGGAGTTATCAAAGGAACTCCCCAACAGAAGGCACCTATTCAGGAAGATGAGGTTGCAAGAGGACCTGCATTTAACCCATTTACCACAAAATTCGATTATGCATACTTTAATAATTTATTAGATGAGTTTGGCAGCAAAAATCTGAAGTGGGTTTATCTTATTTTGTTTATCACGGGCTTAATTCTCTCATTCTTTAAACATCGAGATTTATTTCTATTCTCAATAATATTTATAATTGTTCCATTAATTATACTACTAATCACAAATGCAGGCTGGTTCTTCCCTCCACGTTATTTATCTTATGAGATGATCGTGTATTTAAGCTTATGTTCAATGAGTGTTTATTATCTATTACTAATGATTAAAAATATCATCAATAAAAGTGTCTTAAGAAATGTTGGATATATTTTCGCTATTCTTGTTTTATTAATAACATTTGTTTCATTTAACTCACCTGAAATTTATGGATATTATAAGAATGAGAAACAGGATTGGAAAGGCGTTGCAAGATATATTGAGGAAAATGTCAAGGATGGTGATACGGTCATTGCAGGAGCCTTCTGGTCTCCACTTGGTCTATTGCAATATGTTACAGATTATTCCAAAAATGTAAGACTCGTAGTCGATTGCATTTATGAAGAGGATTTTATGTATGAAGTTTATCAACCTAAAAGAATCTGGTATGTTACATGGGGACCAATTCCCGATTTTATTGATAGACATGTTAAAAATAATTTTAAGCTTGTCAAAACTTTTCCAGGGATGCTCGGCGATATTCAGGTGTATAAAAAAGAACCGTCACAATTTGATTATGAAATGTATGAGAAGATAAAAGATCAACTTGAGACTTTAAGACGCCAGAAATCTAATAAATCCTGAAGCGTTTCTTCTAATTTTATTTGAGGTGCCCATCCAGTTTTGTTCTTGAATTTTGAACAATCACCAACCAGATACGGTATATCAATGGGTCTGAGCAAAGTCTGGTCAATCTGAATCTTAACATCTTTTTTTGACATAGAAATTAATTTGTCGAGTACATCATTTATTACAATACCCTTACTTGAAGAAATATTATAGACTTCGCCAATATCGCATTTCTCAATCGCCAGCAAATAAGCCTTAGCAATATCTCGGACGTCTGTATAATCTCTCACCGCTTTTAGATTTCCAACTTTTATAACTGGTTCCATCTTTCCAGATTCAATCAGAGCAATTTGACGAGCAAAATTTGGTGTGGCAAAGATCGGTCTTTGACCCATTCCAATATGGGGAAAAGGTCTAACCCGAATTATTTTCAAATTCTTACTTATAAAATATTGATATGCCACCATATCCTGACAAACTTTGCTCACAGCATAAGGATTTATCGGCTTCAGGGGTTCTTCTTCTTTGATAGGTTGTCTCGTAACTGGAACATTACCATATTCATCGCCAGAACAGATAACAAGAATCTTTGGGTCTATTCCAGATTCAATTATTGCGTCAAGTAAATTCATTGTCCCGAAAAAATTCACATTGTAAGTTTCAATCGGATTTTCCCAGGATAGTGGAACGTTGCTTTGACCACTTAAATGAAAAATGCAATCAGGTTTCGATTCCTTTAATAATTTTACCAGGCTAACTTTATCAAATAAATTCAACTCTTTCCATTTAGCTTCAGACAAATCGCTATCCACGGTAGATTTATCAACATCGTTCTGATAAGTAGCAACGACATCGTGATTATTATTTAATAACAATCTTGTTAGATGACCACCAGCAAAACCCGAAGCCCCTGTAATAAGTGAAACTTTCATTTGAAGTCCATTAGAAAAAAATTTAAAACAAAAAATAAGTATGAAACCACGAATTACACGAATCGACACTAATCAATTTTTGTGGTTTGTAAGGGCGGTTCACGAACCACCCCCACATTATCCCAATTTCTATTCGTGTTGATTCGTGCAATTCGTGGTTAAAAATATTCTCAATAATCATATTCAGAATTAGGACAGACGCCACTTTCACGACTTCTCCAGTAATCAAGAAGGTCTTCAAGAGTTTTTTCAAATGGGATCTCAGGTTTCCAACCTGTTCTCTTAATGAATTTGGAGTTATCTCCTATGAGTAAAGGAACATCCGATGGTCTTAATCGAGACGAATCTTCTCTAATTTCAACTTTCACCTTACCCAGAGATAAAAGCATATTAAGAAGTTCTTTTATCTTATACCCTTTTTTGGTGCATATATTGTACACCTCTCCCGGTTCACCTTTTTCTAAGGCTAACCAATAAGCTTTGACCATATCTCTAACATCAGTAAAGTCTCTAACCGCATCTAAATTCCCAACGTAAATAATAGGTTTCCGCATCCCTTTTTCAATATCAACAATTTGTCGTGCAAAATCAGAACAAACAAAAATACTCGGTCTTCGAGGTCCAGAGTGATTAAAACCTCGTGTCCTAATTATCGGTATTTTATAACTTTGATAATACTGATAGCTAAGCATATCTTGTCCGACTTTACTAACAGCATAAGGACTCAGCGGTCTTAGTGGATTCGTCTCTTTTATTGGGACTTCATTCTCATAAACCATTCCGTATTCTTCGCTTGAGCAAGCTATTTGAATGAGTGGATTGATTCCTGCTTCTCGACATGCTTCGAATAGATAAAGATTTCCATTGATATTAGTTGTTATAGTGTCGGATGGCACTATCCAGGAGGTCGGGACAAATGATTGAGCCGCAAGATGAAAAATTCTATCAGGCTTTGTTTGCTCTATAGCTCTAATCATTGAGGAATAATCGCGTAAATCGCATTCTACAAATTTTATCTTGTCTTTTATATGATGAATATTTTCCATCCGACTCCGCCATCGTCTTGTTCCATATACTTCTATTCCTCCAAGTTTTAATAAATATTCTGCAAGATGACTCCCAGCAAAACCTGTTATACCTGTAATTAAGACTTTCATTAAGCTTTCTCCCTTTTTGAATAGATTAAAATTGTAACATAGAAAAATTAATAATTAAACCATTAATTTCGCTAATTTATACTAATTAATATTTTCATTTATTATAAATTTAATTTCTATTTGTGCTGATTCGTGTAATTTGTGTTTGAAAATTCTTATTAGAAATTAATATTCATAAAAATCCACACTTATTCTTGTTCTATGTGCAATACCTGATGAAATAGCGGCTTTTGCTACTGCAGAAGCGACTGATTGAAAAACCTTTTTATTGAAAACACTTGGTATAATATATTCTTCTGATAATTCTGAATCCTTAATCGTATTTGCTATTGCATAAGCGGCAGCAATTTTCATCTCTTCGTTTATATCACTTGCTCTTACATCTAATGCACCTCTAAACATTCCAGGGAAACATAAAACATTATTCACTTGATTTGGATAATCGCTTCTGCCTGTGGCAATTATTCTTGCATAAGATTCCGCTTCTTCGGGCATAATTTCAGGAATTGGGTTTGCCATTGCAAATATAATAGGATCCTTTTTCATTACAGCTAAATCTTTACCTTTTAATAATCCAGGTGCCGAAACTCCTATAAAAACATCAGCTTTATGTAATGCATCTTTAAGACTTCCTTTTACTTTTTTAGTGTTTGTATGCTCGGCAAACCAATCCTTCATAAAATTCATCCCTTCTGTTCTCCCTTTATATATAATGCCAGTTGTATCGACACCAATAATTTCTTTCACACCGATAGAAAGCAAAACTTTGGTACAAGCAACGCCTGCTGCTCCCACACCGGAAATAACAATTTTAATATCTTTCATTTTTTTATTAACAATCTTTAGTGCATTTATTAAGGCTGCCAAAACTACAACCGCTGTTCCATGCTGGTCATCATGAAACACTGGTATATCAAGCTCTTTTTTTAATCGCTCCTCGATTGTGAAACATCTTGGTGCAGATATATCTTCGAGATTGATTCCACCAAATCCTGGTGAGATATATTTGACAGTTTTGATTATCTCTTCAGTATCTTTTGTATCAAGGCAAATTGGATAAGCGTCCACATCACCAAATTCTTTAAACAACATTGCCTTTCCTTCCATAACAGGCATCGCTGCTTCTGGTCCAATATCACCAAGTCCTAAAACTGCTGTGCCATCTGTAACAATTGCGACAGAATTTTTCTTAATCGTTAAAACATGAGCTTTTTTCTTGTCTTCTGCAATTGCCATACATACTCTTGCAACGCCTGGCGTATATGCCATTGAGAGTGAATTTCGTGTGGTTAAAGGGACTTTTGTTTTTATTGATATTTTCCCACCAAGATGCATTAAAAAAACACGGTCTGAAACACTGATTAATTTTATGCCTTTAATCTTTTTGACACTATCTATAATAGCCTGGCTATGGTCTTCGTCTCTGGCATATACAGTAACATCTCTGATTAGAGTATCTTTTTGAACTTGAACAATATCAATTGCTCCGAGATTGCCTTTTTTCTTTCCAATAGCGTTTGCGACTTTAGCAAACATACCTGGCTGATTTTGTATTTCTAATCTTATAGTAATGGTATAACTTGGACTTGTAATTGTAGTCATTGTTTTTACTCCTCTTTATTTAATGAATGTTTTTTTTAGTTAAATTAGACAATCAATATTTATTTGATTCAAATTAATTTTTTTAAAAAATTTCATCAAATAGAAAATTCCGTGAATAAACTGAGTTGTTATTTTTTAATCGAAAACTTGGATTCTGTATGTGTAAGTAATCTTTTTATATTGGATATGTGTCGGTGTATTATCAATAGGCCGATTATTATTCCCAAAATAATATATACTATGTGTGATTGTTTGAGAATAAGAATGACGGGTAAAATTATTGCTCCTGCGATTGAACCAACTGAAATATAACCTGTTAGTGATATTATTATAATCATAATTAAAGCGGTAATTAACAAGGGAATTGGAACAAGGGCAAAAAAAACTCCGAGAGTTGTAGCAACCCCTTTCCCTCCTTTAAAATCCAAGTATACAGGAAAGATATGACCAGTAATTGCTGATAATCCTATACAGGTTTTAAAAATTTCTTTACTCTCAATGATTGGTTTTGAAAATAATAAATTATCTGGTTTGATATAAAATACAAAATAAAAAATTCCCCATACAGGTAAGAATCCTTTAATCATATCAAAGAATAAAACTAAAATTCCCCATTTTTTCCCGAGTATTCTTCCCACATTTGTTGCCCCAGGATTTCCGCTTCCTAACCGTCTTATGTCCTTACCTGTTTTTATCTTGACGAGGATATAGCTCGTGGGGATTGCGCCTATTAAATATCCTGATAAAATTGAAATAAGAAGAATAATCATTTTCTTTTTTCTCTAACTAATATTCTAATCGGGATATTGGTGAATCCACATTTCTCTCTTAATTGATTCATAATATATCGAATGTATGAGAAATGTATGAGTCTTCTATTATTAATAAACAATGCAAATGTAGGTGGTGCAACGGCAACTTGAGTTATGTAATTAAGCTTCAATTCTCTCCCTTTAAATGCAGGTGGCGGATAATTTTTTATAATCTGTTCGAATATATTATTAATTTCCGATGTGCTTATTCTTTTTGTATATTGAGCGTATAATTCGTCTATCATCTTAAAAATGCGTGAAACTCGTTGACCTGTTAATGCAGATATTGTCAGAAATGGCGAATAATTTATAAATTTCAAGCTTTCATCAACTTCGGATTTGAATTTATTATATGTTTTATTATCTTTTTCAACCTTATCCCATTTATTCAGAATAATGATGCAAGGTTTATAGGATTCAAATACATATCCTCCGATATGTGCATCTTGTTGTGCAATTCCTTCCGAAGAATCTAAGAGAAATAGAACTATATCGCTTCGTTCCATACTCATTATTGCTGATACAACAGTTAATTTTTCAATTCCAATTTCTACTTTTCCTCTTCTACGTATACCTGCTGTGTCTATCAGGATATATTTTTTTCTGTCAACTATGACTTCGGTGTCAATAGGGTCACGAGTTGTTCCGGGAATATCGCTTGTAATAACTCTCTTTGTTCCTACTATTGTATTTAAAAGCGTGGATTTACCTACATTTTGTCTTCCGACAATTGCAACCTTTATGCCTTCCTTAACTGCTGCAATTTCTTCTTTCTTTTCAGGAATACTAACAGTGATATCATCAAGTAAATCTGATAAACCAATTCCATGTGATGCTGAAATAAAATATGATTTCTCAAAACCAAGTCGATAAAATTCGGAAGCATTAGCTTTATCTTTTTCATTATCGACTTTATTCACAACAAGAAATGAAGGTTTTTGTGATATTCTAATTATCTTGGCTACATCTAAATCAATGGGATTTATGCCTTCTTTACCGTCAGTAATAAAAATTATCAAATCAGCTTCCTCAATAGCGATGTTAGCTTGTTCACGTATCTCTGCAAAATAATTATCGGTGGAAGTAGGCTCATATCCACCTGTATCTATCAGAATAAATTCTTTATTTTCCCATTCAGCGTGAGCATAATTCCTATCTCGTGTTAATCCAGGCTCATCAAAGACCACAGCTTTTCTTTTGCCAATTATCCTGTTAAATAAAGTGGACTTACCAACATTTGGTCTTCCGACAATGGCTATGATTGTATTACTTTTTTTGCTCATTTGGTGTTTTCTAAAAATAATTTTAATAATATTTTGTGTTGTTATTGTGAGAATCGTTACATTGCTAATTCAGAAAATGCTTTTAAATAATATCGAAAATTACTGAAAGTGCAATTTAATGATGTGGGTCATTTGTAAAGGATTTGTTTATTAACAGCCTCATATAATTTCTTTATATTTTCTTCGATTTTATCTTTTTCAAAAACTGATGAACCTGCTACAATAACATCAGCTCCCGCAGTATAAACACACAAAATATTTTTATCATTTATTCCACCATCTACAGCAATTAAAAAATCCAGACCCATCTTTTCTTTCAGAAGACTTAAATCTCTAACTTTATTTATCGTAGGAGTCAGTAATTTTTGTCCACCAAATCCTGGTTCTACCGTCATAACAAGCACCATATCAACTATAGGCAAAACGTTGATTAATGAATCAATAGGTGTTTCAGGTTTAACTGCTATTGACACTTTTTTTGCAATTGATTTTATCATCAATGTAATTCTTTTTAAATTTCTATTATATATTTCTCTATGGAAGCCAATCTGGTTTGCACCAGCATCTGCAAAAGCTTGTGCATATTTCAAAGGGTCTTCTATCATTAGATGAACGTCAAAAAATAATCCAGAGTTTTTTCTCAACGAACTGATGATATCTGGACCCAATGTAATATTAGGAACAAAATGACCATCCATCACATCTATATGTACCCATTTACATCCAGCCTTTTCTATTCTCTCAAGTGTATTGTTTAAGTTCCCAAAATCGGCGGATAGTATGGAAGGTGCAAGAATAAATCTTTTTTCTTTTTTAGATTGTCTTTGCACTTTTGCCCTTGTCATTAACTTCGATTTATTTCCTTTCACTTAGTTTGTTTAAAAGCAATTGCATTTAGACAAACATATTGTTTGATCATAAATTTTAAAAATTATTGCCCACAAATCAAGTGTTCTGTATTACTATAAATCTTTACCCCCTCACCTTAATCCTCTCCCCAGAGGGGAGAGGGAAGGGTGAGGGGCATATTTATTAATTTATGGACAGTAATTTTTGAAATTCTATAATCGAACAGCTATATTTATTAATCATTATGGACTGCCATAAAATCCTGATGAGACTGTGACACTAATCTTTTCACCTCTGGCTACTTTTACTCCTGCTGGTGGCAACTGCTCATAAATAAGTCCTTCCTCAACTTGCTCATTTCGATTTCTATTTATATTGCCCAAAACTAAACCATAAGTATTTAAAATTAATTTTATTTCTTCCAATGTCTTTAGTTTTAATTGAGGCATTGCATAGTATTCAACCTCGGGTCCAGAACTGATCAGGAGATTAACTTTCCTATCCAATTTCTCTTTTCCACCAGGCAAAGGGAATTGTGAAATAATTTGATCTTTGGGAATATCATTAGAATAATAATAGGCTATATCACCCATATTGAGTCTGGTTTTTCTTAGCATCACTCCAGCAGATATTGTATCTTTGTTTCGAACATCTGGAACTATAGCATATTCACTACCTATACTAACAGTAACGTTTATGACGCTATTAATTTTCACAAATGTTTTTGGTAAAGGATATTGCATAGTAATAAATCCCTGTTCATAATAATCATCAAATACCCGTTTATCAAGCTGGAGGTATAATTTTAGAGGTTTTAATTTTTCTAAAGCCTCATAAGTAGTTATTCCGCAGATATTGGGGACTTCTACTTGATTGCCTTTAATAAAATTTTTAATAAGAAAATAACTAATTACGGTAATTAAGAGGAATAGAACAATAAATAATACTAAGTAGTAAAAAAATAAAATGATGAGAGATTTGCCACTTTTCATTGCAGGTTGAGAATTATTTTTATCGTTGTTATCCATTATACGATTCACTAATTGAAAACCTTGAAAAACTAACAAAGCAGGTTGTGTCATTCCCACGAAAGTGGGAATCCAGAGAGTATTTAACAAAATTTTATGAAATTCTGGATTCCCGTTTACACGGGAATGACAAATTAGATAGTATTTCAGAGCTCTCTAATTAGAAGTCTTTTGCCTTTCAAGTCTTTCTTCAATTTCTTTTTTTCTTAGTTCCTCAAGTAAAACGTCTATTTTTATTTTCGAATAAGCTAAAATATCAGTAACTTCTGGAATTCCGAGAGGGACTTTACGTCCTTTTTCATCATATTTTGTTTCTCTCAAAATTCTTCTTAACTCCCCATTCACAATCGCATCAATTTTTTCCCAATCCGGATGCAGGGGAGAAGGAAGAGCATAAGGAATATATTGTTGAATAGGACTCATAATAGGGTCGTCATTATACAAGAATCCAGCTGATTTTCTTGAAGGTGATAAACCAGTTAATGGCAGAGCCTCTCTTTGTTTTTCTGGACTAATAATAAATTTTATTAGGTTAACGCATTTCTCTCGTTTATAAGAGTCCGTTTGTTTAAATAAAATAAAATTTCCTACTCCTGCTGATGCTAATTGAATAATACCGCTTGAACCCGTTGGAAATGTTGCAACAGAAAAATTGAGAAGAGGAATTATTTTATCTAATTGTTTTTCCTTTTTGAATTTCTTATTATTTCCTTTTAATTCTTCATTATAGGTATTTAGTATATTCACATACCAGCAAGGTTCACAAGTAACGGCTGTATTCCTTTTATATATAAAACTATCCCATACATCCTTCGGGTTTAATTCTGCAGGCATAGGTAATGTTACCTTATAAATACTTTGCATTTCAACAAGTTTTATTACTCCTCTGACTGCCTCTGCAGAATTAATGATGCAGGTTTCGGAATCTGTATCGAGTATTCTGGCTCCTTCACTGTATATAAATCCCCAGGGTGTAAAATCATGAACTTGAAAATTATATCCTATTCCATAAACGTCAGTTTGCTCATCACCATTTCTATCAAATGTCAGGTTACTAATTTTCTCTATGAATTCATCGAAACTCCATTTACCGTTCTGAGGTGGTTCAACTTTTCTCTCTTCAAATAGATTAAGATTTAAAAACATAATATAGGCAGTTGTATACCAGGGCAATGCATAAATTTTACCTTTGTATCTACAGGCGCCTAAGGCAGGTCCATAAAAATCATCTATTTCCTCTTGCTTTAAGAAACTGTTAAGAGGTTCAATAAAATTATGCTCGACATAAAAGAATTTAAGGGCATTTCCCGCAATGTCAGGTGGAGTACCTGATATAACCACTCTGTCGAGTTCTTCAAATCCTTTATCATACTTTAAATTCTTGTATCTGATTTTCACTCCTGGATTGCTTGTCTCATAACTTCTAAAAGCATTCTGAAGCCAAGGTTCAGTAGCTTTGTCTCTTTCAAAATCCCAAAAATCAATCGTGATTTGCGGATAATTTTGTATGTTAATTTCTGGTGATTTTTCTTCTTTTGATCTACAGGAGAAAAAAAGCATTACAAAAAATAGTGATAAAATATATATGATTAACTTTTTTGGCCCATTCATTTTCAATAACCCTTTTTATCAAAAGGTTTTATTAATAATAATTATAAAAGTAATTTATCTATAATTCTTCAACTGTCAAGGTAAAGAATATTGTAAGAGTCAGACATACCCGCCCCCTACTCAATATATTGACAAAGTAATAATTAATATAATGTAATGATATATAACTTTTATTGTTGAAAGAAAATATTTATGGGAAAATATATCGGTTTTTATGGATGCCCTCCTAAAAATATTATGCAGATTTATAAACAAAAATATAATCTTGATTTTATTGATTTAGATGAAGACCTTGGGAGCCCTGATAGCAAAATATTACCACACGCATATTGTAGAATTATAAAAAATATCATAGATAATTCGATTGCTCTTCGTGACAAACTGAAATTAATTATTGCTGCTGTTGGTGAAGATAAATGCGACCAGGGACGTTTCGCAGCTTATTTACTTAAAGATATGGGATTTGATGTAGTAGAAGTAAGAAATAATGATTTAACTAATTCTCCACATTCATTGAGAATATGCACTTCAAATTTACCTTTGGATGAAAAAGTAAAAAGAATTATGAAAACTGTTTTTCTTGAAGATAATAATGAGTATGAGCAATGTAACCCGACTCATGGTTATTGGGGTGTGCCTCCTTATGATTTAAATTTACTTAAAATATTCCCGAATACAACACACGTATTCGGCTGGACGAGATGTGTGGAAGCACAGAGACCTGCCGACTTGGAACTCGAATGTTATGTCGACCCTGATATCCCTATTGTTTTTTTCACACAAACATTTTGTGGTAAACAACAACTCGCAAAATATCTTGCAGAAAAATATCGAGGATTGTTCTTTGATTGTGATGGACCTGCTACACCAAGTGTTTTGGCAAAAATTGAGGCTTTTATCAGACTCGGATAATATAAAGCTAAAATAAGTTTTTTGACAGGATTGACAAGATAAACAAGATTAATTAAGTTTAAAATGCAAAACGGATAACCGACAATTAATTAAAAATCTAACCACACAGTTCTCAGAGAAGGCATTGTGGTGCGAGATTTATCTCGCATTTAACATTGCGACATAAATGTCGCACTACTTCATAAAAATCTTTGCGGTTCATTGCGACTACTTTGCGTTCTCTGTGGTTTCATACAGTTTTAAATTTGTGTTGTGTCATTCTGAGCAAAGCGAAGAATCTCGTTTTTAATTTTTTATTGTCAGTTGTTCGTTTAAAATTGATAGTTTTAATAATTTATCCTATATATCCTGTTAATCCTGTCAGATTTTTATTTTATGAGGGAAAAATGATACTTGCAGATTGTGGAAGTTGCTGGGCGAAGATTTGGAATTCTGATACGAATGAATTACAAATCGTCCAGACAAAGGACATTATCAAAAATAATAATCTTGTTTTTGATTTCGCCACGGGACATTCTGGCAAATCAAAATCAAAACGGTATGAAAATGAATTAATTGCGCTTGCTGAAGGTGCTTTATCGCTGATTTCTGATGATAATTTTATCATTGTTGATGTGGGAAGTAGGGACACAAAGTATATAGTGTTCAAAAACAGAAAAATAGCTAAGATAGATTGGAATCTTGCCTGTGGGTCGTCTACGGGAGCGACTGTTGAACTTTTAGGTCATTATTATGACGTCGATTTTAATTCCTTAGAACCTTCCGAATCCTGGGTGCCTGTTACTTGTGGAGTCTTTGGAATTGAGAGAATTCTCGAATTAATCTCGCAAGGCTATGAACCTGAGAAGGGTGTCTCAATGTTCATTCACGGTGTGGTCAGAAATATTTTTTTTCTCGTTGGAGAACCTGAAAAGTTATATTTATCTGGTGGTTTTTGCGAAAATATATGTTTTATCAAAACACTCAGTAAATATTGCAAAGTCTATCCTATGGGGAGAACTGTTTTAATACGTGGGTTACATAGATTATTAAATTTATAATGATAGATATTACATTGTAAGGGTTTGATTCAACAAACCCAATATATCAGGTTCGATAAATCGAACCCCTACATTGCGACACAGCCTTATTAAGGATATACGTCCTGAATCATCTTGAATTGTATAAAATAGGTATGTCTGTCTCTTATTTTTTCATTATTATTAACGTCACCCAGAAAATATAATTTAGTATTACCAATCCATAAATCATTACCTGACCCCATTTTTTATCCAGATATTTCTTCATAATCGGATAGGCGAGAATTATGGCTCCAGCAACTAATGGAATTCCATAGCGTCCACGAGAATAGGATAAATTGAATCCTGCAAATATGAACCTTTGAACAATGTAAATAATCATCCAGAAAAGGTGCAAATTGTATTTCAACTTAAACAATTCTTTATTGAATATTAAAAAAAGAGGATAAATTTGAAGAGAAACAGCAAGAAATAACAGAGCCGCTTTAATAAAATATTTTAACCATTGAGGTTCAAAGCTAAAATTCATTGCTCCTTCAATACAATTGAAAAGGAAAACAAGTGTTGCTTGATTCGGATAAAATTTCTTCAGGACTATTAGCAAAAGAATGAAAAGACAAAGTGGAATGATACAAAAATAAATAAAACTAAAAATATCTCTTTTCAAATCTTTTCTGTTGGCAAGTGTTATTGAGATAGGAATTGTAATAGCTAACATAAAAAGGACGGACTTAGTAAAAATGGCAATAACTAAAG
>Ga0315289_10002920_pt1 | contig 26059 bp, 21 predicted proteins | sample YL17G11_40_MG_FD_203452 | JGI IMG/M metagenome (GOLD analysis project Ga0315289, IMG submission 203452) | Sediment microbial communities from Yellowstone Lake, YNP, Wyoming, USA - YL17G11_40 | ecosystem: Environmental > Aquatic > Freshwater > Lake > Sediment | place: USA: Wyoming | collected...
TTCACAAATATATTTCATTATTTCCGAAAATGGTAGTTGCAATCATGCTTTAGGACGATAATTTGCGAATCCAGGGAAATCGGTTTTTGCTTTTCTATGATCCTAATATCTCTGTGTGCTCTGTGCCCTCTGTGGCAAAAAGTCATTCCACGTTCTGGACCTGCTCGCGAATTTTCTCCAGTTCGCTCTTGATCTCCACCACCACGTGGGAGATTCCGGCGTCGTTGGCCTTGGAGCCGATGGTGTTGGCCTCCCGGTTGATTTCCTGGAGGAGGAACTCCAGCTTTCTCCCCGCCGGTTCCGGCGAATTCAGCATCTCCCGGTACTGATTCAGATGGCTGCGGAGGCGGACCAGCTCCTCGGTAATGTCGCTTCGCTCGGCCATAAAAGCGACCTCCTGCGCCAGGCGATTCTCATCGATCCCCAATCCCCCGCTCAACTCCTGGACCCGCTGGGCCAGCCGGTCCCGGGAAGCTTTTAAAGCCAAAGGAGCCTGGTCTTCGATTTCCCGGATCATCTTCTCCAGGGCCGATAGCCTGGCCAGAAAATCCTCCTTCAGCTTCAGGCCTTCGTCCCGGCGCATGGCTTCCAACCCGGCCAGGGCCCCTTCGAGCGCCGCCTGGAGGCATTCCCACTCCTTTTTCAGATCCGGCTCGGTTTCCTTCCGGACGAAAATGTCCCGGAAGCCGGCCAGGGTCTCCAGGCGGACCTCGCCCGGGATCCCCAGGTTTTCCTGCAGGGCTTTCAGGCCGAGGAAGTAATCTCGGGCCACTTTCAGGTCGAGCTCCAGCTTCTGCTCGGCCAGGGCAGATTCATCCACCTGGACAAAGACTTCGATTCGTCCGCGGGAGACGCGCTGGCGCAGGAAGTTGCGCGCCTGAGTCTCCAGAGGATTCAGCTTCCGGGGAAGGCGAAGGGAGATGTCGCAGTAGCGGTGGTTGACCGATTTGATCTCCACTTCCAGCTTCTTTCCTTCCCCCTGCCATTCTCCGCGGCCGTAGCCGGTCATGCTTTTGATCATAAAGTCCGTCCCTGAAAGGATAAATTAAACCGGGGCGAAAAGGGGCAAGTTTATTCTTCGCCCTTTTCCCTTTTCGCCCTTTCCCCCTGTTGTTTTAACTGCCAGAGGTACCGTTTCCGCAGCGAATCCAAGATCCCCAAGAGAGGTTGGGATCCGTAGTCCGGATACGTCCAAGGGAGGGGCGCAAAGCCCCCTTGCTGAACCATCAGGGTGACTTCCCCATAGATTCCTTCCCCCAGGTAGAGCCGGTGGCTGTAATCTTTTCCGGTGACGAGAACGAATTTGGACCCGGCCAGATAACCCGGGTCGATGTTCACCCTTCTTCCCCCCCCTTCGTTCAGGTTCCGGGTTTCCACGCCGTTGGCCCAGAGCTTGAGGGGTACCATCTGCTCGGGCGAAATCAAGGGTTCAAAACCGACCATCCTGCGCCACAGGTCCCTTCCCATTTCCCGTTCATAATAATCGGTAAACCGGAAGGGGAGGGGCTCGCTCACCAGATCCACCGGTCCATACCGGCGATCGGCTTCGGAAAAGGCGGAGGTGAAGTCACTCTCCCGGGAGCACAGGAAGCTTATCACCAGTTTTACCGGTCTGGGCGGACGGGGAAGACTCACATCGCTCCTTACCCGTTGGGGCCGGTTTTCTTGCTCTTCGGCCGGACGCCGTTTCTCACCGCATCCTCCAGGTCGGAAGATTTCAGGGTGGCGGTTCCCACCTCTCCCACGACGATCCCGGCGGCATAGTTAGAAAGAGCCGCGGCCTGCTTCACATCGGCCCCCGCGGCCAGGGCCATGGTCAGGACCGAGATCACCGTATCGCCGGCCCCGGTCACGTCAAAGACTTCCTTGGCCATGGTGGGAATGTGGGTGATGTCTCCGGTATCCTGGAAAAGGGTCATCCCTTTTTCCCCCCGGGTGATCAGGACCGATTTGGCCTGGAGCTGCCCGAGCAGCTGACGGCCGACGGAAACCAGATCTTCTTCCGTCTGGATCCAGCGCCCCATCGCTTGAGCGGCCTCGTGGTGGTTGGGAGTGATGACCGTGACCTTCTGGAAAAGAGGAAAATTTTTCACTTTCGGGTCCACGGTCAGGAGCTTGCCCGCTCCGAGGGTCAGGGAGCGGACCTGTTCCACCAGCTCCGGACAGACGACCCCTTTCCCGTAATCGGAGATCAGGACGGCGTCGAGCTCCGGGATCCGCTCCTCCAGGGCCGTGAGGATTCTTTTCAAAGCCTCCGGGCGAATGGCGCGGACGACTTCCCGGTCATACCGGACAACCTGCTGATGGTGGGCGATGATCCGGGTCTTGACCGTGGTGATCCAGTCCGATTCAACCACCACGCCCCGCAGGTCCACCCCCATCTTGTGCAGATCCTGGATGACTTTCCGGCCCATCTCGTCATTCCCGACAACGCCCCCGAGCAGAACTTTTCCCCCGAGGGTTTGAATATTATTGATCACGTTTCCCGCGCCGCCCAGGCGCAGGCTCTCCGAGGTCACGCTGACCACCGGGACCGGCGCTTCCGGGGAAATCCGGGAGACGCTCCCCCAGATGTACTCATCCACCATCAGGTCTCCGATGACCATGATGCGGGCGTTCTTTAGTTTCGGAATCAAGGGAATCAATTCTTGGTTACTCACGCGACGCGCTCCTCTCTGATCCATTTCCCCGCAAGACCGAGTCGGCTCGCTTCAAGATTTTTTCTTTTCCCAGCAGAACGAAGACCTTCTCCAGCTCAGGGCCGTGGGTTCTTCCGGTGAGGGCGGCCCGCAGGGGCAGGTAAAGACCCCGTCCGGAGATCCCCGCTCGTTGGGCCACGCCGGAAAGGATCTGTCGGTAATTCTCCAGTTTTACTTCCTCCACCAGACGGAGTTCTTCCCGCAAACCCCGGATCACCTTCCGGGATTCCTCCCTGGCCAACAGGGCTTCGGCCTCAGATTCCAGGCCCCATCCCTCATCGAAGAGGAATTTCAGATGGTCGGCGAGCTGGGAAAGAGTATCCACCTCTCCCCAGACCGCTTCCAGCGCGGCGGCCAGCCAGGACTTCTGGATCCCCTCAAGGTTCACCCCGGAGTTCCGGAGAAAAGGCCGCGCCAGGTCCAGCCCCTTTTCTCCCTGAAGGCCCTTCAGGTGAGCCCGATTTACCCAGTTCAGCTTTTCCCCGTCAAAACCCGCCGGGCTGCGGGAAAGCCGTTCAAGGGAAAAAATCTGGATGAGCTCCCGGAGAGAGAAGATCTCCTTCCCATCCGCCGAAGACCAGCCCAAAAGGGCCAGATAGTTGACCAGCCCTTCGGGGAGATATCCGGCTTCCCGAAAATGGGATACAGCCGTGGCTCCATGACGCTTGCTCAGGGGGGTACGGTCGGACCCCAGGATCATGGAGAGATGGGCGAACCGGGGCGGTTCCAATCCGAGGGCCCGGTACAGAAGCAGCTGCCGGGCCGTGTTGGCCAGGTGGTCTTCGCCCCGGATGACATGGGTGACTTCCATCCGCGCGTCGTCGATGACCACGGCAAAATTATAAGGAGCGACCCCATCGGAACGGAGGATGACAAAATCCCCGATCTTCCTGCCGTCGAAGGACATGCGGCCCCTCACCCGGTCTTCGAATTCCACGCTTCGGGCATCCACCCGGAAACGCAGCGAGGCGGGCCGGCCCGACTGGATCAGGGACTGTTCTTCCTCCGGCTTCAGATGGAGGCAGCGGCCGTCATACATGGGAGGAATCCCTCTGGCCAGGAATCGTTTTCTTTTTTCTTCCAGCTCCTCGGGGGTACAGTAACAGGGGTAGGCCAGCCCTTTCTCCAGCAGCTCCCGGGCGCAGCGGCGGTAGATCTCCACCCGTTCGGACTGGCGGTAAGGCCCGAAAGAACCGGAATGCCCGGGCCCCTCATCCCAATCCAGCCCCAGCCAGCGGAGGTCCTCCAGAATGGCTTTTTCCGCTTCCGGCGTGGAGCGCTCCCGGTCCGTGTCTTCCAGCCGCAGGATGAAGACTCCTCCGGTCTGACGGGCAAAGAGGAAATTGAAGAGCGCCGTCCGGGCGTTGCCCACATGCAGAGGACCCGTGGGGCTGGGGGCGAAGCGCACTCGGACTTTTTCTTCCATAGATTTTATTTTTTACCGCAGAGCACGCAGAGATCGCAGAGCATTAAAATTGAAATTCCAAATCCGAATCCCGCGAAACGCGGGACCAAATCCCAAATAAGTTCCAAATTCTAATTTTGCAATGACCGAAACTCAAAATATGCAAATCAAATTTTTTTGGGAATTTGAATTTTGATCATTAGGCGCTTATCGCCTCATTATTACAAACATATTGGTTAGAAGGAAATACCCCCCCCAGGGGCCCGTAGGGGCACGATGCATCGTGCCCCTACAAATTCGAACTCCGAGCTTCTTTGAGGAGCACGACGGCGTAGGCCGCCATCCCCTTCCCCTCTCCAATGAAGCCAAGTCCCTCTGAGGTCGTGGCTTTGATGTTGATCCGCTGGGGAGAAATCCTCAAGGCTCCCGCGATCTGCTCTTTCATCTGGGGGATGAAGGGGCCGATCTTGGGCCTTTCAGCGACCACCGTGCTATCCAGGTTTCCGAGGATGAATTTTTTCTCCGCCATCTTGACGGCTACGGCCCGAAGCAACTGCAAGCTGGAAATTCCCTTGAACTGGGGGTCGGTATTGGGGAAATGCTTCCCGATGTCCCCTTCCCCCAGGGCCCCCAGGATCGCGTCGCATAGAGCGTGGAGAAGGACGTCGGCATCCGAGTGTCCTTCCAGCCCTTGCTCGAAGGGAATCTCCACCCCGCCCAGGATCAGCTTCCGATCCTCGACCAGGGGATGGACGTCGTAGCCGAAACCGATACGCATAAATAAAAACCGTTTCGAGTTGCGGGTTTCGTGTTTCGGGTTCAAGGAAACAGACGATTGGTTTTATAACTCGAAACTCGGAACCCGAAACTTCAGTTAAGGTATTTCAAAAGTGCTTCCGCCAGCACCAGGTCCTCCGGCGTGGTGATTTTAAAATTGAACCTGGAACCTCGCAGGATCTTGACCGGAATGCCCAGGCGCTCGACCAGGGAGGCGTCGTCCGTCCCCAGAAACCCCTCTCGCCGGGCTTCTTCGTGGGCCCGGAGAATTAAGGGGTACTCGAAGGACTGGGGGGTCTGGATCATCCACAGGCGGCGACGGTCCACGGTTCTTACCACTTCATTTTCCGGAGAACCTTCCTTGATGGTTTCACTGGCGGGGAGCGCGACCACAACCGCTTTCCAGCGGCGGGTCTCCGACAGAACCTGCTGGATTAACTCCGGGGGAACAAAGGGCCGGACCCCATCATGGATGATGACCCAATCGGCTTTCCCCCGGAGGGCCTGCAGGCCCCGGTAAACCGAATCCTGCCGTTCCTGCCCTCCCGGCAGGATCCGGGAGACCTTTTTCAGGCCGAAGCGGCGGACGGTTTCTCCCGCCCAATCCATCCCTTCCCCCGGGGGAAGGAGCGGCAGGACCTCATCCACCTGGGGGCAATCTTCAAATTTCTGGAGCGTGTGGGCCAGAATGGGGCGGTCGCCCAGAGGAAGGAAGGCCTTGGGTTTTTCCGCCCCCATTCTCTTTCCCTGGCCGGCTGCGGGAATCAAGGCCGCGACCCTCAATATCCTTCTCCCTGCCCGGTGATGTCTCCGGCCTGCCCCCGGGTGACGGGGAGGAGCCGGTCCAATCATAAAGAGAACCCAGGATGGAGTGGCATCCTGGGTTCTCTCTCTCTCATCCCCGAGCGGTCCGAATCAGTGCGTGAAGCTCTGATAGGAGCTTTCCGGAGCGTCTTCTTTCAAAATGGTGAAGATCATCCGGCCGGCCGTGGTTTGAAGAACACTGGTGACGGTTACGTCCACGCTCTTGCCCATATACCGGCGGGCATTATCCACGACCACCATGGTCCCATCGTCCAGATAGGCGACTCCCTGCCCGGGCTCTTTCCCTTCCTTCAGGATCTTCACGTTCATGACTTCGCCGGGCAGAACCACGGGTTTGAGGGCGTTGAAGAGCTGGTTGATGTTGAGTACCGGGATGCCCTGAAGTTCCGCGACTTTGTTCAGGTTGAAGTCGTTGGTCACGATCTTGGCGTGGATGTCCTTGGCCAGAGCGATCAGTTTGGCATCCACCTCCTGGATCTTCGGGTAGTCCTGATCGACGATCTTGACTTCCAGGCTGGATTGTTTCTGAATTCGATTGAGAACATCCAGGCCTCTCCGCCCCCTTCCGCGCTTCAAAGGGTCGGAGGAGTCGGCGATGTGCTGCAGCTCTTGAAGGATGAACTGGGGAATGATGAAAGTCCCCTCCACGAATCCCGTATCGCAGATGTCGGCGATACGCCCGTCGATGATCACGCTGGTATCCAGGACTTTATGGCCGTCGCATCCCGGGCCCGCCCTTTTGGAGCCCCAGGGGAGACGGGCAGGGTCGAATTCCTTTCCTTTCTTTAAACCCAGGAGAAGACCCAGGTAACCCAGGGCACTGTTGATCAGGAAATAGCCGGAGAATTGAATGCCCAGTCCTTCCAGGATTCCGGAGAAAAAAGAATTGATAAGGACGTTGGCCAGCATCAGGCCCAGAATGAAACCGATGGCTCCGCCGATGGTCACTTTGAGAGGAATCCGCCGGATGCCGCGTTCGATCAGGATGACCAGCAATCCCAGGGCCAGTCCCACGCCCATCCCCCCAAGCCCGGCATCGGGGAAGGGGACCAGCTGCTGGGCCAAGAAGTATCCACTGGCCCCGGTGGCGGCTAAAAGCAGGATTCGGAGAATAAGCAACCCCACTGCTTTTCACCTCCTTTCTTCTGGAATTTCTTAAAAAAAGGGTGAAGCTTCAGACGCTGAAGATGCTCAGCAGACGGATGCGCATCTTGTCTTCGGATATGTTTTTGGCGATGGCGAGTTCCTTGACGAGGAGGTTTTGAGCCAGATCCAGCATTTGCCTCTCCCCGAAGGAAAGGTCTTTGTCGCACTTCAGGTGAAAGAGATCGCGGAGGACCTCGGCTACTTCAAAGACCGAGCCGGATTTGATCTTCTCCATGTATTCGCGGTACCGGCGGTTCCAGGTCTGACAGTCCACTTTTCCGTTCTTTTCCGAGAGAATCCGGATGACCTTGGGAACATCTTTTTTTTGGATGATTTCACGCAACCCCACATTTTGGACATTATCCTTGGGGATCATGATGGTCATGTCCTTTTCCAGAATCCTCAGGACATAAAACATCCGCTTGCCACTGCCCATCACCTTGCACTGGATATCTTCGATAACCCCCACCCCGTGCGCAGGATAGACCGCCTTGTCGCCAATTTTAAACATCGCCCCGCCTCCCTGCAGCTAAGCTTACATAATTATATTAGCATTCAAAATCGCGATGGGTCAACACAATTCTGGCTTGCTCCCATAGCCCTTCAGCCGTCCCCTGTCCCTCTGATTTACGGCTAAGTTAATAAAATAATTATGGAATATTAATAATATAGGTTTTTCCGCTATTGGGATTCCTTGTCTTTTGGGAGGGTTTCCTTGAAAGAAACGCCTCTTTTGGGCCGATAGAAGGAATGAAAATTCAGCCTCCGGTTATTTCCAGACGGGAATCATTCAAAAAGATTTCGCTATAGGGAATGGAATGCTCGCCATCGTCGGGGTGGTAGTTGTTCTGCTATCGGTCGTGGGGGGATACCTGCTCGAGGGCGGTTCTTTCATGGTCTTCATGCAGTTCGTCGAGTTCATCGGCAGGGGGCCCCTCCCGGGGCCCCTTATTTTTTCCTCTATGCGCCTTTATTGTATCCCCGGAACGGTGAAACCCTGGAGGACTCCCCCGTCGACCACGATCTCGGTGCCGGTGGTATAGCTGGACGCGTCGGAGGCCAGGTAGATCGCCGCGCCGGCGATCTCATCGGGCTCTCCCACCCGTCCCAGGGGGGTCAATTTGCCCAGCGCTTCTTTGGCCTTCTTAGCCTCCTCGGGAGGAAGATTAAACCAGTGGGAATCCAGCATCTTGGTGCTGATCGGCCCGGGGGCGATGGTGTTCACCCGGATGTTGAAGGGCGCCAGTTCGGCGGCAAAAGCCTGGGTCACCATCCGCACCCCGGCCTTGGAGATGCTGTAAATGCTGACTCCAGGTTCAGGCTTGAAGCCGTCGATGGAGGCGATATTGATGATTCTGCCGCCCCCCTGCTTCTTCATCACCCGGGCGACCGCCTGGCTGGTATAGTACAGCCCTTTGAGGTTCAAGTTTATGACCGTATCCCAAAGGCGCTCGTCCGAATCCAGCACCGAACCCATGGCCGGGCTGGTGCCGGCGTTGTTCACCAGGATGTCGATCCGGCCGAACTTGCCCATCACCGTATCGACCATGCGGTTGATCTCTTCCAGCTTGGCCAGGTGGGCCTGAATCGGAAGCGCCTCCCCCCCGAAGGCTTTGATCTCCGCGGCGGTGGCCTCCAGGTCGTTGATCTTGCGGCTGGTGATGGCCACCTTGGCCCCCGCCTTGGCGAAGCCCTGGGCTACGGCTTTTCCGATTCCGCGGCCACCCCCGGTGACGATGGCGGCTTTGCCCTTAAGGGAAAATTTTGAAAGATCGAACATGATACCAACCTCCTCCTCTCCATTTCCGATTTCGAATTTCGGATTGCGGATTGGTAGATCCTTTTTTTCCGACCCGCCTTCCGCGCACGGGCTGTCTGGAGCCGCCAGGCTATATGGTTTTGCCGCCGTCAACGGCGATGACCTGGCCGGTCACGTAGCTGGACGCTTCCGAAGCGAGGAAAAGGATGGCCCCGACCATTTCTTCGGGTTCGCCTACCCGGCCCATGGGCGTGAGGGCCATGGCATGTTTCAAAATATCGGGGTTATTCCAGAGGGCCTCGCTGAACTTGGTCTTGGTGAGTCCCGGGGCGATGCAGTTCGCCCGGATCTTGTACTGGGCCCACTGCATGGCCATGACCTTGGTGGCCATGATCACCGCAGCTTTGCTGATGGAGTAAACGGGAAGCAAGTCGGGGCTGATCCCGGCGATGGAGGAAACGTTGATGATCTTCCCACCCCCCTTTTCCTTCATCACCCGGGCCACGGCCTGGCTCAGAAAGAAAAGTCCCTTGAGATTCAGGTTCATGATGGAATCCCAGGCGCGCTCATCCACATCTAGCGCCTGGGCCATGGTGGGGTTAGTGGCGGCGTTGTTCACCAGGATGTCGATCTTCCCGAATTCACCCACCACTTTCTTGACGAGGTTGTTGACCTCTTCCACCCGGCCCACATGGGCCGCTATGGGCAGGCATTTTCTTCCCGCCTTTCTGACCTCCGCGGCAACTCTCTCCAAATCGGGGAGTTTCCGGCTGGCGATGGCCAGGTCGGCGCCGGCCTGAGCCAGCCCGATCGCCGCCGCCTCTCCAATCCCGCGGCTCGCTCCGGTGATAAGCGCTACCTTATTCTTCAGAGAAAAATCCATAGGCTACCTCCCATTGGTTAATAAAATACGCATAGAGCATAGAGCATAGAGCATAGAGCATAGAGCAGTACCCCTTCTATGGCAAATCATTTCCCGCCGCTCCTTCCTTTCAGGCCACCTCGGGTGGAGAAGGAGAAGGAAGGAGAGAGAGGGATTTCAGAAATTGGACCAGCAGCTGATTCACTTCCTCCGGGCGTTCCTGATTTACCCAGTGGCCCACTCCCGGGAGGATCACTTTTCCTTTCAAATTGGGAACGCCCATTTCGAGAGACTCCACGGGCTTGCGGTACATCCGGATGACCGGGTCAACGCCCCCGGCGATGAAAAGAGTCGGCTGCCGGAGCTTCGCCCCTTCCAGAAAGGGAGTCAAGGCCCAGTCCCGGTCGATGTTCCGGTACCAATTGAGCCCGCCCCGGAAACCGGTCCGCTGGAATTCATGGACGAAATAGCTGATATCTTTCTCGGCCAGCCAATCGGGCGGCTTTTCGGGTAAAAAATAGGTATCCAGCAGCTTTTCCGATTTGCGGTACACGTACCGCCAGCGCTTTTCCGGGGGGGCGCTGCCCGAGAGCGAAAACAGGGTGCTGAGCATCGTCTTGCGGATGTCGGCTTCCATATCCGCTTCCGCCTTCCCCGGCTCCTGGAAATAGACCTGGTAGAAGACTTCTTCCCCGTAGATCTTCTTCATGATTTCCGTGGGCGGAATTTTTCCGCTCACCCGGGGCAGGAAGGGAACGCTGAGAAGGGCGACGGCGCGGAAGAGGTCGGGCCGGAAAAGGGCGCAGTGATAAGCTACGACGGAGCCCCAGTCATGCCCGATGATCACCGCCCGGTCTTCTCCCAGGGCGTTCACCAGGCCCACGATGTCGCCGGTGAGCTGCAAGATGTCGTAACCCTCGATGGGGCCCGGGCAATCCGTCTGCCCGTAGCCGCGCTGATCCGGAGCCACGGCGTGGAACCCCGCCTTGGCCAGGGCCACCATCTGGTACCGCCAGGAGTACCAAAGCTCCGGGAACCCGTGGGTGAGGATCACCAGCGGGCCCTTTCCCCTTTCGGCAATGTGTATGCGGATGCCGTTGGTCTCGATGAAGCGGTGGGTGATCTGCTCCATACCTCAGCTCTCTGGCAAGCCCCTTGAATATTCATCCATAGGAAACACCGTGGTCTCAGGTTGCATGTTCCCGGTTCCCCGTTCCCGGTTTAAAAACCTCTTTTCATCGCAACCCCATGAGGGCGATCGGCCGGTCGCCCCTCCCGACTATCGTATTTCCCTTAACCGGCAACTGGCAACTGGAAACCGGCAACGGGTTAGAACTTCGTCGGCCAGTTGGCCACCCGGTGCTGCCCGACCCCGCCGGTTCGGCGGTCCTCGCTGATCTCCAGGGCCCGGATGATGTAGTTCCGGGTCTCCCGCGGGTCGATCACATCGTGAAGGTAATGCATTCCCGCCGCCGGGTAGGGCCGGCTGTCCTCGATCATCTGCTGGATGAACTTCTCCTTTTGGGCGGCCAGCTCCGGAGTCTCCTGGATTTTTCCGGCGAAGACCACGTTGGCGGCGATCTCCGGGTCCACGAAGCTCATTTCCGCCGTGGGCCAGGCCACCAGAAAGTCCGTGGCGCAGCCCGACCCGCCCAGGTTCCAATAGGCCATTCCGTAAGTCTTGCGGATGATGACCGCAACCCGGGGCACGGTCATCTGTCCCAGCACGTTCATATAGTTCATCACCCGGGCTCCCACCCGCTTCCGCTCCGCCTCTTTCCCCACCAGGAACCCGGGGGTGTCATGGAAGAAGATGACCGGGATATTGAAGGAATCGCACAGGACCAGGAAGCTCATGGCCTTGTCGATCCCGTCCGTATCCATGGCCCCGGCGTTGAACCAGGGCTGGTTGGCCACGATTCCCACGACCCGCCCGTCCATCCTGGCCAGGGAAGTAATCACGCTCTTGCCGAAGAGGGGTTTCAGGGGGAAGAGAATTCCTCCGTCCACGATAAACTGGAGGATCTTGTTCATGTCATACACCCGGTTCCTCTTTTCCGGGAGGAGGTCCAGGATCCGGTCCATGCGGGTGCCCGAGCCTTCGGGTACGGGTTTGCGCGCAGGGGGCTCGTCGCAGTGGGAGGGCATGTAGGAGAGGAAATCGCGGATGAGGGCGAAACACTCCCCCTCGTTCTCCGCCACCCGGTCGCTGTTGCCGGTGATCTGGGCGTGCACTTTCCAGCCGCCCAGCTCCTCGTCGGTGATCTTCTCGCTGATGGCCAGTTCCAGAACCCGCGGGCCGGAGACGGCCATGGCGCTTCCCTTCACCTGGACCACAAAATCGGAAAGGCAAGCCATCCAGGTGGGCATGCCGTAACACTCTCCCAGGATGGCGGTGACCATGGGCGTTTTGCGCACCCGGCTCATGATCTGGAGGAAGGTGTCGAACCCTCCGCCCCCGATGGAGGCCAGTCCCTTGGCGCCCATGATGTCCGGCATGCGGGCCCCTCCGGCCTCTCCCAGGTAGATGACGGGGAACCCGCGGCGGACGGCCTGGCCCTTTACTTCTCCCTCCTTGTGTCCCGCCACCCGGCTGGAGGTGGCGGCCAGGACGGTGAAATCATTGGCCACCACGGCCACGGTCCGTCCGTCGATCTTGCCGAATCCGCCGATCTTGCTGTCCGCGGGGGTCTTGTCTTCCATTCCGGGCATGTCGGAGGTGTTCAGCATTCCCACTTCGAAGAACGTGTCGGGGTCCAGCAGGCGGGCGATCCGCTCCCGGGCGGTGAGCTTTCCCTTCTCATGCTGGCGCTTGACCTTTTCCGGCCCTCCCATCTGCAGGGCCTTCTCTTTGCGCCGTTTCAGCTCTTCCAGTTCTTTTTCGAAAGGCATGAATGAGTCCTCGAAAAGGAAGAAAGGGAATAAGAAACTTAACCGCAGAGGTCGCAGAGCGCGCTGAGAGAAAGACTGGAAAATTGGAATGATGGAATGTTGGAATATTGGGAAACCAATTGTATTACCCACCATTCCATTATTCCATTTCTTTTTTTCTGTTTAAACTCTGCGGCCTCTGCGTGCTCAGCGGTTCATTTCTTTTTTCATCCCCGGCGGATACGGAGATTCTTACAATTTCCCGGGCAACAAAAAAACAGAGAGACAGGAGCGGCCTTGGCCTTCAGCTCCCGGCTCTCTGCTTCCTGGTTATTTCTTCTGGGTGTAGTCGTACCAGCCCTTGCCGGTCTTTTCTCCGTACTGGCCTTTCAGGTACCTTTCCACCACGCTGGGGGAGGGCAGGTCGCCCCGGTCGCCGGTCTTTTTAAAGCGCTCCAGGGACATGATGTAATTCAAGTCGATCCCGGTCAGGTCCATCAGGCGGAAGGGGCCCATGGGGTGCCCGGCGCCGTAGACGCAGGCTTTATCGATGTCCTCAAAGCTGGCCACTCCCATCTCCAGCATCCAGAGGGCCTCACGGCCGATGACCCGGAAGATCCGGTTGAGCAGGAATCCCTCCACCTCTTTCTTGAGGAGGACCGGCATTTTCTCCAGTTTCTCGGAGAGGTCATAGGTAATCTTGGCCGTCTCGTCGGAGACATGAGGGCCCTTGACCACTTCCACGAGCTTCATCACCAGAGCCGGGTTGAAGAAATGCATATTCACCACTTTGGCGGGCCGTTTCGTGGCATCGGCGATGTGCGAACTCACGATGTACGAGCTGTTGGTGGCCAGGATGGCATGGGGGGGGGCCACCTCGTCGAGCTGGGCGAAGAGCTTCCGTTTCACGTCGAGGATTTCCAGGACCGCCTCGATGACAAAGTCCGCATCTTTGGCCGCCTGTTTCAGGTCCTGGGTGAAGGAGATGTTCTTGCGGGCCGCCTCGGCCGCTTCCTTGGTCATCTTCCCTTTTTCCACCCGCCCCGGGAGGTAGGTATCGGAGAATTTTTCGGCCTTTTTCAGGATCTCCGGCACTACATCCGTACAGGTGGTCTTGTATCCGTGAATGGCGCAGAGGAGAGAGATCTGGTGACCCATGTTTCCCGCGCCCACCACGCAAATCTTTTTGATGTCTTCCAGCTTCATGTCGGACTCCTTTCAGAAAAATTCTGCGGTTCTGTGGTGCTGCCGTTTCCGCAAAAAACAACCGCAGCACGGCAGCACGGTTTTCGTCAACCTTCACGTTCGATGATCGTCGCCACGCCCTGCCCGCCGCCCACGCAGGCGTTGGCCAGGCCGTAGCGCGCCTTCTTGGCCTGGAGAATGCGGGCCAGCGTACCCGTCAGGCGGACGCCGGTCGCTCCCAGGGGATGACCGATGGCCAAGCCGCCGCCCATGACGTTGACCCGGTCCGGAACGATTCCCAGTTCTTTAATGCAGTAAAGGGGAACGATGGCAAAAGCCTCGTTGATCTCCCAGTAGTCGATATCTTTTACGTCCATGCCGGCCGCCTTGAGGGCTCTTTTGCTGGCCGGGACCGGACCGACGCCCATGATGGAGGGATCCACGCCCGCAAACCCGATGGATTTGATCGTGGCCAGGGGCTTGATGCCTTTCTTCTTCGCCGTTTCCTTAGACATGAGGATCATGGAGGTCGCTGCCGCATTCAGGGGAGAAGAGTTCCCAGCGGTGATATTGCCGTCCGGTCTATAGGCCGGCTTGAGGTCCTTCATCTGTTCCAGGGTGGTGTCTCCCCGGACGGCCTGGTCCCTGTCCACCACCATCATCTTGCCATCGCCCTGCTCAGCTTCGATGGGAAGAATTTCGTCCTTGAAGAAACCTTCCTTCTGGGCCTTGGCGGCCAGCTGGTGCGAGCGGACCCCCCATTTGTCCATGTCTTCCTTGGTCAATCCGCTCATCCCGAAGAGCTTTTCCGCCGTCAGGCCCATGTTCATGGTGGTCATCATCTCCCAGTGCTTATAAGCGGGGTCGGTGAAGAGGCGCAGGTTGGGGGAGATAGGACCCTTTTCCCCGGCCAGAGAACCCATGGGAACGCGGGTCATGTGTTCCATTCCCCCAACCATCACGATGTCGGCAAAGCCCATGGCGATTTCCATGAAACCGATATGGATACCGGCCATGGCTGACCCGCACTGCTGGTCCACGAATTTGGCCGAGATGGTGTTGGGGAAGTTGGCCAGAAAAATGGGCATGCGGCCTCCGTAACTCCACTGTTCGGTGACCCCGATCGCCGATCCCACGATGAAATCCTCCACCTCTTCGGGTTTGATTCCCGTTCGCTTGACCAACTCGGGGAGCAGTTTGGCCAGAAGATCATCCGACCGGACCTTGTGGAACCAGTCCCGGGGCGGATCGTTGGGACGGGAACGGGTTTGAGCCGTTCTCAGATAACCTGCGATGACGACCTCTTTCATAAGCGAGTTCCTCCTTTTAAAATAGCGTAGAGCGAGGAGCAAGGAGCATGGAGCAATGAAAATTTTATTCTTTTGACTCTCCGCTCCCCGCTCTTTGCTCCCGGCTTCTTATTTTTTGTCCTTGGTTTCCGGGTTTACCTTCCGGTCCTGAATTCCGGCGAGCTTCTTGACCAGCTTCTTCCGGGCTTCGATGTCATACTGGCTGGTGATGGCGATGGCTTCCATGATGGGCGAGCCGCCGCCGTGGAAGGCGCCATAGTTATGAATCCCTCCGGTAGCGGAACAGGCCAGATCGCCCACATACCGCCACAACTGCGCCGCATCCTCCGGATGGACATCCGGATTTCGGGTAATGTATTTGTACAGGAGATCCTTGGTCTCGGGGTTCATGAAATCCCCTTCATAGGGGAAGGTGGCCGGAATGCCGCCGGAGACGTCGCACAGGATCTCGGCTTCCCGGAAGACCGCCTCGCCGGTGAGGCAGCGGCCCACGTTGGCGTAAATGGAGTTGGGGATGTAGCTGCCCGGGCCATAGGGCCGGAACCCGGCGCCGGGAATGTAAACCTCGGGTTTCCCCATTTCCGAGGCGGTGAACCCGGCGGCATAGCCGAGCTCGGAGACCCGGATGATCTCCGCCAGCTTGTCGCGCACGTGGGAGGCTTTGCCGATTCCGTTGTATTCGGCCGCCAGGGCCACGGTTCCCAGCATCAAGTCTCCCAGGGCGGGTTTGCAGCCCGAGTAGCTGTGCCGGTGGAAGAGGGCGAAGAGCAGGGCGCATACTCCCCCGTGAATCGTTTCGCCGCACAGGAAGACTCTTTCCCAGGGGATGAAGCAGTCGTCGAAGATGGTGTAAGAATCGGTTGCGCCGGGAGTAAAACCCCGTTTGAAGTACTGCCGGTCCCGCAGGTTGTGGATGGAGACGACCTGCTTGACCCCTTCCCAGTCTCCGGGGACGGCAAAAGCCACGGCCCAGTCCTTCTCCTCGGGCAGAAGGGCGCGGGTGGGGAGCACCACGATCTCGTCCGCCACGGAAGCCTCGGAGTTATGCACCTTGGACCCCCGGACCACGATCCCGTCTTTCTTCCTCTCCACCACCCGAACGTACATGTCCGGGTCCTTCTGCTGGCTGGGCCGCTTCATCCGGTCCCCTTTCACGTCCGTCTGGGCGCAGCAGCCTACCAGGTCTTCCTTTTGAAACCTCTCCACCCATTTTTTAAAATTATTGTGGTATTCCGTGGCCCCGTTGTTCGTCTTGTCCGCTTCATAAGAAACGTTGTAGATGGCGTTGGACCCGTCGATCCCCATGCACCGCTGGATGCACCCCCCGACGACCTGGCAGAGAAGCCGGGTCATGTCCTGCTTTTTATGCAGGTCCTCCTTGCTTTGATGGATGTGGTTGAAGCGGTTGATCTTCTCCCCGGTCAGGTGGGATTTGGCCGTGCACAGGCCCTCGTGCTTCGGGTCCGCGGCGTAGTCAAAGGTGATGCCGATGGTGTTGATGGTGGGCATCTGCACCTCGTCGTCCCGGGCGATCTTCTCGCCGTTCATGTAAATGTTCCGGCGCATCTTCTGCAATCTTTCGATGTACTGCTGTTTGGTTCTCATGATTTCCTCCTCCTTCTTTCTTAATATGAGCTTGGGTTACCCAGATCTCTTCATCCCCCTTGATGTCCTACATCTTACGGCTCAGGACCCCTCTATGGCCATGAGAAACCTCATATCCTTTCTTAGGCATCCGGATGGCTATACCTTGCCCTTTTGCGGGGGCAATTGTCAAGATCTTGCTGGGGCGATATAAAGGTCGCCGGCAACGCTCTAAGGAACGCCGGAGAAATCCTCCCCTTCTTTCGCTTCCGTTTCCAGCAGCCGCAAAATTCGCAGGTACTCCTCCCGGGAGAGTTTGCGGTACAGATGGTAGAAGAAACCACTCATGATCTCTCTTCCCTGAACGATTCTTCTGGAGAACTCTTCCGGGGGCAGCTTCCCCAGGGTGGCTTCGAAATAGTATTTGTGGGACATGACCACGATTTCCCGGAACATGTCCCGGTAATGCTTGAGCGCCTCGGCGTCGAACCCGTCCCTTACTCCGATGCCCACTTTATCCATCTCCAGAACTAATTTGCCGAGGGTAATATCATCCTGGGAGTAGATCTTTCGCCCGTTGCGGATCTCCGGGCTGATGATCCCCCATTCCTCCATTCTGACCAGCCACTTCCGCCCCAGTTCGGTGGCCTTCAGGAAAGCCTCTTCCCCCTCAACCTCGTTGGGGAGAAGCTGGTCCACGGGCCGGAAGTATTCCCTTCGGAGGCTCAGGAGGGATTGCCCCTCGGGGGATTTTTTCTGGTGTTTGAGGATATTTTTAATGATCGCCAGGGGAAGAAAGTAACGGTCCTGGAGCTCTTTGATCATACGGATGCGCTCTACATAGCCATCATCATAATCGGCAATGTTTCTTCCCCGCTTGCGGGGCTTGGGCAGGAGGCCCTCACGGATGTAGTAGTGAACGGTTTCCTTGGAAACCTTGGTGCGCTGAACCAACTCGCCGATTTTCAAGAGAAGACTCCTGGGGAGGGAAGAAAAGCCTAAAATCTCGAGAGCTAAAAAACTCTAGCTTTTTCCAGACAGCGGCTAAAACACTATTAGCCAAACAGGAAAAAATTGTCAAGAAGAATCTGGTAGGTCTAAGATTTTTCTTGACTTTTATGTATAGCATTGAGTAATACTCTGCAAAGAAGCAATCACCCGTTAGCGGCTAGCAGGCAGTGCCCAGCTGGCATCAAAACAGGCTTCAACCGTTAGCGTTCAGAAAAAAGCGGATGGCGATCAGGAATCAGTTTCAGCTTGATAAAAGCAAGGTAATTCTTTATTCTCGGGCCGTAAGCTGAAGGCTGATAGCGGAAAGCTTAATTTTCTGGAGGTGAAGAGCATGGAAACCAAACCCTGGCATCGGCATTATGATTACAATGTTCCCACCACCATCCGTTACCCGCGCTTGCCCATCCACGAACTCATCCAGATCCCGGCCAACGCCTACCCGGACAAGGCGGCCCTGAACTTTTTCGGGACCGAGATGACCTTCTGGGAGTTGCGCCAGCAGGTCCTCCGGATGGCCAATGCCCTGGGCGCTCTGGGAATCAAGAAAGGGGATCGGGTGGGAATTCACCTGCCCAACTGCCCTCAGTATCCCATCGCTTATTACGCTTCGCTGTCCCTGGGGGCCATTATCGTAAATATCAATCCCATGTATACGCCCGATGAGCTAAAATTGATTGCCGGGAGCACCGGCCTCACCACCCTCATCACCTTCGATATGGTTCTGCCCAACATCCGGGCTTTGTGCAAGGCGGTTGCCATACCCCGGGTGATCGTTACCAAAGTTACGGACTATATTAAAGGCCTGGGCGTGAGCACGGCAGCCAGCCTGGACCTGGAAAAAGGGTGGTACCATTTTTCCACGCTCCTGGAGGGGTCGACCAAGGCGAAATTCCCCCGGGTTCAGGTAACCCCGGAAGATCCTGCCCTGATTCAGTTTACCGGGGGAACCACGGGGATTCCCAAAGGAGCCGTTCTCACCCACGCCAATGTCGTGGCCGCGACTTTTATATGCGCTCTGTGGGGAAATCCCACCATCCAGTTGACTCCTCCTGAGCGGCGCTCGGTGGTGGCGGTCCTGCCTTACTTCCATGTCTACGGAAACATCGTGGTGTTGAACTGGGGAATGTTCAGTTGCGCCACCCAGATCCAGATCCCCCGATTTAATATCGATGAGGTCATGAACCTTCTGGGGAATTTCAAGGAAATCACCTTTTTCCCGGCTGTGCCGACCATGATCAACGCGGTCATCAATCATCCCAAAGCTGTGGAATTAGACCTGGCCAAAAGAGTGGGCTTGCTGAACTCAGGCGCCGCGCCCATGCCCGTGGAGATGATCGAACAGTGCCGGGACATGGGGATCTTCTTCAGCGAGGGCTACGGCCTTTCCGAATCCACCTCCCTGGGAATCACCAACCCCGTTCTGGGCCTCAAGAAGGTGGGAAGTATCGGGATCCCCATCATCGACAACGATGTGCGGTTGGTGGATTTACAGGACGGAAAGACGGATGTTCCCCAGGGGCAACCGGGAGAGATCATCATGAAAGGCCCCCTGATCATGAAGGAGTACTGGAACAACCCCCAGGAGACCGCCGGGCAGATCAAGGACGGATGGCTCTACACCGGGGATATCGCCATTCAGGATGAGGATGACTATTTCTTTATCGTGGACCGGAAAAAAGACATGATCATCGCCGGGGGGTTCAACATTTACCCCCGGGAGATCGATGAGGTTCTCTTCCAGCATCCCAAGATCCAGGAAGCCGTGTCGGTGGGTATCGCGGACAAGTACCGGGGAGAAACGGTCAAAGCGTTTATCGTTTTAAAACCCGGGGAAAAAGCGACCGAAGAAGAGATCATCAGCTTCTGCAAGGAAAAACTCGCGGCCTATAAAGTACCCAAGCTGGTGGAATTCCGGGACGCCCTTCCCAAATCAGCCATCGGGAAAATTCTCCGCAAGGTTCTGCGGGCGGAGGAAGAAGCCAAGAGGAAAGGCTGACGCGGGGACGCGAGGACGCGGAGACGCCGGAAATAACGAAAAGCACCAAATCCCAAGCATCAAGCCTAAAACGGTTTCTAACCAAAGATACTTGAAATTTTTCTATTGATCCCCTCCCCCTTGATGGGGGAGGGTTAGGGTGGGGGTGAATGAACGGACCGTGGGCCCACCCCCGCCCGCCAGGGGAGGGGAATTATTATTTTTTTGCGAGATCGCCAACTTTAGTCACTCCAAAGTTTAGCTCACTTTAGTCACTTGTTCCAGAAGGAGGCCATACGATGGAAACCGACTACCAGACCCTGAAAGTGGAAGTGAAGGACGGCGTGGTTATCCTTTACATGAACAACCCTCCGGTGAACCAGCTCTCCGAGCACTTCGTGCGGGAGATGGCGGACGCCTTCGTGCAGGCCGCGGGTGACAGCACCGTCAAAGCCGTGGTCCTCACGGGGACGGGGAAGAATTTCATCGCCGGGGCGGACATCACCCAGATCCAGCCCATCCGGGACAAGAATTTTCTCCTCCCCCGGGTTATGGAGAACAACCGTTTCATCAACGCCATTGAGGAAGGCCCCAAGCCGGTGATCGCGGCCATCAACGGTCATTGCCTGGGGGGCGGTCTGGAGATCGCCATGGCCAGCCATTACCGGGTGGCCGCCCAGGGAGTGCAGATCGGCCAGCCGGAAGTCCAGATCGGCCTGATCCCCGGCGCCGGGGGGACGCAGAGGCTGGCCCGCCTGGTGGGGTTTGCCGATGCCTTGACCATGATCACCACCGGCAATCCCATCTCCGCCGAGGAAGGGCTGAAGAAGGGGGCTCTCGATGAGGTCGTTCCGCCCGGTGAGCTTGTGGACACGGCTCTGAAAGCCGCGCGCCGGTTTATCTCCGGCGAACTCAATCATAAGAACCGCATGACCCGGAACAAGACCGACAAGCTTCCCAAGCCCGAAGAGAAAACCGGCATCCTGGCCTTTGCCAAGGGTATGGCCGCCAAGCAGGCCAAAGGATATCTGGCGCCCTTCAAGGCCATCGAGGCCATGGAGCGGGGCCTCACCGGCAATTTTGAGGCGGACTTGAAGGTGGAATCCGAGCTCTTTACCGAGTGCGCCGTGTCCGACATTGCCAAGAACCTCATCGGCATCTTCCTGAACACCCGGGCCGCGGGAAGGCTGCCGCGAATCGAAAAGATCCCTCCCCAGAAAGTCAAAACCGTGGCCATGCTGGGAGGAGGGGTGATGGGGTCCGGCATCATCAACCTGCTTCTCCGGTACGGCTTCGATGCCATCCTGTGGGACATCAACGACGGGGCTGTCCAGAAAGGCCTGGAGGCGGTCCGCAAGACCTTCGCTTATCCCATCAAAAAGGGGAAGATGACCCAAACCGAGCTGGATAAGCTCATCCAGGACCACCTGAAGACCACCACCTCCCTGGAGGGTTTGAAGGGGGTCGACCTGGTGATCGAGGCTGTTCTCGAGGATATGAAAATCAAGCAGGATATCTGGAAGAAACTGGAAGCGATCTGCCGCCCGGATGTGGTCTTCGGGACCAACACCTCGGCTCTGCCCATCACGGAGATGGCTACGGTCCTGAAAGATGCGGGACGGATGATCGGCCTGCACTTCTTCAACCCCGCCGAGAGAATGCAGCTTCTGGAAATCATCTGCGGTCAGAAGACTTCCGATCAAACGCTGGCCACCAGTGTGGCCTTTGGCAGGGGCATCCGCAAAGTACCCATCGTAGTCAATGACGGACCCGGCTTTTACGTTTCCCGACAGCTTTCCACGCTCATGGGCGAATCCACCTTCATGCTGGGAGAAGGGGTAGACCCCGCCAAGGCCGAGGAAGCCCTGCTCGATTTCGGCCTGCCCATGGGACCGGCCACTTTGAGCGATCTCACCGGTATCGATATCGGCTACCATGTGGGCAAAAATTTTGAAAAATCGTTTGGGGAGCGAATGAAGATGTCCCCGCTTTATGAGCGCGTGTATCAGACCGGGTGCTACGGTCGGAAAACCGGCGCCGGATGGTTCGACTACAGCGGAGAAAAACCCGTCCCGAATCCGAAAGTGGTTGCGGTGGTCATGAACTATTTGAAAGAGAAGGGGGTCGCTCCCAAGGCCATGACCCCGAAGGAGATTGTGGACCGGATGCTGGCCCGGGCGATCAATGAAGCGGCTTACATGATCCAGGAAGGGATCTGCGACCGTCCCCAGGACATGGACTTGGCCATGATCTACGGCACCGGATTCCCTCCCTACCGGGGCGGCATTCTCCGCTACGCGGACGAGTGGGGAATCGGCAACGTTTACCAGCATCTCCTGAAGCTGGAAAAAGAGCAGGGGGTCCGCTTCAAACCCTGCGGCCTGATCAAGGAGATGGCGGACAAAGGGCAGACTTTTTACAGGGTATAATGCGGGAATGCGGAGTTCGGAATGCGGGATTCCGACCTTCATCGGACGACTCCCTCCGCACTCCGCAATCCAGGGTTTATTTTCGGTTTGGATTTTTCATTGAGGCTTCATCCGTGTTTATCCGCGTCCAAAAAAGTTCGGAGTAGGGGCGGGTTTGAAACCCGCCCTTACCCATTAAAGTTCGGAGTCAAAGGCGATAAAGCCCTGTTTTTAACTTTAGGCACTTTCTTATCCGTGTTCATCTGTGTCCCATTAGGTTTTTTTATTCCGCATTCCGAATTCCACATTCCGAATTCAGAAAGGGGTTTTGGGGTTTATTTTTTTATTCCCCAATCCGAAATCCACAATCCGCAATCGAAAGGGGGGTTTTATGGCCAAAAGGGTACTGCGAACGAAACTCTGTGACATGCTGGGAATCGAATATCCCGTCATCGCCGCGGGCATGGGGCCGACGCTGATCGGGGAGACCACGGGGGCTCCCGTCGATCTCGTGGTGGCGGTCTCCGAGGCCGGGGGGATGGGGGTCCTGGGGGGCAGCGGATTTTCCGTGGAAGGGCTGCAGGAAGCCATCCGGGAGATCAAAGCGAAAACCAAGAAGCCCTACGGGGTGGACCTCCTTCTTCCCCAAAAGCTCGATGTGGGAGGGGGATTGGGGCAGAAAGGCCCGAAGGAGCTTCCCCTGAGCGCGATCTTGAAGGCCATGCCGCAATCGCACCAGGATTGGGTGAAGAAAGTTAAAGATGAAATGCAGCTCCCGGACGTGGAGATCATCGTAAAGATGAATACGACCACCATGCGCCCCCAGGAAGCGATTCAGGTATGCATCGATGAAAAGGTGCCGCTCTTCTGCGCGGGATTGGGCAATCCCGGGTTTATGGTGAAGGATGCCCACGCCGCGGGAATGAAGGTGCTGGGCATCACCGGCAACGCCAAGAACGCCAGGAGAATGGCCCAGTCGGGAATCGATCTCCTGGTAGCCCAGGGCCATGAGGGGGGAGGACATACGGGCCGGATCGGAACCATGGCTTTACTGCCCCAGGCGATTGATGCCGCTTACCCGGTTCCTGTGCTGGCAGCGGGCGGGATCGGCGACGGCCGGGGACTTGCGGCGGCCTTGGCCATGGGCTGCATCGGGGTCTGGGTGGGGACCCGCTTCCTGGCCACCGACGAAGGGGGAGCCCTGCCGGTCAACAAGAAGCATATCATCGATTCCACCGATGAAGACACGCGGGTGAGCAAGGCTTACACCGGAAAGACGCTGCGGGCGAGCTACACCAAGTTCCACGACCTCTGGGACGGGTCCGGACTGGAACCCCTGCCCTTCCCCACCCAGGTCTTGATCTCTTCGGCACTCCTGGCCAGTTTCGTCCAAGCCAAGAAGGACGATTACGTGGGCGGCCTGGCCGGCCAGGTCTCGGGCCTCATCAAGGAGATCAAACCCGCCCGACAAGTTCTGGAGGAGATGGTGGAGGAAGCGGTGGACATATTGACCCGCCGCCTTCCCGAGAACGTAACTGCGAAGTAATTATTTTCACCACAGAGGCACAGAGAACACAGCGCGGCAAAGCCGCAACCCAGAGAAACCACCCCCTCCCTCCCCTCCCCCCTCGAGGGGGAGGGAAAGGGTGGGGGGGATTTTTTCTTCACAAAATTTAAAGAGTCTGCACGTTAGTAATACAGAGGACCATAAATTCAACAACCGAATATCGAAATTTGAAACATTCAGGTTTGGATCATTTGAATTTAGAATTTTGTTTTTTGTTCCGGATTTCGTGCTTCAGAATTCGGATTTAAGAGTTTCCTCTGTGCCCTCTGGGTCTCTGTGGTGAAATAAAAAAGGAGTTGAAAATGGCTGATAAATTTGTGAGTGAGCGGAATTTGAGGTTTCTGCTCTACGAGGTCTTCGATGCCCCGAAGATCACCCAGTACCCCTACTACGCCGAGCACAGCCGGGAGAGCTTTGACATGGCCCTGGACACGGCCATGAAGATCGGCAAGAACCTGATGAAGCCCAAGCTCACGGAGATGGACAAGAATCCTCCCGAGTTCGTAAATGGCAGGGTGAAAGTCCACCCCATGGTCCGGGGGTTAATGAAGGAATGCGGGGAAGGGGGCTGGATCGGCGCGCCCTTCTCTTTTGACCTCGGGGGGCAGCAGCTTCCGCTGATGATCTCGGGGGCCTGCCGGTTCATTCTATCGGCGGCCAATTATTCGGCCAGTGTGTACCCCTTTCTCACCACCGGGGCGGCTCATCTCATTCTGTCCTTCGGCTCCCCGGAGATGATCGAAAGTTACGTACCCAAAATGTTCTCCGGAGAGTGGCAGGGGACCATGGCCCTGACCGAACCGCAGGCGGGAAGCTCCCTGGCCGACATCACCACGACCGCGGAACCCACGGACCAGGGTTATTACAAGGTCCGGGGTCAGAAGATCTTCATCTCCGCCGGCGACCACGACGGGGTGGATAACGTCATTCACCTCATGTTGGCCAAGATCAAAGGCGCCCCCGCGGGAGTGAAGGGAATCTCCCTTTTGATCGTTCCACAGAAGAGGCTGGAGGGCGGACAGCTCGTTCCGAATGACGTGAACACGGCCGGGATCTACCATAAACTGGGCTACCGGGGAGCGCCCATCACCCAGCTCAGCATGGGGGAGAACAACGACTGCCGGGGATACCTGGTGGGGGAACCGCACAGGGGGCTCCTCTACATGTTGCAGATGATGAACGAGGCCCGGATCGACGTGGGCCTGGGGGCGGCGGCCATCGCCTCGGCCGCCTACTACGCTTCCCTGGAATATGCTCAGCAGCGGCCCCAGGGGAGAAAGGTGACCAGCAAGGATCCGACCCAGCCGCAGATCCCCATCATCCAGCATTCGGATATCAAGAGGATGCTCCTCTTTCAGCGGGCCGTGGTGGAAGGGTCCATGTCGCTCACCATGCAGTGCGCCCTGTACGCGGACCTGGGCCGGGTTTTGACCGGGGAGGAGAAGGAGAAGTATGAATTGCTGCTGGATCTTCTGACCCCGGTGGTTAAAAGCTATCCTTCAGAGATGGGAATCCCTTCGGTCAGCGCCGGGCTGCAGATCCTGGGCGGGTACGGGTACTGCGATGAATTTCCTCTCGAACAATTTTACCGCGACGCCCGGATCCACCCCATCCATGAGGGGACCACGGGCATCCAGGGCATCACCCTCCTGGGCCGCAACGTGACCATGAAGAACGGCGCGGCCTTCAAGCTGTTCCATACGGAGGTGCAGGATACCATCAAGAAGGCGGAAGAGATCGGGGAATTGAAGCCTTATGCCCAGGAGCTCAAAAGCGCCATGGACCGGCTCACCAAGGTTACCCTGCACCTGATCGGCCTGGCCCAGAGCAAAGGCCCGGAGGTATTCCTGGCCGACTCTACCCTCTACCTGGAGTTCTTCGGAATCATCAGCATCGCCTGGCAATGGCTCCTCCAGGCGGTCCATGTGCAGAAAGCCCTGGGTCAGAAACCGACCGGTGTCGACGCGGACTTTTACCCCGGAAAGATGTACGCCTTCCGCTACTTCTTCCGCTACGAACTGCCCAAAATCGAAGGGCTGGCCAAGAGGTTGACCGACGGCGATGCCTTCACTGTGGAGATGAAAGACACGCTTTTTGCCGATTGAAAATCTTTTTGCCTCCCTTTATCAAAGCGGGGTTGGAGGAATTTCTGAGACTCCCCAGGCAAGATTCCGCTCAAATTCCCTTGATCCTAACCCGGACAAGCGGGCACCAAAAAAGATATTGTAGGGGCGGTCACGCCTTTGGCGTGATGGCCGCCCGCAAGATGGCAACCATCGCGCGCTTCGCGTGATTGCCCCTACAATTTTCTTACCATTTTGTTCACAATTCCACTGGTAATGGACTAGGCTTTCTCCGCGACCATGCGCAGAGAAAGGTGCCCCGCGGGCAGCCCCGATGCACTTGTAGGGGCACGATGTCCCGCCGAGGCGGGATGCCCCTACGGCCTTTGGAATCTGCCGGCGGGGTTCGGTTTTGGACTTTCTGGAAAGAGGAAGCAAAAAACGCGATGCAAATGATAGGGCTGAAGAGTTAAGGAAGGAGAGAAGTATGAATTCGGGAACGACCATCGTATGGGTAACTGCCCGGCAGGTCTATTCGGACCGCGGGCACCCGGGCATCGAGGCGATGGTGAAGACCGAGAACGGGGCCGTGGGGGTTGCCGTGTGCACGGC
>Ga0315289_10002921_pt1 | contig 26055 bp, 22 predicted proteins | sample YL17G11_40_MG_FD_203452 | JGI IMG/M metagenome (GOLD analysis project Ga0315289, IMG submission 203452) | Sediment microbial communities from Yellowstone Lake, YNP, Wyoming, USA - YL17G11_40 | ecosystem: Environmental > Aquatic > Freshwater > Lake > Sediment | place: USA: Wyoming | collected...
CACTGCGCGCCGCGGTGGAGGCGTTCCTGGAGATTCCCGCGGCGGGGAAGCGCTGGCTTGTGCTCGGCGACATGCTCGAGCTTGGGGACATGAGCGAGGATCTCCACCGCGAGGCGGGCGTCTTCTGTGGCCGGGCGAAGGTCGACGGAATCTTGACGATCGGCGCGGAGACGGTCGAACTGAACCGCGCCGCCGCCGGCGAGCGGAAGTCGCCCGAGCACATCACTCATTTTCTCGACGTCGACGCGCTCGCCCGGTACCTGAACGATCTCGTGGCGCCGGGGGACGCCGTTCTCGTGAAGGGCTCGCGGGGCATGCATATGGAAAAGATCATCGATACGGTCGAGAAGGCACGCGGCGCCGCACGGCGGAGGGTCGACTGATGCTGTACTGGCTCCTCTATCCGCTCAGGGATTATTTCTTCGCCTTCAACGTGTTCCGGTACATCACCTTCCGCGCCGCGTACGCGATGGTCACGGCGCTCCTCATCTGCTTCATCCTCGGGCCGCGCTTCATCCGTTGGCTCCGCGCGGTGCAGATCGGTCAGCGAATCCGCGATGAGGTGCCCGAGCGCCACCAGGAGAAGGAAGGCACGCCGACGATGGGCGGCCTCCTCATCATCACCGCGATCGTCGTGCCGACTTTGCTCTGGGGCAATCTCGCGAATCCCTACATCCAGGTCGCGATCGTGGTTACGCTCTGGACGGGGCTCATCGGATTCGTCGACGATTACCTGCGCGTCGTAAAGAAGACCGAGAAGGGCCTCGTCGGGCGCTACAAGCTCCTCGGCCAGTTCATCTTCGGCGCCGCGCTCGGCGTATTCCTCTACATGCACCCGCTCGTTCGCGAGGGCGCAACGCAGAGCGCCCTGCCGTTCCTCAAGAACTATTACATCGAGTGGGGGTTTCTGTACATCCCGCTCGTGATACTCGTCATCATGGGGTCGTCGAACGCGGTAAACCTCACCGACGGCCTCGACGGGCTCGCCTCGGGCGCATCCGCCTTCAGTTTCTTCGCGTTCGCCGCGCTTGCGTACCTGAGCGGCCACAAGACGTTCGCCGGGTACCTCAATATCCCGTACATGCCCGGCTGCGGCGAGCTCACCGTGTACTGCCTCTCGGTTGTGGGGGCGGCGCTCGGCTTTCTCTGGTTCAACGCGCACCCCGCGCAGATCTTCATGGGGGATACCGGATCGCTCGCGCTCGGCGGAGCGCTCGGCACGGTCGCCGTGCTCCTCAAGAAGGAGCTGCTCCTTCTTATCATCGGCGGCATCTTCGTCGCCGAGGCGGTATCCGTGATCCTGCAGGTCGCCTCGTTCAAGCTCACGGGTAAGCGGATATTCAAGATGGCTCCCATCCACCATCACTTCGAGCTCAAGGGATGGGGGGAGGAGCAGGTCGTCGTCAGGTTCTGGATCATCGCGGCGCTCCTTGCGCTGCTCAGCATAAGCACGCTCAAACTGCAGTAACGTCCGCGCGAGGTGGGGAGAGCATATGGCCGCAGCACATGCAGCAGAACGGTACCGGGGGAGAAAGGTGCTCGTCCTCGGGCTCGCGAGGAGCGGCGTCTCCGCGATGCGGCTCCTCGGCGCCGAAGGCGCCGTCGTGAGCGGCGCGGACGAGAACGCCCGCGTGGAGGTCCCGTCGGATCTCGCCGGGGCGCGCGTCCGTCTCGGGGCCTTCGGTCCGGAGCTCCTCGACGCCGTCGACGAGATCATCGTGAGCCCCGGCATCGCGATCGATCACCCGCTCATGCTCGAGGCGCGCTCGCGCGGCATTGCGCTCGCGAGCGAGCTCGAGCTCGGCGCGCGCTTCGCGAAGGCGCGCCTCATCGGCGTAACGGGCACGAACGGCAAATCGACGACCGTCACGATGATCGGCGAGATCCTGCGCGCGTCGGGGCTCAAGGCGATCGTCTGCGGCAACGTGGGGCTTCCCTTCTGCGCGGTCGCGAAGGATCTCGGACCGAAGGACGTCTTCGTCCTCGAGATATCGAGTTTCCAGCTCGAGACGATCTCGGTCTTTCACCCGGAGGTCGCCGGCATCCTCAATCTCACCCCCGACCATCTCGACCGGTACCACGACGTCGAGGACTACTACCGTTTCAAGGCGCGTATCATCGAAAACTGCGACGGTAGGGACACGTTCTTTTACAACGCGCTCGACCGGCGCTGCGCGGCGATCGCGCCGGGATTCCCGGGGAAATCCGTCCCCTTCTCGTCCGCCGGTCCCGTCGACGGCGGCATCTTCCTCGACGGTGAGCGCCTCGTCCGCTCGCGCGGCGGAACGTCGGAAACACTCCTCGAGCGCAGCCAGCTCGGGGTTATCGGACTCCACAACGTGGAGAATGCTTTGGCAGCGGTCGCTTCGCTCACGCCCTTCGACGTGCCCGCGGGGGCATGTCGAAGGGCTCTTTCGGAATTCAGGGGGCTCCCGCACCGGATGGAGAAGGTCGCGACCGTGCGGGGAGTCGCCTATTACAACGATTCGAAGGGCACGAACGTCGAGGCCGTGATGATGACCCTGAAGGGGCTCGATCGCCCCGCCGTCCTCATCCTCGGCGGCCATGACAAGGGCGGGGATTTCACGAAGCTCATTGCGCTCCTCACGCACGTGAAGGCGATCGTAACGATCGGCGAAGCGGCGCCGCTCATCGAGGAGGCGCTCGGCTCGGTCGTGCCGATCGCGCGGGCCGCGACGATGCAGGAGGCGGTCGAGACGTCGGCGCGCACGGCGCAGCCGGGGGAGCTCGTGCTTCTGTCGCCCGCGTGCGCGAGCTTCGACATGTTCAGGAATTTTGAGCACCGGGGAGAGGTGTTCGCCCAATGCGTGAGAGAATTGCAGAAATAGCCGAAATCACCGAACGGGGGAGGTACGACCTCAAGCTCGTGCTCGCGACGGTCGCGCTCGTCGTGCTCGGACTCGTTATGATCGCCTCGGCGAGCCAGATGGTGAAGCTCCAGCGCCTGAGCGGCCCCCATTTCTACTTCTTCCACCGGCAGCTCATCATCGCCGCGCTCGGGCTCTGCGGCATGATCCTCTTCATGAAGGTGCCGTATCACCTCTACCAGAAGTTCGCGGGGAAGCTGCTCGTCGCCGCCTTCGTGCTGCTCGGCGCCGTGCTCGTCATCGGCACCGAGGTCCGGGGATCGAACCGCGCGATTTTCGACTTCCAGCCCGTCGAGGCGGCAAAGATCGCCCTCGTCGTCTTCCTCGCGGCGAAGATCTCGGAGTGGGGAGACCGCATCAGGGATTTCAAAACGGGCTTTCTCCCGCTCGTGGGGACGGCGCTCGCCATGGCGGTCATGGTCGCGCTCCAGCCGAATATCTCGAACGCCGTTCTCATCGTCGCGCTCGCGTACGTCATTCTCTTTGTCGCCGGATGCCGGTTGAAGCACCTCGTGCTCTTCGGGCTCGGGACTCTCGCCGCGGCGGCGCCCTTCCTCGTGCGCGTTTCGAAAGTGGTCACCCGTCTCAGGGACTGCTTCGGCGGCGGGGCGGGGAGCACGACGACTTTCCAGATCGATCAGTCGCTCATCGCGCTCGGGTCGGGCTCGCTCCTCGGGGCCGGGCCGGGGCGGGGACATCAGAAGTATCGCTTCCTTCCCGACGCGCACACCGATTTCATCTACTCGATCATCGGCGAGGAGCTCGGTCTCATCGGGACGATCGCCGTGCTCCTCGTCTTCGTGTTCATGCTCCGCCGCGCGGTGCGGACGGCGCGGCGCGCCCCCGATTCCTTCGGGTATGTCCTTGCGCTCGGTCTCGGGCTCCTCATTTTCATGTCCGCGATAATCAATATCGCGATGACGACGGGCATCATACCGACGGCGGGTCTGCCGCTTCCCCTGATCAGCTACGGCGGATCCTCGCTCGTCGCCTCGCTGGCCGCGATCGGCATTCTCGCCAGTATCTCGTTCGAGGGGAAGGAACGAAAGCTGAACGTCGGGTTGTTTGGTTTGAAGCGCGGGGCAAAGAGCGTCTACGCGAAGCGCGCGTAGCGCGGCGGGAGAAAGGAACGCGCCGGCAATGAGAATCGCATTTGCGGCAGGAGGCACCGGGGGGCACATTCTCCCCGCCCTTTCCGTCGCCGACGAGCTGCGCGCACGGGTGAACGGCCTCGAGACGCTCTTCATCGGGACGCGGTACGGGCTCGAGGGCACGCTCGTCCCCGCGGCCGGCTACGAGATCCGCTATATCTCGGCGAGGGGAGTGCGGGGAAAGGGAACCGCCGCGAGGGTGCGCAACGCGACGGGCATCGCGGCGGGATTCTTCCAGTCGCTCGCGCTGCTCTCGCGTTTCAAGCCCGACATCGTGTTCGGCTCGGGGGGCTACGCGAGCGCGGCCGTCGTTCTCGCCGCCTCGTTTCTCAGGAAGAAGATCGTGATCCAGGAGCAGAATTCGATCCCGGGGCTCACGAACCGCCTGCTGGCGCGGTGCGCTCGGCGGATCTACCTCGGATTCGCCAAGGCGTCGGAGTACTTCGGGAATCACCGGGGTCTCGTCGTCACGGGAAACCCGCTGCGAGCCGATGTCGCCGCGGCGGATTCGATCGACGCGCGCGCCGAGTTCGGGCTCGCAGTCGCGGGGCCCGTGCTCCTCGTCTTCGGCGGGAGCCAGGGGGCGCGCACGCTCAACCATGCCGCGGCGGAGTACCTCCTCGCCCGAGCGGACGTGCAGGGAATCGTCCAGACGGGAGAGCAGGACTACGCATGGGTGATGGAGCGTCTCGGCGCGCAATCGCCTCGCTGCTTCGTCAGGCCGTATATCGGCGCGATGCACCGGGCGTACGGCGCCGCCTCCGTCGCGCTCGCCCGCGCGGGCGCCCTGAGCGTCTCCGAAATCGCCGCGGTGGGCCTTCCCTCGATCCTCGTGCCGTACCCGCACGCCGCGGACGACCATCAGCGTTACAACGCGTCTTTCCTCGCCGATGCGGGAGGGGCGATCGTCATCGAGGATTCGAAGCTCACGAGGGACACGCTCGCCGCCGCGCTCGATCCGCTCCTCGCCGATCCGGCGCGGCTCGCCGCGATGAAGCGCTCCCTCGGGAAGGTCGCGCGGCGGGACGCGGCGAAGCTCATCGTGGACGACATGCTCGCGCTGGTCTCGACTCGACGCGGGAGGATCGAGGAATGAGTAACGGGTTTCGGCATACGGCGCGCGGAAACCGCACAAGGAGCGCATTGCTCGGCAAAACGCGGCACATCCATTTCGTGGGGATCGGCGGCGTCGGGATGAGCGGCATCGCCGAGATTCTCCTCAACCTCGGGTTCACGGTGAGCGGCTCCGATCTCGAGAAGGGCCCGGTCACCGAGCGCCTCGCCTCGCGCGGCGCGAAGATACAGGCCGGACACGCGGCGAAGAACGTCGCCGGGTGCGACGTCGTGGTCATTTCCTCGGCTGTCAGCGCGGGCAATCCCGAGGTCGTCGCGGCGCGCGAGAAGGGCATCCCCGTCATCGCGCGCGCCTCGATGCTCGGCGAGCTCATGCGCTTCCGCACGGGGATCGCCGTCGCGGGCGCCCACGGCAAAACGACGACCACCTCCCTTGTCGGGGCGGTCCTCCAGGAGGCGGGGTGCGATCCGACGATCATCGTCGGCGGGCGCGTGAAGAGCCTCAAGGCAAACGTTCGGCTCGGCCAGGGGGAGCTCCTCGTCGCCGAGGCGGACGAGAGCGACGGGAGCTTCGTGCACCTCACCCCCGTCTTCGGCATCATTACGAATATCGACGCCGAGCATCTCGATTTCTACGGCACCCTCGACGCGATCTACGACGCCTTTGTCGAGTTCTCGCGCTGCATTCCCTTCTACGGCGCGGTCATTTGCTGCATCGACGATCCGAAGGTGCGGACCATCCTCCCGCGCATCGAGCGGCGGATCGTGACGTACGGATTCGGCGCGGAGGCCGACGTGCGCGGCACGATCCTCGAGTCGGGCTCGGGGGGGAGCGTGTTCTCGTACACGGTGCACGGAAAGCGACGCGGGCGGCTCCACCTGTGCGTTCCCGGTTTTCACAACGCGCTCAACGCGCTGAGCGTCTGCGCCCTCGCCGAGGAGCTCGATATCGCGCCGCGCCATCTCAAGAACGCCTTCGCCGCGTTCGAGGGGGTCGCGCGCCGCTTCGAGATCAAGGGGGAGCGGGGGGGCATTCTCTTCGTCGACGACTACGGTCATCATCCGACCGAGATCGCGGCGACGATCCGGACCGCGCGCGAGAACTACCGGCGGCGCGTCGTCGTCGTCTTTCAGCCGCATCGCTACACGCGCACGAGGGACCTGCACGACAAGTTCGGCGGCGCGTTCCGCGATGCGGACGAGCTCTTCATCACGGACATCTACCCGGCGGGGGAGCGGCCGATCAAGGGAGTCACCGGGAAGCTCATCTATCGCGCCGTCGTGCGGGAGGGAAAGCCCCGGGCCGCCTACGTGAGCGGCTGGGCGAATCTCAAGGCAACCGTCCGGGACAGCATTCGCGCGGGGGACATCGTCGTCACGCTCGGCGCGGGAAACATTTTCCGGCTCGGCGAGGAGTTGCTCGACGAGGAACTCTCCGGCGAAGGCGCGCCTGCGAGAAAGGGATCGGTGAAGAAGCGATGAAGTTCTGGGAAGCTCACGGAATGGCCGCGCGGGAGGCGACGCCGAAACCTCGAATCCCGAGAACGTTGCTTGCGCTCGCCGCGGGCATCATCGCCGCGGCCGCGTGCATCGCCTTCTGGCCGGGGGTCTTCGTCATCACAGACGTTGAGTTCCACGGCTGCGGCGCTATTCCGCGGGATTCCCTGAAGCGCGTTCGCACGCTCCTCCTCGGCAAGAACCTCGCCACCGTATCCGTCGCCGGGGCGCGGACGCGGCTCCTCGAGTTTCCCGAGGTGCAGGACGTCGTTTTCAAGCGCCGCTTCCGGCACACGCTCGAATGCTATCTCGTCAAGCGCGAGCCGGTTGCGCTCCTCGTTGCGGGGGACATCCTCGAGGTCGACGGCGACGGGGTCATCATCCCGCGCCGCTCGGGGAGCGCCGACGTCGATCTTCCCGTGATCACGGGCATCGATCATCGGGATCTGTGCGCCCGGAAGGGCGCGCGGGGCATCGAGCGGGCAATCGAGGTCCTCACGCTCTTCAGGGATCTCGGCTTCTCGCCCGCGAAGCAGCTTTCCGAGATCCACATCGACGGCGACGACGTCGATCTCGTCTGGATGGGAACGGGAACCGTCGTCAGGCTCGGCCGCGACGACTACGCGAACAGGGTCCGCAAGCTGAGAACGGTATTCGGAATCTTGAACGATCGAGAGCAGTTTCCACAACTCATTGATCTCCGTTTTGATCGCCAGGTGGTTGTGCGCTGAGGTCATGTAAGCGAGGTGAGACCAAACCTATGTCCTCCGATTTTGTCGTCGGTCTCGATATGGGAACCACGAAGGTGGCGGTTCTGATCGGCGAGTTCACGTCCGAGGGGGAGACGCGCATCATCGGCGCCGGCTCGGCCCCCGCCGAGGGAATCAAGAAGGGCGTCGTCGTCAACATGGACGAGGCCGCCGACAGTCTCCGCGCCGCGGTGTCGCAGGCCGAGCGGATGGCAGGCGTCGAGATCCGCGGGGTCTGCGCGGGGGTGTCGGGGCCGCACATAAAGAGCTTCAACAGCCGCGGCGTGATCGCGATACCGACCTCGCGCCGCGAGGTCTGCGCCAGGGACGTGGACAAGGTCACCGAGGCCGCCAGAAGCATCACGCTTCCCCTCGATCGGGAGATCGTGCACAGCCTTCCCCAGGACTTCGTCGTCGACAACCAGACCGGCATCCACGATCCCGTCGGCATGTCGGCGACGCGGCTCGAGGCCGACGTGCACATCATCACCGCTCTCGGGATGCCGCTCGAGAACATGCTCAAGGTGTCGAAGAAGGTCGGTATCGAAATCGTGGACATGGTGTTCGATCCGATCGCCGCGGCGCGCGCCGTTCTCACGAGGGACGAGATGAATCTGGGCTGTTGCGTCGTCGACGTCGGAGGCGGCGTCACGAACTACGCCCTGTACTACGGCGGCACGGTCCGCGCGAGCGGGGTCATCGCGGCGGGCGGGGTCAACGTCACGAACGATCTCGCCGTGGGGCTCCGGACGTCCGCCGCCGTCGCGGAAGATCTCAAGCTCTCCCACGGTCTCGCGCTCGCCTCGCTCGCGAACGACGAGGAGACGATCATGGTCCCCGGCATCGGTGACCGCGAGCCCCGCGAGGTGCGTACGCAGATACTCGCCGCCATCATCGAGCCGCGGAGCGAAGAGATATTCACGATGGTCAAGAAGGCGGTCGGCGGCGACCCGTTCTACCGGCTGCTCGGCGCGGGGATCGTGCTCGCCGGGGGGGGCTCGAAGCTCCGCGGGATGGAGGGAGTCGCCGAGGAGGTCTTCGGCCTTCCCGTTCGCATTGGAAGGTCGGCGAACCTCATGGGGCTCTCCGAGCTCGTCGACTCGGCCGAGTGGACGACCGGCATCGGGCTTCTGCTCCACGGCCGCGACCGGATCGCCGAGCACGGCGGCGACGGGGCGGTCGACAGGGTCAAGTGGATGGTTAATAGAGTGAGAAGGATAGCGAGCCTGTTCTAAGAGGAAGGGGGAACACATGCGGTTCGAATTCGATGATTTCGACGAGCTGGCAAAGCTCAAAGTGGTGGGGGTCGGAGGCGCTGGCGGAAACGCCGTAAACCGGATGATCGACTCGGGGCTCATGGGCGTGGAGTTTATTGCAATCAACACCGACGTCCAGGTCCTCGAGCTTTCGAAGGCGCACAAGCGGATCCAGATCGGCAACCGCTCGACGAAGGGGCTCGGCTCGGGGGGCAATCCCGAAACCGGCCGCCGGGCGATGGAAGAGGACGCCGATCTCGTCGCCGAGGCGCTCTCCGGGGCCGACATGGTGTTCGTGACCGCCGGCATGGGGGGCGGCACGGGCACGGGCGCGGGTCCGCTCGTCGCGCGCATGGCTCGGGAGCAGGGCGCGCTCACGGTCGGCATCGTGACGCGTCCCTTCACCTTCGAGGGGAAACGCCGCCACCGCCAGGCGCTCGAGGGAATCCTCGAGCTCAAGCAGGAGGTCGACACCCTCATCATCATCCAGAACGACAAACTTCTCTCGATCGTCGGAAAGGACACGCCGCTCACGCAGGCCTTTTCGATGGCCGACGACGTGCTCCACCACGCGACGAAGGGGATCAGCGATCTCGTCCTCACACCGGGTCTCATAAATCTTGACTTTGCGGACGTTCGTTCTATCATGAGCGGCATGGGTGACGCCCTGATGGGTACCGGGGTGGCGAAGGGGGACGAAAGGGCGATACAGGCGGCTCAGATGGCGATCCGCAGCCCGCTGCTCGACGACGTGTCGATCAAGGGCGCGAAGGGAGTGCTCGTCAACATCACCGGCGGCGAAAAGATGACGCTCCATGAGGTATCCCAGGCGACCTCGGTCATCAGCCAGGAGGCGGGCGAGGACGCGAACGTGATCTTCGGTGCGGTCGTGAACAAGGGAATGGGCGACGAGATCCAGGTCACCGTTATCGCCACCGGTTTCGAGCCTCGCGAACGCGAGATCATGCCGGTCCGGGAGCCGGAGGTCTTCGCAGAGCCGAAAAGCGCCGAGATCATTAACATCAGGGATCTCGACGGGGCGCCCACGCTGGTCGAGATCGGCAATCTCGCGCGTACGGGCGTCGGTCTCAACGCGGTGAACTTCGGCGCCTGTCACGAGCCGAACCTCGACATCCCGACGTTCTTGCGCAAGCAGCTCGACTGACGAGGGGGGCGAAGCGTGTCCCTATGGGGAAAGATATTCGGCATTAACAAGAATCCCGAGTACGAGCTCGGAATCAGGCTCTACAACGAGGGCAAGTACGAGCTCGCCGTGGCGCAGCTCGAGAAGGCGATCCCCAAGGCGGGCAAGAACGACCCGCTCTACGCCCTCGGGATGTTCTACGCCGCCGAATCGCACGCCCACATCGGCACGGCGAAGTTCCTCGCCGGCGACCCGAACGACGCGCTCATCCACTTCCAGAAGGCGGTCGCGGAGAATCCGACCTACCCGGACATCTATTACCGCATGGGTGTCATCCATCACCGGCTCGGCGGTCTCGACGAGGCGATCGCGAGCCTGCGCAAGGCGGTCGAGCTCAACCCGAACTATTTCGAGGCGATCTGCTACCTCGGCATCGTTCTCTACGAACGCGGGGACCGCGACGAGGCGGACCTGATCTTCGCCAAAGCGCTCAAGATGGGTTCGGAGAGCCCGAGCCCGATCAGCAAGTTCCTGAGCGACCACCTCGCGGGGCGCGAGACCGACATTCCCCCACTCAGCGCGCTCAAGCAGGTGATCCGGATCGATTCGGAGTTCGACGGCGCCCTCTTGGAAGGGATCGAGGCTTACAACACGGGCAATTTCGAGGACGCCGCCCGGGCGTTCGCGGCAGCCTCCGAGGTTCACCCCGATTACGCGGACGTTCGCTTCAAGCTCGCGCTCGCGCACCTTCGCGCGGGGGAGCACGCGGACGCGCGCCGCGATCTCGAGGCCGCGATCTCGATCAATCCCCGCTACGCCGAGGCGCACTTTTACCTCGGCATCGCGCTCCTCGACGAGAGACACTACCGCGAGGCGATCGAACAGTTCGAGCGCTCGGCGGCCATCACACCCGACTATGCCGATCTCCAGTGCTTCCTCGGCTCGACCTATTTCTTCCTCGGCGAGCTCGACCGGGCGCGGCTCGCCCTCGAGCGGGCGCTCGAGCTCTCGCCGGGCTACGGCAAGGCGCGCTACTACTACGGTCTCCTTCTGTACGCGCTCGGCGACCGCACGCGCGCGATCGAATACCTCTCCGACGCAATGAAGGGGGAGGAGCACAAGGGCGCGGTCGACCTGAGCTTCGCGCTCGTGCACCTGCGCGAGGGGAACCTCGAGGAGGCGATGCGAGTTCTGAGAGACATCCTCGACGCGGGAGGAGAGAGCGCCGATATTCTCTACTTCATCGGAGAATGCTACCTGCGCATGAACCAGCTCGCCGACGCGGAACGCTTCTTCAGGCATTCGCTCGAGATCAATCCCCGCTTTCTGCGGGCAAAGGAAAAGCTCGCCCACATCATGATACGGACCGGCGACTACGAGGCCGCCGAGCGGATGCTCGATCCGCCCGAAGCCGATTTCGCCGACCTTTTCAAGATCCTCGGGGACATCAAGTTCTACCGCGGTGAGCTCCAGGCGGCCGAGGGTTTCTACCGCCAAAGCCTCGGCGTGAACTCTGAATACAGCGAAGCGAACCTCTCGCTCGCCCTTACGCTCCGCAACCAGGGACGCGAGGCGGAAGCCGAGGAGCTGTTGAAAAAGCTCATCGACCACGACCCGGAGAACGTCCTCGCCCGGAATCTTCTCGGCCGCGGTCTCCTTAACCTTGAAAACCGCTGAGGCGAGCTTCCCGTTGTTTCCCGCCGAATCGTACAAAAGGAGTTTGGATCAATGAACCGCGCGGCCAGCGCATCCGGATCGAAACGGCGCCCTTGGTGCGCGATTCTGCGCATTTCCCTCTTCGCGGCGGCCGTGGGCATGATCGGTGCGCCGCCTCCCTGTGCCGCTCAGGAGGAGACGGTCATTTTCGAGCACCTTTCCATCGAGCAGGGGCTTTCGCAGAGCATCGTGGAATGCATCATCCAGGATCGCAGGGGATTCATGTGGTTCGGCACCCAGGATGGCCTGAACAAGTACGACGGATATCAATTCACCGTGATCCGACAGAAGCCGCAGGACGCGAACAGCTTGAGTCATAACAACGTGCTCGCGCTCTGCGAAGATCACACGGGTCTCATCTGGATCGGGACGTTCAACGGAGGTCTCAACGGCTACGATCCCGAAACGGAGAAATTCACGCGCTACATGGCGGACGTGAACGATCCGCAAAGCCTCAGCAGCAACATGGTCAGAGCGATCTATGAAGACAGCCATGGCACCCTGTGGATAGGAACGGAAGACGGATTGAACAGATTCGATCGCGCAGGGGGGCGGTTCACCCAATACAAACATGACCCGAATGATTCCGGAAGCCTCAGTCATAGCATCATCCGGGAGATATGCGAGGACAGATCCGGATTTCTCTGGGTCGGCACCGAGGACGGATTGAATCGACTCGATCCGGCCGCCGGGCGATTCAAGCGCTACCGCACCGTCCGCAATAATCCGAGGAGCTTGAGCAATAATGCCGTCAGGGCGCTTTACGTCGATCGGGAGGGCGTTTTCTGGATCGGCACCGAGGACGGACTGAACAAGTTCGATGCGCAGAGAGATGAATTCACCCGGTATCGCGCCATCCCCGGCGATCCACAGAGCCTGAGCCACAACTCTGTGTATTCGATCTACGAAGATACGCGCTTGGGGTTCTGGGTCGGCACCAATGGCGGGGGCCTCGATCGATTTGATCGGAAAACGGGCCGGTTTCAATCGTATCAACACGATGCGTGCGATCAGCTCACGTTGAGCTTCGACGAGATCTATGCTTTCTGCGAGGATCGATCGGGAGTGCTCTGGATCGGGACGTGGGGCGGCGGAGTCGACAAGGTCGACACAAAGAGAAAACAATTCGCGCATTACCGGCGCGATCCGAACAATCCGAACAGCCTGAGCCACGATATCGTGTGGTCAATCTACGAAGACAAAGAAGGAATTCTCTGGATCGGTACTCACGGCGGCGGATTGAACAGGTTCGATCGGCGCTCAAACCGATTCACGCACTACCGTCATGATCCGAACAATCCCCACAGCCTGAGCAATGATATCGTGAGAATCATCGTAGAGGACCGTTCCGGCATGCTTTGGCTCGGAACCAATGGCGGAGGAATAGACAAGTTCGACAGAAAGACCGGGCAATTCACCGCATATCGGAACGATCCGGACAATCCAAACAGCCTGAGCCACGATGAGATCAGATGCATCTTCCAGGACCGTAACGACCTGCTCTGGATCGGGACAAACGGGGGCGGATTGAACTCATTCGATATAAGGTCGGGGACGTTTACCCGGTACCGGAACAATCCGCATGATTCGACCAGTCTGAGCAACAATTTCGTCAGGGTGGTCTATGAGGATAGTTCGGGCGTCGTATGGGTCGGAACGCAGGGCGGCGGTCTCAACAGATTCGACAGGCGGACGGGGCGATTCACGGCGTTCAGAACGAATCCCGACGATCCGCGGAGCATCGGCAACGATTTTCTAATGTCGATCTACGAATCGAGGGTGGGTGTTATGTGGATCGCCACCTGGGGTGGCGGGTTGAGCAGATTCGATCGCTCCGAAGGGACATTCAAAAGCTATGATGAAGAAGACGGCCTCGCCAGAAATACAATCTACGGAGTCCTTGAAGATGACGAGGGCAACCTCTGGATCAGCACAAATGACGGTCTTTCACGCTTCAATCCTAGAACGGAAAGATTCAAGAATTACAGTGTGCAGGACGGTCTCCAGAGCAAGGAGTTCGACGCCGGCGCCTATTTCAAGAGCCGGAGCGGCGAGATGTTTTTCGGCGGGATAAACGGTTTCAACGCCTTCTATCCGGAGAATATCAAAAGCAATCCCTACGTTCCCCCGATCGTCATCACGTCTTTCTCCAAGCTGAACCGGGAAGTCAAACTGGATGGATCCCCGTCTCATCTGAAGCTTTCGTACCGGGACTATGTCTTTTCGTTCGAATTCGCCGCCCTCGACTACACCGCGCCGATGAAAAACCTCTACGCGTACAAGATGGAGGGTCTGGACAAGGATTGGGTTTATACCGATGCGAGCAAGCGCTTCGCGAAATATACGACGCTTCCCGCCGGGAAATATGCGTTCAAGGTCAAGGGGGCGAACAACGACGGCGTCTGGAATGAAACGGGCGTGGCGATCGGCATCACGATAACCCCGCCGTTCTGGCGGACGTGGTGGTTCAGGGGGCTCGCGATTCTCTCCGTCGTGGTCGTCGTGCTCCTCTGGTACCGGAGAAGATTGAAGACCGTCCTCATGCAGGCGGAGCTTCAGGCGGCGCACGATGCGCAGATGTCCATCATGCCGCATTCAGACCCTTCGGTCGAAGGCTTCGATATTTCCGGAATCTGCATCCCCGCCGCCGAAGTCGGGGGGGATTTCTTCGACTATTTCTGGCTCAACGATCAGAAAACGAAGTTCGGCGTCGCGATCGGCGACGTATCGGGCAAGGCGATGAAGGCGGCGATGATCGCGGTCATGTCGAGCGGCATGATCTCGTCGAAAGCGGATGCATCCTTTTCCCCCCGCGAGGCGCTGACGGGATTGAACCGTCCGCTGTTCGCAAAAACGAATGAACAGACCTATACCGCGCTCTGGCTCGCCGCCCTCGACGTGACATCGAAGACGTTCACCTATGCGAATGCGGGGTTCCTCGATCCGCTGTACAAGAGCGGCGGTTCGGTCCGCCTCGTCGAGAGCACGGGGTCGCGTCTGCCGCTCGGCGCATTGCAGGATACCGTGTACGAGGAAGGAAGCATGCGGATCATAAAGGGGGACGTGCTCGTTCTTTTCACCGACGGCGTGACCGAAGCTAAAAACAACGCCAAGGAATTCTACGACTATGCTCATTTGAGGAAGCTCCTCGAGAGAATGGACACCTCGATGCTCCCGGCACGGGAAATCAAGACCAGAATCATCGAAGACGTGAAGCGGTTCACGGGGTCCGCCCAGCAGGCCGACGATATGACCGTCCTCGTCGTAAAGGCGCTTTGAGATCCGGGAGACTGGATAAGCGATCGCTTCTGGCAAAGGAAACCTATACTGATACGTTTCTTCAGCCGGTGCGATACGCGGCGGCGTGCGCGGCGGGCTATCCCGCGCCGTACAGAGTCGGGATGGCGAACCTCGGCTTTCATTTCCTGTATCACGGCCTACGACAATCTCGTAACTTACGCATTGAAAGGGTGTTTTCTGATACATCTCCTGTAACACTTGAATCAGGATCCCCCCTCGCCTCGAAGCCCGTCATCTTTCTTTCGATCTCTTACGAAGAGGATTATATCAACGTGGTTCGAATGCTCCACGGGGCGGGGGTGCACGCGCTCCGGGAGAAACGCGGGGGCCGGCCCCTCGTCATTGCGGGGGGGCCCGCTGTAAGCGCGAACCCGGCGCCGCTTGCGGCGATCGCCGATGCGATCTCGATCGGCGAGGGGGAGGGGACGCTCGACGGGATCATCCGGGTGATCGAGGGGGAGGGAGCCGGCGAGCCGCGCGCCGTCCTCGAGAGCCTCGCAAGAATCCCGGGGATGCTCGTGCCGGGATACTCCCGCGCGGGAGTGAGCTTCAGCGAGCCCGCCGCGCTCACCCGTTTTCCGAGGTCGGCCGTCGTCACGAGCGAGAGTGCGTTTCCCGACACGCTCCTCGTCGAGTCGGGGCGCGGCTGCCCGGGAGCATGCGCCTTCTGCCTGGCGACGTCGCTCTACCGACCCTTCCGTTTCATGCCGCTCGCCGCGTTCGAGGGATTGCTCCGCGAGCTTCCCGCCCCGGTCGCGAGGATCGGTCTCGTGAGCACGGCCGTCGCCGCGAACCCCGACTTCGTGCCGATCGTGAAGTTCCTCGTATCGAAGGGTATCGCCGTCTCGTTCAGCTCGCTCCGCGCCGAGGATCTCGACGACGAGAAGGTCCGGCTCGTCGGGGAGATCGGCACGGCGAGCGTGAGCCTCGCACCGGAGTCGGGGAGCGAGCGCCTACGCTATGCCCTCGGCAAGAAGGTGGCGGACGAGGTTTACTTCAACGCCGCGGCGCGCCTCCGCGCGGCGGGTGTCTCGCATTTCACCCTGTATCTCCTGTTCGGCGTCCCGGGTGAGGACGAGGCCGCTCTCCTCGATACGAGGGTCTTCCTGGAGCGTTTCAGGGAGGCGATCGGCGGGAGACACCTCAGCGTGCACGCGAATCCGCTCGTTCCCAAGGCGTGGACGCCGCTGCAGTTTTTCGGGATGGAGGACGAGCGTGAGCTCGTCAGGCGTCAGCACGAGCTCGAGAAGACGCTGCGGAAGCTCGGGCTCGGCGTGCAGATCAAATCGGTACGCTCGGCGGTTCGGCAGGCGCTCTTCTCGACGGGGGACGAGGGGCTGGGGCTCGCGATTGTGCATCACGTCGAGGGGGGGCTGCCGTGGAAGAAGGCGCTTAAGATAGCGGGCGTGAACGAACGCTTTCCCCACGAAAAGAAGGGACCCGAAACTCCATTCCCGTGGGATGGAATCTCGGGTCCTGTGCGTCGCGGAACACTTTACAAACGCTTCGAGGCGATTGAACGGGGATCCGCCGCGGGGGCCTCGTGAAAAGAGCGCGCTTACACCTTTTTCACGGTGCCGCTCTTGATGCAGCGGGCGCACACGTATGCCGTCTGGGGCTTCCCCTTGATCTCGATGCGGATCTTCTGCAGATTGGGCAGCCACCGGCGCTTGGACACGTTATGGGCGTGGCTGATCTGGTGTCCGGTGATCGGCCGCTTTCCGCATATGGCGCATTCTTTAGACATCTGATATCCTCCTGATTGCCGAAAAGCTCGATTAATGTAAGAGAAATGAACGGGTTTGGCAAGTTAAATATGGAAACACGATAGTATGGACGCGCGACACCGGCAGCGAGGCGTGCTCGAGGAAAGCAGCCAGTTCATCAAGGGGGTGGGGCCTGCCCGCCAGGTGCTCCTCGAGCGGCTCGGCATCACGACCGTCGAGGATCTCGTCTCGCATTTCCCGCGGGCCTACTATGACCGCCGCGACCTCGTCCCCGTCGGAAAGATCTCCCTCGGCGCACCGGCGACCTTCATCGCGACCATCCTCGCGGTTTCCCTTCGAAAGGCCCGGCGCGGCCGGACGATTCTCACTGTCGCCGTCGGCGACGAGACGGGGGTTGTGAGCCTCGTTTTCTTCAACCAGCCCTACCTCGAGAAGTATTTCAAGCAGGGGGAGCGCGTCGTCGTGAGCGGGGAGCTCGGGCTCTACCGCGACCAGCGTCAGATCGTCTCCCCCGAATACGAGGTCATCGGGGGGGATCTCACCGAATCGCTCCTCCATGCGGGGAGAATCGTGCCCGTTTATCCGCTCACCGCCGGCATCTCCCAGCGCATGATGCGGAAGATCGTGATGGCGGCCTTTGAGAAATGCGCCGGCCACATCCGCGAAAATCTCACCCCCGCCCTCATGAAGGCCTTCGGAGTTCCTCCGCGGGAGGAAGCCTTCCGGCAGGTGCATTACCCCGACGGGTACGACGATCTCGAGCGCGCGCGGAGGCGGTTCAAGATCGAGGAGGTCTTCTTTCTGCACCTCCTCCTCAAGGAGAGGCGCTCGAGCATCACGAAGAAGAGGCAGCGCCCGCCCGTCGCGCCGCCGCATCCGCTTCTCGAGAGATTTCTGGCGGCTCTGCCGTTCGAGTTCACGACGGCGCAGCGGCGCGTCCTCGGCGAGATCCGCTCGGACGTCGAGAACAGGGGCCTCAACCGGCTGCTTCAGGGGGAAGTCGGCTCGGGCAAGACGGTCGTCGCGCTCGCCGCGACGATGCTCGCCGTCGGGAAGGGATACCAGGCCGCGTTCATGGCGCCGACCGAGATCCTCGCCATGCAGCATTACGAGCGGACGACGAGCTACTGCGAGGGGCTCGGGATCAGGATCGAGCTCCTTATCGGCTCGACGCCGAGGGCCGACAAGCTTCGGATCCAGGAGGCCCTTCGTGCGGGGGGCGTCGATCTCGTCGTCGGCACGCACGCGCTCGTCCAGGAGGTCATCGCATTCAGGCAGCTCGGGCTGGCCGTCATCGACGAGCAGCACCGCTTCGGGGTGAAGCAGCGCGCGAAATTCGGGCAGGGGGATCTCGTGCCGCACTTCCTCGTCATGACCGCGACACCGATCCCGAGGAGCCTCGCGCAGACCGTCTACGGCGACCTTGATCTCTCGATCATCGACGAGCTCCCCGCCGGGAAACGGCATGTGCGCACGGGGATCGTCGCGGCGGAGGAACGCGAACGGGTCTACGACGAGCTCCGGGCCGCGTTCCGGGAGGCCCGGCAGGCCTTCATTCTCTACCCGCTCGTGCAGGAAAGCGAGAAGAGCGATTTCCTCGCGGCGACCGAGGAGTTCGAGAGGCTCCAGCGCGAGGAGTTCGCCGAGTTCCCGCTCGGCCTTCTCCATGGGCGCATGAGCTTCGAGGAGAAATCGCGGGCGATCGATCTCTTCAGAAAAGGCGAGATCCTCGGCCTCGTGACGACGACCGTCATCGAGGTCGGCGTCGATATCCCGAACGCCTCGATCCTCCTCGTGAACAATCCCGAGAGGTTCGGCCTCGCGCAGCTTCACCAGCTCCGCGGGCGCGTGGGCCGTGGGGGGAAGGAGGGATTCTGCTACCTCCTTCTCGGCGGAGACGTCGGCGCTCTCGCGCGGGAGCGCCTCTCGTTCTTCGCCTCGCACGACGACGGTTTCGAGGTGGCGGAGGAGGATCTCAGGCTCCGCGGGCCCGGGGAGATATGGGGTTTCCGCCAATCGGGCTACCCGCAATTCAAGCTGATCAATCCCCTGAGCGATCACGAGCTCGTCCAGCTCTCGTGGGACGAGAGCGAGCGGCTGCTCGAGCGGGATCCCGAGCTCTCGCATGCCCAGAACAGGGCGGTCGCGGATTATTTTAGGCAGTACTACAAACCGAGAATGGAATTGGCCGAGATCGGATGACCAAGCCGCGGTCGGCGCCGGCCGGCGGAGGCTGAAGGAGGCACCGAATGCTTTCGCGACAAGAGGCGATGGGGCTCGTGAACGCGAATCTCACCAAGAAGAATCTCGTTAAGCATACGCTCGCCGTCGAGACGATTATGCGCGCGGTCGCCGCGCGGTTCGCCGAGAACGAGGATCTTTGGGGGCTCGCCGGCCTTCTCCACGACCTCGATTACGAGCAGACGATGAATTCCCCGGAACGTCACGGGCGCCTGACGATCGAGATGCTCGAGGGCCTCGATGTCCCTGGAGAGGTCAAGAATGCGATCCTCGCGCACGCGAGGCACCGTGAGCGCAACTCGCTCATGGACAAGGCGATATGCTGCATCGACCCGGTAACTGGCTTAATAGTTGCATCGGCCCTTATGCACCCGACGAAGAGCATCGCGGGTATCGACCCTGACTTCGTGGGAAAGCGGTTCAAGGAAAAGCGGTTCGCGGCGGGTGCAAGCCGCGAAGCGATTGCAGGTTGTAACGAGCTGGGTCTCGAATTGCACGAGTTCTTCAAGATTTCGATCGATGCGATGAGCGGCATATCCAGGGAGCTGGAACTCTAGGATCGAGGTCCGGCGGGAAATTCATCCGGAGGAACGGGAACGATGATCGTCACATGCGATGGATGCAAGACGAAGTATCTCCTCAGTGACGAAAAGGTGCCTTACCAGGGGATCCGCGTGAGATGCCCGAAGTGCCGCAACGTCTGGCGGCTGCTGCCGGCCGTCGACACGTCGGTGTTCGAGACCGCCTCCACGAGCGGATTCATGGCGGAGGCGCCGGTCGTCGAGTCGCAGAAGAGCGAATGGGCCTCGCTCGAGCAGTCGCTCTCCGCGCTCGCCGGACGAATGGCGCAGCCGATGGAAGAAGAAGCGGCGCTCGCGGAGGAGAAACCCCACGCGGCGATGAGGGAGAGGCCTGCCGAGGACGGCGACACCCGAAAGAAAAAAGAGCGTTCAAAGAGATTGGCACGCGTCTTTGTCAGTGATATCCTCGTCTACAACAAGGACAAGCGGGACAAGGCCCTCGCGAGGGGCGACCTCATGGCCGTTCTCGGTCCCGAGATCAAGAAGGCCTGGGAGGCTTACAAGGAGAAGGTCGGCCCGACCGTCGTCGAGTCGACCGACTATTTCCGTGATGCTCTGAACGAGATTCTCGCCGATGGGCGGAAGGTGTTCTGAGTTGTGAGCGTGGAAGGAATCTCTCTCAATATTCTCAATCTCCAGCCCCAGCTCCGCGACGAGTTCTTCGCCGCGGCGAAGCTGCCAGAGGGCGTCGAGGTCCGCGAATTCGACACCTTTTCAAAGTTTCTCAAGGCCGTCAAGGCAGACAGCGGCGCCTCGAATCTCCTCATGTTCCTCCCGAAGCGCAAGTACGACTCGAAGAAGACGCGGCTCATCCGGCTCGCCCGGCTCGAAAGTCCGCTCTACATCATAGCGAGGGAATGCACCGAGAAGGACCATCTCACGTACCTCACGCTCGGCGTGAACGCGGTGCTCCAGCCCCCCTTCGCCAAGGGGGACGTGCAGCAGGTCCTCAACGGCCGAACGAGCGGCGAAATACCGTTCCCGCGCAACGCCGACGTCATCAAGGAGGGTCAGGTCCGCCTCGATTTTCTGATTCCGAGCAAGCTCTCGCGCATCCTCGGTGTGAACCGGCTCGTTTCGTTCCTCGCGAACGAGTTCGGCTTTCCGGTCGAGGACAGCAAGGTCAATCTGCCGCTCGTCATGGATGAGGCCCTGAGCAATGCGATCGTACACGGAAACAAGAACCGGGAAGACCTCAAGGTCCACGTCCGCATCTACGTGAGCTGCCACCGGTTCTTCGTGCAGGTGGAGGACGAGGGGGAAGGCTTCGCGGTCGATGAAACGAGCGACCCGAAGGAGCGGGAAAATCTGCATAAGCCTTCGGGCCGCGGCATCTATCTCATGCGGGAGCTCATGGACAAGGTTGCGTTCAAGGAGGGGGGCCGCCTCCTCGAGATGGAGAGGATCAATCCCCTCAACGACGTCTGCCCGTAACCTTCCGCCTCAGCTGTCCCCCCATTTTTCGCGAACGATTCTGTCGAGCAGCTTGTCGATATGCCCGCGAACGCGCTCATCCTGGTCGGGCTCGAAGAGGACTTTTTTCACGCGCCCCTGCTCGTCCTTCTGGACGTAGCGCAGCGCCTTGATGTGCTCGAGCGGAATGAGGATGTCCTTGCTCACGCGCACGTCGAGAGTCCCGCCGTCGAGGTTTTTGTCGGGGTGGTTGAAGGGGTGCATCCCGACGCCCCAGCCGTGTACGAGCATGCTGCAGACGATCGCGCGGAAGGTGTTCTGCTTCTGCACGGTGTCGAGCTCGAAGGTGCCCTGGAATTTCTCCATCATCCCCTCGACCACCATCGTGAGCTTCTGGACCACCTCGTCCTTGGGCTCGGTGTTGAGCAGGCGATTGAAGACTTCCCTCAGTATCTTTTCTGTGATCTGCATCCTGACCCCCTCATGGTTATCCAGAGAATACCGGTGCATGCAAGAAAAAGACCAAGGACGAGTATGAGCGCCCTTTTGCCCGCGAATCCGGCGAGCCACGAGAAAAGGAACGAGGAAACGATGAAGAAGCTCTTCGTGATGATCTCACGGAAGGCGAACACCCTCCCGCGCATCGACTCGTGGATCTCACGCTGGAGCTCGGATTCCGCGATGACGATGAGCGGGGAGGCGGCTGCGCCGGCGAGAAAGGCGCCGACGACGATGGACGGGAGGCCGCGCCCGAGAGCGATCGGCATGGTCGCGGGGACGATGAGTGCGAAGAAGGCCGCCTCGAATCTTTCCTTGACCCGCGTGCCGAGCTCGAGCCGGCTCGAGATGAAGGAGCCAAGGCCCATGCCGATTCCGAGCGAGAGCCCCGCGACGCTCAGCGGGAGCGAGCTCCCCGGGGCTGAAACCTCTTTTATCAGCGGCAGCGCGAGCACGGAGAAGCCGCCGCCGCCGACGAAGAGCAGGCTCTGGACTCCGATGGGCCTGAGAAGGAGCGGAGAGGTCCGGATCGCGTGGATTCCCTCGAGGAGCGCCTTCGGGAGGTCGGGGTGGTAGGTTGCCGCGTTCGTCTCGACGGATCTCTCCTTCATTCCGTGGAGGGCGATGCCGAGGATGAGGGACGCCGAGATGAAGTAGCTCGCGCCGTCGAGGTAGAAGCACGCGGGCCATGAGAAGAAATCGTAGATGATTCCGCCGCCGAGAAAGCCGCCGATGAGCCCGGCGATCCCGGTGCCCCAGAGGATCGAGTTGACCCGGAGAAGCTGCTCCCGGGAGACGAGCTCCGGGATGAGGGCCGATTTCGCGGGGAGAAAAAAGAGGTTCCCCGTCGCCAGAAGAAAGACGATCGCCATGACGGGGAAGAAGTCCCCGGTCCTGATATAGAGAACGGGGATCATGCACGTGAGCGCGGCCCTGCAGAGATCGGTCACGACGAGGATCCACCGCTTGTTAAGCCGGTCGACGAGCGCCCCGACGAGAGGGGCCAAAAGGAAGAGGGGCAGCGTCATCGCGAGGTAGAATTTCGAAAGGGTCATCGAGGGGTTGTCGGCGAAGTTGTTGATGATTGCCATCAACGAGAAGTTGTTGAGCCTGTCGCCGAAGAGGGAGACGGCCTGCGCGGCGCAGAACATCGTGAAAAAGACGATCGGAAGCTGCTTTGCCGTTGCCCTGTTCACGCGCGCGCCCGCGAGTAGCGAAGTGTTTTCGAATCGCGCCCGGAGTCCTCGCCGAGTACGCTCCGGTAGATCGCCTCGAGTCGGCGAACGACGAGCGGCCAGTCGTAGTGGAGCGCCTTTTCCCTACCGCGGAGAGCGAGATCGCGCCTCAGGTGCGGATCCCGCGCGAGCGTCACGATCCCCCGCGCGAGCTCGCTCGCGTTCCTCGGCTCGACGAGGAGCCCTTCGCGCCCCGGGGCGAGCGCCGTGCGATAGCCGGGTATGTCGGAGGCGACGATCGGCACGCCGGAGGCCATCGCCTCGAGGAGCACGATGCCGAAGCTCTCCCGGCCGGTCGCCGGCGAGCAGAAGATGTCCGCCGTGGCGTAGTAACGGGGAAGCTCCTCGGGGGAGACGCGTCCTACCCAGACGATCTCAGCGCCGCGCATATTGACCGGCTTCGGACAAAGGGCGGCGCGAAGCCCCTTCTCGCCCACGATGAGGAAGCGCACTCGGCCCTCGAGCTCGCGCGCGATCATCGGCATCGCCTTGCAGAGATAGGGAACGCCTTTTCGCGGGTCCATTCTCCCGACGAAGAGGACGTTGAGGCGTCCGTCACGGAACCGCTCGATCGGTTCGAGATCCGGCCTGAAGCGCCGGCAGTCGATCCCGTTCGGGACGATCTCGTAGTCTCCGGGGAAGTACATGCTCACGAACTCCCGCGCCGCCTCGGAGACCGCCATCCGGCAGTCGAGCCTCCTCGCGCGCTTCGCGAGCGGCCTCCTGAACAACTTGTAGAATACGTTCTTATCCGCCGCCGCGTGGAACGTGCCGACCACCTTCTGATCCGGCCGGGCGGCGCCGAGAGACAGGAGGGGCAGAGTCGGCACGAGCGGGCAGTGCGCGTGGATGATGTCGAATCGCTCCCGCTCGAAGATGCGCTCGAGCTCTCCGCGGAGACCGAGGCCGACCGTCATGTTGACCCAGGCGCCGTTCACGGGGACGAGCACGTTGCGCCCGATCCGTATGACGCCCGCCTCGGGACGCTCCGCGCCCGAGTAATGCGTCGTGATGATCGTAACGTCGTGTCCGAGGTTGCGCAGCTCCTGCGCGCTGAAATGTGCGACCTCCGTCACGCCGCCGGGACGCGGGTAGTACGATTGCGTTACGATGCCGATCTTCACGGCTTCAATCTCCCCAGATGCGCCTGAATACGCACCACTGGTCAGCGTTCTCCCCGATGAAGCGCTCGACGGCGCCGTACATCTTCACGAGCGCCTCGCGCTCGCTCAGCGTCTCGAGCTCTCGGGCATCCATGATGCATTCAAAGCGGATCTTGAATCTCTTGTTCCCGATGCGCCTACAGTACCCTCCGAGGACCGGCGCACCCGAGGCCTTCGCGAGCCTCACGGGGCCGTCGGGCAGATGCGTCGGTCTCCCGAAGAACGGCCAATCCACGCCCCCCGTATAGATGTTCCCATCGACGAGGAGCGCGAGGATGCCGTTCGACTGAAGGACCTTGAGATACTTCCGGCCCGAATCGTCCGGATTGATCACTTCGATCCCGCGCTTTTCTTTCGCTTCCTTCACGGCGCCCGTCAGGAGTCTGTTCATCTGGACCCCCGCGACCACGTGGAGCCTGTACCCGAGCGACCGGATGTAGAGAGCGCTGAGCTCCCAGCTCCCGAGATGAGCGGTGACGAGGATGACCCCGCGCCCCCCGGCGAGCGCCCGATCGAGCTCCTCGCGCCCCTCGAGCTCGAACCACTCGCCCAGCTTCTCGTCGCGCCAGCGGCTCGAGGCGAACATCTCGACGATGTTCGTCGTGTGGAGCCTGAATATGTCGTAGACATTCGAGCGCGTCGCAGGCCTGCCTGCCGCCGCGAGATTCCCCGCTACATTTCTCCTCTTGAGCGATGAAGCGGCGTAGAACGAAAACGCGCAAACCCCAACGATGAACCCCCTCACGGGTCCGGGAGCCGCATTCACAAGAGATGCAATAAATCTAAAGGTCAGCTTTCCAATATCTTTCACGGTTTCGGCAAGCATAGTTTCGCCCCTGCGCCGTTGTCAAGCCCCTTAAGATGGCACGGTTCTGGCACGATTCGTTGGAGCATCGGCCAAGGGGGTTTTTGTATTGCAGCTTACAAGTGAAACAACTCTTTTCATGCAAAAAGCGATGTATTTCGTGAGCAAGCCGATTGCCGCCCGAGGCATGCTCGAGCTTACCGATCGCCACCTCTATTTCCAGGTATTTCCCTTCGACGCCTCGTTCGGGATCAAGAACGTCGAGATCGACGTGTGCGCGATCACCGACGTCTCGATCGAGCGGGGGGACCTGCACCCGCGGATCATCGTGGTCGCCAGCCGCAGGTATGAGTTCGTGCTCTCGAAAGGGCAGGAGCTCTACGATCGCCTCAGGGAAATCCGGAGAAATCCCCTCGGCCAGAGAACGGACGGCGACTCGGCCTGCGAGATCGCCTGCGCCTGCGGAAAGAGCGCGAGCAGCCTCTACGAGTATTGCCCCTGGTGCGGCGCGAAGCTCCTGCCGTACTGAAAAGCCCATTTTTCCATTGTGGAACCGCCCGCCGTTTGTTACATTTCACGAGAAGAATCGAGCGGATCCTTGTAACAAGGATCTCCGGTAATATTAGAGGAGGTATCGATGGTCCGGATCGGTGCTTTTGCATTGACAGTGCTGGTTCTGTTCCTGTTGCTCGGCTGCGGCGAGAAGGCGGCGACCGTCCAGCAAACGGGCCTGGAGCTTACGTTCCCGCACTGTCTCCCGTTCAACGCCGAGGTCTGGATAGACAACAATTACTTCGGATCATTCACGAGCCAGCGCGCTTCACTTCTCGATGTGGCGGCCGGGTCGCATACGATCTACGCGAAGAGCAACCTCCACATACAGCTGCCGGACACCTTCTTCTGCTGGACCGAGAATTTCAGCATCACCGACGGCAAGATCACCTATCTTTCGCTCGATTGCTACGGCCACGGCTGCCGGAGCAATCCATAGATGCCTCCGCCCGCCGGGCTCGTCCGTTGCACTTTCAATGAGCCCCCTCTCATAACGGGAGAGGGCTTTATTTTTGCCCCGCGCCGCGCCGGGGCGCCGCGGCGCAATTTGTTATCAATCAATACATTAAAAAATGTAATCGTCCTTTGACCGTGGCACATTCCTTGCCCTCATATCGAAATGCCGGGGTGGGCGTTTCTTCGTACGCAACCCGAATTGAACACCCAAGCTCGAGTGACACGAAGCCTGCTCCAGGTGCTGCTTCGGTGCCAATACAACGTGTGAGCAGCAATCCCACCCCGGCGTAAAGAAATCGAGGGCAGTGGTATGGCAGTTTTCAATTATGCCGGCGGAGAGATCAACGCTAAGATCGTTTACTACGGACCGGGCCTGAGCGGCAAGACGACGAATCTCGAATACATATACTCGAAGCTGCCGCGCGACAGCAAGGGCAAGATGGTCTCGATGAAGACCCGGACCGATCGGACCCTCTTCTTCGATTTTCTGCCGATCGACATCGGCGAGATCAACGGGATGAAGGTCCGATTCCTCCTGTACACGGTCCCCGGTCAGGTCTATTACAATGCGACGCGCAAGCTCGTGCTGAAGGGCGTGGACGCGGTCGT
>Ga0315289_10002922_pt1 | contig 26051 bp, 17 predicted proteins | sample YL17G11_40_MG_FD_203452 | JGI IMG/M metagenome (GOLD analysis project Ga0315289, IMG submission 203452) | Sediment microbial communities from Yellowstone Lake, YNP, Wyoming, USA - YL17G11_40 | ecosystem: Environmental > Aquatic > Freshwater > Lake > Sediment | place: USA: Wyoming | collected...
GGATAAGGGACTGGGGTACGCTGATCGGTTTTTGGTAACTGGCAGCATAGGCCCAGGAGACGGTAAGGGTCTTACCTCGAGGATCTCCCTTCTTTTCAAAGATCGTCATCAAGTCTGCCAGCACCTGAAAGGGATGATAGATATCACATTGCATATTAAATACTGGTGCGCGGCTTGCAGCGGCTACATCACGGATATAACGGTTTCCAATCTTCCAATCGCAGTGACGAATGGCAATCCCGTCGAAGTAACGTCCAAAGATCTCTCCGATCTCTTTGGGTGTATCGCCGTGAGCGATCTGTGTTGTCTCAGACTCAATGAAGGCAGCATGCCCACCCAATTGTGCCATCCCTGCTTCAAAGGAAGCCCGGGTTCGGGTGCTGGAGAAGAAGAATAACATGGCAAGAACTTTATCCCGTAATAACGAGTGGGGCTTACCTAAAGCTCTCTTTCGTTTCAAGTCGAAGGCCACATCGAGAACGGTCTCAATCTCCTCTTTCGACCATTCCTGCGTGGTGATCATATGTCGTCCTCGAAGGTAAGTTTGCATCGTAAACCTCCTATTCTGCTGCTCCGAGGATGAGCGCCAGAAGTGCCATGCGGACGACCACACCATTGTAGGCCTCGACCCAATAGCGGGCATGACGCGTGTCATCCACATCCGGCGGCAGCTCATCCATGCGTGGCAGGGAGTGCAGAACAATGGCATCTCGTTTGCCCTTATCGCGGAGCATCTCCCGGGTCACACGGTACGCCGCCGGGGTTCCTCCACGATCTCCTGCGGCCTCAACGCGGGATTGGGTATAATCGGCCTGGATGACCGGTTCCATATAAATGACATCGGCCTGAGGGATGGCCTCCTCTGTTGTCTTCGCCTCGTTGAAACGGAGATTGAAGGCCTGCAACTCCTTCTTAAACTCCCCTGTCAGGGACATCTCGGGTGGTGAAACGAAGGTTGCCGTAATGTCAAATCTCGACATCGCATAGCCCATGGAGTGCATGGTTCGCATTCGCATGTCACCCACTAATAGAAAATGAAGTCCATCCAAAGTCCCTTTCTCACGCCAGATGGTAAACATATCGATCAGGACCTGGGTGGGATGTTCACCCCAGCCATCGCCACAATTAATCACCGGAACACTGGCCCACTTGGCTGCCTCATGAGGTGCACCCTGTTGGAAATGTCGCATGGCGATTACATCTCCGTAATATTCGAGCATGCAGACCGTATCCTTGATGGACTCCTGATAGAAGTCTCCTGCCCGTGTCATCTTTGGATCGGAGAAGCCGACCACATGTCCGCCTAAACGGTGCATCGCTGCCTCGGTACTGAGTCGGGTCCGGGTACTTGGTTGATAGAAAGCGGTGACCAGTGTCTTGTGCTTGAGCAGATCACCATTTCGGCGATTCCTTGCATAAGGCTCCAACTCCTGGGCGACCTGGAAAAGACGCATGTAATCCTGCCGTTCGAACTCCTTTAGCGTAAGAATGTCTCTGCCGAGAAAACTTCTCATACCCTTTCCTCCTCTCTTGTTCATTTGAAATGACTCAGTAGAATCCCAACAGTTTGGGAATGGTCATGGGAATCCATGGGACGAAGGCAATGATGAATAGGGTGATGATTTCGACGATGATGAAAGGCCAGATGGCCTTCGACAGCTGTTCCAGGGTCAGCTTGGTAATGCCGCAGGTAACGAAGAGACAGGCTCCCACGGGTGGAGTGATCAGAGCAACATTAAGTGAGAAAACCATGATGATACCGAAATGAAGGGGATGGATCCCATTACTCACAGCCAAAGGATGAAGGATGGGACCGAGAATAATCAAGGCCGCAGCAATATCCATGAAACATCCAACGATAAGCATCAATATCAGGATCAACAGAAGGAGCGAGTTCTTGTCATGGGCAATGGAAAGCATGACCTTAGCAACGCTTTCAGGGACCCTTTCAACAGCCAGGATCCACCCGCAGATATTCGCCGTTCCAATAATGAGAAAGACAACGCCTGTCGTGACAGCGGTCTTGTAAAAGAGTTCGGGGAAGTCCTTCAGCTTCAGGGTCTTTAATATAAAAAGGCCCACAAAGGCCGCATAACCCACCGCGACAGCCGCTGCTTCTGTGGGTGTGAAGACCCCGGTCAGAATCCCGCCAAGGATGATAATGGGCATGAGGAGTGGGATGATCGCTTCCCGAAGAATTTTGACACCTTGTCGAACGGTGCACCTTGGTTTTTTCGGATAATGGCGCTTGGCCGCAAAATATCCTGCGAGAATCATCAGGAGAAAGGCCAAAAGCAGTCCTGTTGGGATACCAGCCGCAAAAAGTCCGGCAATAGAAACATTCATGAGGGATCCATAGATGACCATCATGTTGCTCGGCGGAATTGTCGGGCCGATAATGGATCCAGAAGCGGTCACGGCTGCACTGTAATCGAGATCATATCCATCCTCAACCATGGCAGGGATGAGCATTGTCCCGATGGCGGCTGCATCAGACACAGCAGCCCCTGTCAGTCCAGCAAAGAAAATACTGGCGACAATATTGGCATGGGCCAAGCCGCCCCGCAGGTGACCTACAAGCATATTCGCGAACCCGACCAGTCGGTGGGTGATTTTCGCCTTGTTCATGATTTCGCCCGCAAGGATGAAAAAGGGCATCGCCATCAGCGTGAACATGTCCAGGCCGGCGAAGTATCGTTGAGGGACCATGTTGAAAAGGACTGGGGTGTCCATCTTAATAAAAACGGCGAGGGCAGCGAGGCCCAAGGCAAATCCTATGGGTGTACCCAGAAGTAAGAATACGAAGAACACAATAGCGATGAACATTAACATGTCAGTTTTCCCTTTGATCAATTTTTTGAGGAGCAGGAGGCGAGAATATTTTCTTGAGGATTAAGAAAACGGTTTGGAGCATAGCCAGGCCCCCCGCAATGGGGACTGCAATTAAGGACCAGATCATGCTCACGTCCAAAAGGGAGGAGATCTGGTTTTTTCCCCGGATAGCGATCTCATAGCCCCGCTCGGTCAGAACCCACAAGAATAGGAGGATCGCCAGATTAGTTAATACAGAAGCAAACCGTTGGAGCTTGGGTGGGAGAGCTCCGACGATGAAGGTCAACCCGACGTGTTCTCCCTTCATAATGCCCAGGCTGACCGCTAAGGAAGCGGCCCAGATCATCAGGTAGCGGGCCGCTTCCTCCGACCATCCGATAGGTTGCAAAAGCACGTAGCGGAAAAAAACCCCCGCAATAACAATGGCGGTCATTACTCCAATGGCCACCATGCAGGGAACGGCCGCTACCCTTTCCGTGATCCGGGCGAGTTGATCAATGAAGAAAACGAATCGGGGTCTATTCATGTTTCCGTCCATCCACGAAGGTCTTATTTCATCTGGGCCTTCACCTTCTTCTCTGCGGCTCCGATAGCCTTCAGAAACTTATCGGTCCAGGCCTTTCCTTCATTCCCCATTTTCTCCGAGATAATCTTTTGCGCTCCCGCTACCGCCAACTTTTTGAATTGAGCAAGCTCCTCAGCGTTCGGGGTATAGACCTCCATCTTCTTAGCAATCACAGGCAGACCTTTATCAGAGGATTCGATGATCCGGTTCAATCCCCTTCCTGCCATGATGGCCGTTTTGGCTGCGTCGAGAATAATCTCCTTCTCTGCCGGAGTCAATGCCTCAAACCACTTGTCGGTTAAGACCCAGACATACGGCGCATAGAGATGATTGGTCAACGTGATATACTTTTGAACCTCGTATAATTTGGCCGTATTGATAATCGGAATGGGGTTCATCTGGCCATCGACCACTCCAGTCTGCAGGGCCGTATAGACCTCTGCCCAGGCAATCGGCGTGGGCGCCCCCCCCAGCGATTCGATGACACCCATATGCAACGGAATGGACATGGTCCGGATCTTTAATCCCTTCATATCTGCAGGCGATTTGATCGGTCTCTTTGAGTTGGTGATCTGAAAGAATCCTCCTGATTCTCCATAGCCGAGCACCTTAAATCCCGTCTTTTTCCGGATATCTTCGGCCATCTCCTGACCGAAGGGTCCGTCATAAACTTCATACGCCACGGAATAGGAATTGAATGCAAAAGGAAGATTGGTAATATCATAAAACTTATAAAACTGGGAAATGCCCGTTCCAGAACCAATATAGCTCTGAATCACGTCTTGCTGGACCTGCTCCATGGACTCCCTTTCCTTCCCAAGAACGCCGGCGCCGTAGATTTCCACCTTGATATTCTCATTCGTTCTGGCTTCCACCATATTTTTAAAGACGGCAGCAATCGGCGCGGTGGGGTTCTCAAAGGGTTCCTGTGGATTCAAATGGGCGAGCTTTAACACCTTAGCAGCAAACACCTCTTGCGAAAAGCCGAACGAGAGTGCTATCAAGACAAAGGCCACAATGATGGTCATACGACTTAATCTGTTCATCTTCATCTCTTCCCTCCTTCTTTATCATTTTGAAATTCCAATTCTAAGCTTCCTTCGGTTAAGGATGTCCTCTCCACCTCCTTTCCGTCATACCAAATGGAAGGTTAGGAATGTTCACGGCATTCTACGAAAATCAGGAAGAACAGTCAATAGAGTTTATAGAAAAGTTATGATGCGGAGTCTGATTCATGGCGTGCCGAGACGTAGCTTCAGACTTTGCCTCAAAATTTAAAGCGAAGTCTGGTGGAGGCGGCGGGAATCGAATAAGCGCCTCTATTCCCAACCTAACGATATTGCAACGGAAATTTAAGGGTATTTTTTACGGATAGTATTTGGATAGTGTTTTCGACTTCGTTGGATCGGGAATGTTTTTGCGAAAGTAAATTCTCCACTCCTTTGAATAATCTTTTTCTTTCATTCCATAATCGAGATAAAAGTCATATTTGAGTCCCAGTTTTTTGAGCAAATTTAATGCAGAATCTCCAAATCCGGCTCGCTGCATGTAAAAACCAATTACTTGATGATAGGGATAAATATAATTTATCTTTTTCAAAATTGAAACTAACGTGTCAACAGAGGTTTTTCCTTTAGCTTTAATATAAGATCTTTGAACTTCGCTTGTACCACTAGAGTAAAAGGGGCGAACCGCTATATCGATTAAAGTCCTTTCGATATTTGTCACATGTAATTTTTCTCCTTTGGCTGTCTCAATCTCCTCTACTCCAAGGTTGTTTGTATTTAATCCACTGAGACAACATATCCTCCAATTTTCATGGGTGAAGATATATTTTGAGATTCGCGGTTTTGATTTAAATGCCAAATCAATCATATTTTGTTCCAATCCGGTTTCTTCTCTAATTTTGGAAGATTGTTCAGAGTTGACATATATGGTTTTAGGAGCTGTTTTAATTAATCCATGCAGATACATTGCAGTATGGTGGGATAAGTAAGAGCGGGATCTTAATGAGAGACTAAGTTGATAGGGTGATAAATTCATCCACGCAAAGCGTGTATATGTTTTGTCATAATTTGGCGAAACGAGTACGATCTCTTTCAGTTTTGACACTTTCGTAAGATAACTTAGGAAATCGTCCAGTTTGAGACTCTTCGGCAGATGCCATTGGATACGTTTATTTGTAAGAATGTTACCTATATCTATCTTCAAGAATAGGTTTGTTTCGAGGGTGTCAAAACATGCTTCGATATTTTTTTGTGCTTTTTCAATTACAGTAGGCAGATGTTGAGCATACAATTAATATTGACAATTTAAATTATTGTTGGCATCTTAAATTTAAGATGCTAATCTAAATTTAATATTGACAATTTAAATAATTAGTCTTAATATAGTGGCAGGTGATAATTATGTCCTCCAATTTTCAAAAGCAAAACCCGCTTAGAGACTTTAAGCATTCTGCCCCTGCAGAGGAAGTAGTAATTAAACGACTGGAGGGTTTAGGATTCGTACTGGAAGAGAAGGAGTTTTCATTTAGTGAATCGAATTTTAAGTCTCAAGTTGATTTTATATTTCGCCGGGGAAGAAGAAAATACGCCATTGAGGTCAAGTACTCCCGCAAAATACAATTGGCTCTTAGCCACCTTCTTCCGAGAGGAATATTGCTCCTCCAGGCGGCAAAAAGGCTTAGGGGCTATATACCAATTGTCGCTGTCGTTGTTGAGAAACTCGATCAAAGGGATATCCGTCGCATCGCAGACTTCATTCACCATTTTGCTCCTGAAGTGGGATGGTTACTTGAGGACGAATATGGAGGCGGAGCTTTTAAAGACCCCGAAAAGGATGAATACAAAATTTTGCCACCACTGAACCGCCAACCATTGATGCTCGGTAGTTCTCCTGAATCAGAGTCTCATTTCTCAGCTCATTATTCCAGACAATTATCATTCAGCGACTTAGATCAATGGCTGCTCAAAGTGTTTTTGTTCGGCCATCCTGGGGTCGCCACAGATTATTGGGGTGGCCCACAAGGTATTATCCAAAATGCTTTTCAGCTCTCGAAATTGTCTGGGGTGTCCCCTCCTATTGCTAATTCTTGGTTCAATGCGATGGAATCCAGTGGCTATTTAAAAAGAATTGGGAGAAAGAAGGCAATTCTGCTGAGACCCAATGCTCTCATAGAAGAATGGAGAGGACAATATAGATTTGGTGATAACCGTATTCTACCTTATCGGTTCATGTATCCTGCTCCTGAAGATGATGAATACTTCCATGATATTTTAGGAAAAATAAAATCCTGCAATGAAGACGCTGTCCCATTAGCGATTTCTGGCCATCAAGCCTGTAAACTATTGGGAATCAAACATTCTTCAGCAGAATCAATTCACATTTACTTCTGGGGTAATATTGGTCTCGTTGCAAACTCATTGAATTTAGTACCTGCTGAGGCAGCTAATGAGTCAAATTTGTTCCTTGTTGAGCCAAAATACCCTAAATCAGTTTTTGGAGGAAGAGTGGTAAGAAGAGGTATCCCCATATGTGATGTATTGCAGTGTTATCTTGATCTCTTCAATCTGCCAGACCGGGGACGTGAGCAAGCAGATTTTATTTATGAGAATATTCTCGTTGATATATTCGAGAAGGGCAGGTTGAATTAAATTTATGATGATGCCAGAGGAGATAAAGTTTCTCTATCGAGTCCTCTCTGCGATTCGGCCCAACCTTAAAGATTTTGTTTTAGTGGGTGGTTTGCTTCTTATCTCTACCAGTTCCACGACCGCGCGAAACCAACAAATCTGTCTTCTCTGGTTACCTATGATATTGATTTGGCATCGGGAGGAAAAATTCGGGTTCGGGGCGGAAAATCGGTGCATAAATCCTTATCGGAGATAGATTTAGAAGAAGAGTTTACAGGGAACTGTAGCCCCCCTTTGGTTAAATATTTTCCAAAAGATAGAAAACCTCCCATGTATGTTGAGTTTCTTACACCGTTACATGGTTCGGAAACTAAACGGGGGGTACCTGACATTACACAAAATATCCAGTCTGATTTACCAGCCCAAAAACTTCGGTTTCTCGATTTGCTTTTGAAGAATCCCTGGGAGATAAGTACCTCTTCTGTTCCTGCTTTTAAAGAAAACCCCAAACTGGTTGTGAAGATTCCTCACCCCAGCATGTTCATTATGCAAAAAATACTGATTTCGGAAAGACGCACTGGCAAAAGTCGGCCAAAAGATTTTGCTTATATTTATCAAACATTGGCCTATCTGAGAGATGATTCGGAGATATTGGCAAAAGAATATAAAGTACTTGTTGATAATCCGGAATGGAAGAAATGGTATAAGAGGTTTATCAGATTATCGAAAGAGATTTTCGGTACTCCTCAAAGAGATGGGCCTATAGAAGCTTCAAGAATTTTTGTTCAAGCTACCCCGGAAATGATATTCGCAGTAGTCAATCGTTTCATAAATTCTTGCCCAAATATATGAAGCCGGCACGGAAGAAAAAGAAGTGAATGAGCCTTCATCCCAAAAGCCATGAGGTTGCGTCTCACGGCTGGAAGGAAATGGGATGATGCCCACTCAGAGGCAAATCTACCATTAAATCTTAAATCGTTCAACTAAGGGAGGAGGTTGAACCATGAAGAAGAAAGAGACTGAATTTCTCACCGAGGAAGAAACCCAAGCCATGCTCCGGGTCCCGGATAGGAGAACCCTCAAGGGCAAACGCGATTACGCCATCCTGCTTACCCTTCTCACAACCGGATTACGAAAGGCCGAAATTTGCAGCCTGAAGGTCGAGGATCTCAAGACCTACCGGAATCAAGCCGTCATTGATGTCATTGGAAAAGGGAAAAAATTCAGAAGGATCCCTATGAAGACTGAAACCCTTTTCGCCATCCAGGATTATATCAAAGCCAATGGAAATGGGAATGATCCTAACCATCCGATGTTCAAAACATTGGGGAAGCATGGCCCATACGAAGAGAGATCTCTAACTCCTAAGGCTGTAGATTGTCTCGTCAGATCGATGGCGAGAAAGTCTCTGATTCGGAAAAGGATTCATCCTCATGTCATCCGTTGATTAAAAGTCCCTCTGCTGAGCTGTCACGTGCCATAACGTATGTTTAGTCACGTATGCCAGGGCTAAGAGATCTTTACGATAGAAAAATGAATCGGAAACAATGACCGATTATAGTTATATTCATTTTACCTAGATTGTAAGTCCAGGTATATCAAGTGAAAAGGGCGGGTATTTAATTCGCCCGCCCTTTGTCCCCTTTGGCTTATTTCTTTGGTGGAACTATCGCTTCTTTAAACGCTTTGGCAGCTCTAACCTTCACAACAGTCTTTGCCGGGATTTTAATTGTTGCGCCAGTGGAGGGATTTCTGCCTATCCGGGCTTTTCTTTTGACGAGGACAGATCTTCCGATTCCCGGAAGGACAAAAACTCCTTTTTTCTTGGTTTCGGCAATTGCCAGGGCTGCGTATTCGTCGATGATGCAAGCAGCGGCCTTCTTGGAGATCTCAAATTTCTCTGCGAAATGGGTCACGATTTGTCCTTTTGCCATTAATTTTTTCTGAGATGCCATGTTATTGCCCTCCTCTTTAAGGTTATTTGAGAAGCTTTATACAAGAAAAGCCTTCAAAAATCAATAATAAAAAATATTTATCTATTTGGGCCCTGAATCCATGCTGACAATCTGATTATTAATTCTTTTGTCATGCCTTTTATTTTGATGAAAGAACTATTTCTTTCTCCCGTGCTTTCGTCCATGTAAAGCCTTCGATTGAGTTCAATCATTACCGAATAGACTCGGTTTTCTTTCCACAAATATCTCAGAGGGAACGTAAGTTCCGCTGTATGGCTTGTTGCGAAAAGTTTTTATGTGGATATTAGTGAAAAAATTTTCCATGCTATCTATTAATGAAGGTGGTGTATGAGTCTTATCAGTCCCAATACAAATGTCTGACCTTTCGGGATCTTGGTCAAGTTCGAATGATAATGGAAATGAAGAAAATGAGTGACAATCTAAGATAAGGCATTTACCAAATTTCTCAAGGAGGTTTTGAACCTCGTATTCCATTGCCCGATGATAAGGGTGGTATCAAGCTAAGTGCATGTGTCGCCCCATAACCTAATCCCCGTCACCAAGTTTCTGCGCTCGCTGTAGAAAATCCTTCTTGGCCTTTGGCGGCAGTTCCTTAAATTTTTCAAGCAACCACTCAACACTTAAGGTATCCAACCGTGCTTCGACCTTTTTAGCTATGATCGCCGCACGCTTAAGATGTGCCTCTGTGACAACTGGAGGAGGCTTGCTCACTCGGTTGTGAAAACGATTGGCTTCGTCTGCCGGCATGGACGGAATACCTTCTTCCTGGGTTTCGATCGAATCAATCCATGTTGTACTGCCTTCCTTTCGACGCTTTGAAATGTCTTGGATAAATCCACCCATTGTCTCGCCAGGGGGCCAGGGTGGCTCTTCATCCCCAAAAGTAGTAGCCCATTCTTTCCGCATCTCTTCAGATAGAGTATCAAACTTCCCCCAATTCAAGTTCTCGTCGGAGAGGCGCGTGTAGTCCTTCTGGTAGAGCCTGAGCGCACGCCGCATGAGTTGAAGGTCTTCAAGATCTTTGGGGAGGTTCTCAAATGCACCAACCAAGGACTCCACTTCTCCGAGGATATGGTCCATATCTGCCTCGGTTCGTATTTTGGTCTGCCACAGGTCAGACGCACGTTTGAGAGTCTGGGTTTCTGTGTCCTTCAGTTTCGCCAGGAACCCCGAAAGTTGCGTGCGTGTCTCAACAATCTCAGGAACCTGGATGCGTCCCGCCATGCCCTGCAATTTCCTAGAAAAGTCGTTGCCAACCTCACGAAGGCCTCGGATCTCCGCAACTCGCACAATGCGAACGGCATCGCCATGTGTCGTCAGCCATGATTTGACATCTCGTATTAGCTGATGGGCTTCTGCCATCGTTTCTGCTTTGCGGATTACCTGAAGTGTATGCTTCTCCAATTCTTCAACCTGCGCCTCCAGCCCCAGTTTCTTGAGGTTTCCTCCTATTGTGTAGAGCATTTTGTGTTTGAAATCACCCACAGCTTCCGGGGCATCGCTTCTCGGTGTCTGTCGGGCGAGCCAATCTGGGAAGAAGAGGATGGTCGCCTGGCGACCTCTCTCGTAGTGCGGTTGAACTTCAGCAATCTGAGAGTCCGTCCAGAGCGGTTTTTCTGTGATCATTCTGTCGATGATATCTTTTAGATTCGCAGCTCCCCACGTCAACTGGCCCACATCACGACGTTCTGCCCCGTGTTCCAACTTGGACATGGCTTCGTCCTGGACATTGTCCATCTTTTGCATCGCTTCTACGGATGCCGACGCCTGTTCCCGCAGATGCACCTCTCGGTAGCCCAATAAAGGAGGGACAGGCACGCGGTTCCTCAGCTCCAAAGAGCGTTCGAGACAGCTCTTACGCGCAAGATGGCTTTCGGCCTGCTCCCATTCATCCAGAAGTGTCTCCCATACCGACGATTCCTCGCCGAGAAGAATGAGATCAACACCGTGAAGGGCCGACAAGTCAATAAACTTGCCTCGGAAAAAACCGTCCTGTACCCATTGGGAAACGGCGAGTTGCTGCCCGTCGCGTACTGCAACGAGCTTCTCCGCGCGTGGCGCAACGAAGACACTTAAGAGAAGCCCCGCTGAGGCAATATTCCCACCGTACGGAGGACGGCATAGCTGGCGGATAACATCTGCAACGGGCAACCGCCGTTCATCTGCCCCCAAAGCGTCATCCCATTTCTCGGTGATCGCACGGACGACCGGATACGCAGGTCGTCGGGAAACATCGCCGTTCTTTGTGAATATGCCCCACGTATCCTTTAACACCGTTACAGCCCTGTTCTTTGACTTCGGCGGCTTGGCAATAGCCCCAGCGTAGTCGAGCTTGCCGAGGAACAACTCCAGCGTGAGTTCCTGACAAGTGTCCGCAGCATTCCCTTTCGCCGTACTAAAACCATCAAAAGGAAAAGGTATCGGGGTCTTATATATCTTCGCGAACAACTGCGTCCCTGCACGGCTGAGTCGGTGCACCTCCAACTCCTCTTTCAGTCCGGTAGCATAGCGCCTCTGCTTCATCATGCTTTCGACCTGCTCCCGGATCACCTTGCGCAACTTCTCTTTGTGCGCGCCGATCAGATTACCGAACCTGACACGGTCCTCTTCACTGATGGATTCTTCAAGAACAGCATACTCCGCCAACGCCTGTCCCAATGCGCCGTTCTCGTCGCACAAAAGCACAATCAGAATTGGCAAGGCCGGCACCCCGGATTCCCGGGCCACAGTCTTTAGGAGTTTTGCGGCGTCCGGTACAATAGTAGCCGGGTCCCGGCTTTGCTCCAAATAGGTGTATACGATTGTGCCCCGGGGTTCATCCACTGCCAAAGCGCTTTTCCATCGGTCACTAGCGATCTTGATCTGCTGAGGGAGATAGTCCAGATTCGATGTCACAGCTTGATAACGCCATTCCCGGGTCGTGATCTTGTTCTCTTCTGCGAAATCGCATTCAAGATCACTGAGGAGATCGCACCATTCAGCTGCCTTGCTGGCAAACAGCTTTGCCTTCCCGGCTTCATCATAGGAGCTCGCAACACGTTGGCGGACAAAAAACAGGAATTGAGTGCGTGGAACCGCATCACCGAGAATGTCGAACGCTTTGAACGCCTCGTCCCATTCAAGAACGTTGTATTCTTCCTGCAGGAGTTGAACGCCCTTGTCTGCATCACTGAGAGACAGACCCCCGAGTTCCCCCAACGCCCCGATTGCATCGTTCTTGTCTATTGCCTGGAGCCCGAGTTTCGATGCTAGGACAACAGCGCAGAGGAGGCGCTGCAATTCCGGAGACAGACGTGATCCATGCCTTGCCATCACTGATGCATATGCGTGCGTGATGGACCCTTGCTGGCCACTGTCCTCAGAACTGAAGAGATCTTGTTGAAGATCAGCCGACCACAAATCGGCCGGCGACAGCGACCAATCCCCATCACTAGGTACTTCCGCCTTCTCGTGATGCTCAAAAACGTCACCCAATAGGGCTAGTGCAGATCGCTCCCACAAGTACTTTCCACCGGAAGCAAGATAGAAGAGGAGCCACGTTGAATAGGGCGACAGAGGCCAGCATCCCTTGCGAATCACGGCATGAAACTGATCGGAATCGCCCCAAAGCCTGTGGTTCTTGGACTGAGGGAACCATCGGGCAAGATTCGCCATGGCGGCTTGCGAAACGCCTTTCGCCCTATCGCTGTCAAACCACTTATCTAGCAGCTTATGTTGACGCTTCTCGATAAGGTTTGCTATTAGTGTCTCTAAGTTGATCGACAGGTAGACTCGATTGGCCAACTGGTAACGAGTTATATATCTCAGGATTTCATTCTTGTACTCCGGGGCCACTCGCTGTACGTATGCGTTCAACTCAAACTGGATAAACCCTACAAAACATGTGCTATTAGCATTTGCCTGTATCGCCTCAAACAAGTCCTGCAAAACCCCACTGCCGGCGATCTGACTGCGAACCGTTGCAAATTCGGTATATTTCCCAAACTCGTCAAACAGTACCAGAAGACACCGATAGGGCTTCCCTTTACCACAATACTCGCGGACCGTGACGTCAATGACATCCCGAACGGATTCCCCCGTGAGCGCTCTGATGGGCATTCCACGTGCAGCAAAGAAATCGTGTATCTTCGCGTACGTTCGCTCATCCTGTTGATCGAGCCCGGCTAGAAGATCCTGCGCACTGCTGACTTCACATGCCGCCACAAGTTCCTTGACGACTCCCTCATTCGACATCCGGATCAGACTCGATGCCTGACCAAATCGGGGTCGAAGATCATCCAAGGGCTTTGGGTCAAGTCCATCGGCTTTGAGGGTACGTACAATCTGTTTCGTGATCTCGGCGGTAAGGTCAAAACTCTGCATTCCGTTCAGAGCTAGAGCCAGACACGGCTGTTGTGCCTCCTGCAGCAAGACACGGATGTCGCCTCCTATGTCAGAGTCTGCCGCCTCAATGGCGGACAAAACATTCTGAGCGATCCCTCCATCGGGTGCACTGACCAGACTTGCCAGAGTAAGCCCGAAATGTGATTTACCAGTGCCATATCCGGCTATGGCCAGCGTAAAGGGCTGATCCTCCAACCCGTAGCATCTTCGAACTACGGTGCGGGCAAGACTCGCCGTATCCATGAGAAGATGCCCATGTCCAGTTCCTACATCTTCCTGCTGGACCCCGTGGTATTTCGGGCCATGGAAAACGAATGCTTCGCTGGCCGCTTTGGTTTTGGACTCATCTGTGCCAAACCAACTGATGCTGACTGCTCCATTGAACAGACGATCGCCTCGGAAGCGAACGATGTCATTAAGCCGTTGAGGCATGGGGCCTCCTTTCATAGCATATTGTCATAGATGCGCCTCCAGATCTCGTCAGGCCCAGCTTTCGGAATCAGAAGCCAAGGTTCCATATGTCGATCAACCTCGATCAACCCTTTGCGCTCAACGAGCTCCAATACCCGTTGCAAACTTGAAACATCCCAACCGGGAATTGTACGCCACCCGGCTATGACATCGAGATCCGTAATCGATATCTGACGCCGTTTAGGGAAATGGTCGCCCATCAATTGGAGCATCCAAGCGCCATAACCAAGTCCAAGCTCATCTGCGATAGGTGCGGCCCGCCGCACAATCGCACCCTCCGTACCGGACAGCACGCCACACATCTTGAAAGCGGCATCGTCCTCGTATGTCCCGACCAGAGGCCCTATGAGCCCGCTTTTCTCGACGCCATAAATAACACTCAAATGCGCCTCAAGCTTCGCCCTGGAAAAATTCATCCCGAGGGCCTGTGTCCCGGCAAAGAAGGTGTGGTACCACACGTCTGCTCCGGTGAAGGGACTGCATAGGTTGAAGTGAGCTACCCACTGGCTGACACTGGTCTTCAAGTAAGGATCTTCCAGCAGCACAATTCGACCAAAGGGGGTAAGATCTGGCTTCTTGATTGAAGACCGGTCCGGTCCTGTCAGTCGTAATAAACACATGCCTCGGCAGTAGTCCAGGATCGCCGGAACCTTTCCGCTCGATGCACCCGTCGGAATACCTGTGGCAGCGGCAATCGTCTGATAGTCACCTTCCTCGCCGGAAGCGGCGTATCGCAGCATGGCGTTGATGTACTGGCGTTCAGGCTTGAACGTTTTGTGAAAGTTACGCGGCAGGCGACTATGTTCTAAAGCGTCAGGCATTGAACCCGCGGTCCTCTAGTGATGTTATCCTGATGCGTTGCGCTTGAAAGACCAGTCTTCCTGTCGCCTCGTTCAAGCTTCGTCCTAAGGACCAGCATTCACCCTTTTGAAGTGAAGCCAGTCGGGTTGCCCAATCCTGCACGCTGACATTGCTGATGGCGTTATGAAGAAGTTGAGCGTGTTCACGCATCTCATTTTCAGTGGGCTTGAAAAACAGCTTGTGCTGGGCTTGGAAGAGACGACTGACGCGGGCATCGTTAACGCCGCCAACCCCCTTGACTGTTTGCGTCGCGATCATCAGGGCAAGTCCGTGTCTGCGGCCTTCTGTGAGATACTTACCGACCGGCGCATCGGAGCCAAGATCAAGGTTTTGCACCTCGTCGAGCACAACGACCCTAGGCGTCTCCTTGTTGCCCGACCCGCTAACGAACCCATACAAATCCCAGAGTACAAACTCGATCACCGCCCGGGCCGAAGCTTTGTCAATCCGATGAAACTGGAAGATGTGGCTGCGACAGTTAATGTCCCCAAACAAAGCTTGCCAACCAATTTCCTGTTTTTCGGAGGCAAAGGGATTCCCTTGGATGAACGGCTTGAGTTTGCTCATAGTCGTTCTTACCGTGCCAGACGCATGGAGATTGTCGCCGATGTAGCTCTGAAGAACGGCCAGGAGTTCGGCGAGAGTGAACGCTGTTGCGTCACGTTCAAGCCCATCGGTGACAGCATCGGTCAGCGTCGAGAATTGCTGGTCACCGAGATCGTACACACTCTTGAAGATCGCGGCGACCCGCTTGGCGACGTCGTAATGTTTGTCGGCGAAGGCCAAACCGTCTTGGTAGGTCACCTGCACCTTGAACGGATTGATCGGCAAAGGGTTGTTGTAGATGTAGTGCTGCTCGGGTTTGAGATTCTCCACAGTTGCTTTTTCCAGCTTGTCGTTAGTGAAACCATCCGTGTAGTCAAGGATAAGCGAATTCTGCCCCTTTCGTCCCATTTCGCAAAGCAAGCATTGAATGGCATAAGTCTTGCCCATGCCGGACGAGCCAAAGATCAGCATGTGGCGGTTGGCTAGTTCAGGATTCCCGAACTCCCAATATACCGGCTTGTCGCCACTGACTGTCCTTCCCAACAGGATGCGGTCCGGGATTGGCAGAGCCTCGACAACTCTCGGCTTTGCATGTACATCGCCATCAGCGACTGCAGGGTGGGGCACTGCATCAAGAGTCGGCGCGGGGGCGACAAAGACGAGTTCCGACTCTTGTTCCGCGACAACGGGTTCGCTTGGTTGCGTTTCGGGCTTCGTTTCCAGCAAATCAATACCCGCTGCGTCATCCTCGCCTTCCTCACGGTCCTGCTGTTCTTCCCATAACGGCGCATCTTCATCGTCATCATCACCGGGTGGCAGTTCAATGTCATCCAGGCCATCGCAAACATTACTGGCTTCTTTTCTGGCCAGTTCTTTCCATTCACTCCACGTCACGGGGAAGCCAGCCCCCTCCAACGCTAACTTGCGCACGAATTCGCGGCCCATAACATAGATGTCAGCGGTGACGTCGCCCGTTTCGCCGACTGTCCAGCGGCCGATGTGGATAGCGTCCGCTGCGTCACTGTCGCTCCAGAAGGCGAATACCGCCGCTGCCCAGGCGATCTCGTAATCGCCTTCGGCCAGCCGCTCCAGGGCGGAAAGCACGTCCGCCTGTTGGTGGCTGTCGATTTCAGCCTTACTCGCTATCAACCGATGAAGCTGCAACCACCAGTAGCGCTGATCAGGACGGTTGTCCTCATCCAACGCCGCATCATTTTGGCTGCGTGGGGTGAAAGCAGGGACCAATACGCGCAATCCGTTGTTGATCTGTGCCCGGGCTTTGAGCAAGTGCTCTTCCGATTGCTGCGCCAGCTTACATTCGATCAAACGGATTTCCAGGCAGACGCGTTTATTTTCGTCCAGCCATGCCGTCAGCCACATCAAATCCGGACGACGCTCATCATCCGCTAAGTCGAACCAATGGCGATATGCGTCCAGTGAAACCAAATGGTCGCACAGCACAGTGCGTTTTTCCCGCAGTATCTTGCGGGTCAGCGAGTAGGCCATGAAATCGCGGATGTAGTGACCAACTCCAGTCGCGCGCACCAGCGACAGGCCGGTAAGCTCGTGGGCCTCATGCAAAATACTCTTTGCCACCGCCTGGCAGTCGCCTGCACTCCAGTCATGCGCGGCATACACTTCTTGAATGGATGCGGCCAATCGTACATGAACGTCGGCCAACGAGAACTGTTCGGTCGAAATAGTGTAGTTGGCCTCGCCATGGGAACCGACACCAGAGCCGAAGCCAATGATCTCCCGCTCACGCGCTTGTCCTCCGGCGGGAATTTTTATCAGGCGCTCGTCCATATTCGGATCAATGCAAATTACCCATTCCGCCTTGGCATGGAGGGCGTCGATGACACCGCGCCACGGCGCAAAATCGCCGAAGCCGAGGACGACGAATTCTTTGCCCGGCTGTACTCCTTGGTTTTTGAGTCTGTGCATTACTTGCGTATGCAACTTGCCCAGGCTGAACTGGAGGTTGCTCATCACCCGCGACCGTTTAAAGCTGTCCACAGGATGACGTACCGCGCAACAAGACTTTTCCAAGATCGGAAATCTCAGTGTCCGTGTGGTGATGTCGAATGGCGCAACTTCCGCAAACTTGTTGCCGCCCTGGCCGGCGCCTATGAAATCGTATAACACCGCGATGTCGGCCTCCAGGCTGTCTTTGATCAACCGCTGGAAGGAACCAAGCTGACGGGTTTCGATAATCCGATGCGCCACAGCAAAACGGCAGCGTCGGTAAGCCTGAAACTTACCCTCGGTTTCCGCTGCCTCCCACCGTTCCCGCCATTGCTCGATCCAACGTGCCACATCCACATCATCGCCCGATTCGGTGAAGATGGTCACACCGATGGCGTAAGGCTTGCGTCGCTCCGGCAAAAGAACGTAATAACGGCGGTCCTTCTCGTCGGCCAGTTTATTGAGATACTGGTGCACGGCAGCAATGACCGGTTGAATGTCCTGGTTACGGAACACCGCCAAAGTCAGGCCGTCGCGGGCGTGCGGATGTAGCCGGAAATAATCCGTTATCAGGCGAAAGAGCAGCTTTGATTCCCGACTTTCGCGGAACATTTCGGCGTCCGTCACCTCTTCATCGTCGTTGGAATTGTCATAACGCAAGAGAAGGCGAGTAGAAAGTGTTGCTTCGCTGTCTTCCGGCGAACCGATGCGATGAATCAGCTCCTGGCCGCGGACATTCGTGTCCAAGTTCTGGTCTTCGTTGTACAGCAACCCAGCAACAGGCGATTGGATAGATGCCAGGTCAACGTAGCCAATCCAGATTTTCTCCGCGAACGCCTTGCGCCTTTCCTCGCGGCGCCGTTCTGTAGCCGTGGCAGCATTGAAGCAAGAGAATAAGAAAATCACCTGCGCCTCCAGCATTTCCAGAACTGCCGGATGCAGCACCGTGGCCACGCCAGAGCGTTCAAACGGTTCCGTACCCCAAGCTACACCGAACTCCGCGCCGCGCCGTTGCACCACTAAGAACCCACGCATCAACATCGCCACCATTTGTGATTCTGGAGTGTCGGCAGCCCGGACAACGGATTCACAGGCAGCGGCATAGGCCTGACGCAACTGTGTCCATTCGTCACCAAACAACGCTGCATGCAAGCCACGTTCGTAGGCTGCGGAAATGAAACGAGTGTACTTATCGGCCAATAGTTTCAGGTGCGGCAGCAATACGTCAGCACTTGCCAACCATTCCCGCCCCAGCAGGTTTGTCCACTTGTCATCGTCCGGATGTGCGTCACGGATGCAATGCAGCATGACACGGCGCATCTCTTCATCGTCCGTAGCACGCAGCAGTTCTTCATAGTACGGCAGGTGGAACACGGGTAGTTTCCAAATGCCTGTATCTGCGTCCAGAGCATCTTTGGCCCAGTACAACAGAGCTTCAGCCAGCCGGTAAGACTGGATTTCCGGCAATCGCCAGGCGAACTTGCGGCGGTATGGCTCTCCGTCAGCGTCATACATCAGATAAACAGAGAACTCCAATTGCGGTTCCGCCGTCTTGCTATACACGCATGCAACATCCTCATCGGTCAGTTTGCACGCCACGGGCACACTTTCCCCATCAGCGCCTGGCACCTCTATGCGCGCGGCGATTAACTCGTCTACGCCCCCTATCAGGCGCATCAAGTATTGTCGCGCCAGGTCGGTGCGATCAATTGTTGCATCAACGTTGTCCGTCGCACTTTCGTAATCGTGTTTGAAACGGTCACACGCGATTTCAATACGTTGCACTTCAGCGTTAGCAAAGCGTTTGTCACGGCCAAAATCGCGGAACACCTGCCACACGGCATGCAGAACCATCTCCACCGGGCTGCCGGAAAGTTTGTGCAGGCTTTCCGGGGGCTCCTTTTTGTCTCCCTTTTTCCGGAACTTCAACACTTTGTCCATGATCGTAACGAAGTCACATTGGCGCAACCTGTCCCGATCTGAACGATTTTCTGTCTGTACATAGTTCTTCAACCCTTTGAGGAATTCCTCTCCAGTCGGATACGGACCACGTACATCCTCGTCGTCGAGAGGCAACCCAGTGTCTTCGCCCATGTCAAGGGCCTCGAGTATCTTATCGATGGTTTTAGTTGCCTTGTCCCGCTCCTTACTGTCGAGAAACAGGCTATATGCGAAGAAAGCATTCGCTTTTTCGATATACGGAGCCAATGTGACCCGTTTTCGTCCCAGTGGGAAACCAGTGAACTTGGGAAGTTGGAAGGTATCGTACTTTCCAAGCATGATTTGTAGCACTTCCCGGACAGTGCTCGCCGCGTTCAGATCCAGCGCCGCCAACCACGTGCTGATTTGTAAAAGATCCGCTCGTCCCTGCTCCAATAGCGGCTTCATCAAACGATCGAATTCTCTTAATTCGGCGGGCTGCACGCCAATAATACCAACGCTCTGCAACTTTGCCCTTGCCCAGGATTGGAAACTGCTTCTCATTTCTGCCTGCCAGACGGTTTCCAGGTCACACCGGTGGAAATCTGCCAGGCTGCCGGCATCTGTCACGCGGTCAGCGCCGCAAAGAACAACCAAGCCAAGTTTCCCATGCACGGGGGGTAGGTTGCTGCGGTAGTAGGTCAGGTTGCCACGGTCGTCCAGCCAATCGTGGGTTCTTCCCTTGGCCAAACCCACCACTGACCAATCATCGGTCATGACTTGAGCGATTTTCAGGGTCAGATCCAGCTTGGTGTCGGCGGCGCACTTGTTGGCGACTGTTTCCGCCAGATCCAGAGTCGCGCCTTCCGATAGAGCAGGCACCATCACCAGTAGCCTCCTGCCGTCAGCGCCACCTGCTTGCCGCTTTGTTTTTCCTATTTTTTGCTCGAGATAATTCCACGCGGAGTCGGCAAAATAGCTCATGATTTTGATCTCCCAATCACTTCCGATTCGTTGCCTGCCGGGTTCTCGACGAGGGCACACGAATCAGAGAGATGAATCAACAGACCCGCGGCCTCAAGCATATCCTGAAGCCATGCATCGCAGTGACTGCCGAGATGGATGTCGTCCACACCGTCGGCCCAAGAGCTCGCCCGGGTGAACCCCATGGCGTCAAACACCAAACCGTGCCGCACCTCCACAAGTTCCTTGAAGCGGTCGTAGGTTAGGCGCCCACCAATCGGCACGGTGGTCACCACTAAGAGGCGCAACAACTGTTCATTTAGGGTAAATCGCGCTCCGGCCCCGCGCCGAGGCACAAGCAAACCGATACGTTTTGCCGTGCTGATGAACAACTTGCCACCGTAACGCGTATCGGCCTCCTTAAGGATCTTGACCCTCTCCTCCTCATTTTCGGGTAGTTCGACATCATCGCCACGAATGGCGCGGTAGACAAGCTTCTCCATAGCTTTGACGGTATGTTGGGAAATACGCTTGACGGCCAACCGTTTTTCATCCGGTGCGGATATCCCCAGGCGGTAGCCGGGCCATGATGTTTGTCGCTCGGGCGGACAGTGACGGGCGCTTTGCGCCGCAAGGCTGCGCAACACCTGCATGGCACATGCGGTTTCGAGCAATTGCAGCCGTTCGATTACATCCAAATCAGACATACACAAGCGCAACAGATCTACAGCGAAAAGATATCCTTCCCGCCAACTGTCTGCCGGACACCAGCCCGCATCAACAAAACGCAGCTCATTATTCCGGATGTCCGTAGCGTTCCGGGTATCGGACTCAACGCCCGTGTCAATGAACTCGGAGATGTCCGTCACCGTCTGCGGACAATGCGTCAGCAACCGTCCAAGTTCGCGTTGCAGTGCGGCATGCAACCACGCTGGTTCGTGTTCCTGCGGTTCGATCCGCACCCCACTTTCTTCTACCCATCGCCGTACCGCTTCCGGCGTTTGGCGCAAAGCATTACAAAGTTGCAGGTACAACACCTCGCCCCCACGGGCGAGAAAATCATGTTTGTCCATGGAAAAATAATGGTTTTGGGAGTTCCTGATCGAATCATCCCAATCAGCAGGAGGATTCTTTCGCGCGGCTGTCTCATTCCAAATGGTTTCCCCGGCCAGAAAACCAGGACACACGGGCAGGAAACTTTGGGCACACCAGGTACGGCCAGAGCCTGCCCCCTGGAAACCAAGGAAAAGCTTTTCCAGTGTTCGCAGCACATCGTTCTCGGCGCCGCTTTCCGTCACCCGAATCTTGGCCTTCAGCCGCTCTATCAATACCTTGTATTGTTGGCGGTGTGTCTCATGACGCGAATCCAACCGTGAGGCCCCCATAAAGGCGAACAGTTTCAGATTGAGGCGCGCCTTCGGGGCATATTGAAGTCTCCCCATGTCCGGCCAGTCTGTCAGCGTCTCCACCGCCGGCAGCGGGCTGGCAAAAGCATTGCCGTGGCCCGCGACCCGTTTGGAGGAAACCATCACCAACAGGAATTCGATGAGCAATTCCGTTGGCGACTGATCGTTAAGAATGCGGTTTCCAAACAACTGGATGGCCGGGTTTTTGGGACGGGGGACACCGCCGGGGAAAGAGTCACAAGACATCGTTCACCTCCAGTACTCCGTCACGGACCGTGTATTGCTGGCGGCGGAACGTATGGTCGGTTTTCAGACGCACCAGCATGATGTCGGAGCGGGTCTCTCTGGCGCGGTGTTGCACCTTCGTCTTGAAGCGTTCCAGTCGCTCCACATAAGCAGCCTGCAGGATTTCGCCGACTTCGCCAAAATGCCGCATGACTACGTAGTCCAGGAACGGTAAAGTCAATACCAGGTTTGCGCCGTGGATGCGGCCGCGCCCCTGCAATTCCAAATCGATGCGCCCGCCCCCAGCAGCGTCCTGACACCGGATCAACTCGAGGGCCGTCTCGTTTCTCCAATCGATCTGAGCCAGTACCACTTGTGCGCTCTGCCGAATTTCGCTCCTGCCGCGGCTCAGGGTGATGTAGAGCCGGCGATCATGCCCCGTAGCGCGTTCGGGCAGGCGGACACCGGTAAAGTGCTCCTGCAAGACGTGATAGATGCGATGCTCCAGCACATCCCTTTCCGTCATTTCCAGCCGCGCCCCCGGTTTCTGCCATTCCTGCCAGCGCAGGATGGTTGGCGAGTTTAGGAACTGAATCAGGTACGATGGCTCCTCCTTCGGGAAATCGTAGAGGAAGTAGAGCATGCGGCGGACCTGTTCCCGCGCCTGGTCCGGGGTCAAACCGGGTTTGTTGTCATTGCCTGGTCCCGACCCGTGTTCCTGAAGTAGATCGAACTCCGCATCGCAATCCTCCACACCCAGTCGGAAATTTCGGGCCCGCAATTTGAGCCAAAGCTTCCGTTCCCAGATGGGGCATGGACGCTCGCCAAAACCTTGTTTGCGGATTTCCGAGACCGCCCGCATCTGCAGCGCCGCTGGATGGTCCTCCTTGCCATTGTCGCCGAAGAAGCGGTTGAAAAACATGAATTCCGCTTTCAGCGGAGTCTGATGCTTTTCCCGCATTTCAGCAATGTCGCTCTCCTCCAGCCCGGAAGTCACCAGATAGGCGAGATGCTCGGTGATCTGTCGCAATGTCAGTCGTGTTCCGTATTCGTACATGCGTCGGTAGGCGAGGGAAATACGGTCGAAGATCGTGTCTCGGCGGTTATTGATCAAATCCACGTTCAGTAGGATCGGACAGTTTGTGCGGCAGACAAAATCATAGCACTTTGTCCAGCGTTCAGGCGCGGTCATGCGAGCAAATATTTTAAGAGCGAGTTCCAGGTTGTCCATGCGCGCCAGGTTGACAACCAGAAAGCGGGCGCCACCTAGAACCAGATCCGATTCACCGCGTTCGGCCCCAATCGCACAGAGCACATCGCTTTCCAGTTGCACCTCGGAAGTACTGAAGATGGCTGCCTGGTTGCGCAGCAGGTCAAGCAGCGTTCCGGTGTTGGATACCAGCAGAAAGCGGCGCTCGTTTCTTAGCAGCTCCCGCACCAAAGCTGGATCTTCTTCCTTGCGGCGTTCGCTTAGGTCCTTCATGATGGTGATATCGGCCCCGGGCAGATCCTCCCGCGGCGCCAACGGTTGAGGCAGGGGCTCGCCGCTCGGGATACCCGCCAATTGCTTGTATATCTCCAAAGCAATCGTGGATTTACCGTCCCCTGCGTGACCGGTGAGGATAACATGTCGTCCCTCCGTATTCCGTAGTTCGACAAGAATGGTTTGCGACAACGGATGCGGAACATGAATGTGGGCAAAAGACGAGTTGCAGGCTTGGGATTCAGCCAGGGCGTTATCATTGCTGGCGTTCAACCGCTGCAAGGAATTCAGGTAGCTCACAAACGGATTGGACGAGTCACTGGAGCCGTCCGAAAAAGAGAGGCGCTGGAGGGATGGTGCAATTCGACTAACGAGACCACTTTCATGGGCTAATTTCACTATCTCCGAAATAATAGCTGTTCTGGACTCCGCATCACGAAAACATCGGTCAAAATCATCGCACAAACTGCCAAATTCCGTGGTTTCGATCAGTCGCTTTCGAGTGAGCCGCGTATTCGCGGATTGTTCATAATGCCGGAAGATCTGCTCTTTACCTTTTCGAAGTGTCAGATTCCAGACTCGGTCATTAGTGAGATGGTAGTAGGGGAACTCAATTAATAGGGTTTCCGCGACGCTGTCGGGATAGAGCTCCTTACAGACTTCGAGGAACACACGTTCAAGCTCATTGTCAAGCGGGAATGCATTTCTTCGCTGCGGCGCCTTTTCATAAAGTCTAGCCAGTGTCAGTAGGAAAAGATACTTGTGAGGGCTTTTGGTTTTTCCAACACTCATGACCCGCAAGGCGCGTATCATCTCAAGCATTCTGTCGGTGTTATACATCACGCGTTACTCCCATTAGACTGTGGCAAATCGGTTCCAATGCCAAGATTGACTCGCAATTCTCTCGCAGTGGTAATCATTTCTCGGCATCCCTCCATGATCTCTGGTTTCGAAGTATGCCTCCCGAGACTAATACGCACAGTACATTCAGCGTCTGAGCGGCTCAGTTTCATCGCAAGCAATACATGGGATGGCTCCGGGGCTCCCGAATTGCATGCCGATCCATTGCTTATGCAGACTTTTGTTAGATTCGCGATTAGCATATCTGCTGGCACGCCCGGGATTGTCAGGCTGATCGTGCCAGGCAGTCTCGGTACAGTACGGCCATTTACAAATGATCCCGGAATGCCCCTCAAGAGTTCTTTCTCGCATAAGTGTTTAAAGGCAGACACACGCTGAATTTCGGCATCCAATACCCCATGCACAAGCCGACATGCGCAGCCAAAGCCAACGATGCCAGGAACATTTTGTGTTCCGGGGCGTATGCCGCTTTCCTGTCCTCCTCCAGAAAGAATGGGCTTTAAAACCGATCTTACTTTACCCTCAGCCAAGAACAGAGCCCCAATGCCCTTTGGTCCATATGCCTTGTGAGCAGAGAAAGAGGCCAGATCTATATCAAGCTCCTCAACTCGTACAGGTAATTTGCCGAGCATTTGCGCAGCGTCACAATGACACAATGCACCTCGATCATGTGCAAGCTGTGCTATTTCGCGGACAGGCTGAAGAACACCGGTTTCGTTGTTTGCGCCTTGCACAGACACAATGAGTGTACGGTCGTCGATGAGGTTTGCTGCGCTTTCGAGGTCAACAACACCGAAGCGGTCAACTGGAATTCTTTCTAGGATATAGCCTTCGTCAAGAAGTCGAAGACACGGTTCAAGCACCGACTTGTGCTCAATGACACTAACTACAATCTTTCGCCGACGGCTGCCGCTCTTTACCACACCGAAAAGGGCAAGGTTGTTAGATTCAGTCGCACCGCTTGTAAAAAGCACACATCGGCTGTTTGTACCAACCGCACGGGCAACTTCCTCCCGCGCTTGGGCAACTGCCGCTGAAGCAACACGACCCGCAACGTGAGGACTAGCAGCATTCCCATACTCCTGAGTGAAGTAAGGTAGCATTTCCGCAATAACTTCAGAAGCACAAGGTGTTGTCGAGTTATAGTCCAAATATACTCGTCTTGTATCGTTCACAAGTGGCATACGAGACAACCTTCCCGGTCTGTATTTTCTGATGAAAATATGTCACGCAACGTGATATCCTCGCGTGAAGCATTACTCCGCCGCATTCTCCTGTCGTAGTCAGCCTTGATTTGCTCGACTCGTTCCGGTTTCGCAAGGTCATGCAGACTCTCGTTTTCAATCCAAGTGAAGATATTGCCTGTGGTTTGGTCATGCTTCTCAAAGTCAGCTGCCTTCCAGTACAAATTCGGATGCTTCTCTAGGAGGCCAATCCATTCCCTGCGTTGCTGGAAGAAGCAGAAATAACACCCCGAGCGTGAACGCCAAGTATAGTACGCAGGCAGACCCAATCCTGAGTTATTCAGCAGACGGAGCACATCGCGGTGCGTGACTCCATCTTCCACGAAAGGAAATCGTGGCTTTATATTGGGTTTTGTGGAGATGTAACCTGTTCGGCTGGGTTCATCAGCGCGGATCCCGACATACAGATACACAGGATCATCTCCGATGTATTCTTCGAATGGTCGAAGCTTCAGCATTCGGGTGCACCAACGGGTCCTTGGGTCCGGTAGTACTCCGCGATAAAGGTCAAGATAGTGCCGAAAACGGCGTACGGGGTTCAACTTATTGATTTTGACACCCAATTGCGCTTCGATCTTCAAAAGATAAGGTCCTTCCGGAACGAGTGTGAGTAACCACAAGATGTAGTGGCTGAGCATTTTATGGTAGTATCTCCCCCATGCAAAAGGAGGAACGAGCATGGAAGATACTCAGCTTTATGCAATGCTGCTTGGGA